>Ga0307373_10010089_pt1 | contig 13968 bp, 16 predicted proteins | sample OX2MG_FD_202534 | JGI IMG/M metagenome (GOLD analysis project Ga0307373, IMG submission 202534) | Soil microbial communities from Risofladan, Vaasa, Finland - OX-2 | ecosystem: Environmental > Terrestrial > Soil > Coastal area > Acid sulfate soil | place: Finland: Risofladan, Vaasa | collected... | reverse complement strand
TGAAGAGTGCCGCCAGGCCAAGCAGGACGAGAAGGTAGTACAGCACGAGGCGGTACATCGTGATTGTATTGAGGAAGTCGTCAACGAAAGCCATTTAGTTCTTCGCCTGTGCAAGTGCCGACGCGAGTGATTGTACGAAAGCCATGCTCGTTTCGGTCGCACCCGAAACACCGCTTACGTTTGCGCTCTGGGCCTGTATGGCTTCTTGGGTAAGCATTGGCATTGCCTGACTGTTGACGTATTGCGAGTAACTGTGTTCGTTCGGGTATTGCAGGAATTGTACATCGGAGAGCTTGCCGTTCGTCACTATGGCCTGCACCTGGACGGTGCCATAATAAGCGTCCGCAGAATCACCGGTATACGAGCCGTCGACATATTGGCCGGACGGTTTTTGTGGCACGGGAACTGGAGCCGGCGCCGGAGTATTCACTTTTGTCTTTGGAGGCTGAGAAGGAGTTGTTTTTGTTGGTAATGGCGTCACCGGAGGAACTGTCGTTGTCTGTGATGATACTGCCGGAGTTGTCATTGCGAATGACTGCGAGCTACCGATGTTTTGCCACACGGCGTAAATGACGGAAACGGCAATGAGCGCGAAGGAGAGGGCAAATTTTCTGCCGGCAATTGCGTTCGGCGCAGCTGGAACGGAGGAGATCTTCGGCGATACGGTTGTTGCAGCGCGATCGAACGCCTCATTGATGTCCTGTTCGCTCCATTCATTTAGAAGAAGTGACCGGCGTATTGTCTCATGCGGCGTGCCAGCAGCCGATTGCTCGCGGATATAGGCGATTAATTGGGGGGTGGTCATGCAGAAGGTAGGTACTATATAGATACACGGGAGGCGCGGCAATTATTTCATTCACCGTTCGGCACGATATGGACGCCGTATGCATAGACGATTCCTTGCGTCAGGCGGCCCGCAGCATACACTTTGTCGCCAATAGAAAGCGTCGCAAGGTCGAATCCGACCGGCGGAGTGATAGTCCAGGATCCCTCATCAGTATCGCGGTCGGCATCGTTATGGGAAATAACGAATATTGGTCCGGTGATAGACGTGACATAGCCGCGGTAGACACCCTGGTCTGTATGTGAGTCGTATATCCCTTCGTAGAAGGATCCGAGGACTGGCAGTCGATCGTTATCGGCTTCAGAGAGGAGGTAGGCATGAAGCGGTGTAACACTGACAAGTACGCTGCCGATGACCCCTATGCCCAGTATCAGGAGGAAGACGCGCACAAGCGGGAATCGATACGCTGTTGTATAGCGTCGTACCAGAAATTCAAGGGCGATAAGCAATATCACAAACAAAAACAGAGACGTCCACGGGAAGAGCACGATGAACGTCACGAGACCTTGCTCGCCGAACTCAAGAAGGAATTGCACACCACTTTTGTGAATGCTGAAAAATGCGAAGCTAAGTACAAAAAGAGCTCCAACGACCGCGAGCAGGGAAATAGCGCCGATCAGAACGGCGCGGAATACGAAAAAGATCCAGGAATGCATGGAAACGGTCCCAATACGGATTTTCTCGAGCACACTCTTTTGAATGTCATTCTCCTGCAACATATTTTTTTATCGCTTCGCGCGCGCGGCGGAGGCGGATGCCGACCGTTCCGACCGGGACATGGAGGACGTCTGCGATTTCTTGGTATCCCAGCTGCTCAAGATAGTACAGCACGACTACTTCGCGGTAGATGGGAGGGAGTGCGTTAAGTCCGCGATCGACAAGCGCGCGCATGTGCTCCCGCTCTTCATCTTCCGCGGGGTCTCTCTCATATGCGGCATGCGCCGAGAATAAGTCGAGGTCGACCGTGATAAGCGGATGGCGGCTATTGTGTCGAAGCGTATTTACAAACATATTGTGTGCGATGCGGTATATCCAGGGCGAAAAAGGCCTCGCAGCATCATAGCCCAGAATGTTCTGATAAGTTTTTATGAACACCTCCTGTACGACGTCTTCGATAGGGGCGTTGTCAGACAAGAATTTTCTGCCGTAGCGGAGCAGTTTGGGCTGGTATCTACTCATGAGTACACCGAAGGCGGCTTCATTCTTTCCCTGTACGAGCGCCGCAAGTTCTTCGTCAGTCTTCTGATTGAGCATCTCGTTCATTTGTCTCAGTATACCCAAGCACTAAGAGTTTAGCTCTGGGTATATCGCGTCGGTTGAAATATCTACCATTTACTGGTGTACTACTGGTAGTTACTAACCAAGAGGATTGCATGGATAAACCTAACCACCACGAACATCCGGAACTTTGGTTTCGGCCGAGTCCGGCCATGCCTCTCCCCGCTCTTTTATCGCTCATTGAAAAAGAAGAAATAACAGAGACGTTGCGCCTTGGAAGGCGCGATGGGGCGCATCAGAAGGGATATATTCCCGGCACCGTAGCGACGCTGCGTCTGTTCGATGCTGATTGGCAGGAACGGTTACACAAGCGAATACGTGTCACCAACGTCGTAAGCAAATCACTTCACGAGTTTCCAAATTGGCAGTCAGTGCAACAGGAACTTTCTTTTTTTGAGAATCGGCCAATTGCACTGGACGAAATAGTTAGCATCGTTGAATTCTCGTTTCCTGGGAAAGAAAGGAGAGGCATAATGAATATCCTGGATCAACTCAACCGAATAGCAGAGAATAATATTCCGGATCTATCGGGGCCGTTTTCAGTTATCATCGGAGAACATCCTTCGGCATATGCGGTGAGTCCGCGGATGTGGAACAAGGAAATCGAGCTTCGCGGAGTAGAAGGTCATTTCTTTCCCATCGATATTCCGTTCGAACGGAAGGACGATCTTACAGTGCTACTTAACGTAGCATTCGCCGCCGGCCCTGAATACTTCCGGGTGCTTACCATCACCAATCCGTACAAGATTCACGCTCTGGAGTACTTCCGTGCGCAAGCGAAGAAGTTTCCCGGCCGGGTGGTGATTTCTGCGGATGCGGAGCGTATCGGAGCGACCAACCAGATACTGATTGGCCCCGACAGCATCTTCAACGTCATTAATTCTGACGGACAGGGGATGGTGAACGCGATACAAACCTATTTCGTCGAAATGGGAGGGAAAAATCTCGCAGACAAAAGAATCGGGATTATCGGCGCAGGAGGAGCCGCACGTGGCATTATCTACGAACTGATGAAACTGACCGGCACCGGGAAGGGGAGTATCGCACTCTTTAACCGTACGGTGGAGAAAGCGGAGGCGCTCATACTTGAATTCAAGCGGTTCTTCTCCGGAGCGAAGATAACCGTGCACCCGCTCGCTGACCTCCCTAGGTTAGCGACGGGTCATGATGTCCTCGTCTCTTCCATTACGGATGGCGATCCGTTGTTTGAGCACAATGTGTACAGGACGCTCATACCGGGAACACTCATCGTGGATGCAAACTATGGCGAGAAGTCAGTGCTAGAAAAGCATGCGGATACGCAGGCATCTGACAAGGATCTCGCGGTCCGCGACGGAAGCGGCATGGTCGTAGAAGGGTACATCATTCCTTCCCAGGCGCTCGCGAAGCTTTGGGGGTATGAGGTTCCTTTTACGGTGTATGAAGAAATCGGCGCGCTGTTTAACTACAAGCCGAGGAAATAATCATGCATCCGAACCCACCGGGTCGAGCTCTGCTCGACCTTTTTCTTTTTATGAAACGATGTTTGTCGGCGAACCCGCCGCGAAATTCTTTATATTCTCAACAGTCGTGTCGAGGATTCGCTCGATTGCTTCAATTGTGTTAAACGCAGTGTGCGGGGTAACGATGACACGCGGATGGTCGATGAGATAGTGGTCTTCAAGGAGGGTCTTAATCGCGTCGGCATTTGGATGCGGCACGGTGAAGAGGGCCGTTTCGTTCGCCAAGTCGCCCTCCTCTTCGAGTACGTCGAGTGCGGCGCCCGCAAGCATTCCGGACCGAAGCGCTCCGACGAGAGCGTCGGTCTCGACGACTGCGCCGCGCGCAGTGTTGACGAGGTACGCGCCTTTCTTAATATTCACGATATTCTCCTTGTTGATGAGATGGTGTGTATGCTCGTTATAGGGAACATGGAGTGTGACGATGTCAGCTTGCGCGAGCAGATCGGGGAGCGCCGTGTAGGCGAAACCGAGCGTGTGGGAGAGGTCCCGGTTCGGATATGCATCAAAACCGATAATTTTCATCCCGAAGCCCTGGGCCATGCGGATGACGTGCGCGCCGATGTGCCCGGTGCCGATAACCCCGAGCGTCTTTCCTGCGAGGTCAAAGCCGCGCAGACCGTCGAGTGAGAACGTTCCGGTCTCGCGCACACGCTCGTCGGCGTCGATGACGCGGCGCGAAAGCGCGAGGATGAGCGCGAACGCGAATTCCGCGACGGTGTTCTCGCCGTAGAAGGGCACGTTCGCGACCGTGATACTCCTTGCCGATGCCGCCGCGAGATCGATATGGTCGAATCCGGTCGAACGGGTCGCGATGAGTTTCAGAGAAGGGAATCGGCTTATCTCCGCTTCAGTAATTGGCGATTCGATAAACGTGCAGAGGACCTGCGCACTGGGGTCGGTCAATTCCGGGTAGGTGGCCAGAGACCTCTCGTGGAAATCAATATCGTGTCCTGGCAGTCTCTCCCGCACGTATGCTTCTTCCCACGCCTCGCCCGAGAAATAATGAATTTTCATATTCGTGTACAGCTTACACTGTTCCAGTATAAAAGAAGAGACCGCCGATGAGTATTACACCGGCAGTCTGTTAAGTCCCTCCTATGCACGTTCTACGATCCTTTGAATGAATCGTGGTAGAGCGAAAGCGGCGTCGTGGAGCTGCGTCGTCCAGTATTTGGTCGGGAAGCTGCCTTCCGCCGCATATCGATCAGCGATATTGTCCGAAGCAATGGTTGCTATGTCCAGATTGCTTGCCCAGCCTATTGCTAGATGACCACCCACATACGTCGGCCGTGCCGTCAGATAGCAGCCGCTGTGCGGGAAAAGTTTGCGGAAGTGCCTCATGGAAGAAACCAATTCGTCCTGCTGTAAAAATGGGACGCCATTTTGTGTGACGAGGATTCCGCGTTCGGTGAGGCATCGTTTGCAGGCGGCATAGAATTTCTTGCTGAACAGCACCTTGCCCGGACCTTGCGGGTCGGTCGAATCGACGATAATCACATCGAATCGGCGCTTGGCTCGAGCGACATACTCCATACCGTCTTGAATGATGCTTTCAAATCTTTTGTCCGCGAAGACCGACCCGGTGAACTCGGGGAAATATTTCTGTGAAAGAGTGATCACCGACGTATCGATTTCCACCAAGGTAACGCGCTTCACCGCCGCATGCTTGAGTACCTCGCAGGCGACGCTGCAATCTCCTCCGCCGATAATGAGCACATTTTCCGCCTCGCCATGGGCGAAGAGTGGCACGTGCGCCATCATTTCGCTGTAGATGAACTCATCGCGCATAGTAATCTGCACGATGCCGTCCAGAATCAACATCTTGCCGAAGAACGGATGGGCGATAATTGCTAAATGTTGGTGCTCGGTTTGTAGTTCATAGAGCACCGTCTTAGCTTGGTACACTGTCCAGAAGCCGTTCTTCTCATGCAGTGTTTCTGGGAATGACCGCAGTTCTTTTCTGTCCACAAGAGACTCCTTCTGTTATTTGTACGGGAAAACTCTCGCAGTATACTGCCATATTTTAAAAATAAAGTCAAAAGTTTATGGCATACTATTGCACTTTTGCGAAGATTGTTCCATACTATATCTTTAGAAAGTTAGCATTTCGCAATCCTGCGAATGCATTTCACAAACGGGGGATCCGAAATGAACGCACAAAAGGCGACGCAGTTGACGAAAGGCCGTAGTGGATGCGGTAGTCTGAACATCGCATTCGATTTGTATCTCGACGCGGTGAGTAACAGTAATGTCGCTTTTTCTGCGGAAAAACTGAACGTTGTGATTCGCAAGGCGATCAAGAAAGCGGGAATGACGCTGCGGAAATCCTTCATCGATCCTTGGGAATCGGTACAGGAAGGCCCCGCAACGCTTTTCTATTCGCTCGAGGAGTCGCACGTACGGATCGAAACATGGCCGGCAGAAGGCCATTTGCAGGGAGAAGTGCAATTGTGCAACTTCTCAAAGAACAATGAGAAGGCGGCCCAACATCTCGCCGAGTGCATTATTGGGTCAGTTAACCCGGAGACAACGCAAGTTCTGTTCCTTCGCCGTGGACCTGGTCCGGATCTACTCGCTCGAGAGCTGGTAAAAAGAAGACGTTAATCTAGGCAGTTTGAAATTATGAGGCGCAAGTGTAAGCTTGCGCCTTATTCGTCGTCCGTCCGAGGAGTATGATGCAGTAATGAAGGAAACGAGACTCATTATGGGTATGCCAATCGAGATAGAAATCATAGGCGCCGACGTACGGGCCATGCTCGACGCCGCGTTTACATATCTCACTGCCGTTGACGAGCGCTTCAGTACCTATAAAAAGAACAGCGAAATCTCACATATCAATCGCGGCGAGCTTGCGCCTGGAGCTGCAAGTGCGGAAATGAAAGAGGTCTTCGTTCTTGCTGAAAAGACAAAGGGAGAGACCGGTGGATATTTCGACATCCGCCGACCGGACGGCTCGTATGATCCTTCCGGTATCGTGAAGGGCTGGGCGGTACTCAATACCGCCACGCGTATCCGCGCGGCTGGGTATGAGAATTATTTCGTGAATGCCGGCGGTGACATCGCGATGAACGGGAAGAGCGAAAACGGTGAAGAATGGAGCGTCGGCATCCGCAACCCATTCAAAAACAGTGAAATTGTGAAGATTGTGTATCCGCGCGGGAATGGCATTGCGACTTCGGGCTCTTACATCCGTGGCGACCACATTTATAATCCGCATAAGCCGGAGGAAAAACTGCGGGACATCGTGAGCATCACCATCATCGGCCCCGATGTGCTCGAAGCCGATCGCTTTGCGACTGCCGCATTTGCGATGGGGAAGGCCGGAATCAGCTTCATTGAAAACCTCCCGGGTTTTGAGGGCTACGCGATTGACTCACAGGGCATCGCGACCATGACGAGCGGATTTGGGACGTACACGACTTCTTAGACACCGAGACTGGCGGAAAACGGGCTAATGATAGAATCGAGCGCCGATTGGAAAGATGCAAGCCTTTCAGGTGTGGCGCGCGCAAGAGCAAGGCCGCGAAGCATAAGAAGCCCCTCCTCGTATGCCTCGGGGCGGGCGGCTGTATGCAATCTTTCAAGTGTGCGATACGCGCGCGCGAGTGCATTGTCATAGCGGGAAATATCGTCGTGCCTTGCGGCATTTGCACAGCGGGCGACATCGGCACCGAGATTCGCGAAATAAAATGCGGCATCGCGCGTCATAAGCCTAGAAAAGGAATTATTTCTGCCGCCACTTTGCGCACAGCCGCTCGTATTGTTTCGCTCTCGATCTCCATACTCCGATTCCCCTGTACAGGTCGAATATTAATGAGCGAGATATATTCTATAGCTGCGTCTCCACTCTCCTTTGGATAAATATTGAAACCCCACATATCATTTTGTTTTGAGCCGTCTGCAATTAGGCAATTATTGGCATCCATATGCCATTCGCCACCGAGCGCGACCACGCCGCGCTCAATATCAGCGACTCCCTTCACGAGCGAATGATGCCATTCCTTCGCAAGCGCGAGAAGTGTCCTGCGACTCACTGGCTCACGGGCGATGATAATTTCCATGCAGGTATACTATCTTATTTCAGTTTCTAGGGCTTCTGTTTTGGTAGTATAATGTTTGGGTGATGCCGCTGGATAAGAATGAGAAACCATGTCTAACGTGTGTTGAGACCTACGTAAAAGATTCAAGACCTTGGAATCACTTTGAGCATTTCTGACGGTGTTTTGCATTGAAGCGAAAGATGCGGCCGCTCAGTGTTATACCAGTCGATGAAAAGAGGGATGTCTCTCGCATCTTGGAAGCACCATCCTTCTTTCGGCATTTCTTCTTGTATCGTCCGATTGAATCGTTCGAGATGACCGTTCTCGTTTGGTGAGCGGGGGTGATTGTGCCGGTGCTGCATGCCTTTGCGCACCACATGATCGGTGAACCAGGTCTTGAACTCAGGACCATTGTCGGTCTGGATCGTCTCAATGTCGAAAGAGAAATACCTCTGCGCCTTTTTGAAGAACTGTACGGTTTGTTTCGCTCCGATCTTCGGACAGAGTCATGCGTACCCAGTGCGAGAATACACATCAAGCGCGGTATACACGTATCGTTTAATGCCGTCAGCGTCCAAAAAGTGAATGGTATCCATCTCCACAAGCGCTCCAGGATGATCGGCTTCAGGACGAGGTGCGTACTTCCTCGATCTGGCCCAGGCACTCTTCCTCTTGAGTGGGGCGCAGTACGTGCTGATGATTCGTTTGACCGATGAGAGGGATACCGAGATGTCTTCTCGTACCAGAAGCGCATGCACCACCTCGGCACAGCGTCTCACCTCAAGTCGCTTGGCGATGATTCTTGCTCGCAGCTCTTCAGGAAGAGCAGCGGGTGACTTCTTGGGTCGACTCGGTACCGTCTCAACCGTTGTTCGATGACTCCATTTCACAATCGCACCTTAGGTGTATCCGAGATACCGAGCAACCTTGCGAGTGCTCCAACCCTCTTTGATCAGTTCTCTCGCTCTGCGCCTGACGTCGGGAAGTTTGTTGTTTGTGGTGTATGCCATATGCCTTGGGTGATTCCAAGGTATTGAACCATTACGACCTATTGACTTCCTGCAAATCAATAGGTATTATTCTTTTCAGAGACGCTTCAGTGTTCCGATAGGCCTTTTCTTTTCTTACAAATTCAAGGAGGTTAGAGTGCGCGGAAAAAAGGAGAGATTTGTGGCAGTTGTTGCCTACGTGTATGCGGGGGCGGTGACCCTCGGATACTTTTGTGTGTTGTGTCTTGGAATGCTGGTAATGGAGCCAGCACGCCTACTGAAGAAACTCGTTATCATCCCCATGCAGACTAAGCATAAACAATAAGTCTGCATGCCGCCCAACTAAAAGGCCGCCATTTCCGATATTCCGGTATGGCGGCTCCTCATATGTACTTAATATGTCAATGTAGCGTAATGTTTCAATACCTTCGCAACACGTATCCATTAAGATTGCGAACATGGCATATACAAAGAACCCGCATCTCCCGAAGGTCCGCATGGAAGCGGTGCGGCTCGTGAAGTATCGAAAGTGGACTATTAGGAAAGTTGCTCGGCATGTCGGTGTCGCCGCAAGCACCATCTCTCGGTGGTGCAAGAGCCCGTGGGGCACCGGCTGGATTCCCATACCAACGCGTTCATCGCAGCCGAAGAGCAGTCCCAAAGCTCTTCCGGCAGAAACGATAGACGCCATCATCAAGAAGCGTGTCGAGTACCGCCGTTGCGGCAAGGTGATACACGAGATGTTGAAACGAGACGGTATCAATGTTTCTCTTTCGTCAGTGCAGAGAGTGCTGTCGCGCACCAGTCTCCTCAAGAAAAGGAGTCCATGGAAACGACCGCACGATGCGACCCCAAGACCGGAAGCAGCGAGGCCTGGCGCGCTCGTTCAGGTCGATACCGTGCATTTCCTCCTTCCCGACGGCTCTCGTCTGTATGTGTACACGCTCATCGATCTCTTCAGCCGTTGGGCATATGCAGAAGTGATAGAACGCATCGGAGCAGAAGCTAGTGCTCGACTTGTCCGGAGAGCACAAAAAGCCGCCTCGTTTAAATTCGAGGTCATTCAGTCCGATCATGGGTCAGAATTCTCGACGCGCTTCACGCATCGCTTGTTGCGTATGAAAATAGGCCACCGGCATTCGAGAGTCCGCCAATCAAACGACAATGCGCACGTCGAGAGGTTTAACCGAACACTTGAAGAAGAATGCTTGGACGAAACCGCCCACACTGTTCCAGACTTCAGGGCCGCACTCAAAGTGTATTTGCCGTTCTATAACGGCGAACGATTGCACATGGGTATTAATTATCAAACTCCGCTTGAAGTGTTGCGAAGGTCTTGACCACTAAACGTGTAGGCCTTGCTTTATCTTTTACGGATGTTATATTTAATAGTAGTTTTGAGTACTATAAATAAGCGCTCAATAATCTGCTCTTTCTATAACCATATAACCGTTCATCTCACGAGGAGCAGTCGAAATGACACGCATGACAGTGATCAAACGTCCGTTGCACGAGCAGCGGATTCAGGAAAGCTCGACTGAGGAAACTCTCGAGTATGAACGGTTGGCATGGCCGTACAGGCTCGCGCTACCCATGATGTTTCTCTTCGCCGTCTATGTGCACCTGAAGAAAGTCTTTCTCAAGCTGTTCGGCATAAAGCCAGCGGTGAATATCTGGCTATTCGACGGCGTCAGCATCAACGGTCACCGAGTCAAGGAGGGCGCGGCGCAATGGTCAGCGCTCGATGCCGTCTATAACTTCAAGCAAGGAGAAGGTGGAAACATCTTCTCTCGAGCAGTCGATTCGTTCTGGCTGAACATCCGTAATGCGCAGGCAGTGAGGAATCGGCTCATCCTTGTAAAACAGCAGCTTAAGGTTGCGATCCTTGATGCAGCTCGCGAGCGCCATAACGGCGAGCCGATTCGGATTCTTTCGCTTGCAGCTGGAGCTGCACAGGGAGTAATCGAGGTTGTGGCGGACCTGTTTCCTCGCGGCATTGCCCTCGGGGTGGTGCTTATAGATCAGGACTCGATCGCGCTCGCACACGCGCTTAAGCTCGCTAAGCGGTACGGCATCGGTCACCTATTCCAGCCCATTAGAGGCGATGTGCGTTTCTTTGATAGGAATCTCGGGGGCCAATTCTCGCCAGAAATAATAGAGATGTGCGGTCTCATGGATTACCTAAGAAGTGGCATTGCCACTCGGCTCATCAGAAAGATTTACCGGGCCTTACCTCCTGGGGGGACCTTTCTTACTTGTCATATTCATCCAAACGCGGAGAGTTATTTTCTCCGTCACGTGGTGGATTGGAAAATGCTGTATCGGACTCTCGAGGAGTTCGGCGATATCTTGGTTGAGGGAGAATTTCTCAACCCGTCGTTCTTCACTGAACCACTCGGCATTCACTCCGTGGCAGTCGCGAAGAAGGTCTCATCTGTTCTTTAGCGGCCGCAATTGGTTGTATCGGGATGCTACACTGTTGGCATCCCGATTTTCTTTTATCGATATGAATTTCTTCGCCCTGTCAGCTATTGTCAATGCCTTTACCAGCTTGATACTCGGCACGCTCGTCATCTTTCAGGGTCGCAATCGAACTTATAGCACTTTCTCTCTATTTGCATTCGCCGTTGCACTTTGGAGTATCTTTTATTTCCAGTGGCAGCAAGCAGGAACCGCAATCCAAGCTCTCTTGTGGTCGCGTTTGCTTATGGCAGCCGCAGCGTTCATCCCATTCTTTTATTACCATTTCATAGTCGCTTTTCTCGATATCGAACGTCGACAGCGTCTATCGGTCTTCTTCGGATATGGTTTCGCTCTCTTCTTCTCGATCGCAAGTTTCTCGCCGCTTCTTGTTACAGGCGTAAGCCAAAAGCTTTCCTTTTCTTTCTGGCCAAATCCAGGACCGCTGTACTCGTTGTTCCTGCTGATTTGGTTTTTCTACGTTATTCTTGGCACAATATTGCTTTTTGAGCGCTATCACCGATCTCAGGGCGAAATACGTGCCCAGATAAAACTCATTCTATTCGGTATGATCGTTGGATATCTCGGTGGTGCGACGAATTATTTCCTATGGTATGGCGTTCCTATCCAACCGTTCGGGAACATCCTCGTTTCATTTTACGTCATTATGGTGACCTATGCCATTTTGCATCACCGCCTATTTAATATGAAAGTCATTGCATCAGAACTTACCGTCTTTGCGCTCTGGCTCTTTATGTTCATCCGCATGCTGCTCTCAAATTCTGTAACGGAGCAATTTATCAACGGTAGTTTTTTCCTTGTGGTTCTTGTCGTTGGGACTCTTCTTGTCCGGAGCGTAGACAAAGAGGTCGAACAGCGGGAACGAATACAAAAACTTGCCGGAGACTTACAGGAAACGAATGAGCGACAAGAAGAGCTCATGCACTTTATCGGGCATGAGGTGAAAGGATTCTTGGCCAAGGACGAGGGGGCGTTCGCGGCAATCTCGCAGGGTGATTTTGGCGTACCGCCGGACGGAATCAAATCATTTGTTGAACAAGCCCTCACTCAGTCGCGCAACAGTGCCCGGTCGGTGACGGATCTACTCCTCGCGTCGAATCAGAAGAAAGGGACGATTTCGTATGTGAAAGAGCCGTTTGACCTCAAACCGCTCATGGTGGAGGCGGTGGGAAATGCAAAGTCCGCGGCGATGCAGAAGGGACTCTCTCTTTCCTTCGTCGCTGATGACTCGTCGTATCAGATGAGCGGGGACAAGGCACAGATTAGCGACCATGTATTACGCAATCTCATCGACAACGCAATTAATTACACGCCCTCAGGTTCTATTATCATTTCGCTCAAGAAAGAAGATAGGAAGATTATTTTTTCAGTAAAGGATTCCGGCATCGGTATAACGGAAGAAGACAAAAAACGCCTCTTCACCGAAGGTGGCCACGGCAAGGACTCACAAAAGGTGAATGTCCATTCCACCGGCTACGGCCTCTACATCGCGAAGAACATTATCACGGCCCATGGTGGTACTATCCGCGCCGAATCAGAAGGAGAAGGGAAGGGCGCGACCTTTATTGTGGAATTGCCCGCATAAATTTCCGGCTTGAAGGAGACAGGTGGTAACATAAATACATGCCTGTAGAAAAGAAAAAGCCCGCACGCGTCGGGGCGGTGCTTCGCGCGTACGGCAAAGCGGCGTTCGAGTACCCGCGATTCCTCGGTCTTACCGTTGTTGCCGCGATAACAATCGAAGCGGCGGGGATTGTTGCGCCGCTCTTTCTGCGCCAGTTCATCAACCTGCTCTCCGGCGGCACGCAGGTGACGGCAACGGTACGCGCGCTCTTCATTACGCTCATATTTTTTTCAGCGACGAATCTCGTGGGCTGGCTCGGCCAGCGTGTACGCCTGTTCGCGGTGAACAAGGTTGAATCTAGGACGATGGTTGACCTCTACAAAGACGCTTTCAATTATCTGCTCGGCCATTCGCACGAATTCTTTATTTCAAACTTTACCGGTACGCTCACCCGCCGTGTGACCCGCTACGCGCGCTCGTTTGAACAGGTGTACGACAATCTTTTTTTCAATTTCCTTCCCGCATTCCTGTTCGCCATCGGCATTATTGGCGTGCTCTCTGTGCGCAGTATTGCGCTCGGCGCGGGGCTTTTTGTCTGGACGGTCGTGTTCGTCTACCTGCAATTCGTCATGATGCTTAAACGTCAGCCGTTGCGCATTGCGCGCGTTGAGGAGGACAGCCGAGTGACCGGATTTCTCTCCGACGATGTTCTGAATCATTCAACCATTACCTCGTTTGCCGCCGTTCCGTTTGAGAATTCGCGTTTAGCAGAGACCGTCAAGGGTTGGTACATCGCGACGAAGCGCGCGTGGGACGCCGACCTGTGGATCTACGGCGTGCAGGGGTTGCTTGCCGTCGGCATAGAATTCGGTCTTCTCGCAGGTGCCATCCTGCTCTGGCAGAGGGGACTCGTGACGGTCGGCGATTTCGTGCTCATCCAGATTTATATCCTTGGTCTCATCAACCGCATCTGGAGTATCGGACAGAATATGCGTCAGCTTTACGAAGCCTTTGCCGACGCGACCGAGATGCTGGATATCATGGAATTGCCGCACGGTATACAGGACGTACCGAATGCTTTGCCGCTCACCGTATCGCAGGGTGCAATCACCTTTGACCATGTGCGGTTTGAGTACCACGACAACCAGGAAGTGCTCCGCGACTTCACTTTCGCCATCGCACCGCATGAGAAGGTGGCGCTCATCGGCTCTTCGGGTGCGGGGAAGACGACCATCGCAAAACTCCTCCTGCGTCTCTACAATGTCACAGG
>Ga0307373_10010088_pt1 | contig 13969 bp, 13 predicted proteins | sample OX2MG_FD_202534 | JGI IMG/M metagenome (GOLD analysis project Ga0307373, IMG submission 202534) | Soil microbial communities from Risofladan, Vaasa, Finland - OX-2 | ecosystem: Environmental > Terrestrial > Soil > Coastal area > Acid sulfate soil | place: Finland: Risofladan, Vaasa | collected... | reverse complement strand
CTCAAAGAGGCGTACAGCCCCGACGGAATCAACGTGGGCGCCAACCTCGGCAAGTCCGCCGGCGCCGGCGTTCCGGGACACTTCCACATGCACGCCGTGCCGCGCTGGAACGGGGACACCAACTTCATGACCGCCGTAGCCGACGCCCGCGTGCTTCCCGAAGCGCTCTCCGTCTCTGCCGACCGCCTCCGCGCCGCCTGGTCCTCCGCTTGATCTAGCCGGCCCTAGCCGGCCGAGGCCGGACCCCGTCGAACGGCCTCACCGCCCGCGTCCGCTCTGCCTGGTTCTCCGCTTGATTTAGCCGGCCGAGACCGGACCCCGTCGGCAGGCGGGCGGCGAAGGCCGAGCGGCGACTACGTGTTCCCGACGGTGAGCGTCACGACGACGCGGTGCGGTCCGGAACCCCACGGACGGCTACGAGCTGGACGAGGTTTCGCGCTTGACCGACGCCCAGAGATTCTGTGGCAGCACGTCGTAGTGATCGTGCTCGGCCCGAAAACGACCCCGCCCCCCGGTCATCGACCTCAGATCTATCGAGTAACGCAGGATTTCCGAAGTGGGGACCAAAGCGGTGACGATCGACTCCCCGTCGTTGCCGGATTCCGTTCCCTGCACACGGCCGCGCCGGCTGTTGAGATCGCCCATCACGTCGCCCTGGTAGGCGGTCGGAACAGTCACCTCGAGCTTCGAGATGGGTTCGAGGATGACCGGGCTCGCCTTTTCCATGGCCTCTCTGAAACCCAACGACCCGGCCATCTTGAAGCTCATCTCCGACGAGTCGACCGGATGGTATTTGCCGTCGAAACAGGTGACCCGAACATCGACCACGGGCCAACCGTTCACGCCGCTCTGCGCCATCGTCTCCTCGATGCCCTTCTGCACCGCCGGTATGAACTGCCGGGGGATCGCGCCGCCGACGATCTGGTCGACGAACTCGAAGCCGCCGCCGCGCTCGAGCGGCTCCACTCTCACGAACGCGACACCGAACTGCCCGTGGCCGCCGGTCTGCTTCTTGTACTTGCCTTCCGCCTCTGCCTGCGAGGTGATCGTCTCCCGGTAGGGCACCACCACGGGCTCGGTCTCCACCTCGACGCCGAACTTGCGCGACAGGCGTTCGGTGAGGATGCCGAGATGCGTCTCGCCCATCCCGCCGAGCAGCGTCTGGTGTGTTTCGTCGTCGCGCCTGACGACCAGCACCGGATCCTCTTCCTGGAGGCGGTGCAGCGCCGTCATCAGCTTGTCCTCGTCGCCCTTGGAGCGGGGGCGGATGCCCATCGTGATCGCCGGTTCGGGAACCGCCGGCGGGGGCACCGTCACCGGTGTCCCCTTGGGCGCCAACGTGTCGCCCGTCGCAACGTCGGCCAGCTTGGCGACCGCGCCGATGTCGCCGACGGGCAGGTGGTCGACGGGGATCTGCTCCTTCCCGCGCAGCGTAAACGGTGAGTGCAGGCGCTCGTCGGAACGGGTCCGGGAGTTGACGAGGGTGTCGTCGGGAAGCACCTTCCCCGACAGAACCTTGAAGATGCTGATCTTTCCGACGTGGCGGTCCACGATCGTCTTCCACACGTACGCCAGCGCCGGCCCCTCGAGCGAAGGAGCGACCTCTGTCGTCTTGTCCCCGGCCTCGACCGTCACCGGCCGCGCGTCGAGAGGCGACGGGCCGATCTCGCAGATGAAGGCCGCGAGGCGGTCGACGGCAATCTCCTTTGACGCCGACCCGCACACCACGGGGAAGACCTGGGCGGACGCGACGCCGTGTGCGAGGGTCTCCTCTAACTGCTTGACGGTCGGGATCTCGCCTTCGAGGTAACGCTCCATCAGGTCGTCGTCGGCGACCACGATCCCCTCGACCAGGGCGTCGTGGACCGAGTGCTCGGTGACCTCCATCTCCGCGGGTATCGGACCGGTCGTCGGCTTGCCGCCCTCGTATGTGATCGCAGTGTCGGACAAGAGGTCCGCAACCCCCCGGAATGTCGACTCCTCGCCGATGGGGAGCTCGAGGGGCGCCACGCCGGCGCCGAACACCTGGCGCAGCTGGTCGAGGGTCCGCTCGAAAGACGCCCGCTCACGGTCGAGCTTGTTGACGAAGACCATGCGCGGCAGGCCCAGTGACGCTGCCACCTTCCACATGATCTCGGTCTGCACCTCGACACCCTCGACAGCGCTCACCACGAAGACGGCCATGTCGGCGACCCGCAGCGCGGCTGTCGCCTCCTCGGCGAAATCTGCGTAGCCGGGGCAGTCGAGAAGGTTGATCTTGTGGCCCTCCCATTCGATGGGTGCGAGGGCGGCGGATATGGACAGGTTGCGCTTCTGCTCCTCGGGCTCGAAGTCGCTGACGGTGGACCCGTCCTCGACTCGGCCCGGGCGACCGATCGACCCCGAGCAGTGCAGCAGGGCCTCGGTCAGCGTGGTCTTACCGGCGCCCCCGTGCCCGACCAGGGCGACGTTGCGGATCGAAGACGGCGGATAGGCCTTCACCTGTCACCCTCCATGGCCCTCTCACCTTCCATGGCGGTCCTCCTCCCTGGTACCCGGGCCCGTTCCGGGTGCCCCCAAGTGCTCCGAGATGCGCAGTACCCGCCAGAGTAACCGGAGCGTGGAGACCCCGCCCCACGCCCCTTCGGTGGTACCCTGGGAGGCGCACAGCAGGGCGACGTGCCGGCAATCGGACGCGTGTTCTGTCATCGAGGAGCCGAAAGCAACAGTGTTCGACGGACGTTTCCGTTCCGGCGTCGACCGGGCGGTCAAACCGCTGGGTGGGGCGCTCAGGCGGACAGGCTTGTCGCCGGATCATCTGACTGCCCTCGGGTTGCTGATGGCCATCCCGACGGCGTGGGCGATCGCGACCGGCCGGCTCGGGCTGGGCCTCGGTCTTCTGATCGGAACCGCGGTGCCCGACCTGCTCGACGGGGCGTTGGCCAAGGCGTCTGGTCGTTCGAGTGTCCGCGGCGCGTTCTTCGACTCGGTGACCGACAGGGTGAGCGACACGGTCGTGCTCGGCGGGTTCGCGTGGTACTTGATGGACCACCGTCGCGGTCATGTGGCGTTGCTGCCCATGGCGATCCTCGGCGTATCGCTGCTTATCTCCTACGAGCGCGCGAAGGCCGAAGCCCTCGGTTTCGAGGCCAAGGGCGGGCTGATGGAACGCGCCGAGCGGGTCGTGGTGCTCTGTGCCGCCCTGGCCTTCAGCTTCGTGATGCTGCCGCTGCTGTGGCTGATGTTCGCGCTCACCTCGCTCACCGCCATCCAGCGGTTCGTGCGGGTGTGGCGCCAGGCGACCGCCGCCGGCCAGGGTCCGCCCCCGGCGGCAAGGCCGATCTTCGCTCGGCGGGCCGCTTACTACCATGACGCCCGCACGGGCGAGCCGGTCGCCGTCGCAGCCCGCTGGCGTGCGTGGCGCGAAGCCAACGGTTGGGTACCCCGCTCGGAACGACCCCCGTTGTGGGCTCGCTACGGGAACGGGACCCCCCAGGGCAGCGCCGCCGCCCGGTGGCACGAGCGCCGCCAGGCGCGCCTCGCCCGCCTGTCGCGCCCGGCCGGCGAGGAACCCGACAGCGGCCCCGCCCGGCGCGGCGGGTCCCGCCGGCCCTGAGCCCCGGCGAGCCGGACCGCAACCCGGCGCGCAAGCCACCCTCCGCGACGCTCCAGGCATTCAGGGCCGGGGCATTCGCTGCGCGGCACCTGCCCGAGCCGTTGGTCCGTGCCGTGGCCGGAGGCGCGGCCGTGGCGGTGGCGCGAACCCCGCCCGTGCCGGGGCGGATCGGACGGGTTGCCCGCAGGCGGGCGATGGTGGCACGCCACCTCGAGCGTGTGTACGGCCGGCGCCTCGGGCGTCTGGAGAAGATCCGGCTCGTCGACGAGGTGTTCGTGTCGTACGCGAGGTACTGGGCCGAGAGCTTCCGGCTTCCGGGGCTGACCGCCGAGGAGGTCGCCGCCGGCATCCACTACGACCACTTCGACCGGATCGAGGCCGGGTTGGAAGCGGGGAAGGGGGTCATCCTGGCCTTGCCGCACCTCGGCGGTTGGGAGTGGGCCGGGACGGATCTCGTCGTGCGCGGGCTGAAAGTCAACGTCGTCGTCGAGGCGCTGGAACCCCCCGACCTGTTCGAGTGGTTTGTGTCGTTTCGCGAGCAGCTGGGCATGAAGGTCATCCCCGTCGGGCCCGGCGCCGCCAGCCAGTGCGCGCGCGCCCTGGCAGCCAACGAGGTCCTCTGCCTGCTCTGCGACCGCACTGTCGCCGGCACCGCCGGCGTCGAGGTCGAGTTCTTCGGTGAGCGCACGGAGCTACCGGGCGGCCCCGCCACTCTCGCACTGCGCACCGGGGCGACCCTTCTCACCGCCGGCGTCTACTTCGACCTCGGGCCGCGCCGCCACCTCGGCGTCGTGGGCCCGGCCCTCGACCTCGCACGATCCGGCCGGCTCCGCGAGGACGTCTCCGCCGGCACCCGCCAGGTCACCGCGGAGCTGGAGGAGCTCATCAGGCGCGCGCCGACCCAGTGGCACATGCTCCAGCCCAACTGGCCGAGCGACCCGGGCTGGTCCCGGCCCGCTCGCACCGCCGCGCCGCCGGCCTGAAGTACCCTCCTTCGGTGCGGGTCGGACTCGTGTGCCCATACAGCCTGACCCTCCCGGGGGGCGTGCAGGGCCAGGTCCTCGGGCTCGGCCGAGCGCTGCGCGAGATCGGTGTTGACGCCCGGGTCCTCGGGCCGTGCGACGGGCCGCCTCCCGATACGGCCGTGACGCCCCTGGGTAACTCGATCCCCACCGCGTCCAACGGCTCCATGGCCGCGATCGCCCCTGACCTCTCGGCGGCGCTGCGCACGATCAGGGCGCTGCGCGACGAGAACTTCGACGTCGTGAACATCCACGAGCCGCTCGTCCCGGGACCGTCGCTCACCGCTTTGCTCTTCAACGACGGCCCCATCGTCGGAACCTTCCACCGCTCCGGTGACAGCGGGTGGTACAAGGCATTTAAACCGCTCATCAAGTGGCGGTCGAAGGGTTTGACGGTCATGGCGGCGGTGTCGGTGGAGGCGCGGGACACCGCGGCCAAGGTGATCGGGGGCACCTACGAGCTCGTATGGAACGGCATCGAGGTCGACCAGTACAGCCGGGCCGATCCGTGGCCGGCCAAGGGTCCGACGGTCATGTTCATCGGGCGCCACGAGCCGAGAAAGGGGTTGAAGGTTCTGATCGAGGCGGTTCGCCGCCTCGGGCCGGACGTCACCCTGTGGATAGCGTCCGAAGGGCCGGAGACCCCCAAGCTTCGCGCCGAGACCGCCGGCGATGACCGATTCGAGTGGCTTGGAACGATTCACGAGCAGGAAAAGATCGCCCGTTTGCGCGGTGCAGGCGTCCTCTGCGCTCCATCGCTTCACGGCGAGAGCTTCGGGGTCATACTGCTCGAAGGCATGGCAGCGGGAACTCCCGTGGTCGCGTCCGACCTGCTCGGCTACCGCGGCGTCGCGCGACCGGGCCTCGACGCCTTGCTGGTGCCCCCCGGCGACCCGGTGACCCTGGCCTCCGCGCTGTCGACCGCTCTCGAACGCGGGGCGGCGGTGGAGGCGATGATCGAAAGCGGGTTCGAGAGGGCGCGCGGGTTCTCGATGGCCGGCCTCGCTGCCCGGTACGTCGAGCTGTACGAGCGGGCGCTGCGGCGTTGAGCGCCCGCGTCGAGCGCGCCGGCGCCCTGATCTACCATCGGCAGCCTGATGCACGGGGCGGCCCTATGACCTCCGACGCCCGAGCGGCGCGTATAGCCGCGATCTTCGCTCTGCCCCCTGCGATCGCCGCCGGTGTGATCGCCTGGGTGGTCGGCGGGGCGGTCGCGGCTGTCATCGTGTTCGTGGTGCTCGCGGTCGCGCTCGCCGCCTGGGCGCGCTACGCCGGCGAGCGGGCCGTCGACCGGGGCCTGAGGCAACTCGGTTCCAGGCCGGCCGATCCTGTCGCGGACGCTCGGCTGTGCAATCTCGTGGACGGGCTGAGCATGAGCGCCGGGCTGGCCCCGCCCCGGCTCGAGGTCGTCGACTCGGACGGGCTCAACGCGCTCGCGGCGGGCGGCAGGTCCGGGAGGGGTGTGCTTGCGGTCACGACCGGGCTGTTGCGCGGGCTCGAGTTGATCGAACTCGAGGCCGCGGTCGCCGAGATGCTCGTCCAGATCAGGCGCGGCGAGGTGGTCCCGGCGACCATGACTGTCGCGACGTTCGGCCTTGGCCGCAGCCTCGCGGTGCCCCGCGAGAGGGACGCGCTCGCGGACCAGGCAGGCGTGACCCTGACTCGCTACCCGCCCGCCCTCGCTGCTGCCCTCGAGAAGCTCGAGGAGAAGGGCACTGAGGTGCCGGGGTCTCCGGCGTCGATGGCGCACCTGTGGTTGGCCGACCCGCGCCGCAACGACCACCGCGACGCGGGCAGGCTCCCCCTTCGTGAACGGATAGAGGCTCTTCGAGAGCTGTGACGGATCGGATCTGATGTTGTTGAAGGAAAAGGCTATTCGCGCCCGCGCCCGCGGGACCATGGCGACCGTCGCGGCCCTCGCCGCCGCCGCGGCCGTACTCGCCTCGTGTGGGGGGCACTCCAAGCCGAAATCTGTACCCACCACGTCCACGACGCTCCCGGCGCCGACGACCACCGCAGCACCGCCTCCCACCGCGCCGCTCACCGGTCTTCCGCAGCCGGACTCCGCACAACTGAACGCCCCCGCGGTGGTCCTCAAGATCGACAACATCGACGACGCCCGACCCCAGACCGGTCTCGCCGACGCGGACATCGTCTACGAGGAACAGGTCGAGGGCGGGCTCACCCGCCTGGCCGCGGTGTACCAGTCGAGCTACCCGAAGGTTGCCGGCCCCGTACGCTCAGGACGCCTCACCGACGAGGGGATCGCCGACGATCTCAACCACCCCGTGTACGCGATGTCCGGGACCAACCCGATGTTCCTCCCCATCTTGCGGTCCCAGCCGTTCACCGAGGTCGACGACGGCAACCGCCCCGACCTGTTCTACCGGGCCGGTCCGAAGCCGGCACCGCACAACCTCTATACCAACGTCGAATCGTTGGCGAAGGCAGCGAAGAACCCGGCGCCACCGGCCCCTCTTTTCCAGTACCGCGAACCGAACACTCCTCTGACCGGTGCCGGCGTCGCGCCCGCAACTCATCTCACGTTGGGGTTCTCTCACACATCGATCGGGTGGACCTTCAACGCGCAGTCCGGAGCCTGGCAGCGGACCCAGAACGGCACCCCCCACGTCGACAACACCGGCGCCCAGCTCTCGGCGACCAACGTGGTCGTGCTGTTCATCAACTACATAATCTCCGGCGTCGCCACCGGCGAGGGCGGCCCGCCGGCGCCGATCCCCGAGGGCATCATGACCGGCACCGGCCAGGTGTGGTTCCTCAGCGGCGGCCAGGTCGTGAAGGGGACCTGGAGCCGATCGGGTCTCACGACTCCGGCCACCTATGCCGACAGCGCCGGCGCCCCGATCTTGCTGGCGCCGGGCAAGACCTGGGTCGAGCTGGTCCCCACGGGCACGGTGCCGTCGCTCTCCTGACGCTGCCCGGAGTTTTCGCTACGGGCCCATCTCGCCCAGCCCGTAGAATCACTCCCATGGCAGCCACCGACAGCACCCGCCGAACCGGAACCGACCTCGTGAAGCGGGGTCTGGCAGAGATGCTGCGCGGCGGCGTGATCATGGACGTGGTCACACCAGAGCAGGCAAAGATCGCCGAGGACGCAGGCGCCGTGTCGGTGATGGCACTCGAGCGGGTGCCGGCGGACATACGCCGCGACGGCGGCGTGGCGCGCATGAGCGACCCAGCTCTGATCGAGGGCATCAAGGCGACCGTCACCATCCCCGTGATGGCGAAGGCCCGGATAGGACATTTCGCCGAAGCGCAGGTCCTCGAGTCGCTCGGAGTCGACTACGTCGACGAGAGCGAGGTGCTCACACCGGCGGACGAGGCTCACCACATCGACAAGTGGAGGTTCACGGTCCCGTTCGTGTGCGGCGCGACGAACCTCGGGGAGGCGTTGCGGCGCATCTCCGAAGGGGCTGCGATGATCCGCTCGAAGGGTGAGGCCGGGACCGGGGACATCAAAGAAGCGGTTCGCCACCTTCGCTCGATCACCGGTGACATCCGTAGGATCACCCAGGCGGACTCGGCCGAGATCTACGGCTGGGCCAAGCAGTTGCAGGCGCCCGTCGCGCTCGTCCAGGAGATCGCGGAGACCGGCAAGCTCCCTGTTCCGTTGTTCTGCGCCGGCGGTATCGCGACGCCATCGGACGCTGCGCTTGTGATGCAACTGGGGGCGGAGGCGTGTTTCGTGGGAAGCGGGATCTTCAAGAGCTCCGATCCGCCGCGTTTCGCCCGGGCGATCGTCGAGGCGACGACTCACTACCGCGACGCCCAGATCGTCGCCAAGGTCAGCCGAGGCCTCGGTGACGCCATGCGAGGCCAGGAAGCCGGTCAGGTGGAGACGCGGCTGTCCGAGCGCGGTTGGTAGAGCCGGTCTCGATGCCGGCCACGCCGCCGTCCCCGGGCGCCCCCCGGGTGGGGGTACTCGCGTTGCAGGGCGACGTGCGTGAGCACTGCCGGTCCTTGGAGGAGGTGGGGGCCGAGGCGGTGGAGGTGCGCACGCCGGCCGGCCTGGATTCGGTCGTGTCCCTGGTGTTGCCGGGGGGTGAGTCGACGACGATGTCGTTGTTGCTGGAGTCGTCGGGGCTGCTGCACCCCCTGCGCGAGCGGCTCGCAGGGGGGATGCCCGCGTTCGGCACCTGCGCCGGCATGATCCTGCTGGCATCGGAGGTGGTCGACGGGCGAGCGGACCAGCACGCGCTCGGCGCGATCGACATCAGTGTCCGGCGGAACGCGTTCGGCCGGCAGGTCGACTCGTTCGAGACGGATCTCGACGTCGTCGGCCTGGACGAGCCGTTGCATGCGGTGTTCATCCGCGCCCCGGTGGTGGAGCGGGTCGGGCCCGAGGTGGACGTCCTCGCGAGCGTGACCTTCCCCGACGGCTCGTCCCACCCGGTCGTCTGCCGGCAGGGACCGGTTCTGGTGGCTGCGTTCCACCCCGAGCTGTCGGGCGATCTGCGGTTGCACCGGGAGTTCCTCGGGGCAGCCCTGCCGTGCTAAAGAGGTAGAGCGATGTCCGGACACAGCAAGTGGGCGACGATCAAGCACAAGAAGGGAGCCGCGGACAAGGCCCGCGGCAAGCTCTTCGCCAAGCTGATCCGCCAGGTCGAAGTCGCGGCTCGCGAGGGCGGTGGCGATCCGGATGCGAACCCGACGTTGCGCACCATGTTCCAGAAGGCGCGTGAGGCGTCGGTCCCCCTCGACACCATCGAGCGCGCGATCAAGCGCGGTACCGGCGAGCTCGAGGGGGTCCGGTACGAGCAGGTGTCCTATGAGGGTTACGCCCCGAGCGGCGTGGCCGTCATCATCGAGTGCCTCACGGACAACCGCAACCGGACTGGAGCGGACATCCGATCCACCTTCTCCAAGAACGGCGGCTCCATGGCGGAGCCCGGCGCGGTGTCATGGCAGTTCGAGCGCAAGGGCGTTGTGCTCGTCGCGAAGACGGGCGGTGCCGCCGGCGAGGTCACCGAGGACGACCTCTTGCTCGTCGCGCTCGATGCCGGCGCCGAGGACATCGCCGACGCCGGCGACCAATGGCAGGTCACGACACCGCCGGGCGACCTACCGGCTGTCCGTGCAGCGGTTGAGGAGGCTGGGATGTCGATCGAGTCGGCCGAGGTGACACTCCTGCCGAGCACGTCGGTCCCGCTCGACAACGAGGGCGACGCCAAGAAGGTCCTGCACCTCATCGACCTCCTCGAGGATCACGACGACGTGCAGAACGTGTACGCCAACTTCGACATTCCAGATTCGATCCTGGAGCTGGTCGAGGCCTGACGGCCTCGTTGATCCACCACCTCGCAGGGGCGGCCTGTTAGCCTCGAACGAGTGTTCGCTCTCGGCGTGGACCCCGGTTTGTCGCGCTGCGGCTACGGCGCCGTCCGGTCCGTCCAGGGATCCTTGCAGCCGGTTGCCTACGGCCACCTGAGCACCCCGACGGACCTGCCGGTGGGGGAGAGGCTGGCCATCCTGTGGGACGACCTGCAGCAGCTCGTGCAGGACCTGCGCCCGGACGTGATGGTCGTCGAGCGGGTGCTCTTCCAGGTCAACGCCCGCACGGCGATGGCGGTCGGCCAGGCGAGCGGCATAGCGCTCACCATCGCGGCGCGCGCGGGCTGCCCGGTCGTCCAGTACAGCCCCAACGAAGTGAAGCTCGCGGTCACGGGGTACGGCTCGGCCTCCAAGCAGCAGGTGCAGGACATGGTCCGGGTCCTCCTCGCCCTGCCCGAGGCGCCGCGGCCCGCGGACCGCGCCGACGCCCTCGCTCTCGCAGTGTGCCATTTGAGCGGCGCCGGCCTCAGAGCTTCGATCGGAGCAAAGGCGTGATCGGTTCGCTTCGCGGGATCGTCCTCGAACGGATCGCCCGCGGCCCGCAGTCGGGTGAAGTCCTCGTCGAAGTCGGCGGCGTCGGCTACCGCGTCATCGTCCCCGCCGGCTGCCTGCCGCGGCTCGCCGAGCCGGGGGAGCCCACCTTCCTGCACGTGCACACCCACGTTCGGGAGGACGCGTTCACTCTCTACGGGTTCCCGTCGCGCGACGAGCGGCAGTGCTTCGAGGTCCTGATAGCCACCCACGGCGTCGGCCCTTCCGTCGCCCTGGCCATGCTCTCGGTCCACACGCCGGCAGCCCTGCGCAGGGCCGTCGCGCAGGACGACGCCGACGCCCTGATGCTCGTGCCGGGCATAGGCCGCAAGACCGCGGTACGGCTCATCGTCGAGCTGCAGTCGAAGTTCGAGGCGGACCTCGACGGCGTGGATCTGCGCGTCGTGGGATCATCAGCCACGACCGGAGGTGCGCCGAACGGCGACGGAACGTCCGCCGGCGGCGAAACCGACCCCGCGGTCGCACGCCAGGAGGTGCGCGCCGCGCTGGCGGGACTCGGGTACGGCGCGGACGAGATTCGCCACGCCCTGACCCGCCTGCCCGGGGAGGGCTCTGTCGAGGAACAGATCCGGTTCGCGCTGCGTGAGCTGGCGGTGGCGCGATGAGGGAAGCCAGATGAGAGAAGAAGGCATGGCCCGCCCGGTCACCGCTGTCGCCGACCCGGTCGAGGCGGCAGAGGAGATCACGCTCCGGCCGCGCCGGCTGGGGGAGTTCGTGGGTCAGGCGCAGCTCAAGGAGCACCTGGAGATCATGTTGGAAGCGGCCCGCCGGCGCGCCCAACCCTGCGATCACCTGCTGTTCGCCGGGCCTCCCGGGTTGGGCAAGACGTCACTCGCCGGCATCGTCGCCAACGAGATGGGTGCGGGTTTTCGGGTCACCTCGGGCCCCGCGCTGGTCCGTGCCGGGGACCTGGCGGCCATCCTCACCAACCTGGCAGAAGGAGACGTTCTCTTCGTCGACGAGATACACCGCCTGGGACGGGCCGTGGAGGAGATCCTCTACCCGGCGATGGAGGACTTCCAGCTCGACATCGTCCTCGGCAAGGGACCGAGCGCCCGATCGATCCGGCTGGAGCTTCCGCGCTTCACCCTGGTCGGCGCCACCACGCGCACAGGGCTGATCACCGGCCCGCTGCGGGACCGCTTCGGCTTCGTCGCCCGGCTCGACTACTACAGCGCCGGGGACCTCGACGCGATCATCCGCCGCTCCGCGACCATCCTCGACGTGAGCCTCGACGCTGCCGGCGCCGCCGAGATCGCGGGTCGTTCGCGCGGCACGCCGCGCATCGCCAACCGTCTGCTCAAGCGCGTGCGCGACTTCGCCGAGGTCCGCGCCGACGGCAGCATCGACCTCGCCATCGCGCGTGACGGCCTCGCCCTCTTCGGCGTCGACGAGCGCGGGCTCGACAAGGTGGACCGGTCCATCCTCGACGCGCTCTGCAATCGGTTCGGTGGCGGCCCGGTCGGCTTGTCGACGCTCGCCGTCAGCGTGGGCGAGGAGACCGACACCGTCGAGGAAGTGTACGAGCCGTACCTGCTGCAACTCGGGATGATCGCCCGCACCCCGCGCGGGCGCGTGGCGATGCCGCTGGCGTGGCAGCACCTCGGCCTCGAGCCGCCGGCGGCGCCGGCGGACCGGCCCGGCGATCCCGGCCTCTTCTGACGCTGAACGCCGCCAAGCGCCAGCGTCGGACGCCCGAATCGGGCGCCGGCGGCGGATCGACTAGACCGGTCGCGCCGTGGAAGTCCCCGAGTACGAACTGCCCGAGGATGCGATAGCGCAGCATCCCGCCGAGCCGCGGGACTCGTCGCGGCTGCTCGACGCGACGAACCCCTCCGGCCGGCTCGTGCACCGCACATTCCGCGACCTTCCGGATCTGCTGGGACCCGGGGACGTCCTCGTCATCAACACGACCAGGGTCATGCCAGCCCGTCTACGCCTGTACAAGCAGACCGGCGGGGCAGCCGAAGTGCTGCTGCTCGAACCCGCCGGCGGCGAGCGCGATTGGATGGCGCTCGTCAGGCCGGGGCGCCGGCTCCAACCGGGAACGACCCTCCACGCGGATCCCTCCGGGGTGCCGCTGCTCAGGGTCGGCGAAGCGGTCGTACCCGGCGACAGCTCCGACGGGCGCCGCAAGGTCCATTTCATCGAGGACCCCGGCAAGGTTTTCGACGAGTGCGGGACGGTCGCCCTGCCGCCGTACATCCATGAGCCGCTTGCGGACGCGAGCCGCTACCAGACCGTCTACGCCGAAACTCCCGGCTCTGTCGCAGCCCCCACAGCCGGCCTGCACCTCACAAGCGAGCTCCTGGAACGCTGCAGATCGCACGGCGTGGAGGTGCACGCCGTGGACCTCGCAGTTGGGCTGGCGACGTTCAAGCCGATCGCCGTGGACGATGCCGAGCAGCACCGGATGCACACCGAGCGCTACAGGGTTCCCGACGAGACGATGCGATCGTGCACGCAAGCCAGGCGCGTCGTCGCTGTCGGCACGACTGTGGTCCGTGCCCTCGAGACGGCTGCCGCCACCGGCGAGTTCGAAGGCGGCAGCAACCTCTACATCCGCGGTGATTACCCGTTCGCCATGGTCGACGTGCTGGTAACCAACTTCCACATGCCGAGGTCGAGCCTGCTGGTGTTGCTGGAGTCGTTTTGCGGGACGCGGTGGCGCGACATCTACTCTGAGGCGCTGGCGAACGGCTACAGGTTCTTGTCCTTCGGCGACGCCATGATCGTCGGTCGGGAGCGAAGATGAGACCAGCCGTCCTCACCGTCGAGGTCGCCGACGGCTCTGCCAGAGCGGGCCAGGTGACCACGGCGCGTGGGTCTTTTTCCACTCCTGCTTTCATGCCGGTCGGCACGCGGGGAGCCGTGCGACTACTCGACGCCGCGGACCTCGACGCCCTCGGGCCGCAGGTCGTTCTCGCCAACACCTACCACCTCATGCTGCGGCCGGGAGTCGACACCGTCGCCGGTCTCGGTGGTCTCCACCGCTTCACCGGGTGGGGCGGGCAGATGCTCACCGACTCCGGCGGGTTCCAGGTGTTCTCGTTGGCGCCGGCCGTCGACGACGGCGGCGTGACCTTCCGGTCGACCTACGACGGGTCGACGCACCGGATGACCCCGGAGTCCGCCGTCGCCATACAAGAGCAGCTCGGAGCGGACATCCAGATGGTCCTGGACGTCTGTACAGGCCTGCCGGCCCCCGAGGAGGAGTTGCGCCTCGCGGCCAAGCGGACCTTGGACTGGGCCGTCCGCGCGAGGGAATCGCACCGCCGGCAGGACCAGTGCCTGTTCGGGATCGTCCAGGGGGGCACGATCCCGGAGCTGCGGGTCGAGTGCGCCGAGGCCACCGCCGCCCTGGAGTTCGACGGGTACGGGATCGGTGGCCTGTCGGTGGGGGAGCCCCGGGAGGAGATGCTGCCCGCTCTGGCGGCCGCGATCGGTG
>Ga0307373_10010086_pt1 | contig 13969 bp, 12 predicted proteins | sample OX2MG_FD_202534 | JGI IMG/M metagenome (GOLD analysis project Ga0307373, IMG submission 202534) | Soil microbial communities from Risofladan, Vaasa, Finland - OX-2 | ecosystem: Environmental > Terrestrial > Soil > Coastal area > Acid sulfate soil | place: Finland: Risofladan, Vaasa | collected... | reverse complement strand
GACGGCACGATTCGGGGCGTAAAGTGGTTCGCGGGCCGCGCGGCCGCAACGCTGGCGCTGTAGACATGGTAGCCGTCACCGTTCGGGCTGGCGGACGCCGGGGACATCGGCTGCAGAAATGGCCCTGTGCCATCCGCCGGATCGGCGTAAAGCTCCACGCGCACGGATTGCGGCCTGAGCGCGCCGAGGTACACCTCGACGCGGAAATGATGCCACTGCTGCTCACTGTGGACACTGAGTCGCCCGAAGCGCAGGGACTGCCAGTTGTAGTCGAGTGCTGCACACCAGTCGGCAATCTGCTTGCCCGGCGCTGCGTTGTTGCCCGCGCGGTCACGATAGCGGGCAACCGCCGGCAGGTAGCACTGTTCCAGGTATTCGCGCACGCTGCGGTTGGCCGAGTAGGCCGCGGTCAGCGTGGCCATGCTCTGGCGCACACGCGCCACCCAGGCCTGAGGGATCCCGGCGGCGTCGCGCTCGTAGAACTCGGGGATGATCTGCTGTTCCAGCAGCTCGAATAACCGCATGGCCTCGACCGCGTCCCAAGCGGGATCGTCGCCGTGCTCGCGACCATCGCCAAGGGACCAGCCGACCTGGGGCTGAAAGGCTTCTGCCCACCAACCGTCGAGCTCCGACAGGTTCAACCCGCCATTGACCAGAACCTTCATGCCGCTGGTGCCGCAGGCTTCCCACGGTCGCCGCGGAGTATTGACCCACACGTCCACGCCCTGTACCAGCTGTTCCGTGAGCTGCATGTCGTAATCCGCGAGGAACAGGGCGTGCGGGCGCACGTCGGGCCGGCGTACGAACCGGATCCAGTCGCGGATCAGGGCCTGCCCGGCGGCGTCTTGCGGGTGCGCCTTGCCGGCCAGAATCAACTGTACCGGCAGACGCGGGTTGGTCAGCAATCGCACCAACCGTTTCGGATCCTGCAGCAGCAGATTGGGCCGCTTGTAGGCGGTGAACCGGCGCGCGAACCCCAGCGTCAGGATGTCGCCGCGGAAGAGGCGACGCGCGCCATCGATCTCCTCTGGCGGTGCGCCGGAGGCATCGAGTTGCCGGGACAGCCGGTCGCGTGCGTACTCGACCAGGGCCCGGCGGGCCAGTGACCGGCATTGCCAGATGCGCGCGGCAGGAACGCTGCTGATGTTCTGCTCGATGCAACTGAGCTCCCCCATCCAGCGGTCCTTGCCGCAGGCGGCCGTCCACAACTCGTCGGCCGCGGCCGAATCCCAGCTGGGGGTGTGGACGCCGTTGGTCACATGGTTGATTGGCACCTCGTTTTCCGGCCAGCGCGGGAACAGCGGCCGGAAGAGGCGGCGGCTGACGGTGCCGTGCAGGCGGCTGACGGCATTGATAGCCGAACTGCCGCGCACCGCCAGGTAGGCCATGTTGAACGGCGTCGACGTATCGGTGGGACTGTGCTGTCCCAGCGCCAGCAGGTGTTGCAACGAGATGTGCAGTGATTCAGAGGCGTAGCGCCCCAGGTAACGCTCGATCAGGGGCGGCGGAAAACAGTCGAACCCGGCCGGCACGGCCGTGTGGGTGGTAAAGACGTTGCCGGCGCGCGTCACGGCAAGGGCCACGTCGAACGGCTGCGCGCTCGCGCGCATGAACGAGAGCGCGCGCTCGAGCACGACGAAGGCGGCGTGGCCTTCATTCAGGTGGCACACCTCGGCCGGCAGATCCAGTGCCTCGAGCAGCCGCCAGCCGCCGATGCCGAGCACGAGCTCCTGTTGCAGGCGTGCTTCGGCGCCGCCCACGTAGAGTTCATTGGTGATACCCCGGTAGGCCGGATGATTGGCAATGTCGTTGCTGTCGAGCAGGTAGAGTTTCAGACGTCCCACGGTGGCTTCCCAGGCGCGCAGCCACAACGAGTAGCCCGGCATCTGCATCTGGATCCGCAGCGATTCCCCATCGGGTCCGCGCACCGGCACCAGCGGTAGCTGCCCCGGATCGTTGTACGGAAACAGCGCCTGCTGATCGCCGTCAGGGCCGATGAGCTGGCGGAAGTAACCCTGCTGATACAGCAGGCCGACTCCGACCACCGGTATGCCCAGATCCCCGGCGGCTTTGAGCTGATCGCCCGCGACGTTGCCGAGCCCGCCGGCATAAATTGGCAGCGCCTCGCTGAGCATGAATTCCATGCTGAAATAGGCGACCCGGGTCAGCTCCCGCGGCGAGTGAGCCTGCTGATACCATCCAGGACTGCACATCCGATCGCGCCTGAGGGCGGCAAGACGGTCGATCTGAGCGCGGAAATCCGCATCCGCCAGCAGCTCGGCGAGGCGCCGTGGCGCGACGGTCTGCAGCACCACCCAGGGATTATGCGTGCGCGCCCACAGCTGCGGCTCGAGCCGGTCCCATAGCGAATCGGTCGAATGATTCCAGGACCAGCGCAGATCCAGCGCCAGTTGACGCAGCAGTTCGATGGCGGACTGTTGATCCAGGGGTCGTGCCGTCTTCAGGGGGTGAACGCGAGCTCCGACCGGAACCGTGCCCGGTCGAGGTCCTCCGCCGCCGCTGCCGGCTGCGGCTCACGATGATGCCCCATCCGGTCGGCGCAGGCGATGCGAGCTTTGCCTCTCGGCCCCGTGTGAAGTACCTACAGTTGGGCGACGCTCAACTCTTCCAGCAGCGCCAGCAATTCGTCGGCGTTGATCGGCTTGCTCGCGATACGCAATTGACCGTCCTGGGCGGCTCCCTTGACCGCCGAGGAAGTGTCGCCGCTGATCAGGACCGCACGTATCGGTTTGCCGAAATGATCGCGCACGGCGTCGATCACCTGCAGGCCGGTCTCCCCATTGGCCAGATGATAGTCGGCGATCATCAGGCCCAGGTCCGGATGCTCCGCCAGCAGTGCGAGCGTGTCGCTCCTGCAGGAGGCCGTCACGGTCACGTAGCCGGCTACCTTGAGCAGCATTTGGGTGGCCTTGCGCACTGCCGGGTCATCCTCGACCAGCAGGATCTTGCGCCGCTGCGCAAGCCCCTGAGGCGCGGTGCCGGCAGGGCGATCGCGCCCCGGTTGCTGCCCCGCGTGCGCAACCACCGCCGGCAGCGCGACGGAGAAGACCGAGCCCTTGCCCGGATCCGAGCGAACTTCGACAGAGATGCCGAGCAAGTCGATGATCCGCCGTACGATCGACAGGCCGAGACCGTAGCCGTCACGCGAAGCGTTGGACGGCACGCCGACCTGGTAGAACTCTTCGAAGATATGCGGCAGATCCGCGGCGGGAATTCCGATGCCGCTGTCCAGCACCTCCAGGCGCACAATCGCCTGATCGGGCCGGCAACGCAACAGCACCCAGCCCTCGCGCGTGTACTTGATCGCGTTGGAAATCAGGTTGCGCAGCACCTGATTGACGAGCGAGGGGTCGGATTGCACGCAGTCGTCGCAGGATTCGATCTTCAGCTCCAATCCTTTCTGCGCGGCAAGCTGCGCGAACTCGGACCTCATCCGGGCAAAGACCGTCGACACCGTGAAGTCCGTGATCTCGGGCCTGATGGCGCCGGACTCCAGCTTGCTGATGTCCAGCAGCGCGTTGAGCAGCCGCGCCATCGCGTCGATCGCCGACTCCTGCTGCAGCAATGCATCGGTCATGGCGGGTTCGGCGGTACCGAGCCGCATGGCGCCGTTCAGCAATGCCAGCGTCTGCAGGGGTTGACGCAGATCGTGACTGGCGGTGGCCAGAAAACGGCTCTTCGCCTGATTGGCGCTGTCGGCGTCTTCGCGCGCGCGTCGCAGCTGTGCCTGCACCTCGCGGCGCTCCGTGACGTCTCGAATGGCGGCCGCCACCAGCATCTCACCGTTGCGCTCGATCGGGCTCAAACTGATCTCGACCGGGAATTCACTGCCATCGCGGCGTCGGGCGGACAGGTCCAGTCCGATACCCATCGGGCGGACTCTGGCGTGATCGGCATAGCGGCAGCGATGAGCGGCGTGAGTCGCGCGGAATCGCTTGGGCAGCAGTTGCTCGATTCCCGAGCCGAGGACTTCAGCCTGCGTGTAGCCGAACAGTGCCGAGACCTGTCGATTCGCGAATACGATGGTGCCGCCGTGATCCACCACGATGATGGCATCGGGTGCGGAGTCGAGGATGTCTGGCGCTATGTCGGACGAGACCATCGGCGGGAGCGGCGCAGAGCCTGCGGGGAAGATGTGGAGAAGGGTCGGAATTGATGGCGGAAGGGATTAAAGCCGGACAGCATGTCACAGATTCTATTTGGATTTCGGTAGAGTAGCTCGGTCAGTACCACCAAACATACCCCAGGTGATCATTGGTGGCTATTCCTGGAAATACCGGATGACGCAACATCGCCGAAAAGTCATCGAGCGGGATTTCTATTTGAGGTGTGCCGGGGAGAGTCCAGCGGAGCACCCGCATGCACTCGCACGGCTTTCCGTGGCACAAGCGGCGCCGGGAGTTCAAGTATCGCATTGCCTATACCTACATCATCGGCGCGGCGTTCTGGAATTTCGTCGGGGCCGGCGTATTCGGCGGCGGCACGCCGCTGCCGCAGGCCTCGCCAGCCGCGGAGTGAAGGGTTACATTGAGGATCAGAAGCCTGCGCAGATGGCCGACCCGGCTCGAACTGCTGGTCGTGCACCAGATGCCGTCGCGGCCGGGTCCGGTAATGATGTCGGAGTACGGATGGAAGATGAGACGCTGAAGCGTTTGCTGGCCGCGGAATCCCAGGCCGAGCAGATCATCGCGCAGGCCGACAGGGAGCGCGCGGCCCTCATCGAGCAGGCCAAACTGGCCGCGCAAGCAGCGCAGAGCCAACATTCGCAACGCGCCGCAGAGATCGGCGCTTCCTTCCTCGCGCAGGCGCAGCAGCGGGCTGAGCAGACCGTCGCGGAGATGAGGCGGCGGTACGCCGAGCGCGCGGAGGTCATGAAAGCCGCGGCCGAGCCCCGTAAGGCGCAGGCGCTCGATGCGGCGCTCGTGCTGCTGCTCGGCGCGGACAACGGCGAGCCGTGAACGTCGAGCGCTACGCCTACCTGAATGCGCGCGTCAGCCTGTTCGCCGGCAGGCTGCTCGATCCTGGAGAGACCCAGGCGCTGATCGACGGACACGGCGCCGCGGGCGCGATCCGGGACGACCCCGGCCAGGATGCTGGCGACACCCGGCTCGCCGACGATCTCGATCAGCGCAACGTCACCGTGCTGCTGCAGGAGCTGGCGGTGCTGATTCGCCCGCTGTCCGGCCGCTCACGCGACCTGCTGTCCTATTGGGCACACCGGTTCGAGCTTGGAAACCTCAAGGCGATCATCCGCGGTAAGATGACCGGACAGCCGCAAGCTGTGATCCAGCAGCAGTTGCTGGACATGGGCGGCCTCACATGGCTGCCCACCGCGGAGCTCCTGCAGAGCGATAGCATCGAGGAGCTGCTGCGCCGTCTGGACCGGACCGCGTATGCGAGCATCACCGGGCAGGCCCGTCAGCTGCTGGAACGCGGCGAAGCCCTGTTTGCGCTCGATGCCGCGGTCGATCGGCGCTACTTTGCGGGGCTGGCGCGGCGTGGGAACGAGATCGGCGATACCGCCGGCCAGTTGTTGCGCGCGATCATCGGCAGCATCATCGACCGCGTCAATCTCATCTGGCTGCTGCGCTATCGCTTCGTCTATGGCCTCCCTCCGGCGCAAGCCTATTACCTGCTGATTCCAGCCGGCCAACGGCTGAGCGGCGGGCGTCTGCAGCAGCTGGCGCAGGCGCCCGGCTTCGAGGAGGCCGTAGGCAGCCTGCCTCCGCCCTACGGCCCGTTGCTGGCCGGGGTCCGCAATGCCACGGAGGTGACTCTGCGACTGGAATTTGAGACGTGGCGTATCGCGGGCAATGTGCTGCGTCATAGCGCCTTCAACGTCGCGCGCGCGTTTGCCTACATGGTGCTGCGCGAACGCGACCTGCGCTGGCAGCGCGCCATCATTCGTGGACACAGACTGTCCGTAACGCCCGATGTGATCCGCGCGGCCCTGGGCCTAGGCCCGCCGCGGCCTGATGGCGGCCCGTCGAGTCCCGGGGGTTGAGGCAGTCCCACGATGTTCAAACCGCAACGCATGAAGCGCGTGGAACTCGGCCTGCTCAAGGACGACGCGCCGCTGGCGGCATTGCTGCTCGCCGGCTACGGGAGCTTCGCGCCGGAGGTCATCGAGGTCCTGCCCACCTCCTTGCCGGAGCTGCCGGGCGACGGTTACCGCCGCGCGTATCAAGCCGGCAGGGCGCACCTCGACAGGATTCTGGATCACTTTGGCGTCAGCATCCCTGCGGAAGAAGCAGCGCCGCTCCAGCCGGTGACGCAGGAGCAGCTGCTCCGGTTGGGCGAGTGGCTGCAGGAGGTCTGGACAGGATGCTCCGATGACCAGGAGCGCGTGCGCCGGTGGCGAGAGGAGCACCGGCGTACCGAGCTGCTGTTGCAAGGCCTCCATCAGTTCATGGACCTGGGTATCGACCTGGCGCGGCTGCACACCCGCAATGAGCTGCTGGATGTGCGCGTCGGCACGCTACCCGCCGCCAACTTGCAGCGCTTCGCAGAGGCACTCCGACTCGCGGGCTACATTGCCATCTGCTTTCTGGCTGGCGATGCACTCGCGCACCTGATCATCGCCGGCGAGGCCGGACACGCGGGGGAAATAGCGCGCGTGCTGCAGGCTGCCAACTGGCATGCCATCGACTTGCCCGCCGAATTCCAGGGCCGGCCGGCCGAGGTCCGCCGGGAGCTGACCGAGCGCCTGGTACGCCTGCAGCGGCAAGCCGCGGAAGAAGACCGGCGGCGCCGCGAGCAGGCGGCACAGCCGGCGTTCCACACCCGGCTGCTCGAAGCGGCTCACACGCTGCGGCGCGCTGCCCCCTATGTGCAGCTATCGGCGCTGATGCGCGGCCGGGGTGACCTGGTGACGGTTGGCGGCTGGGTCCCGGGCGCGCAGATGGGGCGTTTGCGGCAAGATCTGGAACAGCGTCTTGCTGGCCGCTTCGCGTTGGGTGCACGCGATCCGCGCAGTGATGAGCGTCTGCGCGTACCCTCCCTCATCCACCACCAGCGCTGGCTGCGGCCGTTCGCCGCTCTGGTGCTGAATTACGGTGTACCGCGCTACGACGAGATGGACCCGACACTGCCGTTTGCCGTCTCCTACGTGCTGATGTTCGGCATGATGTTCGGCGACCTGGGGCAAGGCGCCGTCATCGCGCTCGCCGGCGTGCTGCTGCGCAAGCGCCTCGGCGGCTATGGCTCGCTGGCGGTGGCCGTGGGCGTCAGCTCGTCGGTCTTCGGCCTGCTGTATGGCAGCGTGTTCAGTTACGAGCATCTCGTCCCGGCGCTATGGGTCTCACCTCTGTCCAATCCGATGCTGATGCTGCGGGTCGCCTTGGGCTGGGGCATCGGGTTCATCGTGCTGGCGACGCTGCTCACCATCTACAACCGTCTCGCCGAGGGCCGCCTGCGCGAGGCGCTGTTCGATAGCCGCGGCGCCGCCGGACTGGTCGCCTATCTGGGCCTGCTGGCGGGGGTCTGGCGCCTGCTGTCGACCGGGAAACTGGGCATCGCCATCCCCGCGCTGGTGTGCGTGGCAGTCGGCGTCATTGTCAGGGACGCCTGGCAGGGCAACAGCGACAGCGCTGTGACGGAGAGGGCCCTGATCGCGCTGGTGGAAGGATACGAGGCGGTCATGGCCTACATCTCGAACACGCTGTCGTTTCTGCGACTGGCGGCGTTCAGCCTCAATCACGTAGCCCTCGCCATCGCCATCTTCACTCTCGGAAGCATGCTACATGCCACCGGCTATTGGGTGACGGTGGTGCTCGGGAACGTCTTCATCCTGGTGCTCGAGGGCGGAATCGTCGCCATCCAGGCGATTCGCCTCGAATACTACGAGGGTTTTTCGCGCTTCTTCAGCGGCGATGGGCGGCTGTTCCAGCCGCTTGCCCTGGGCGAGGCGAGGCTGGCGCTTCAGGGCCGCTGACCAGAGGATGCAGGAAACAACGAAGGAACAACCATGTACTGGCTGATGACGATCATCGCTGCCAACGTTCTAGGTACTCTCGGTCTGGGCACTTATTTCGGGCTGCGTCCTCCTGCGGATCGCCGCCGCGCCCGGCGCTGGTGGAAGGGCACGCTGGCCGCCAATGTGCTGGTATTCGCCGGTGCGGCTGCCGGGCTGCTCGCCCTCGCAATGCACACGGCCCTCGCGCAACAGCTGCCCGCGCAGCAGGTGCCCGCCGCGCACGGCGCAATCTCCGTCGGCCTGGGGCTGGCGCTGCTCGGTGCCGGGTTGCCCACGGGACTCGCCGCCTTCGGCGCCGGGCTCGCCGTCGGGCCAGTCGGCGCGGCCTCGCTCGCGATCATCTCCGAGAAGCCCGAGATGTTCGGCCGCACCCTCATCTACCTGGGGCTCGCGGAAGGGATCGCCATCTACGGTCTGGTCATCACCATCCTGTTGCTGGGGAAGATCGCGTGAATGCCCCGCTGCCCGGCGGCGCGCCGCCGCGCCCGGGTCTGCCTGCCTCGGCTCGCCTGATCGCGCTGGGCGGCTCGGCGCTAATGGAAGGGTTCGCGCTGATCGGGTTCGAGACCTACCCGAATCCGGCGCCTGCGGTGCTGGAAAATCTGTTTCAAGAGCTGCTGCGCGGGCAGCAGGCGGCACTGGTGGTGATCGAGCAGGGGTTGGAGCAACAGCCGCGCGGCCATCTGGCCCGCGCGCTGCGCGAGGGCGGCCACATCGTGATCACGGAGATTCCAGGGCTGCAGCACTCGACTCCCTATCATTCGCGCATCGACAGGATGGTACAGAACATCCTGGGTCCGGCTGCGCTCAAGCTTCAGGAATGAGCGATCAAGCCGCCGGCCTGGAATCGGCGCTGCTCGCGCACGCCCGGAAGCTGGCCGAAGAGTATCTCGCCGATGCCCGCAAGCGCCAGCAGCAGATCACCGAGGACTCCAACGCGCAATTGCGCGCGCAGGAGGAGCGCGCGGGGCTCTCGGCCAAAGCACATGCCGAGCGCATCTACCAGCAAAGGATTCAGGCGGCAGACCTCGAGCTGCGCGCCGGTGTCGAACGCGTACGCTGGAGCCTTGTCACGACCGTGCTCGATGCCCTGCCGGCTCGCCTCGCCGAGCTGGCGCAGGATGAGTCGCGCTATCCGCCTGTGCTCGAGACCTGGTTGCGCGCCGGTATCCGCTCGATCGAGCGCGATGAGCTGGTCGTGAGGGTCAACCGGCGCGATCTGGAGCGTTTGAGCCGGGACTGGCCGCGATACCTCGGCGCGGTTGCCGCGGGCAAGACCGTGCGGCTGTCCGAAGAGGCCCTCGACTGCACGGGCGGCGTGCTGCTCGCCAGCGCCGATGGCCGGATTCGCCTGGACAACACGTTCGAGGGACGCATGCACAGACTCGACGAGACGCTCCGACGCGTGGTGGCGCAGGTCCTGGTCCCCGCCGAGGGCACGCGCGATGGGTAAGGTCCTCGAGGTCAACGGGCCGCTCGTCACGGTGGAGCTCGCCGACGTACCAATCGGCGAGCAGGTCAGGATCGGCAGGCTCAGTCTCACGGGCGAAGTTATCGCGCGTCGCGATGCGCGCGCGCTGGTACAGGTCTACGAGCCCACCGAATCGCTGCGTCCCGGCGAACCGGCCGAAGCGCTTGGCTATCCGCTGTCGGTGGAGCTGGGGCCGGGGCTACTGGGCGGCATCTTCGACGGTGTGCAAAGTCCGCTGCTGGCCCATGCCAGGCAGCACGGCGACCACGTGCCCCGCGGTGTCCACCTGCCGCCGCTTGATCGCGACCGCTCGTGGCGCTTCGAGCCGCGGCCGGATCTGAAGGCGGGCGTCCGGGTCGAAGACGGCGCGATACTCGGCACCGTCCAGGAAACCCCCAGCATCGTGCACCGCATTCTCGTGCCGCCCGGCATGGGTGGGGAGCTCAGCGAGCTTGCCGCCGCCGGTGACAGGACCGTGGACGCTGTGATCGCGAGCATCCGCAGCAGCCACGGAGCACCGGCGCAGCTGCAGCTCTTTCATCGCTGGCCGGTGCGCCGTCCGCGCCCCTACCGCCAACGCGACGACGCAGTGGCGCCGCTGCTCACCGGGCAGCGCGTGCTCGACACGTTCTTCCCTTTGGTGAAGGGTGGCCGCGCGGCTGTCCCGGGCCCGTTCGGCGCCGGCAAGACCATGGTGCAACAGCAGATCGCGCGCTGGGCCGATGCCGATATCGTGATCTATGTCGGCTGCGGCGAACGCGGCAACGAAATGGTCGATATTCTCGAGAGCTTCCCGAAGCTCACCGACCCCAACACCGGGCGCTCGCTCATGGAGCGCACCCTGCTCGTGGCCAATACCTCCAACATGCCGGTGGTGGCCCGCGAGGCCTCGATCTATGTTGGCGCCACGATGGCGGAGTATTACCGCGACCAGGGTTACGACGTGGTGATGGTCGCCGACTCGACGAGCCGCTGGGCCGAGGCACTGCGCGAGGTCGCCGGACGCCAGGGGCAGATGCCGGTCGAAGAAGGCTACCCTGCCTATCTCGCCTCGCGTCTCGCGGCCTTCTACGAGCGCGCCGGACGGGTCACCACACTGTCGGGTGCCAGCGGGTCGGTCACGATGATCGGCGCGGTGTCGCCGCCCGGCGGCGACTTCTCCGAGCCGGTGACCAGCCACACCAAGGAGATCGTCGAGACCTTCTGGGCGTTATCGAAGGAGCTCGCCGACGCCCGGCATTATCCCGCGGTGGACTGGGTGGAGAGCTTCTCCGGATACGTCGGCAGCTGCAGTGGCTGGTGGGCGCAGCGCGTCGATCCTCGCTGGCAGCAGGAGCGCGCCGCGGCGCTCGGCATCCTCTCGCGGGCCGACGAGCTGGCGCGCATCGCGAACCTCGTGGGGCCGGAGGCGCTGTCCGCCGAGCAGCGCTGGACGCTCGAAGGCGCGGCGCTGCTCAAGGAGGGCGTGCTGCAGCAGAGCGCCCTCGACCCGGTGGACAGCTACTGCGCGCCGTCCAAGCAGTTCGCGCTGCTCGAGCAGATGCTATCCATCTACCGCCAGGGACTGAAGGCGTTGGAGCAGGGCGTATCGGTGCAGGAACTGCTGCGCCTGCCGCTGCTCGCCGGCGCGCGGCGGCTGAAGGGCAGTTCTTCCGATAACCAGGCGCAGGCGCTGAACAAATTTGCGGTCGAAGCGCTGGCGCAATTCACCCACCTGACCGGTGAGTACGCGCAGCAGCGTGAGGCCCGGCCGTGAACCAGACGGCCCGGTCGTGAGCGACAAGGAATATTGCTTGGCATCGGCGGCGCACGGCGGCCTGCTGTACATGCGCGGTGTACCCGGCGTGGCGCTCGGCGACCGGGTGGCGGTACGCGACCACAGCGGACGACTGCGTAACGGCCAGGTGATCCGCACCTCGGACGAGCTCGTCCTGATCCAGGTGCTGGAGGGCACCGACAATCTCGACCTGGAGCGCACCTGGGTCCGCTTCCTGGACCAGCCATTCGAGATTGCCCTGGGTCCGGACATCCTCGGCAGAGTGTTCAATGGCGTGGGACAGCCGCGTGACGGGCGTCCGCCGCTGCTGTCCGCACTCGCGCGCAACGTCAACGGCGCACCGGTCAATCCCGCCGCGCGGGCCTATCCGAGCGAGTTCATCCAGACCGGCATTTCCACGATCGACGGCCTAAATTCGCTAGTCCGCGGCCAGAAGCTGCCGATCTTCTCCGGCTCCGGCCTGCCTCACAACCGTCTCGTCGCGCAGATCGTACGTCAGGCGCGGCTGACTAGCGGGGAGTCGCAGTTCGTCGTGGTATTCGCGGCCATGGGCGTATCGTTCAGTGACGCGGACTTCTTCCGCGTCTCCTTCTCCGAGAGCGGCGTGCTGCGCAACGTGGTGATGTTCCTCAACCTTGCCGATGAGCCGACCATCGAACGGCTGATCTTGCCGCGTGCCGCGCTGACCGCGGCGGAATATCTCGCGTTCGACCGTGACTTGCACGTGCTGGTCGTGATGACGGACATGACCCATTACGCCGAAGCGCTGCGCGAAGTGGCCACCGCGAAGGGCGACGTACCCGCCCGCAAGGGCTATCCCGGGTACCTGTACTCCGATCTGGCGGAGCTCTACGAGCGGGCCGGGCGCATCCACGAGCGTCATGGCTCGATCACCATGATGCCTGTGGTCTCCATGCCATCCGACGACATCACCCATCCGATCCCGGATCTGACCGGGTATATCACCGAAGGGCAGATCGTGCTGAGCCGCGACCTCAACAGCCGCGGCATCTACCCGCCGGTGGATGTGCCGCCTTCGCTGTCGCGCCTCATGAAGGATGGCATCGGCAAGGCGTACACGCGCGACGATCATGGCCGCGTTGCCAGTCAGCTGTACGCTTGCTACGCGCGCGCCCTGGAAGTGCGCAACCTCGCGTCAATCATCGGCTCGGACGAGCTCTCCGAGGGTGACCACCACTATCTGGCCTTCGCCGAGGCATTCGAGCGCCGCTTCGTGGGACAGGGCGAGGACGAGGACCGCAGCATCGTCGAGACCTTGAGCCTGGCATGGGAGCTGCTCTCGCTGCTGCCGCCGCAGGCGCTGACGCGGTTGGCGGAAGCGGACCTCGCCAAATACCATCACTGGCGCGATGATTCGCCGGAGGTCGCGTGACCAGCCTCCTCAAGGTTCGCCCCACCAAGAGCGTGCTGCTCACGCTGCGCCGCCAGCTCGTGACGTTGCTACATGGGCACGACCTGCTCGAGCGCAAGCGCGACTTGTTGACTCGCCTGGTGCGACAGCGACTGCGGGCGTACCAGGCGTTGCGCGTCTCGGCTGGCCGGGCCCTGCAGGAGACTTACCATTGGCTGACGATCGCGCACATGCGCATGGGCGGCACGCAGCTGCGCCAGGCCGTGCTCGGCCTTGCGCCGCCGCTGTCGGTGCAGATTCTCCCGCGCAGCAGCATCGGCGTCGAATATCCGACGGTGAGCGTGCAGAGCCTGCCACTGCAGCCGGTCGGACTGATGTGGACCGACGCGAGCTTCGACGAGGCGCGCCAGCGCATGACTGCCCTCGCCGCGCTGCTGGCCCAGCTCGGTGAGGCCGAGACCGCGCTGTGGCGCCTGCTGGCCGAGCAACGCAAGACCCAGAAGCGTGTCAATGCTCTGAAATACAACGTCATCCCGCGCTACCGGAGCACCATCCGCCATATCGAGTCGGTGTTGTCCGAGGAGGAGCGCAATGTCTTGTTTCAGCTGAAAATCATGCGCGGTGGCCAAGAAGGAGCCGAGGGCTTTTCGCTATGATTTGCCTGCTCCCCGGACGCTGATACCCAATGCGCAGAATGCCGAGCCGGATTCGTGCTCTCTTGCCCTTGCTCTGACGCTTGCAGTGCCCGTCGGCCCCGGGGCTTGCAGCTGCCGCCGATTCAGAGAGGCCGCGACCGAGGCGTCCCGCCGCCGTTGACAGGTCCGGCAGGGCCCCAATCATCAAGGGCATGATATTCGCGGCAGTCAAGCGGGCTGCGTCGGCGCCCCCGTGCTTTGGGTCGCGATGCTGCTGACCGGGCGGGTGCCCACCGAGTCGCTTCGATGCGCTCGGCTGGCACATCCACGCGATGCTGTACGCCGGCCCCGTGACGACATTGATGTATGTGCTGATCGGTTTCGCGGCCTCGAACGCCTATGTGCCGCTGATCATCGCCGCCGCGGCGCTGTGGGTCGCTGCCTTCATGCCGTTCGAGCCACACCCTCGGAAGGAGCTTCTTGCACGCACGGGGCGGGTCATACACGCTTTTTGGAACGGTTCTTCCGCTTGATTTCCTGCAGCGCTTCAACCACTGCCATCACAACGTGCACATCCGCTGCCGTGAACTGCGGCAGCGCAAGCAGATGCATCTTTATGTCAGCAAGGCTTGAAGTCACAGGGCGCCTCGCGACATCGAAATCCGCCAAGCTACGGTTCAGCCACAAGGCCGCTATGGCGAGGGTAGCGGTGTCCGCC
>Ga0307373_10010085_pt1 | contig 13970 bp, 15 predicted proteins | sample OX2MG_FD_202534 | JGI IMG/M metagenome (GOLD analysis project Ga0307373, IMG submission 202534) | Soil microbial communities from Risofladan, Vaasa, Finland - OX-2 | ecosystem: Environmental > Terrestrial > Soil > Coastal area > Acid sulfate soil | place: Finland: Risofladan, Vaasa | collected... | reverse complement strand
AAACGGCCGGACGGCTCGTGTGAAAGTTCCGCGCGATATCGCCGACGCTCAAACGGCCGCCTCGCAGCAGCGAGAGAATCTCGCGGCGCGTGGGATCGGCCAGGGCCTTGAAGAGCCGGTCCGCTCGATCGCTGGGAAGGGTTGCCTGTACCAACGCCTGTGTGCTCCGGGATTTATTGGTAACCTATTGGTTGCCAATAAATGTAACCAAAAGGTTGCATTCTGTCAATGCCCGCCGGCTCGGAAGTTCGGGGCTTTTAGAGCTTGCGCATCACCGCGCCCAGGAGCGACGCCAGCTTCGGGGCGGCGGCGTTTCCGACGGCGGTGATGTCGGCGTGAGCGGTGGATGGCGCGCCGGCGACGTTGGTGATGAGGCTGACGCCCAGCACTTCCATGCCCAACGCTCGCGCCGCGATCGTTTCGAGGACGGTGGACATGCCGACCGCATCGGCACCGATCGTTCGCAGATAGCGGGCCTCGGCGGCGGTCTCGTAATTCGGCCCCAGGAGCCCCGCATACACGCCCGAGCGCAGCGTGGGCATATCGCTCCCGGCGTGCGCCGCGATCGTGCGCAACCGCTGCGCGTACGCATCGTGCATGTCGATAAACGGATTGTCGGTGGGAACGCCCACGAACGGGTTGCGCCCGGTCAGATTGATGTGGTCTTCAATGAGCATCAAGTCCCCCGGTAGGAACGACGGATTCAGCGACCCCGCGGCGTTCGTCAGAACGACGGTGCGTGCACCCGCCGCTTTGGCTAGACGCATGTTGACCGTGACTTGTTGCGGCGAGAATCCTTGATAGAGATGCACGCGTCCGGCAAAGACGAGCATGCGCTTTCCGTGCCAGGTGCCGATTAAGGCTTCGCCGGCGTGCCCGGCCAAGGATGCGACCGGAAACCCCATGAGGTGATCGTAGGGAATCGAGGCGACCGGGAACGCATCGCGCAACGCCGACGAGAGGCCGCTCCCCAGCACGATGGCGACGTCGATCGCTCCCCCGGCGGCAGTTTCGATCGCACTCGCGTCGTGCGCGAGAAGGCGGTCGTTCGGCGAACGGCGGTCGATCATTAGGGGAGACTCCTTGTCGGATCGGTTGCGGTGAAGAGATTGTGTCCGGTCATCTGCGCGGGAACGGGTAGGCCCATCAATGTCAGCAGCGTCGGCGCCACGTCGCCGAGTTTCCCGCCGCTCGCGAGCGTCCCGCGCACGCCCGAGCCGATGAGGATAAACGGCACCGGATTGGTCGTGTGGGCGGTTAGCGCGTTGCCGTCCTTATCGAGTTTTTCCTCGGCGTTGCCGTGATCTGCCGTGATCGCGAGCACGCCGCCCGTTTTCAGCACGGCATCGCTCAAGCGATGCAAACATGCATCGAGAATTTGCACGCTCTCGATCGTCGGCTTCCATTTGCCGGTGTGCCCGACCATATCGGCGTTGGCGTAGTTCATCACGATCGCGTCGTACGCGTTCTCCGCCAGTTTTTTGACGGCGAACTCGGTAATTTCGTTCGCTCGCATTGCGGGCGCCAAATCGTAGGTGGCTACGGTGCGATCCGAGGCAATGAGTTCGCGATCCTCGCCCGCGAACTGCTCTTCGCGGCCGCCGTTGAAGAAGTATGTGACGTGCGCGTATTTCTCGGTCTCCGCAAGACGGAGTTGGCGCAATCCGTTGCGGGATATCACTTCCCCGAACGTTTCGTACGTCGGGCGCGGGCCGAACAGGACCGGGTTGGGATAGGTTTCATCGTATTTCGTCATCGTGGCGAAGATGAGGTCGTGATACGATTTTGTGACGAACGGAACGTCGCCGTCGTTGAAGGCGGTCGTCATCTGTCGCGCCCGGTCGGGACGGAAATTGAAGAAGATGCACGCGTCGCCGTCTTCGATCTGCCGCGACGGCCCGACGATGGTGGGCAGCACGAATTCATCATCTTCGCCCCGCGCGTACGCGGCATGCAGCGCGGCGATTGCATCGATACCGCGGTGGCCCGCTTTGCCGAACGCCAGCATGTCGTACGCGAGTTGCGTGCGCTCCCACCGTTTATCGCGATCCATCGCATAGTAGCGCCCGCTCACGGTGGCGATGGAGCCGGGGCGGCCGATCGCGGCCAGACGCTCTTCGAGTTGCTCGATGTAGCGCTCCGCGGATCGCGGAGGGGTGTCGCGGCCGTCGAGAAACGCGTGAATCGCGAGCCGTACGTCCGCGGTGACGGCGGCATCGATGAGCGCGAAGAGGTGCTCGATCGAACTGTGCACTTGTCCGTCGGAGAGCAGCCCTAGCAGGTGTAACGTTCCTCCGGTGCCCTTTACGTGTGCGATCGTGCGGAGCAGGGTGGCGTTCTTGGCAAACGCGCCGGAGGCGATGTCTTCGTCGATCACCACCACACCCTGCGGCACCACGCGCCCGCTGCCGAGATTGATGTGCCCGACCTCGCTGTTACCCATGATGCCTTTGGGCAATCCCACCGCTTCGCCCGACGCCTCGAGCGTCGTCCACGGATAGGTCTCAAAAAAGGCTCGCCAATGCGGCAGATCCGCAGCGGCGATCGCATTGCCGTACGCGTCGCTATTGCAACCCCAGCCATCGAGGATTGCCAGAACCATGGGGCGATTGTGCATGGGATTCCGTTTCGTTAGATGAGCGACGCGTTCTGGACCAGATCGGCAAAAGCATACGGATCGAGCGAAGCTCCACCGATGAGCCCACCGTTGATGTTGGGGCGTTCCAGGTATGCCGCGGCGTTGTCGGGCTTCATGCTTCCACCATACAATAGCGATGTCTCGGCTAACCCCGGAAGGGCCGTGCGAATCAATCCCATCACGCGATCGGCCTGCGCCGCATCGCAGTTGAGTCCGGTGCCGATCGCCCAAATCGGCTCGTATGCGATCACGATACGCTGCAAATCGGCCGGCGGAATACCGTGCAACGCGGCGCGCACCTGCGCGACCACCAGCGCGTCGGTGCCTCCGGCTTCGCGCACTTCGAGCGATTCGCCGACCGCAACGATCGGCGTGATGCCGTGCTCGAGCGCAGCCTGCGTTTTGAGATTGACGGTTCGGTCGGTCTCGCCGCAATACATCCGGCGTTCGGAGTGGCCGACGATCACGTAGCGCACGCCGAGTTCCGCGAGCATCGGCGCGCTAATCTCACCGGTATACGCGCCGCTGGGCTCCCAATGCATCGTCTGTGCCGCGAGCGTTACGCGCGCCTGGCCCGCAAGGGCTTCGCGCGCGGCCGAGAGCGCGGTAAACGGCGGAGCGATCGCGATAGCGACGTCGGCCGGAAGGTGCGGCACGCGCTCCAAAAACGCCGCAAGGAACGCGCGCGTCTCCGCGATCGTCTTGTGCATCTTCCAGTTGCCGGCGATGAGTGTCGTCGGCATGGGTTATGCGTGGACCGGCGGCTGCAGCGCCGCGACGCCCGGCAACACGGCGCCCTCCAGAAACTCCAGCGTCGCTCCGCCGCCGGTCGAAACGTGCGTCATGCCGGCGGCAAAGCCGAGCATGTGCGCGGCAGCCGCGGCGTCGCCGCCGCCGACAACGCTCGTCGCGCCGTGAAGTGTGGCCGTTGCGATTGCTTCTCCGACAACCTGGGTGCCGCGCCGATACGGCGGCTTTTCGTAGACGCCCATCGGGCCGTTGAAAACGATCGTCTTCGCTCCGGCGATTGCCGCGGCGTACGCCTGCGCGGTTTTGGGGCCGATATCGAGGATCATGTTTGCGCCGACCGCGTCGATCGCGACGACGTGCGCGTGCGTGTCCGCATCGAACGCATCGGAGACCACCGCGTCAACCGGTAAATGCAGCGTGACGCCTTTGGCGCGGGCCGCTGCCAGAATCTGCTTGGCCGGTTCGAGATCGCTATCTTTGAGCGACGATCCCACGTCGATACCTTGCGCCGCGAGAAACGTGTTCGCCATGCCGCCGCCGATGCAGAAGGCATCGACGCGATCGAGGAGATGCGTGAAGACGCCGACCTTATCGCGTACTTTCGCTCCGCCGATCACGCAGATGAAGGGACGCGGCGGGTGATCGATGAGCGCAGCCAGTGCGCGCAGCTCGGCTTCCATCAGGAGCCCCGCAGCATTTGGCAACAGATGGGCGACGCCTTCGGTCGATGCATGCGCGCGGTGCGCGGTTCCGAATGCGTCGTTGACGTACAGGTCACCGAGCGAGGCGAGCTCGCGCGCGAAGCCGGGATCGTTCTGCTCTTCACCGGCGTGAAAACGCACGTTTTCGAGTACGAGGATGTCGCCGTCGCGTAAGGCGTTCGCGGCGGACTGCGCCGCGGCGCCGATGCAATCCGGTGCGAAAGCCACCGCAAAACCCAAGCGTTCGGCGAGCGCGGCCGCCACGGGACGCAACGAGTACTTTGGGTCTGCCTTGCCGTCGGGGCGCCCGAGGTGCGACATGACGATGATGCGCGCGCCGCGTTCGCGCAACGTTCGCAGCGTGGGGAGCGCTGCGTCGATGCGCGTGTAATCGGCCACGGCGCCGTCGTTCATGGGGACGTTGAGGTCTTCGCGAACCAGGACGCGCTTGCCGCGAACGTCCAGATCGTCGATCGTGCGGAAATTCAAGGCGCGGTGCTAGGCGTTCGCCGGAATTTTTTCGAGGATCATCGAGGTGAGATCCGCGAGGCGGCACGAGTATCCCCACTCGTTATCGTACCAAGCGGCGATTTGAATCAAATCCCCGTTGGCGTTGGAGAGTTTGCTATCGATGATCGAGCTGAAGGGCGAGCGCTTGAAATCGCTGGAGACCAGCTCCTCTTCGCAGTACTGCACGTAGGCTTTCAAATCGGTCTGGCTGCTGCGCTGCAGGATCGCGTTCAATTCGGCCTTGGTCGTTTCGCGCTTGACTTGCGCGACGAGGTAGATCATCGAGACGGTCGGCGTCGGTACCCGCAGCGCGAACCCGTCGAACGTTCCCTCGATCTCGGGAATGGTTAGGTAGAGCGCTTTCGCAGCACCGGTCGATGTCGGGATGATGTTGGTCGCGGCATTGCGCGCGCGGCGCAGATCTTTGTGCGGGGCGTCCAGGATATTTTGATCGTTGGTGTACGAATGGATCGTCGTCATAAAGCCCTTGACCCAGCCGAGGTGTTCGACGATCGGCCGCACGGCCGTCGCCAAGCAGTTGGTCGTGCACGAGGCATTCGAGATGACGTTGTGTATGGCCGGGTCGTATTGCTGGTGGTTGACGCCCAGCACGACCGTGATATCTTCGCCCTTGGCGGGCGCCGAGATGATGACTTTTTTAGCGCCGCCGCCGTCGATATGCGCGCGCGCCTTGGCCGCATCGGTAAAGAGTCCCGTCGATTCGATGACCACGTCGACGCCGAGCTGTTTCCAGGGCAGTTTGCCCGGATCGCGTTCGGCGAGAACTTTGATGCGTTGGTTATCGATCGCCAACGTGTCGCCGTCGACGCCGACGCTACCGCCGAACGTGCCGTAGTTGCTATCGTACTTAAAGAGGTGCGCGCACTCGGCGGCACTGGTCAAATCGTTGACCGCGACGATCTCGACGCCCGGGTGGCGCTCCATCAACGCCTTGGCAAAATTTCTCCCGATGCGGCCGAAGCCGTTGATTCCAATTCGCATGCACCAGCTCTCCGTGGACGTAGCGCGGTTTTACCGTGGGTTCCGGGGTTTACCGGGCTTGCTCCCTTGAGCCCTTCCAGACCGAAGCTTGGCCGCTAGGCGCGTGAGGGCGGTGAGACGGCTGGAGACGGTGGGTTTGCCGATGGGCGGGTTGCAACGATTGCCGATCTCTGCGAGGGATTCGCCCGGATGGGCAAGGCGAAGCTCCGCGATTTCCCGCAATGGCGGCGAGAGTTGGCCCAGGCCATAGGCATTCGCGATATAGGCTATCGTCTGGCTCTGGTTCGCGGCGGCCGCCGCCGCCCGCTGCAGATTCGCCGCCTCGGTGTTGACCAGCCGGTGGATGCGGTTCTTGGTCTCGCGAAGCGCTCGAATGTCCTCGAGATGGAGCAACGCTCCGAACGCGCCGATGAGCGTGAGCACGTCGGCGATCGCTTCAAAATCTTTGAAGTAGATGACGGTGCGATGCTTGCGAACGGTCTGCTTCGGGGCGCGGCCTATACTGCGCAGCATCCAAGCCAGGCGCTCGGCTAACGCGGGGTCGGCAACGACGAACTCCAAGTGGTATCCGTGGCTTCCCGCCGCCAGCGAACCGCACGCGAGAAAGGCCGCGCGCACCTCCATGATGCGATCGCACTTATGCGCGGGTTTGGGTGGAACCACCCGCAGTCGCTCGGGTAACGAGATGGCAAAGGTGGGCAGACGCGCGAGACGCGTTACGGGTAACGATTCGATAGGATGGGCTTTGCGATCGTCGACGAGCGACCAGAAGAGGCGCGCGATGGCATTACGGTGGGTAATGAACGCGGTTCGTTCGGGATTGGCGCCGTACAGCGCGAGGCCGAAGATCAATGCATCGCGACAGTGCGCGTTGCTCGGGAGATCGCGCGTGAGTGCATCCTTCGCATCGGCGCCCAGGCCGCTTCCCCGCTTGGATGCGGCTCGTTCCTTTACATCCACGCGCGTTCGCCCAGCGTTCGCCGCGTGGCCGCTTCGGCCGCCGCCGCAAGCAGTTCGGCCGCGTCGCGCATCGATTCCGCCGCGGACGTCTGCGGGGGCGCGATGGGTACGACGCCGATTCCACACCGAGCGAGCGGTTCCACAACGTCCGGATCGACCGCTCCGCCGAACGCGATAACCGGAACGTTCTGCGCGCGCGCGAATGCGGCGACGCCCGAAACCGTTTTGCCGTGTAGGGTCTGCGCGTCGATTTTGCCTTCGCCCGTCATGCAGAGCGCGGCACCTCGCAGCAATTCCGTCAGGTTCCACTCCCGGGCGATCAATGCGACGCCGGGTTCCATGTGCGCGCCGAGAAATGCGAGCAGCGCGAACCCCAAACCGCCGGCCGCCCCGGCCCCCGGTTCGTTGCGATAGTCGCGCTGCAGCGTACGTTCGGCCACGCCGGCGATATGCGCCAGCACCCGGTCGAGCAACGCGATCTGTTCCGGATCGGCGCCCTTCTGCGCGGCGAAGGTTTGCGCCGCTCCGTCGGGCCCGCAGAGCGGATTGTCCACATCAACGGCGACGTCGATGCGCACGTCCGCAAGGCGTGCATCGAGCGACCGCAGATCGATCGTCGCCAAGCATTCGTAGGCCGCCATCCCCGCGCCGATGACGGCGCCGTCTACGTCGAGAAAACGAACGCCGAGCGCGCGCAGCATGCCGGTACCGGCATCGTTCGTTGCGCTACCGCCGACAGCTACGATCACACGATCGGCGCCGGCGTCGAGCGCCGCTCGTATCAATTCTCCCGTACCGAACGTATCGGCGCGCATCGGATCGTACTGCGCCGGCTCGAGAAGCCCAAGACCCGACGCACTCGCCATTTCCACGATGGCCGTGCCGCCGGCGAGTGCGTACACCGCTTCGACCGGGTCGCCGAAGGGCCCGCGAACGCGTGCGGTCGCGCGCGCCGCGCCGCGCCCCAAAAAGACGTCGACCGTCCCCTCGCCGCCGTCGGCCATCGGGCATAGCAGGCATCGCGCTTCCGGCCTAGCCGCGAGCACGCCGCGCTGCATCGCGTGCGCCGCTTGGGTGGCCGTAAGGCTGCCTTTGAACTTATCCGGAGCGATGAGGACGGTGATACTCACGTGCTAAAAAACATTCCGCCAGGTTGAGTCGCTGGCCTCGTCTTCGGTCCGGCGGGTTATGGGCACCTTAGTGCGAGGGGCGGGCGATTGATTAGCTGGGAGTATGGTAGTATGGCACTATGGCGACGCGTAAAATGACGTTCACCCTGCCCGAACCGCTAGCTGCACGACTTACCAAGCAGGTGGCTGCTCGCGATCGCTCGCGGTACGTCGCGGAAGCGGTAGCGGAGCGTCTGGCCGCACGCGAGCGCCGGCTGATGCGGTCGTGCGAGGTTGCGAACGATTCGGCTGACGTCTTGGAGATCGAGCGCGAATTCGACGCCTTACCGGACGCCACGAGCGAATCGTGGCATGTCCGCTAGCCCGCGACGCGGCGAGGTCTGGTGGGTCGCGCTCGATCCGGCACAGGGCTCGGAGATCCAAAAAACGCGGCCGTGCATCGTGTTGACGAGCGACATCGTGAACGCCCGCCGGCGCACGGTAGTGGTCGTTCCGCTCTCGAGCGCGCCGCGCGAGAGCCCGCCTCTTTTGATTGGGCTGAGCTCTATCGGTAGGCCGGCGGTCGCGGTCCTCGACCAACTACGCGCGGTTACGAAAGAGCGGCTGCGCGAGAAGTTGGGAGATGTCGCGCCGGCAGAATTGGGCGCTATCGAGGACGGCCTTAGAGAGATTCTCGAACTGTGAACGCGCGTGTATTTACATCCACTCGATCGGGTCGTCTTTGCGCGTGTCGATAATTTCGTAGAGATCGGCGGGCTTTACCGACGGCGTCATGCGCAGCGGAACCTCGCGAACGCGCACGGTGACGAATTTGCTCGCATAGTGGATTTCTAGCACGTCGCCAGGTTTCACGCTATAGGCCGGTTTGACCGGCTTTCCGTCTTTGGTGATGCGACCGTGCTCGAGCGCCTCGTGCGCCTCGGTGCGTCGCTTCGAAAGTCGCGCGACCTTCATGAATTTATCGAGTCGCATACGTCGCCTCCGAGAGTCGTAACGAGAAATGCTCCTCGAGTGCCGCACGGCCCAGAGGAGTGACGTGCAGCGCTCTGCTTGCCTGCGTGCGCACGACCCAACCGGAGTCCAGGAGCCGATCGCATAGCGCTGCGCCGAGCGCGCCTGCTAGATGCGACCGGTGCTCGGTCCAATCGAGGCACTGGCTCGCGAAATGCCGTCGTTTCGATTGCGCGTCGGCGACGTCGAGCCCAAAAGCCGTGAAGTAGCTATGCCCCTTGTTCGTAATCGTGTAGTCGTGCGAGCCGCCGGGAATCAGGATCTTTCGCGCGACGAGCGAGTCGGTGATGCCGACCCCCAAGCGGCCGGCGAGGTGATCGTAGCAGGAGCGCGCGATGCGCAGTTCGCCGGCAATCGCGCTCTGTGCCAAGGCGACGATGCGTGCCGGCTTGGAGATGACGGCGAGCGCTTCCAGAGCGCGTCCCACATCGGCGCCGGCGAGCCGATAGAGCCGCCGGCGGCCCGAAGGTTGGACCACAATGAGCCCACCCGCGACGAGCTTCGATAGGTGCGCGCTCGCGGCCGTTGGAGAGACGGTCGCGCGGCGAGCTAACTCGCCGGCCGATAGCGTTCGACCGTCCAGCAGCGAGAGCAGCATGGTCGAGCGGCCAGGATCCCCGATCAATGCTGCGACGTGTGCAAGGTTGGGGTCTGGAGAAGGCCGTGCGATCGTTCGTTTAGGCATAACGTTCTCGGGAAGTATACGCTGGATCGGTGCTCGCCGCCTCGAATCTCATGGGTCCATTATAACGGCTTGATTATTCACATAAACGTGAAGCGTTCGCTGCCCGACGATTGGCGACACCCGAAGCGCGGATCTCTGTCTGTCGGCCCATGAGCACCGTGCGAACCGGGAGAGACTTCGAGCGATCGCCGTGAAACTGAGCGATCGGCTAACTCCGCGAGAGAGGACGATGCGTTTGCATGCGCGATAGAAGCGGGATGGCGCAAGCGCAGAACCCACGGCGGCCGGGGATCAATATCTTCGACGATACCAAGCCGATGTGGCGAATTTTTCTGGTCTTCCTCATACCGTTGATGATCAGTAACGTTCTGCAATCCGCTTCCCAGACGTTTAGTTTTATCTTCTTAGGGCGAATGCTCGGCGTCGACGCATTGGCGGCCGTTTCGGCGGTGTTTCCCGTCGTGTTCTTGCTGTTCTCGTTCTTGATTGGGATCGCGAGCGGCAGCACGGTGCTGATCGGGCAGGCCTTCGGCGCGGGCGACCAGCACCGCGTCAAGAAAATAGCCGGCACCGTGCTCGGGGCGACGTTGCTCTTCGCCATCTTCGTGTCGGTGGTCGGGACGTTGGTCTCACCGTACATGCTGACCCTCCTGGGGACCCCGGCATCGATTCTGAAGGAAGCCGATGCCTATACGCGCGTCGTGTTCCTCACGGCGCCGGTCATCTTTCCGTACTTGGTTTTCACGACATTTCTGCGCGGCACCGGCGATTCGAAGACGCCGTTGTGGTTTCTCATCGTCAGCACCGTATTGACGATTCTCTTTACCCCAGCGCTCATTCGTGGCTGGTTCGGTTTGCCGCAGCTCGGCGTCGTCAGCGCGGCCGTCGCCGGATTGCTCAGCCAGGGGATCGCATTCGCGGCGATGCTGGTGATGCTCTCGCGCACGAAACATCCACTGCGATTCGATGCCGAGATGGCGCGCGATATGCTCTTCGACCCGAAGATTCTCTGGCTGGTCGTGCGCATCGGCGTGCCGACCGGCTTGCAGGTGATCATGGTCTCGCTCGCCGAGATTGCGGTGATCAGCTTCGTGAATCGCTTCGGCGCTAACGCCACGGCGGCATACGGGGCCGTCAACCAAATTATCAGCTACGTGCAATTTCCGGCGATATCGATCAGCATCGCGGCTTCGATCTTCGGGGCACAGTGCATCGGCGCGCGGCGCGAAGACAAACTCGGGAGCGTCGTGCGTTCGGCCGTGATGCTCAATTACATCATCGGCGGCATCCTCATCGCGATCTGCTACATCTTCGCGGATGTCTTGATCGGTTGGTTCATCACCGACCCGGCGACGATCCAAGTCGCCCACGGCCTGTTGGTGATTACGCTGTGGAGCTATCTGCTCTTCGGTAACAGCGCCGTCATCAGCGGCGTGATGCGCAGCAGCGGCACGGTGCTCTGGCCCACGATCAACGGCATCTTCGCCATCTGGGCGGTCGAAGTACCCGCGGCGTTCATCCTCATGCAGCACTACGGTTTGCGCGGCGTCTGGATGGGCTACCCGATCTCATACGCCTTCGTGCTCTGCGCGCAGTTTACGTACTATAAACTGGTGTGGCAGAAGAAGACGCACGCGCGCCTCGTGTAGACGTTCGCTACACTTCGCCGATCATGATATCGGGCATGCCTTCGAAGAAGTTCTTGATGTCGTCCAGCACGTGGCGGCCTGCGTCGCTCGCCATCGCCGTACTGTAGGCTTGCATGCTCTCGAAGTAGAGGGTGGTGATGATTTGATAGGGCGCCGGGTCGCCGGTGGGCGTGCCGACGATTTTGCGCACCTCACTTGCTTTGAGCCCGTATTCGGTGAGCGTATTTTCGACCATCTGAACGTGCGAGCCGTAATAGTAATCGGTGTTCATCTTGTTGCCGGCTTGGTAGGCGACGGTGATCGCGATCATGGACGCTCCTTCGCAAAACGTGATTAGATGCGCTTATTCGCTTGGGGTGTGACGCAGGTGCCGCTCGCGCGGCAAACGATCGTCGGTTCGGTTAGGGCATCGGCGGCGCTGGGAGAGATATCGGTGCGCGCGGTAATCACCTTGCGCGCCTCGAACTCCATCTTGCGCGACGACGTGCCGACGTGCACGATGCGGCCGCGCGCTTCGATATAATCGCCGGCATAGACCGGGGCGAGAAACTCGACGGAATCGTAGGCGACAAACAGCCCTTCGTCGCCGTCCATGCGGATGAGCAATTCGGTTGCGACGTCCCCGAATAGGGCGAGCATCCGCGCGCCGTCGACGAGATCACCTCCGTAGTGCGCGTCGTGCGCGCTCATGCGCAGCCGAATCAGGCTGCTTGGGTCTTCGCCTGTTGCCATAATTCCTCGAGTTCGACGAGCGATAGATCGGTGAGCGCCTTGCCGTTTGCGGCGACGCGTTCTTCCATAAACCGGAAGCGCCGGTAGAATTTTTCGTTGGCTTCGCGCATCGCCGCTTCGGCATCGATGCCGAGCGCGCGCGAGAGATTGACGATGGTGAAGAAGACGTCGCCGAGTTCTTCGCGTACGTGGTCGTCGTCGTTCTTCGCCCGGCGGGCTTCGCTAAGCTCGGTTAGCTCTTCGTGCAGTTTATCCAAAACGCCCGAGATATCGGGCCAGTCGAAGCCGACGCGCGCCGCTTTCTCTTGCATCCGTTGCCCGCGTTGCAGGGCGCCGAGATGCTTCGGGATGCCGTCGAGGCGACTGGCGCGTTTCTGCCCGGTCTTTTCTTGCGACTTGAGCTTCTCCCAGCTACGCCACTGCGAATCGACGTCTTCGATAACGGCGCTGCCGAACACGTGGGGGTGCCGGCGGACCATCTTGTTCGAGAGCGCATCAATCACGTCGGCCACGGTGAATGCCCCGGTCTCGGAACCCAACTGCGCGTGGAAGACGATCTGCAGCAACAGGTCGCCGAGCTCTTCGCAGAGTTCGCTCGCATCCTCGTTCTCGATCGCTTCGACCACTTCGTACGTTTCTTCGATGAGGTAGGGAACCAGCGTGCGGTGCGTTTGCTCGCGATCCCACGGGCAGCCCAGGCGCAGGCGAGCCATGATTTCGATGAGATCGTCCCACGAATAGTGCGAGGACTGCGGCGGAAGCGGTACGAGCGGCATCGTGATCGACGCCGACAGCGTTGCGTGCGGCATGCCGGGCACGATCGCGGTTTCGATATCGCGCGCTTCGAGAGCGCGTAGTAATAGCGGGAGGCCCGGAAAATCGGAGAGCGGGTTGCCTAGCACGCCGATCCCGAGATCGCCGCGCTCGCGCATCGCATCGATGCGGACGGCGAAGCGTTCGATTTCGTCGGTGCCGCCGCGCACGATCAGCGCCGCGTCCGTTGCGACGTCGTCGGTGAGCGCGACGCCCGCGCTTGCAAGATACGATTGGAGATCGGCCGGGGCTAAAAGCACGAGCGCATGCGCGACGCTTCGCAGCGCATCCACGCTCCCGAGCGTCATCAAACTAGGATCGCCGGGGCCGAGCCCCACGATTCGCACCATCATCAGTCGCCGTTCATTCTCCGCCCACCCCCCTTACCCCCGGATAGCGCTATTGCTTACCCTCGGATAGCAAAAGCGGCCGCCCACAGGGCGACCGCTTTTGGCGACTTTAGCCGGCAAAGCTTCAGCTTTGACGGATAAAGTCCCTAGGGTGACGAGGAAGCGGCGGGCGCAACCGAGGCTGCGGGTGCAGCGGCCGGCGGCGGCGACGGGAAGAGCCCCGCGAAGCGGGGGTCGTTGACGGTGATGGTCGCCTTCTCTTGCAGACCGGCCAGGAACGGCTGGATCAGCGGAGCTTCCTGCTGCTGGCGCAGAAGGTCGGCGATGCGGTCGTGCGTGTTGGCGAGCGTGGCTTTGACGCCGGGCTGACGCTTTTCGACCTGGATGATGTGGTAGCCGAACGGCGATTTCACCGGAGCGCTGATCTTGCCGATCGGGAGCGAGAATGCGGCCTGGTCGAATGCCGGGACCATCTGGCCGCGGCGGAACCAACCGAGCTCGCCGCCCTTATCCTTGCTGCCGGGATCCATCGAGTACTGCTTGGCCAGGGCGGAGAACTTCGCGCCCGCCTTGAGCTGTGCTTCGATCTTGTTCGCGGTTGCGAGATCCGGTACTAAGATGTGGCGCGCGTCCACTTGTGCGGGCTTATCGAACGCGGCGTGATTCTTCGCGAAGTACGCGGAGATCTGCGCGTCGGAAACCTTGACGCTTCCGCCGACAGCCTTATCGAGGATGATTTGCTCGCGCAGGGCGTTGTGGACGTCGGCTTCGGTTAAGCCGCGCGCCTTGAGCATGTCACCCCACGAGCCGTTGGGGAAGTTCGCCTTGAGCTGGTCTTCACGCGCGGTAATATCCGCGTCGGTGACGTTGATGTTGTTGTTCTTCGCGTACTGCTCGATGAGCGCTTCTTGCACCATCTGCTGCAGCGTACCGCGCGCGGCCGGGCTACCTTCGAGCTTCGAATCGAACGATGCTTGGCTGATCGCTTGGCCGTTAACGGTAGCGATCGTTCCGCCGCCCGAACACGCAACCAGCGTGC
>Ga0307373_10010084_pt1 | contig 13970 bp, 16 predicted proteins | sample OX2MG_FD_202534 | JGI IMG/M metagenome (GOLD analysis project Ga0307373, IMG submission 202534) | Soil microbial communities from Risofladan, Vaasa, Finland - OX-2 | ecosystem: Environmental > Terrestrial > Soil > Coastal area > Acid sulfate soil | place: Finland: Risofladan, Vaasa | collected... | reverse complement strand
CGGGCTTCGTCCGGCGTGATGGTGGCGCATTTGATGCCGACGCCGAATTTCTTGATGGCTTCCGCCGCATCGATAGTGATTTGGTCGCGGGTTTCGTCGCGCTTCTGAATGCCGAGATCGTAATATTTCAGATCGAGGTTGAGGTACGGAAAGATCAGCTTGTCCTTGATCTGTTGCCAAATAATCCGGGTCATCTCGTCGCCATCGAGTTCGACCACCGGATTGGCTACCTTGATTTTCTGCATCGCTGACGGACCTTTACATCCCGGGCCGGATAAAGACGGATTGGCGAGACCGGTCGCAATATGCGGCGGCCGGCGGCGCCGCTATAGCATTGGCGGGACGCCTGAGAAAGCCGACATTGCGCGGGAAGCGCATTGTCCTGTTGGGAAATTTTGATGCCGGGAGCCGGGACCGACAAAACCAAGCGCTGGTCCGCGCAGCCGGCCCCGATTGTCGTTCTGGTCGAGCCGCAGCTTGGCGAAAATATCGGCGCTGCCGCCCGCGCCATGGCGAACTTCGGCCTTTCCCGGCTTCGTCTGGTATCGCCGCGGCAAGCCTGGCCGAACGACAAGGCGCGGATGATGGCATCGGGCGCCGATCGTGTGCTCGAAGCGGCCGTGCTTTTCGACAGCCTCGCCGCGTCGATTGCCGACTGCACCTTGGTGTTCGCCGCCACGGCGCGTGCCCACGATCAGGCCAAGGCGATCGTCGGCGCCGCGGAAGCGGCCGTGCTGGCGGCGCCGCACGTTGCCGCCGGCGAGAACGTCGCCATCGTCTTCGGCCGCGAGCGCAACGGACTGGAAAACGACGAAGTTGCGCTCGCTGACCGCATTCTCACGCTGCCGGTCAATCCGGCGTTTGCCTCGCTCAATCTGGCGCAGGCGGTGGCGGTCGTCGGCTACGAATGGTTCAAGGCGGCAAGCGACGGCAAGCTGCCGTTCGCCATGCCGGAAAAATCCGCGCCGGCGCCAAAGCAGCAGCTGCTTGCGTTTTTTGCCTCCATCGAACGCGAGCTTGAGAAAGTCGAGTTTTTTCGTCCGCCCGACAAGCGCGAAACCATGCAGATCAATCTGCGCAACATTTTTACCCGCATGGCGCCGACGCAGCAGGATATCCAAACCTTGCACGGGGTTATCATGGCCATCGCCGAAGGCCGTAAAGGCCCGGCGCGGGGCGGGGTGCTCGACGGCAAAGAGGCCGACATGCTGCGTGCGCTCTTGGCCGAGCATGACGGCGGGCGGGTGCCGTCCGAGCGCGGTCCGGTGCGCGGGTTGTCCCGACTTCTGCGCCGCAATCCGACCGAGGCGGAGCGTGCGCTGTGGCAGGCTCTGGTCAACGACCGTCGCTTCGCCGGCCGGGGCTTTAAGCGGCAGACGCCGATCGGCCAGCATATTTGCGACTTCGTTTCATTCCCGCTGCGCACCGTCATCGACGTCGTCCCGGCGGACGAAACTGAAATAGCCGCGCAGGGACGCGCAATGAAGCGTGCCTGGCTTGCGGAGCGCGATTACACGATCGTGTCACTATCGGTGGCGGAGGTTGAAACGGACGTGGCCGGCGTGCTTGATCGCTTGGACCAAGCGGTTGGTGAAAAACCTTAGCCGGACGCATGCAGCTTTCGAATTCGCTCAGCCGCTACGGCGCCTTTCCGCAGGCATTTCACTGGCTCACCGTCCTTTGCGTCGCGGTTGGTTGGCTCATCGGACAATTTATCGACATCTTTCCGAAGGGGCCGCCGCGCAGCTTTGCTCTCGTCACGCATATGACGCTCGGGCAAACCGTTGTCGTTTTATTGATCGCCCGCCTCGTCTGGCGCTTTGTCGACCCGCCGCCCGCCTTGGAGAAAACGCGCTGGAGCAGGCTCAGCCAGCCGGCCGCGCGGCTGACCCATTACGCTCTTTATGCGCTACTCATATTGGCGCCGATTGCCGGGACCATCGTGCAGCTCAAGCGCGGCTATCCGGTATCGGTGTTTGCCGTCACGTCATTTCCGTCGCCGTGGCCGGCCGATCGCGCGGCGGCGCGCGCGGTGCTCGGCGTGCACAAATGGCTGGCGAATACGTTGCTGATCTTGGCCGGCCTGCATGCAGCGGCGGCGCTCGTCCATCACTACGTGTGGCGCGACCGCACCCTGGCGCGGATGCTGCCCGCGAGCTAGTGGAGCGGATTTAACATTCGCTACCCACCTAGCGGCAGCCTCGTGAAGCGAATGTCAAATCCAAAGCTCCACTAGGACTCATATTTGCTAGTGGTCCTTTTGATTCTAACATTCGCATGAGAAGCTGCCGAATACGGAAGCGAATGTTAGAATCGGACCACTAGAACAAGAAAATTAGCCGTTCAGTATCTTGATCGCGCCGCCGATGCCGGCGCGCAGCATCGCCAGATCGCTCATCACCGCGAGGAAACGCACGCCGCGCTTGGCCAGCACTTTGGCGCGGTCGGCGGTATGACAAAATACGCCCGGAATTTTACCGGCCTTTTGCGTGGCGGCGACCATGCGATCGATCTCGCGGTCGATTTCCTTCGACTGCGGATCGAGGCTCTTGCCGTCGGACAGCGCAATCGAAAGGTCGGAGGGGCCGAGGAAAAGGCCGTCGATGCCCGGCGTATCGACGATCGCTTCGAGATTATCGAGTGCGGTGCGCGTCTCGATCATCGCCAGCGTGATGATGTGATCGTTGGCTTCACGCAGATAGACCGATTGATCGGGCAGCCCGGCCAGCGAGGTGGCGCGATGCGGTCCCCAGCTCCGCTCGCCGACCGGAGGATATTTGGCCGAAGCCGCGAAGGCGCGCGCATCGGTGGCGGTATTGATCATCGGGGCAATGATGCCTTCGGCGCCGAAGTCGAGAACGCGCGAGACCAGGGCGAAATCGCCGACCGGCACGCGCACCATCGGCGCTCCGCCGCCCTGCCGCACCGCGGCGACCCCGGTCAGCAACGCCCCGACGTCCCAAAGGCCGTGCTGCGCCTCGAGCACCACCGCCGCAAAACCTTCGCGCGCCAGCGTTTCGCTGACGATCGGATAGGGCAGGCTGCACCAGCCGCTGAACACGGTTTCGCCGGCGCGCAGCGTGCGGGCGAGAGTGAAGGCTGGAATGGCCATGCTGTTCACGCGACCTTGGCTGAGCGAACGGTCAGGATGCGGCGTTATTTTCCCGCCTTGATGTCGGCAATGGCCTTTGCCATCGACTCCGACATCATGCGGGCGATCTGGTGGTCGGACTCGACGATGCCTTTGGCATCGAAATCCTTGCGGATTTTGCCGGCGACGTCGTGCGCCCCCTCGACGTGGCCCATAACGATCGCCGAGGCGTAGGTATTGGCCGCCGCATCGGTCATGCCGAGTTTTTCCGCCGCCCACAAGCCGACGAGTTTGTTGCGGCGCGCGGTCGCCTTGAATCTGAGTTCTTCGTCATGCGCGAATTCCCTCTCGAAGGCGTCCTCGCGCTTGTCAAACGTGGTCATGGCTAACGCCCAAGGTTGCTGTGAATGGCTCGCGACGATGCCGCCTTGCATATCGAGGGTGCCTCGTCAAGGCAACCGCTCCGCGACGAAAACATCGGCGTTGCGGCAGGGGCGGCGCGGGTCTATGCCGATTGTACTGCGCACCGCGTTCCGCTAGCTTTCCGGTTGCGCAGGGGCCGCGTTTGAGTCGCCAGCCCGCCGCCGCCGCGGATCTCGACAGTCAAAATGGAGCCACGGCATTCCCAATGGATTTCACCAAGCCACGGTACACTCCGATGAGCCGCCGTCGCCGCATCTATGAGGGCAAGGCCAAGGTCCTCTATGAAGGACCGGAGCCGGGAACTCTCATCCAGCATTTCAAGGACGACGCCACCGCCTTCAACGCCAAAAAGCATCAGGTGATTGAGGGCAAGGGCGTCCTCAACAACCGCATCTCGGAATACGTCTTCCAGCACCTCAACGATATCGGGGTGCCGACCCATTTCATCCGCCGCCTCAACATGCGCGAGCAACTCATCCGCGAAGTTGAGATCATTCCGCTGGAAGTCGTCGTTCGTAACGTTGCCGCCGGTTCCCTGGCGCAACGGCTCGGGATCGAAGAGGGCACGCAATTGCCCCGCTCGATTATCGAGTTCTATTACAAGAACGATCAGCTCAACGACCCGATGGTCTCCGAGGAGCACATCACCGCGTTCGGCTGGGCCACCCCGCAGGAAATCGACGACATCATGTCGCTCGCGATCCGCGTCAACGATTTCCTCTCCGGATTGTTCCTCGGCGTCGGCATCCGTCTCGTCGACTTCAAGGTGGAGACCGGCCGGTTGTGGGAAAACGACGTGATGCGGATTGTCGTTGCCGACGAAATTTCCCCGGACTCATGCCGGCTGTGGGACATCAAGTCGAACGAGAAGCTCGACAAGGACCGCTTCCGCCGCGATCTCGGCGGACTAGTGGAGGCCTATACCGAGGTCGCGAAGCGTCTCGGCATCATGAACGAGGGCGAGCGGCCGCAGGGCGCCGGCCCGGTTCTCGTCAAGAGCTGACACGCGCTCTCAAGCCTGTGGTTTCCGTCATGCCCGGCCTTGTGCCGGGCATCCACGTCTTTTACGTACAATTGGCAAGTAAGATGTGGATGTCCGGGCAAAAGGGCGTCTACGCCCGTCTTCGACGGGCTATGCTCGGCCATGACGGCAACGGAACCCATGAAAGCCCGCGTCACCGTTACCCTCAAATCCGGCATCCTTGACCCGCAGGGTAAGGCCATCGAGGGCGCGCTGCGCTCGCTTGGCCTGCGCGGTGTGGCGAGCGTTCGCCAGGGCAAGGTGTTCGATATCGAGATCGAGGGGGCCGACCGCGCCGGTGCCGAAGCGGCGCTGAAAACCGCCGCCGAAAAACTCCTCGCCAACACGGTGATCGAGAATTATCTGGTCGAGGTGACTGGATGAATGCGAACCCTCTCCCATAAGGGGAATGGGTAAAGCGAGCGATCGTTGAGCCAATGAAATCCGCGGTGCTTGTTTTCCCCGGAATCAATCGCGAGCGCGACATGGCGCGGGCGTTGCGGCTGATCTCCGGGCGCGCGCCGGCGATGGTCTGGCACGCGGACGCCGAACTTCCATCCGGCACCGAATTGGTGGTCATTCCCGGCGGCTTCTCGTACGGCGATTATCTTCGCTGCGGGGCGATCGCCGCGCGCGCGCCGATCATGGACGCGGTGCGGGGCTTCGCCGCCAAAGGCGGCCTGGTGCTCGCCATCTGCAATGGTTTTCAAATCGCCTGCGAAGCAGGCCTGCTGCCGGGCGTATTGATGCGCAATGCGCAGCTTCGCTTCATCTGCCGCGACGTCTATCTGCGCGTCGAGCGCTCCGACACGCCGTTTACCCGCGGCTATAACGCCGGTCAGGTGATCCGGGTTCCGGTGGCGCATGGCGAGGGCAATTACATTGCCGACGGCGAGACCATCGCGCGGCTCGAAGGCGAGGGCAGGGTGCTGTTTCGCTACGCGTCCCCGGACGGCATGGTCGACCCGAACTGGAACCACAACGGCGCTATGAATGCCATCGCCGGCATCATCAACGAGCGCGGCAACGTCCTCGGCATGATGCCGCATCCGGAGAACCACGTCGAAGCGTCGATGGGCCGAACCGATGGCCGCGGCCTGTTTGCCGGGCTGGTGGATCATTTCCGGAGGGCGGCGTGACCTCCCTCTCCCAAAAGTGGAGAGCGATAAGATCGGGCGCTCGCCTTTGATCCGCAACGAGCCCGCCATTACGCCTGAGTTGATCGCCCAGCACGGCCTCAAGCCGGATGAATATGCGCGCATTATCAAGCTCATCGGTCGCACGCCGACCTTCACCGAGCTCGGCATTTTCTCGGCGATGTGGAACGAGCACTGCTCGTACAAATCCTCGAAGATCCATCTGCGCACGCTGCCGACCACAGCGCCGTGGGTGATCCAGGGCCCCGGCGAGAATGCCGGCGTCATCGACATCGGTGACGGGCTTGCTGTGGTGTTCAAGATGGAGAGCCACAACCACCCGAGCTACATCGAGCCCTACCAGGGCGCCGCGACCGGCGTCGGCGGTATTCTGCGCGACGTGTTCACCATGGGCGCGCGGCCGATCGCCTGCCTCAACGCGCTGTCGTTCGGTGATCCGAGCCATCCGAAGACGCGCTCGTTGGTCGCCGGCGTTGTCGCCGGTGTTGGCGGCTACGGCAATTCATTTGGCGTTCCAACGGTCGGCGGTGAAGTCCGTTTTCATCGCCGCTACGACGGCAATTGCCTGGTCAACGCCATGGCCGTCGGCATCGCCGAGACCGACAAGATCTTCTATTCCGCGGCATCCGGCGTCGGCATGCCGATTGTCTATCTCGGCTCGAAGACCGGACGCGACGGCATCCACGGCGCCAGCATGGCGTCGGCCGAGTTCGGCGCCGACGCGGAGGAAAAGCGTCCGACCGTTCAGGTCGGCGATCCATTTTCGGAAAAGCTTCTGCTCGAAGCCTGCCTCGAAATCATGGCCGCGGATTGCGTCATCGCCATCCAGGATATGGGTGCGGCCGGGCTCACCTGTTCGGCGGTTGAGATGGGCGCCAAGGGCGATCTTGGCGTCACGCTCGATCTCGACCAAGTCCCTTGCCGCGAAACCGGCATGAGCGCCTACGAGATGATGCTGTCGGAAAGCCAGGAGCGCATGCTCATGGTGCTCAAGCCCGACAAGGAAAAGCAAGCCGAGGCGATCTTCCGCAAATGGGGGCTCGATTTCGCCGTGGTCGGCCACACCACACCGACCAAACGATTTCTTGTCCGCCATGGCGGCGCGGTGATGGCCGATCTGCCGATCAAGGAGCTTGGCGACGAGGCGCCGGTTTACGATCGGCCGTTCCGCGATACGGCGGCCAAGGCGGCGATCGATCCGGCTTCGGTCAAACCGCCGCTCACGCTCGCCGACGCACTCGAGAAGCTCATCGCTTCGTCGGAGCTGTGCTCGCGGCGCTGGGTGTTCGAGCAATACGACCACGTCATTCTGGGCAACACGGTCCAGCGCCCGGGCGGCGATGCCGCGGTGGTGCGCATCAACGAGGGTCCGAAAGCACTCGCGCTCACCGCCGACGTGACGCCGCGTTATTGCGAAGCCGATCCGTTCGAAGGCGGCAAGCAGGCGGTGGCGGAAGCCTGGCGCAACCTCAATGCCGTTGGCGCGAAGCCGCTCGCGCTCACCGATAATCTCAATTTCGGCAATCCGGAGCGGCCCGAGATCATGGGGCAATTGGTCGGCGCGATCCGCGGCATCGGCGAAGCTGCGCGCGTCCTCGATTTCCCGATCGTCTCAGGCAATGTGTCGCTCTACAACGAGACCAACGGGAGCGCGATTCTGCCGACGCCCACGATCGGCGGCGTTGGCCTGCTCGACGATTTCACGAAGTCGATGACGCTGGCGTTCAAAGCCGCGGGCCAGGCGATTCTGCTGGTCGGCGAGGCCAACGGTTGGCTCGGCCAGTCGGTTTACTTGCGCGATGTCTGCGGGCGGGAGGAGGGCGCACCGCCGCCGGTCGATCTCGCCGCCGAGCGGCGCCACGGCGAATTCGTCCGGGTGCTGATCCGCGACGGCCTTATTACCGCAGCACACGACGTCTCCGACGGCGGCATCCTCGTCGCGCTCGCCGAGATGGCGATGCCGGCGAAGATCGGAGCGGTGCTGGCGGCGCCGCCCGGCATTCCCGCGCACGCGTTTTGGTTCGGCGAGGATCAAGCCCGCTATCTGGTGACGGCGCCGGACCCCGACGCGATCGCTCGCCTGGCCAAAGCTGCGACGGTGCCGCTCGCCCGGCTTGGCGTCACCGGCGGACGCGCAATCGCCATCGACGGCGAACGGCCGGTCCCCGTCGACGAACTTCGGACGCGGTTCGAGCATTGGCTGCCGGCCTACATGGCCGGGCCAGGCTGACCCCCCCGGCGGGACGCCGTCCGGCGTTATTTTTCGCTAACGCGCTTGATTGCGGCGTAGCAGGCGGGCGTCAACTGCGCGGCGTGCGCAGCGAGGCATTCGAGTATCCGCTCGCCGCCCGGCGGCACGCCCTGGCAATGCGAGCTGACATCGCTGCCGCAAATGGTCACGATGATTACCCGCCGCTGCGGCATAATGAACGGCCGCAGCTTCAACGGTTCGACTGCAGGCGGCGGTGGCGGTGCGGTCGGCGGGGCCGCGGCGGGTTGCGACCCGTTTGCCGGATGTGCCGCCGCCGGCGGTTTGTGGTCCGCGGGCCCGGCGGCTGCCACCGGGCTTGGCTTTGCGGCGGGCGGCATCACCGCGCTGACGGCGGATTTGCACGCCGCGGACAGATTACCGAGGTGGTTTTTCAGGCACAGCAGGGCGTCTTTGCCGCCGGGCTGGACGCCGGCACAGTTGGCCATGAACTCCGACCGGCAGGATTGTCGGATAGCGTCGGTCTGCGCGCTCGTCGGCTGCTGCGCTTGCGCCGCCACGGAACCGGCGAGCGCCAGCCCGATCAAAGCCGCCAAATAGTGTTTTTTGTTCGATAGTTTGGTCATTTTGCCCCCGCACACGTAAACGTTTGCCAGCATGCACCGACTCACAGCAAATCCATAATGTGCGTCGACAATGAAATGCCGCAGGGTTTTCTCCGGCGCGGCGATCTGCTAAACGCCGGTGGGGTTGGCTGCGAGGATCGCCATGGCGATGGCTGCAAACGATATCGAGCGTCTGATCCAGGCCAGCATCCCGGACGCCAAAGTCACCATTCGCGATCTTGCCGGTGACGGTGACCATTACGCCGCAACCGTCATTGCCGAGTCGTTCCGCGGCAAATCGCGCGTCCAGCAGCATAAGATCGTCTATGACGCGCTCAAGGGCGAGATGGGCGGCAAGCTGCACGCGCTGGCGCTACAAACCGGCACCCCATAGGCACTAGTGGTCCAATTCTAACATTCGCATCCGTGTTTGGCGTACTCTCGTGCGAATGTTAGAATTAAAAGGACCACTAGCAAATATAAAGGCTTAGTGGAGCTTTGGATTTGACATTCGCTTCACGAGTTTGCCGCTAGGCGGGTAGCGAATGTCAAATCCGCTCCACTAGTTGCGCGTTCTGTCCCGAGCGCCGGCCGTGGAAGCGCATCCTTTGGACGCGGCAGGTTACGACTAATTCATTTCCCGGGGCGATTCTGACCTAAGTGCGAAATCGCCGCGTGGGCTTTGCCGGCGATTTGCGGTACATATATGAAGGTTTCAGCATCGCGCGGGGTGACCCGCCGAAACTAACGAGGAAGTGCGCAATGGCTATCGAGCAATTCATCGAAAATGAGGTCAAGGCGAACGAGGTCGTGCTGTTCATGAAGGGCACGCCGCAGTCGCCGATGTGCGGGTTCTCCGGCCAGGTGGTCCAGATACTCGATTTTCTGGGCGTGCCCTATAAAGGCTTGGACGTGCTGGAGAACGAGGAACTGCGCAACGGCATCAAGACCTATTCGAAGTGGCCGACCATTCCGCAGCTCTACGTGAAAGGCGAGTTCGTCGGCGGCTGCGACATCATCCGCGAAATGTTTCAAGCCGGCGAATTACAGTCGCTGCTCAAGGAGCGCGGCCTGCCGGTGAAGGAGCACGCGCCGGCCTGACGCGGCCGCGCCATCGCGTGAGTCAAAAAGGCCGGGCGCTTGCCTGGCCTTTTTTGTTGAGCGAACGTGAGAGCGGCTTAGCGCATCCGCCGTGCAATCAGAAAAACGATCGCCAAAACGATTGCCAGTCCGACCAGAGATTGCTCGGGAACCGCGCCGGCAAAAGCTATGACGTTTTGCGCCACCCCGGTGACGAACACGCCGGATTTCGCGCCGAGCAGCAAATAAATCAGAATGACGGACAGGACCGTCAGGAATCCGATTTCGACAAACGCCCAGAGAAACAGCTTGGCTTTGTGCAGGTGCTCGAACATCACACGCCCTTAAAGCGTTGGGTGGGAGCTTTGCTCGCCACCCAACGTTGGTTCGATCATGCGTGTCGTAGTCAGAAACCGCGTTTGCGGCTTCAGGCTACTTTCCGGCCCGAGAACAGCCAGAGGATGATCCCGACCGTGATCAAGCCGACGAGACCGGCGTCGCCGAGGCTCTTTACGAGAGCGGCGATGTTGCCAGGCACGTTGCCGAAGAACGGCAGATTTGCGCCGACGAGCAGCGCCGCGACGATCGCCAGCGCCAGTAGCATAAGACCGATTTCGGTCAGCGATCCGATCCAGCCCTTAATTCTTCCCAACGCATCCATATGCGTTCTCCCCTTTTGATTGTCCAAGAAGCCCAACCCACTCACGACAGGCCAAAGAGCCGCACTTAACGTGCAACAAATTAGCGCCCGCACCGTATTGGACGTGGGGAGATTCGCAAGGCGGCAGCAGAAAAATCGACAGACCCCGACAAGGGTTGCCGTTTTTCTCGTCACATTTCGTGGACTTACCGCGCCGCCGCAAAGTTGGCCGGCCGGGGGATAAGTCCATGCCGCTGAGTGCGCTCAGCACAAATCAAATTATGCATCTGCCGTGCATAATATCAAGGGCGCCGCACGAGTTTGGCGTGGATAAATCATGCATCTAGCGTGAATAATATTCAACCACCAGGTGCGGCTCCATCTGCACCGGGTAGGGCACATCGGTCAGCCCCGGTATGCGCGAGAGCTTGGCTGTCATCTTGGAGTGGTCGGTTTCGAGGTAATCGGGCACGTCGCGCTCGGCGAGCGCATTCGCTTCCAAAACCAGCGCCAGCTGCTTCGACTTGTCCCGGATTTCCACGAGGTCGCCGACTTTCACGCGGAAGCTTGAGACGGTCACGCGCCGGCCATTGACCTTGATGTGCCCGTGACTGACGAACTGCCGCGCGGCAAACACGGTGGGTACGAATTTCGCGCGATAAATGATGGTGTCGAGCCGCCGCTCCAGGAGCCCGATCATGTGGGCGCCGGTGTCGCCTTTCAGCCGCCTGGCTTCTTCATAGATGCCGCGGAAGTGCCGCTCCGACATGTTGGCGTAATAGCCCTTGAGCTTCTGCTTGGCGCGCAACTGGACGCCGTAATCGGAGAGCTTGCCCTTGCGCCGCTGGCCGTGCTGGCCGGGGCCGTATTCGCGCTTGTTGACGGGAGACTTCGGCCGGCCCCAGATGTTCTGGCCCAGCCGGCGGTCGATCTTGTACTTCGCCTCGTGGCGCTTGGTCATTCGCGTCCTCTGTTGGTCTGGGCTTGATCTGGTCCGAAAACCGGAAGACCACTTTTCGGAATCATGCCTGGTTCAATTTGGGCATGATCTTTCCGAAAACCCACTTTTCGGGATCATGCCCAGTTGAGGATCGCGCCCTCCTCTGTTCCGGGTATTGACCGGAACCGACAGGTCGGCCACCGAAGCGCCGGCACCAACCACAGGTCGCGAAACACGGCGCGGGCAACTTGGGGGTCCGCGCCGTGCGCGGTTTTTAGGGGGAAAGGCCGATGCTGTCAAACCGCGCGCAAGCCGCGGCGGAGCCTGCTCAGCCAGTGGCAAAATGCTTCCGCCGCATCCGCCGCAATGCGGTCAGCGCCAAAATCGCAGTCAGCGCATCGAGCGCCGCGACAATGATGAACACGGCGGTCCAGTTGCCGGTCGTCTGTTTGAGGAACGCCGCCGCCGGTCCGCCAAGGATCGAGCCGACGCCCTGGGCGATATAGAGAAAACCGTAGTTGGTCGCGGCAAATTTTGGACCGAATGTGTCGGTCAGCGTGGAGGGGAACAACGAGAAGATCTCGCCCCAGCCGAAGAACACCAGGCCGGTCAGCACCACGAACAGCGCCGGTCGATCGATGAACCTGAATAAAATCAAGATGGCGACCGCCTCGAGCGCGAAGGCAAGCGCCATGGTGCTCTCGCGGCCGATGTGATCGGACACCCAGCCGAAGAATGGCCGTGTCAGTCCGTTGGTGACGCGCGAGAGCGTTAGTGACAGCGGCAATGCCGCCATGCCGAACACCAATATATTGGCGACGCCGAATTCCCGGGCGAATGGTCCGACATTTGAAACGACCATCAGCCCCGAAGTCGACATCAGGCACATCATCAGGAACAGCAGGTAAAACACCGGGCTTCGTAGCATCTCGCGCGGCGTGTAGCTGCGTTTGCTCTGCAGCGCGGCAAGCGGAGCGACCAAAGCGCCGCCGGGAGGAACATAATTCTCCGGCGGTGTGCGCAACCCCTGCGCCGCCAATATGCCGATCACGGCCTGGATGATGCCCCACACCACCAGCGTGTGCGCGTAGCCGGAGCTTTTGATCATGCTGTCGATGGGAAACGAGGTGAAGAACGCCCCGAATCCGTATCCGGCCGCGGCCAATCCGGTGGCAAGACCGCGCCGGTCAGGAAACCACCGCACCATCAGACCGACGATGCCGACATAAATAATGCCGGTGCCGAAACCGCCGAGCACGCCGTAGGTGAAATAAAGCGCCCAGATGTTATCGACGTAAGCCGAGAGCACCCAGCTGCCGCCGGATAGAAACGCGCCGATCGCGATCAGAAGGCGCGGACCGTACCGATCGACCAGAGAGGCCTGCAACGGCGACAGCCAGGTTTGCAGGATGATCAACAGCGAAAACGTCCATTGCAGTTCGGCAAGCGTGGTGCCGAGTTTCGCGTTGAGCGGTCCGGTGAACAGGGTCCAGACATATTGCGGACTGGAGATCGCCATCATGGCGATGATGCCGAGGATGAGTTGGCTCCAGCGGTTGAGATACCAGGCGCTGTGCTGGCCTTGGGCGGCGACGGTCATGCTTGGTTCCCCTCGTTCCCCGGCGATGTGGTGCCGCCGGCAAGGGTAGGGGCGATGCGCGGAAGCGGCAAGCCGTCAGCCGGTCGTCGCGGTGGCTGTGTCGGTACCGATGCCGAAGCGGCGGAGCACCGCGGCGGGCGGGTGGCCGGAGCTGAACACGGCGCGCGACGAGCCTGCGCCCGCCGTCACCGGACCGAGCAGATCAACCACACGGCGGGCGATCGCCGGCGCCGGGTCGATAAAGTTCACCGGCCACGGCGCGATCCGGCGCAACCGTTCGAGCAGAAGCGGGAAGTGGGTACAAGCCAGCACGATCGTGTCGGTTCGGGCGCCGTGATTGACGAAACACGCTGCGATCTCGGCGGCGAGCGCGGTGTCCTCGACCGGCGTGCCGACAAGTTCGGCTTCGGCGTAGCTGGCGAGCCGCTTCGATCCCACCAATGTTACGGCGCAATCGCCGGCAAAATCGCGGATTAAGGCCCGCGTATATTCACGCTTGACGGTTGCCTCGGTGCCGAGCACCGACACCTGTCGCGTGACGGAGTCCGCGCAGGCGGGCTTGATCGCGGGCACGGTGCCGACGAATGGCAGCGCGTACGTCTTGCGCAGTTCCGTCAGTGCGATTGTCGAGGCGGTGTTACAAGCTACCACGATGAGATCGGGGCGCTCCGCTGCAATCAGTTCGCCGATGACCTTGACGACGCGGGCGATCAGTGCCGGCTCCGCGAGCGCGCCGTAAGGAAACGCCGCGTCGTCGGCCGCGTACACAAAATCCGGGTTCGGCAGCGCCGCGACGATCTCGCGATAGACGGTGAGCCCGCCGAGGCCGGAATCGAATACCAAAATTTTCTTTGACGCCGCCATCAGGCGACACATGGCACGAGGACTTAGGCCGGGCAATGTTTTGCCCGGCCGCGGCGGCCGGCGAAGCTTCAGCCGGCCAGCGCGTTGACGAGGCGTGGCGTCTCGCGCAGCGGCGCTTCTTCCGCCGCCTCCTGGACGAGCCTCGGCCTCTCGGCTCTCGGCGCGACCAAGCCGCTGACCACCGTGAACGAAATGATCAGGATTGCCGCCAGGTCGCCATCGTGAAAGTCGGCAAACGCCACCGCCCCCATGAGGTAAGCCCAGAACGGCAGCGCAATGGTGGACACGACGGCGTTGAGCAACCAGGCGTCACCGTCCTTGCGGACGTACCAGCAATAAA
>Ga0307373_10010080_pt1 | contig 13972 bp, 10 predicted proteins | sample OX2MG_FD_202534 | JGI IMG/M metagenome (GOLD analysis project Ga0307373, IMG submission 202534) | Soil microbial communities from Risofladan, Vaasa, Finland - OX-2 | ecosystem: Environmental > Terrestrial > Soil > Coastal area > Acid sulfate soil | place: Finland: Risofladan, Vaasa | collected... | reverse complement strand
AGATAAAGGTTGGTGTGCTGCAGATCGCCTTCCACGCGAATGGCGAAGTGGCGGCTGATGGGGGTATCCACTCCTCCGCCCAGCAGATACGCGAACGACGCCGTCCCTCCGGGCAATGCCTTCGGACCCCAATAGCGGGTAATGCCCACGTCGCCAAACAGCGCATGGGCGAAGAACCGCTCGCGCCCTACTGTGAGGCCGTCTTCAAACCCGGCCAGGAAGAACATCGCCTTCTGGGACGCGCCGTCGTTCTGTCCCGATTCTCCCGATACATCGAATTTGAACCGGACATTGCGCCAGATCCGGGCCGCGATCGCCGAATCCCATCCCAGCTGCGACGCCTGCTTGCCGGGCACGCCATTGAACGAGTTCGAGAAGTAGCCGAACCCGCCGTAAAGCTGGTATCGAGCCGAGTTCTGGGTCTGGCCCATCGATATCAACGGCCAGAGAAACATGATGAGGTATAGCGGATACCTTTTTCGAATTCGCATTCTTTCTTCCGTCTAAATCCGAGAATGACTAAGTATCGCCCGGCAGAGCACGCTTTGAGCCGCCCAAACTCGGGTGGAATCGAGATTATCATGTGCTTGGCATCCGGCCGGCCTGGAATTGCCGGCCTTTGGCTTCCGCTAAATCGCTTGGAAAGTGATGGCCAGGGCTACGGAATAGTCGTCTCAATTGCCCATAATCTGCAGAAAACAGTCGAATTCTGTCCGGGAGTTGCCCCGGGATTTCGGCCTGGTAGTACGCCACGGGATTGAATGGGTCAAGGAATTGGCGGAGAAGCCGGACCGGCCAGCTTGGGTCTGAGGTTCAAATTCGCAGTGCCAGTTCAACAAGGCTATCGAACCAAGAGCCGGGCAACTCAGGACCCATCGTAGCCGATGTGCTGAATTGACACGTCGGCCAATGGACCGACAATCAGTTTCAATTTCTCCCAACATCCATCGCCGGCATCGCCCGGCCAGATCGCCAGCTTTGGCACCTGCTCGGCAACGCTCGTTGCAGAAGAATCCATGACCATGGCGACTGGCCATTTGCTGCCATATCGCGACGGGGAACTACTTCCCGCGGCGAACGGCTATCCTCTGGGACTCCTCGCCGAAGCGGCCAATGAAGAGGTGCGCTCTGAATTGGCTTCCGGTGACCGGTTCACTTTCGTCTCCGATGGCATACTTGAGGCCCGCGACGCAAAAGGGCGAGTTGCTGGGCTTTGATCGCATGGCCGAACTGGTCCATCAGCCGGCCGCCGTTATCGCTCAAGCGGCCCAAAACTGGGGTCAAGAAGATGACATCATCGTGCTGTCCGTGATGCGAGCGGCAAAGTCGGACCCGTTCACCGCTTGATCCTTGAAGCTTGGCTCCGGCCTGCTGCAGCCATGAGTCGAATACCGCGTCTGCGAGTGTTGATCCTCGAGTGCTTTCAAAACATCATCGCTATCCCATCTTTGGTGAGCTATCCAGGCTACGATTCGCCGCGATCTGAGATTCGTCGAACCCATCATTTCGGAAGGTCCACCGACGGCCATAACGAATGTCCGTGAAAGTACACCGAACCATCCTTCGCGACTCAATCCTGAGCCGTCCAAATCGGTCATGAGAATCCGGGCTCAACTGGTTATTGCGAACACATATTGCGGGAGCCGATAACAAAGTTACCGGCGGACAAGAGGAGCTGCTTGCCGCTGCGCACCATTGAGCGACTCATCGGATCAGTTGCGCGGAAGAGGCATAGGACCGCCCGAAGCACGCCGAATGGAGGTCCGGTTGGTATGGCTGATGCGGGTGAGTGCGCTCGATACTCGAGCCGACAGAAAAAGTGGAACGTGACTCTCATAGCGTTCTACCGATCCGTAATGACAACCACGATTTTCAAAGGATGGCCAAATGAAATACGCACGGTACTTGTTGTCGTTGTTCCTTGTCCTGGCGTGTGTGGGATTGCATGCCCAGGCTAACTCGGAACTGACGGGCATCGTCACAGACCAGACAGGAGCAGTCGTACCCGGAGCCAAGGTCGTTCTGACCGATCCGGCCACCGGATTCACCAAGGCAACAGAAAGCGGGCCGACCGGCTTGTACGATTTCAACGGCCTGAACCCCGCAAACTACAACTTAAAGGTCACCGCCAAGGGCTTCCAGTCGTTCCAGCAGAACGGGATCGTGGTGAACGTATCGGCCACGTTTCGCCAGGACGTGAAGCTTACGGTGGGCGCCGAAAGCCAGACCGTCACCGTTGAGGCCGATGCGCTGACCGTGCAGACGGACTCGAACGTGGTGAGCACGCTGATCAGCTCGGAACAGATCAGCGAGATCGCCACGGAAAACCGCAACTTTGCCGCGCTGGCGGCGTTGGGCCTGGGCGTCAGCTCGAACCTGCCCGACTCCAACACCCCGACCTCGGTAGCAGCCAGCTTCATGCTCAGCATCAACGGCCTGCGCCAGACCCACAACATCTGGCTGATTGACGGCGGCGAAGCCGACGACCGCGGCGGCGCCGGCGGCATGGACATCATGCCTTCGCAGGACGCCATCGCCGAGTTCAACGTCCTGGCTTCGAACTATCCTCCGGACTACGGCATCTCTTCAGGCGCCACCATGAGCCTATCGCTCAAGAGCGGCACCCAGAAGTTCCATGGCGAGGCCTGGGAGTTCAACCGCACGGCGAACTACAACGCCAACTACTTCTTCAACAAGTTCAATTCCGACCCCACGAAATGGGCTCAGCGGCCGGGCGTGCACTACAACATCTTCGGCTACAACATCGGCGGGCCGCTCTATATCCCGCACGTGTACAACACCAACAAGCAGAAGACCTTCTTCTTCTACAACGAGGAGTGGCGCAAGATCCTGTCGCCTGCCGGCACCAATGTCCAGCACACCCTCGATCCGGCGGACATTCCCAAGGCCGGAACGAACCTGACCTACGTGTCCCCGAAGTTCACGAACGTGAACTTTGTAGTGCCGAACATCTCCACCAGCAGCCAGTTCTGGAAGTCGAAGATCGCGCCCCTGGGTCCGGCTTATCAGCCCAACAAGCCCTGGCCGAACAACACCATTCCGGCATCCCTGTTCGACAACGACGGCCTGCTTTACCTCAATTCGGGCATCCTGCCGCCGGTCACCAACGCATCCACCGACCAGAACGTTTCTTCGGTAACCAATCCGATCAGCGTGCTGGACACGGTGCTGCGCATCGACCACAAGTTCAACGACAAGTGGGCGATCCTGGGTCACTACATGGATGACCAGGTGACGCAGGGCTACGCAGCTCCCGAACTGGGCTGGCTGTGGGCCAGCTACAACACCCTCACCAGCACCCTCTCCAACCCGTCGCAGTCCGCGGCCATCAAGATCAGCGGCACCATTAATCCGAACCTGCTGCTCGAGGCCAGCATCAACTACGACGGCAACGTGCTCAACATCATTCCCAGCGCCAACACGTTCCTGCCCTCGGGCTGGAGCCAGACTCCTGTGGCCTCCGCGTTCACCATCACCCGCAAGGTGTGGCCCGGCATGGGCTATATCGGCCCCTATGGAACCGCGGAAGACACCGGCTCGGCGCCGTGGCACAACGCTGCCCGCGACTACGAGCCCAAGGTGGACATCTCCTACACCACCGGCAAGCACGCCATGAAGTTCGGCGTCAGCTATAACCGCTACACCAAGAACCAGCAGATCTTCGGCGATTCGCAGGGCTCCTTCAACCCTAGCAGCACCACCAACGACTCACTGATGGACCTGCTGCTGGGCATCGCCGGAAGCTACAACCAGGACAACTGGACGCCGATCCGGCACTGGGTTAACCAGACGCCTTCGGCCTATGTCGAGGACAACTGGCACGTCACGCCGCGCTTCAGCTTGCAGTTGGGCCTCCGCTATGACGCCCTGCCGCATGCCTGGGAGCGGAACAACGCCCAGTCCAACTTCGATCCCACCTACTACAACCAGTCGGAAGTGCCGATCTGGACGCCTCAGGGCACCATCGATCCGTCCAGCCCGTCGGTTACCACTCCGAACAACCCGTGGGCTCCTCCGCTGCCGTTCTATCTCAATGGCATCCGCATTGCCGGCTCGTACGGCACCCCGCGCGGCGAGGTGGAGAACAAGTACAACACCTGGCAGCCCCGTATCGGGTTCTCCGAGGACCTGTTCGGGAACGGCAGGACGGTGCTTCGTGGCGGCTTCGGCACGTTCTTCGAGCGCACCCAGGGCAACGACGTGTACAACGCCGCGCCCAACTCGCCGTTTGTCTACGCTCTCAGCGGACTGGGCAATCCATACCTGGCAGCGCCGGGCACGAGCTGGAACACCGGCTTGAACGCGGCAGCGCAGGGCTTCCCGGTGCTCACTACGAGTCCGGAAGGCCTCTCGGTGCAACAGTACTCCCCGCCGGCGGTGGCCATGTTCTCGCTCGGCGTGCAGCACGAGATCACACCCTCGGTGGTGGGAGTCGTGCAGTACGTGGGCAACTTGGCTTGGCACCAGTGGGAAGACAGCGCCATCAACACCATGCCGTTGTCTGACATCGGCGTGTCCGTGAGCCTGCCCAGCCAGTGGAAGGGAACCACCGGCAACGTAACCGCCCAGCTTACCTGCCTTGCCGGCGACGGCGGTGCGTACGTGGACGGTAATAAAGGAGCAGCCAGCGTCGACGCCAATTGCAAGAACGGCTTCGGCGCCCTGACTTCGGGTGGCGCGGCGGTCTGGCCGGCCGGCCTGAACCAGTTCCGCACTTACCAGGGCTACTCAGGCATCACCGACCAGATCATGAACTCCAACGGCAACTACAACGGTTTCCAGGCGGGCGTGCGTATTCAGAATCGCTGGGGCTTCTCCGGCGAGTTCGATTACACCTGGTCGCACGAAATCGACATCCAGTCCTCCGACAACTTCTGCTGCGTTTCGAACCCCTGGAACCTGAAGTATGACAAGGGCTCGGGGGGGCTCGATCGTCGTCAAATGTTCAGCTCCAACTACATTTACAAGCTGCCCTTCTTCGCCAAGAGCAACGGGCTGGTGCACTCCGTCCTGGGTGGATGGGAAGTGGCCGGCACGGCTATCGACGAGAACGGTCTTCCGGCAACGGTAACCGGCGCGGGCGGCGTTCCCAACAACAGCAACAACGGCTACGACCCGGTCGGCCTGGGCGGCGGCTACACCGTCCGTCCCAACGTCAGCGGCAAAATGTCGTATCCGAAGAATATCGACCACTACTTCGACACGTCGAAGTTCTCCAGCGTGACGCCTCAATGGCTGGGCGGCCCCAACATGGGCTTCGGCACGGCCGGCAAGGACGCGGTGGTGGGACCGGGACGCGTGAACTTCACGACCTCGCTCTACAAGTCGTTCGCCATCACCGAGCGGGCGCACTTCGAGCTGCGGTTCGAGTCGTTCAACACCTTCAACCACACCGAGAAGAACGGCCTGAACACCGGCTTCAACCCGCAGAACGGCTACCCATTCAGCACTCAGCTGGAGAAGGGCAACACCTTCGGCCAGGTTACGAGTACGTGGGATCCGCGTAACCTCGAGTTAGGTGGCAAATTCGTATTCTGACCGAACTACAATTCAAGCAAACGAGGGCCGGCATTCTACCGCCGGCCCTTTCCTTGCAGAGTCCTTCTTTCGACGGCTCTCGCTGACGTCGCCTCAATCTCGTAGACGAATCGCGGCGCGCAGTTTGCCAACCGCCGCGGGCATCTCTTCCACATAGGTGCTTCCGAATCCCAACACAAATCCCTGCAAAGCCGGAGTTCCCCGGTAATATTGCGAGATTGTGTAGATCGAGAGCCCGTCCTCGGCAGCCCGTGCTGCAATTTCAGTATCCGAATATCCTTCCGGAAGCTTGACTGCCAGGTGCATTCCCGCCTCAGCGCCATGAATGCCGAGCTTTCCCTTGAACTCCTTGTCAATGGAGTCGACCAGGGCGCGCCGCCGCTCCTTATAAACTTGCCGCATCTTCCGCACATGCGCGCCAAAATGGCCCTCCACCATAAAATCTGTCAGCACTTCCTGGTGCAGGTATGGCGGAAAAATATCCATGGCGAGCCGCACCGCCGCAAAGCGCTCCACCAAGTCCGCGGGAATCACGATGTAGCCAACCCGAATCGAGGGAAACAGCACCTTGCTGAAGGTCCCGATGTAAATCACTCGGGCGTGCGTGTCCATCCCCTGGAGAGAAGCAATCGGCCTGCTTTCATAGCGGAATTCGCTGTCGTAATCGTCCTCGATGATCCAGCTCCCGCAGGATTGCGCCCAATCCAGTAGTTGCATGCGGCGCGAAGCGCTCATGGTGGAGCCGAGGGGGTACTGGTGCGATGGAGTAACCAGCGCGGCCCTTGCATCTTCTTTGAGCCCAATGCCCACCGCGATGTTCATGCCATCGTTGTCCACCGGGACAGGGATGAGCCTGCAACCTGCGGCTTCAAATGCAGCCAATCCCAGCTTGTATCCCGGCTCCTCGACCCACACAGAATCGCCGCTGTCCAGCAGGACGCGTGCCGTGATGTCGAGCGCCTGCTGCGATCCCGAGACCACCATGATCTGTTCGGGGTCGCAATGAACAGCCCGCGAAGAGCGAAGGTAATCGCAAATGGCCTCGCGGAATCGGCGGCTGCCCATGGGGTCGATATCGTGGATTACGCGGGCGCCGGGGTTTCGGCTATGCCGATTGATGAGCGACGACCAGATGCGAAACGGGAAGTGCTCAAATGCCGGCTGGTGCACTCGAAACGGACCCCAGATTCGGCTGGCGCGGTTCAACTCGATTCTTGGGTAAAGACTGGAGCGGCGTGAAACGTTGCGGAGACCACCACCTCCATTCCGCTCCGGTTGAGATTCAGCGGAGACACTCATCAATCGCTCGGGGAGATTGGAGGCAATGTACGTCCCGGCACCTGGCCGGGCTTCAAAATAGCCCTCCGCCATGAGTTGGGAATATGCGTGCAGCACCGGGAATCGAGAGATGCCGTGATCGACCGCAAATTCCCTGCTCGAAGGCACCAGCTGGCCAGGCAGCAGCTTGCCGCACAAGATGGCGGCACGATATCCCTCGTACACTTGCCGGTGCAGTGGAACATCCCGCCTCCGGTCCGCAGCCACCAGCGCAGAAACTCCCTGCAGCGAATAACTCATCTGTTCACCCTATTGGCTATGTACATTCCACTTCGCGTGGTTATTGTGCAGCTTCCCTTGGTCCAGGATGATGAATGCGTAGCACCTTTCCCCTGCGGCGGGTTCCTTCAGACCTTCCTTGCGGCTCTTTTGGAATTTGCGCAGATTCAAGGCTGTTTCACCAGGGGTCATCGCCTTCATGCTCGCGTCGGCTTGTCCTCACAGCTTTTTGACTGCGCATGACTGAAAAAGCTGCCGCCCGCCGCAGTCTTTGTTGCCTCTGCGCAACCGCTTGCCTCGGTATCAGCACGCTCTCGCCGGTTATGGGTACCGCAGACAGACTGGATATGGACAGCGGCTTTGCGACCGTTTCTCACTAACCGGAGGCGTGTCCTCGTCGGGGGGCGGAGGTTTACCACTATATGCCGGCGATGATTCACGCCAAGCTGATGACGATTGACGGGCTGTGGAGTGTGGTGGGGTCGACGAACTTTGATCATCAGTCGTTCGCGCTGAACGATGAGGTGAACCTGGCGGTGCGGGATCGCGAGCTGGCGGGGGTGATCGATGCGGACCTGGCGGAGGACCTGAAGGTGAGCCGCAGGCTGAGCGAAGACTCGCTGCGCGGGCGCGGCGTCCCGGCGCTGCTTGATGAGGTTGTAGGTCACGCGATGCGGTTCGAGAGCCGAAGGCGCAATCGCGTTCCGGCCTTACTGGGGTTTTTGCTGGGCTGCCGCTTTGGGTTTGGGCGCGGCCTTTTCGTAGACGATGCTCTGGGCGCCGCCGCCGCAACTGCCTACAACTTTTCCGCCCGCTTCCTTGCCCTTGTCCACAATGGTGAGGGTGTAGCCGGTGACACCCTTGGCATCGAGTTTTTTGGCAATTTCGGATTTCAGGTCTTCGCAGGGCTTGGCCTGGGCGAAGGTACAGACCGGCAGGCAACCGAGAATCGCGAGCGCGATCAATGGTTTCATTGGGAACCTCCTGGCTTGCTGGAGCTTTGGTTTTGGGCTGGACAGATTATTGCACGTAGCCGGCGGCGTGCTGTAATTGCGGTGGAGGGCTGGGGGAGTGCGGACACGATATGGGTGGGTGAACGTAACGTTTCTGACGGTGGGGACGCTGGCAAGCTCGGCGCTGATCCCGTATGTGGGGTGGGTGTTCGCGGGGGCGGCAGGGCCGGCGGGGGGCGAGCGGTTGAGCGCCGATGTGGACGTGCTGGCGGTGACACTGGTGCTGCCCGCGTTTTTGCTGGCGTGGCGGTGGCCGCGGGTGTCGGCGTATGCGCTATGGACGCTGCTGCTTTGCGTGGTGGTGCTGGCGGTTACGGCGCGGGTGCTGGGGCCGATGCTGATCCCGATCGCCGCGGTGGCGGGCATGGCGGGGCTGGCGTCATGGGTGGAAGGGAGAAGCAGGGAGTAGGGACCGGGGACCTGGGTCTACGGGCCAGGCAGTAGGGAAATGGGAAGAGGCGCTGGCGGCGCCGAGTAACTCACCAGAGTGATGGAGACGGAGCAGAGCAGTTTTGGGTATGATGCTGGCACCGGAGCCTCCCATGGTGCCACACCTGCTCGAACCTATCAGGAAGGCGATTGAGGCCCTGCCGCAGGGCTTGATGGCGGAGCTCTCTTATATTTCGAACATTCTGGCGTTCCTGGTGGTGTTGCCGACGATGGTGGCGACCTACTACCAGGCGTACAAGGCGCGGCAGGAAGCGCGGCGCGAGCGCGAGGGGCGGCTGGACAGCGCCCATTGCCTGGAGTTTGTAGCCGGGGACGGGACCTGTATCAACCTGGTGCCGCTGGAGACGCTGCACTCGCTGCCCAAGCCGGGCGACGTGGTGATGCTGCCGGCGCACGGGGTGGGCGGGCCGGGAGAGTTTTTGCCGGGGGCATACCTGGTGGATTCGATTGAGCATATTTACACCCACGTGGAGCATGCGGACCGGCGGCCGAATGAGGCGCGGCTGACCAAGTCGGTGGCGCAGGTGACGAGCCTAAATCCGACGCTGGCGGCGGAGTCGGGGGGTAGAGAGCAGGGCGTAGGGCGTAGGGAGTAGCGCCTTGCAGGTCCTTCGACTCGGCTGCTCTGCAGGCTCGCTCAGGACCACGATCCACCTGAACCACGATCCACCTAGGAGTGATTGGGGCGTTTCTTTCCGAAGAGGCGGCGGAAGAGGCGGCTCGTGGTGCTGTGCATCAGGCGGGTTTGTTCGGCTTTGAGGGCGGCGTAGGAATTGCGGACGTAGATGTCGAACTCTGGCGGCCAGCCGATGGTGGAGCGGCGCTCGGAGTAGTCGTGGTGGTTCCACTTGGAAATGACAGCCTTGTAGCCGACGACGTGGGTGACGAAGTCGAGCAGGCACTGGGGCATCTTCTCTTCGACAATGAGGTAGGCCTTTTCGATGATGATCTTCTCGCGGACTTCGTTGAGGGGGATGAAGATGGTGCGCATCCAGAGCTCCCACTGGGACAGTTCGGAGTCGAGGATGGGGTAGCTCTGCTCTTTGCCGAGGCGGGCGAGGAGGGAGCGGTAGGCGATGTTTCCGGCCTCGGAGGCGACGTAGAGGGGGCCGTAGAACTCGTTGAGGCGCTTGTTGACGAGGTCGAGCTTGTCGCGGCGGCGAGCAAGGATGTGGGCGCTGGCGAAGGTGATGGCATAGCCGGCGAAGGCCACAATGATGGTGAGGATGGCGGCGTTTTGCAGGATTGTGGGCACCGAGAGAACGGAAAAGTCCATGGCTGACGGGGAGTATAGAGGGGCGGCGGGGGCGCCGGATGTGACGGATGGCATAAAGGCAGGGGACAGGGACCAAGGGACAGGGACCAGGGACCAGGGACCAGGGACCAGAAAAGCAGGGACAGAAAGGATCAAGGGACAGGAGGACGTTGGGACTTAGGGACTGATGGGCTGAGGGTGGTACCACGAAAGTACCGGCAAAACCCGGTGCAAAGCCGAAAAATTCATGGTTATCCGGATTGACGCCGGACGCGACTAGGGCTACTCTCTAGCGCAGATACCTTACTTGGTTGCTATTGCCAATTCGCGGCGCTGCCGGGCGGGAAGGAGCAGGAACTCCGGACCGCAGTGCGCGGCGCGCAATCCATTTGAGAAGCAACTCCTGAGTCGGCGCGTTCTGCCGGCGGCTGCAGGTACTTGCTGTTCTGCGGCCTGGGGGAAGGCTGCGGCATCCAAACGAGTAGCTCTCTGGCTGGCCGGGCCTGCCGATAGGCGGGGCAGGAGACCGGCGGCGCCGGCACGGTGGCGCTCAACCTTTACTGGACCCTGTGGAGGGTATTAAACACTTGAGAATCGCCCTGGAGATTACGCCCAACCTTGAGCCCCTTTTCGGGACCCGCGATGAAAACCTGAGGCTGATGGAAGACTCGCTAGGCGTGAGGATCGACTTGCGCTCCGACGCCGTGCACGTGGAAGGGCCGGAAGCGAGCGTGGCTCGCGTGCGTGGGGTATTCCAGGATTTCGAGTCGCTGCGGCGGCAGGGGATCCATCCCCATAACGGGGAGCTGAACGGGCTGCTGCGGCTGTTGGTGGCGGACCCCTCGACCACGCTGCGCGGGCTGATGGATGCGGGCAAGCAGCGCTCGGCGGGGGTGAAGCGCATGGTGCAGCCGCGGAGCGTGAACCAGCGCAAGTACGTGGAAGCCATCGAGCAGAACGACATGGTGTTCGGGGTGGGGCCGGCGGGCACCGGCAAGACCTACCTGGCGGTAGCCATGGCCGTGGCGGCGATGAACGCGAAGAAGGTGAGCCGGATCGTGCTGGTGCGGCCGGCGGTGGAGGCGGGCGAGCGCCTGGGATTCCTGCCGGGCAGCTTGCAGGAGAAGGTGGACCCGTATCTGCGGCCGCTCTATGACGCGCTCTACGACCTGCTGGACCCCGAGCGCGTGGACAAGATGCTGGAGCGGAACGTGATCGAGGTGGCGCCGCTGGCGTTCATGCGCGGGCGCACCCTGAACGACGCGTTCATCATCATGGACGAGGCGCAGAACACCACCATCGAGCAGATGAAGATGTTCCTGACGAGGATGGGGAACAACTCGAAGTCCGTGATCACGGGCGACATCACCCAGATCGACCTGCCCAACCCGCGGAAGAGTGGGCTGGTGGATGCGATCAACGTGCTCGAAGGCGTGGAGGGAATCCGCTTCTGCCACTTCGAAGAGTGCGACGTGGTGCGGCACGCGCTGGTGCAGCGCATTGTGCGCGCCTACGGGGCCGCGGAGCCGCAGCAGCAGGAACTGCCGCTGGCGATGGGCGAGGGGATGGACGTGCCGGCGGAGGAGCGGGTGGAGCGGGCGGCGGCCAAGCCGCAATAAGGCAGGGAATAGGGAGTAGGGAATAGGGAGTAGGAATTGAGCGCGCCTGGGTAAGAATTTCCCGGCGATGCGCTTTTCTTCACGGTTGCCTCGGCGATCCGCAAACACAAAGCCAAACAACTCAGCGGGTTGCCATCTCACGTGAGTGGCATTCGGCATGCTTCTACCCATGCCAGAGTGACAGAAGACCCTGTCTTCTGCGGAGGCAACCTATGCTTGAATCGGCTTCTTTGCCGCAGGGTGCGGCGTACAAGCGCATTGCTGCCGGACTGGCGGCGGTGGCGCTGGCGGGCGTGCTGGGCGGCTATGCGGTTCACGAGCACAACGCCGCGCAGGCGCTGGCTGCCAAGAATCAGCAGGCGGCGGTTTCGCTGAAGGAACAGCGGGCGGAGCTGACGGACCTGACCAGCAAGGTGAATGTGCTGGTGGCGCGGGAGCAGGCGGCGCAGCAAGCGGCGCAGGCCCGGGCCGAAGCCGCGCACAAGCCGCGCACGGGCGTTTCGGGTGGCCGGCATGTCGAGTCGCGCTGGCAGAAGATGCAGTCGCAAATTGACGCGCAGAACAAGGCGATTGCCCAGACGCAGAATGAACTGGCCGCCACCCAGGGCGACCTGAACAACACCCGCACCGAGCTGACCGGCTCCATTGCCCACACCCACGACGAGCTGGTGCTGCTGGAGAAGCGCGGGCAGAAGAACTACACCGAGTTCGACATCGTGAAGTCGAGAGAGTTCCAGCGCGAAGGGCCTTTCAGCGTGAAGCTGCGCAAGGCCAACGTGAAGCACCAGTACGCCGACCTGGACCTGATTGTGGACGATCGCACGCTGACGCAGAAGCACGTGAACCTGTACCAGCCGGTGATGTTTTCGACGCCCGACAGCCCGCAACCCGTTCAGGTGGTGATCAACAAGATCGACAAGAACCACATTCACGGGTACATAGCCGCGCCCCGGTACCGGCAGTCGGAGCTGGCGTCGGCGGGGAACGGCGCCCAGCAGACGGGCGCGCAGGATCCCGACGGCGGGGCGGTGCAGGTGGCGGAGCCGACGCTGCAGACCAGACCCCGGCAGTAAAAAAACTGGGAATGGGGAGTGGGGAATCGGCATCGGAGATAAATAGAGGATTAGGGCGACAGATCGCAATCTGCTCGCGCACAGCCGCCCTAAGGATGGAACCCCCGGCACACGGGAATAGAGGAGAGCGACAACGATGTCCGATGCGATTACCGATCTCGGCTATTGCGCCGCCGTTTGCGAGCTGGAAGCACATCTTTGCCCGTGGGATGGCGCCGAGCTGAAGCGGCGGGCAGAGGCGTATCGAGGCGAGCAACTGCGGCTGCTGGGGCTGCTTCCGCAGCTTCTTGACGCCGGCAGTGCCACGGCCAGCGCGGAGCCGAGGGCAGGCCGGCCATCGGCTGCCCGCACCGCCAAGCCACGGGTCAAGCGGCAGAGAAAGGACCGCCGCAGCGATACCCGAAGGGCACGGACTGGGGCAGCCGAAGGCCCTTCGCGTAAAATATAGATTCACCGGGGCCGGCTGCCTGTGTAGCCGGCCCTGCGCACGATGATCCTTGTTGACCCAGAACTGGAGCCTGAGCGACGCCCCCCATCCGCGCCGGGCGCAAGCCTCGTCGAATCTCCAAAACATTCACGAAATGGACGCCTGCCCGGTGCGCGCGCGCTGAATGGCTTTCTGCGCCTGGCGCAGGAGGCGGTGCGGCTGCGCGGCCTGGTAACGGTGCTGCTGACCACCGATGCGGCTATCCGGCGGCTGAACCGGCGCTTTCGAGGCAAGAACCAGGCCACCGATGTGCTGAGCTTTCCGGCGGCCGAGGTGTCGCGCGGCGAGGTTGCCGGCGACCTTGCCATCAGTGTGGAGACGGCGCGGCGACAGGCGGTGGAGCAGGGCCACGCCCTGGGGACCGAGATCAAGGTCCTGATGCTGCACGGACTGCTGCACCTGGCCGGATACGACCACGAAAACGACGCCGGCGAAATGGCGCGGCGGGAGCGGAGGCTGCGTGCTCGATTGGCGCTTCCGCTGGGGCTTATCGAGCGAAGTGGTGGTGATCCCACCCATTCGCGCGATAAGGCTGCGCGAATGGATGGGGCACGGAGCAGCGGAGTTAGCGGAGTTAGCGGAGCCAGCGGAGTTAGCGGAGTTAGCGGAGCCAGCGGAGTTAGCGGAGTTAGAAAGCTTTCGCGGGGCAAAAAGGCATGAGCGCTGCGGCCGTTATCGCGATCGTGGTGCTGGCGATTGTTGAAACGCTGGCCAGCTACATCAGCCGCGTCTACGCTGAGTTCGGCAAGATCCTTTCGCGCGAGGTGCAGGAGAACCTGGACGTGTGGGAGGAGGGGATTGAGCCCCACCTGGGGCTGACCCGCGAGCATGCGGCCATCTCCGCGCTGGTGGCCCAGCAACTGGCGCTGGGGCTGATGGCGCTGGAGTTCGGGGCGCTGCTGTTTGCCCGGACCGGAAAAGCGCAGCCGGATGCGGGCGGAATTGTGCAGGCGCTCGTC
>Ga0307373_10010078_pt1 | contig 13975 bp, 18 predicted proteins | sample OX2MG_FD_202534 | JGI IMG/M metagenome (GOLD analysis project Ga0307373, IMG submission 202534) | Soil microbial communities from Risofladan, Vaasa, Finland - OX-2 | ecosystem: Environmental > Terrestrial > Soil > Coastal area > Acid sulfate soil | place: Finland: Risofladan, Vaasa | collected... | reverse complement strand
TCGAGATACCGTTTCCGAAACCGTTCATCCTCGTCCTTAATGCCGAACCATTCGTCCGGTAGGGGCCGGAGCGATTTAGCGAGCATACGCCAGCCGGTAACGTTAAGCGACGGCATCCCGCGTTTGGTCGTAAAGGCGCCGCCGGCAAATTCAACAATATCACCGGTATCGACCGTGCCGATAAAGAGGTCAAAAGATGACTCGCCGAGCTTCCCGCGCTGAACAAAACATTGCCCTTTCTTTCCGTCAAAAATATCAACAAAAAGCGATCCGCCATGCTCGCGAATGGACATTGCGCGCCCGGCAAGTATCACCTGTTCGCCGTTCTGTTCCAGCGCTTCGTGATTCGCGAGAAACTGTTCGATTGAATGGGTGCGTCCGGTACGATTCGGATATGGCTCCATACCCGCCTTTTTAAGCCGCTCTATCTTCGCAAGTCTTTCCGCACGCACTGTATCAAGCAAAGCCATGCGTGTACTATATCATTCGTTTGTTAAGCAACTTTTTCAATCGTGTACGTCTGCTTACCAGAAGGAGTTTCAAAAGTGAACACGTCGCCCTTCTTCTTCCCCATAAGCGCGGCACCAAGAGGTGATGCGTGCGAGAGTTTCTTCACACGCATATCGGCCTCCTCACTCCCGACGATGGTGTATTCGTGCACGTCCGGACTGCCCTCTTTCTTGATCGAAACCACCGAATTAAAACCGACTTCATTTTTCTTTTTCCCATCGGTGAGGATCTTTGTATTTTTTACGAGATCTTCGAGTTTCTTGATGCGTTCCTCGGTCGCGGCCTGCAGATCACGCGCTTCCTGGTATTCCGCATTCTCCGAGAGATCGCCCAGAGAACGGGCATACTCGAGATTTTTTGCAATCTCGGTACGCCGCACTGTCTTCAGATGTTCCAGTTCTTTAATCATCTCGTCAAATTTCTCCTGCGAGACGAATGTGTCTTGTACATCAACCATAATACTTCGTGTGGGCATTGTACGCGGCCGGCCCTAAAGCGCAAGCGATGTACTCGTCGCAATACCTCCAACATACGGAGAGTTTTCGGAGTACAAAGAATCAAAAAGAGAACGCATAACATTTACGGACTGTTCGCCTGCACCCGAAGGCCCGCGTTCGAGTACGACCGCAAATGCGTACTGCGGATGATCATAAGGGAAAAATCCTTCGACCCAAGAATTGTCGTACTGGTTGTGCACACCGGTCTGCGCCGTACCGGTCTTTGCCGCGACTGCAAGATATGGGACATCGATAGCATGTGCGAGTTCACCTATCACCCCGTCACGCATTCCTGCACGTATGACGGTGAGCAGTGCCGTATTCACCGGTACCGTAACAAACGTCGGCGCTGTTCCCTCGAGCAGAGTCGGCGTAAATAATTCTCCTCCATTTGCTATTGCAGCAGTCGCGCGTGCCATCTGTATCGGCGTCACCTGCATTGCATACTGTCCAATTGCGGTGAAGTAGGTATCGCCGAGATACCATGGTTCGTTGAAGACGTCTTGCTTCCACGCTGGGGTTGGAACAAGCCCGCTCGCTTCTTCAGGGAGATCAATGCCGGTCGTGCTTCCGAAGCCGAACTGCCGATACCAGTAGTCGAGCCGATCAATGCCGAGGCCTTTCTGGCTTCCGAAACCACCGCCGACCGTATAGAAGAAAATATCTGAAGACCACGCAATCGCCTTTTCTACGTCCACCGGACCGAGCGCCTTCCATCCTTTGTACACAAATTCCTTTCCAGGATGATACGGATCCGGGATTGAGAGAAATCCGGGATCGTCGATAATAGTATTCGGCGTAATAAGTCCGTCTGTGAGTGCACCGGAAGCGACAAATGGCTTCACGATGGAACCGGGGGCATAGACACCCTGTATGGCATGATTAATAAAGGGGTGCCCTGGGCTTACTTCGTATCCAGCAATGGTTCCGGATGGGCTGCCGTTTGCCATCACGTTCGAGTCATAACTTGGAAACGAGACGAGCGCGCGCACTGCGCCGGTATGCACGTCCATAATAACGCCAGCACCGGCTATAAAATGCTGACTGTCTGCGACATCACCAAGCGCGACCGCGAAAAGCTGTTCCAGATTTGCGTCAATCGAGAGACGGAGCGTTCCCCCTTCTTCCGCGGGAATGACACTCCCCGCGGAACGGACCCGTCCGAGTGCATCCGTCTCGGTGAGCAGCTGTCCGTTTCTTCCCGCCAGAATTCCGTTATATTCGGCCTCAAGACCGGTCACACCGGTTTCATTTGTGTCGTAGTAGACCCCGTTTGCATCTTTCTTCGGATACGAAACGTAGCCGATGACAGAGCTCGCGGACGGGATAGGATAAATGCGCACCACACTCCCATCCGCCTTCTCTACATTCTCGGCAAGTACCGTGCCATACCTGTCAGTGATAATTCCGCGCGGTGCGAAGATTGTCGTGATCTCGAGACTGTTATGTGCGCTTTCGGCTGCAAAGACGGCACCATTCGTTATTTCGAGATTCCATGCACGGGCAACGAGGACGAGGGCGACGAATATGAGTACGCCGGAGAGAGCGGCAAACGTCCCCTGCGGAAGCGGTTTCTCGAGCCTTCCTTCAAAGCGTGCTCGGTCGAATGCGGGCGCGTTCGACGCATCAAGGAAGATCTCATCGGGAGCTATCTCCTGATCCTGCCGTCGCTTGCGCCGCCACATCATTTCCTGATACTACCCGCCCGAAGCCGACTACGCACGAAGAAGGCCACAAGCGTTGCGGCGGCTCCGTAGAGCGTGAAGAACGGCAGCATTCCTACCTGCGGTGTGTAATAAAGCGTATCGGCGAACAATCCAACCGCAAGCGGCACCATCGGATCGATAAACGCACACGCGAGCGCAAGGAGAGCCGCTAACGGCCATGGAAAAAAAATGACTGAAACGAACGACAAAACAACAAATAGCACACGTATCATGGCAGGGTCGAGGTTGCTTGCGAAAAACTAAACACTCCTTTACCCATAGCACGAACGATAACCCATGAAGCAGAAAAAACATTGAACACCGGCATGATACGGAGTACCACCGAAGGTGAAGAGGGATCACTGTCAATGCGCACGACGCTTCCGATCATACGCATGCCCGGACCGGGAGCAAACACACTGTCACCGACGGCGACGGCCGCTGAACGGGCGAGCGAGGCGCTCATGGTACCCGCGCCGGATCCCGTAATTGTAAGCGGCAGGTTCGCGCGACCAACCCAACCGGTAATGGTCATGCCCGGAGAGGAGAAGAGTGTTACCTGGGAGAAAGTATCCGTTACCGATGAGACCGTACCAATTGGCACACCGCCTTTGGCGAAGACCTCCATTCCAACCGCGATTCCGGCATGAGTGCCTTCAGAGAGTACGAGCGTATCGTACGGACTCTCGGGTGGGTGGGCGACGATGCCCGCGAGAATGCCGGTCGCCGTATTCTTTTCTGTTGCGGAAGTACCGAGTAATGCATCGAGCATCGTTTCCTTTTGGAGCAACGTCTGATTTTCACTCGCAAGAGCTGTATTTTCTTCTAGCAATTTTTCATTCTGGAGAACAAGATTCCCCGTAGCGTTGAAATTGGAAAAAAACCTGTGACTTTCCGTTGCAATAAAATCGGCGTTGCGGAATACCGGAGAAAATATTCCCCAAAAGAGATTCGGTACAAGCAGGCGCAGGCAAAAAAATACGGCGGCAACCGCGAGTGCAAATGCACCCAACGAGACGCCCGAGGACGTGAGAAGCGCATTACGCTTCGCTAAGAATATCCTCCTCATCGATAAAGAAATCTACATACGGCTCGGGATCTTCGGTCACGATACCCGCGCCCCGCACAACCGCCGAGAGCGGATCCGGTGCGACACGCACCGGCACTCCGAGCATTTTTGCGAGTACTTGTGGCAAACCACGAAGAAGAGCGCCGCCGCCGAAGACAGTAACGCCATGCTGGAGCACATCGGAAAGAAGCTCCGACGGCGTTGCCTCGATGACTTCCTTCATGGTATCCATGAGAGCATCAAGCGACGGGGCGAGCGCTTCGCGGATATGCGCGTCAGTCAAAATGATTTCGCGCGGAAGTCCGGTCGCGAAATCGCGGCCGCGCACACTCCGCGACAGTGTCTCGGAAAGCGGTATTACAGCGCCAATTGCTATCTTCACATCCTCGGCAGTGCGTTCACCAATTCCGAGTTTGAATTCGCTCCGAACAAAATCGATGATGTTCTCATTAAAACGATCACCGGCAATATGCGAGCTCTTCGCCGCGACAACACCCTTGAGAGCAATGACGGCAATATCGGTCGTGCCGCCACCGATATCGAGTACCATCGTCCCAACTGCGTCTGCGACTGGCAATTTCGCACCGATAGCACCTGCAACCGTTTCTTCAAGAATGATCGCCTCGCGCGCGCCAGCATTTTTTGCGGCGTCACGAACCGCGCGGCTCTGCACATTTGTCACTCCCGTCGGCACGCCAATAACGACCCGCGGACCGAAGAGCCGCACGCGGCCATTCTGTGCCTTGTTAATGAGGTATGTGAGAAACTCTTCCGTCACCTCAAAGTCAGAAATAACACCGTGCGAGAGCGGCCGGATGGTACGGATGTGCGCGGGCGTCTTGCCGAGCATCGTCTTCGCCTCTTTGCCGACCGCGACGACTTGATGCGTCTTGTCGTTCACCGCCACCACCGACGGCTCATTAATGATCACGCCACGTCCGCGAACATACACGAGCGTGTTTGCGGTCCCAAGGTCTATCGCGATGTCGCTGCTGAAGAAAGCGTTCTTGGAAAATCGGGGCATATCTTATAGCGTGAAAAGCTCCGCGCGCGATTTTTTCGCAACGGCACCGGTCATGCGATCTACCACTTCAAACACACCGGTCGCAACCGCATCTTTGCCGACCACGATACGCTGCGGGATGCCGAAGAGATCGCTGTCAGCGAATTTCTCGCCCGGACGCGCGTCGCGATCATCGTACAGGACGTCGGCGCGCGCCTTCACCAAATCAGCATAGAGCGCGTCCGCGATCTTAGAGGTCTCATCACCATCTTTCCCAAGCGATACAAGATGCACCGCAAACGGCGCAACACTCTTCGGCCAGACGAGTCCCTTCTCATCGGACATGAGTTCCACGATGGTACCCATCAGACGCGCGGGGCCGATACCGTAACTGCCCATAAATACCGGCGTCATCTTTCCTTCCGCGTCCTTATAGGAAAGACCGAGCGCCTCTGAGAATCGTGTACCAAGCGTGAAGATATTCCCGACCTCAATAGCTTTCTCTTCCTTCAAGCTCGCCTTATTGATGCCCGTAACCGCATACACTTCAGGGTCGTCATATACCTCTTTATTGATAGCGAGTCCTTTCGCCTTATCTATATAAATGATGTCCTCACCAGCGGCACATATGGTTTGATACTCGTGCGAGTACTTGCTGAAAGAGCCGCCGGAAGCAAATGTGCGGTATGTCTTGTCACCGATACCGGCACGCTTAAAGACATTTTCGTATGCGCTTGCTGCCCGTTCATAAAACTCGTTATGGCTTGCCGCATCTCTTGAGAACGAATACAAGTCTTTCATAATAAATTCACGCGAGCGCATGATGCCGGACTTCGCGCGCGTCTCATTGCGGAACTTATTTTGAAATTGGTATACATAGCGCGGCAAATCTTTGTAGGAAGCGATATGCTCGGTCATGAGCGCGGTGAGAACCTCTTCGTGCGTATTACCGAGACCGAGTTCACTGTTGTTTTTCAAACGCGTTTTAAACCAGACATCGACCGCGGCATCGTCCCAGCGTCCGGTCTTCTTCCAAATCTCGGGATCTTGGAGAGTTGAAAGAAATACTTCCTCGCCACCAATTGCGTTCATCTCTTCACGGATGATATTGATGATCTTATTGAGCGTCAGGAGGCCAAGCGGAAGGAAATCGTAAACGCCTGCCATCTCCTTGTGAATATACCCTGCACGCACCAACAACTGTGCGTTCTTAGCGACCTCGTCGCTTGGCGCCTCGCGGCGAGTCTTGGTGAAGAGCTTCGATTGCCTCATGCACAACAGTATACGCCACCTCGCCAACTCAGCAAAAGACAACGATTCTATCCGATGATTTTGAGGATGTCGTGCGCGGTAACGACAACCATAAGGAGAACGAGAAAGACGAACCCGATTGAATTGATAGTATGGGCGACGCTCGGTTTAATCGGACGGCGGATGACACTTTCAATAATGACAAAAAGGAGTCGACCGCCATCAAGCGCAGGGATAGGGATGAGATTGATGAGCGCAAGATTGATGGAAATAAGCGCCATAATAGAAAGAAGGTCGCCAATGCCCTGTGCCGAGGCGCTTCCGACAACACTCGCAATACCGACGGGGCCAGCAACTTGCGAGAGGTTTGCGGAAAGCGTAAAAACTCCGTAGAAGAAATGCCAAAGACCAACAGCAGTGAGCATCGTAGCGCTCAAAGTAAGTGACGCTCCCTCGGTGATTGCGGCACCGAACGAGAGCGGGGCGACGCCGATGGTGGCAACCTCGACCCCGAGCGCGTAGCGGAACGGATCGTTTGCTACCACGCCTTCCGCGGGCGTCGCCTTAATCGTCTGTATCTGTCCGTTGCGCTCCAGCTCGAGCAGGATAGCACTCCCGTCACTTTGTGCGACGAATGCCGAGAAACTCTCCGGGTCAGCCGCGCGCCACTGCCCTGTAGGATCTTTAGCACTCACAATAACGTCGCCCGCGAGAAGCCCAGCGGCGGCGGCGGGCGTATCGGGGAGAATACTCGCTACCGCAAGTTGTGTATTGTGCGCCGTCGCGACCTCAGTCCCCGAAAGCGCGCGGGGAGTGCCCGCAATGAGCGCTCCTGTGATAAGAACGTATGCAAAAAGGAGATTCATTGCGATACCAGCGAGAAGCACGAGGGCCTGCGCTATGCGGGGGCGTCTGGAAAATGCGCGTGGACCAGCCGCTTCACCATCTTCGCCGAAGATCTTCACGAAGCCGCCGAATGGCAGCCAATTGATCGTATAGAGCGTCTCACCTCTCTTTGTAATAATGAGCGCGCGCGGCGGGTAGCCGAGTCCGAACTCGTCTACACGCATTCCAGAGATCTTGGCCGCCGCAAAATGCCCAAACTCGTGCACAATAATGAGCACAACAATAACGACGATGAAAATAAGTATGCTCATTAGCGTGCTATCTCTTCTTCCTTTCTCGCAAGTGCCCGTGCGAATGAGTCGTTGCCGGCATCAATATGTTTCTGGACCTCGCCTTTCAGACGTGTGATTTCATCCTTCCCTATGCCGCCCGCCTTCTCAGCGGCTTCAAGCGCCTTGAGCGCGTCGGTGCGGTGTGAGCGGAGCGTAACCTTCGCCTGTTCGACCCGATCGCTCGCGATTTTCGAAAGCTGGATGCGCCGTTCGCTCGTCAGTTCGGGGAAGGAAACACGCAACCCTTGGTCGTCGGTCGAGATTCCAACGCCGAGGTCGGCGGCTGCAATTCCCTTCTCGATTGTTTTTAAGAGATCTTTGTCCCACGGAATGACGCGGAGTGTGTGCGTATCCTCGACCGAGACGGATGCAATCTCATTCAACGGCGTGCGCATACCGTAGGCCTCTGGCTTGACCCCGTCGAGCAATGTCGGTGTTGCGCGGCCAGTGCGGATGCCAGAGAGTTCGCGCACGAGCCATTCCTGCGTCTCTGCAATATCCGCATCCAGCCTCGAAAAGTCGTACGCCATAAAAATAAATTATACCAAATCTTTCGGGGTGACGAGAGAGAGATGCTCAAGAATCATGCGTACCGGCGCACTCCGATCGTAGAGATAGTCCCGTAGGATTGCGATGTCCGACAAGAGTGTGGCGACAGAATCGCTCTTCAGCCTTTTATATGCCGCCGCTTCAATGCCGTTTATGATGGCGAGCGCCTCGTTACGACTATCTCGTCGCCCCTCTTCGTCCTTCACGCGGTCCAGTCTTTTTATCATTGCGCTCCGCTCCTCTCTGCTTGCCTTTATAAACTCCTTCGCTATCGTGATATGGGGCTTCGTAAGTCCCGCCTGAGCAGCGAGTACTTGTATGCGTGAGCGGAGTGTCGGGAGAAGGCCACCCAAAGTCGGCATGATTAAGAATATATACGTCCCTTTCGGCGGTTCCTCAAAAAGCTTCAAGAACGCGTTCTGTGCCTCGTGATATACCCGATTCGCACTGATGATAACAACCTTTGTCTCGCCTGAAAACGGCGTACTCGCGGCAGAATCGGCTGCGAGCCGCGCCTCCGCGACTGAGAGAAGCCCGTACCGCATCACGATAACGTCCGGATTCCCTTTTGCCTTCATGCCCAACTCCTTTTCCGCCCATGCCTGCGCAACCGCAATTCCCTCCTCCGCTTCCGCCTCTATAACGAATGCGTGGTGCCAAGTCATTGCTTCGCGAGAATGCTCTTCTGATAGGTGTCGAGATGCTTCAGTGCGATGCCGGTGCCGCGTACGACGCAGTAGTATGGGTCGGTCGCGAGTTTCGCGACGACACCGGTGCGGCGGTAAACAAGCTCGGGCATTTGGCGCAATTGCGATGAGCCGCCCGTCAGAATGATACCGTTATCAATAATGTCGGCCGCGAGCTCGGGCGGCGTATCCTGAAGCACCTTGCGAATGGCCTGGGTCATCTCGCGCAATTCCCGCGACATTGCAGTCACGAGGTCGTTGGTCGAGAGATCAATTGTGCGCGGAAGCCCGCTCACGAGGTCGCGTCCCTTGACCGGAAGCGTAAGCTCTTCGTTTACTGGTACCGCGGCGCCGATGCGTATCTTCACCTCCTCCGCGGTCTTGTCACCGATCGCGAGATTGTGCTGTTTCTTCACGTGATCGATAATCGCGCGGTCGAGGCGATCACCGGCACATTTCACGCTCGTTGAAGCAACGATGCCGCCCAAGGAAATCACTGCAACGTCTATCGTTCCGCCGCCGATATCCGCGATTATGCGCCCGAGCGGCTCGTGGATTGAAATGCCGGCGCCGATAGCGGCAAGAATAGGCTCCTTTACCACATAGGCGTTCTTCGCTCCCGCTTTCAGCGTCGCTTCAATGACTGCACGCTTCTCGGTTGACGTAACGCCGGCAGGAACCGAAACGAGCACCGTCGGCTTGAACGGATTTCTTCCGAGCGCTTTTCGTATGAAATAGCGGAGCATCGCTTCGGTCACGCGGTAATCCGCGATGACGCCGTCTTTCATCGGGCGATAAGCGATAATGTCGTCCGGTGTTCGGCCGATCATCTTCTTCGCTTCGGCGCCGATTGCGAGTATCTTATTGCCGCCACGGCTGCCGTGCGCCTTGCCAACCGCGACGACGGATGGCTCGTTGATGACAACGCCCTTCCCGGGAACGAAAACGAGAACATTTGTCGTCCCGAGATCAATACCGAGTTTTGGAGAAAAGAAAGACATTGCTTCCCATAGTATCGCTCTGCGCCCCGCTGTGCAAAGTTTGGATCCGGGATGGTAGGATACTTCGTATGGAAGAAGGAATTAATTTTATCGTCGAGGGTGGAAAAGAACTCTCCGGTTCGGTCGGGACTTCGCGATCAAAAAATGGCGCTGTGGCTCTTTTAGCTGCTTCCCTTCTCAATCGCGGGCGCACGACACTTGAGCACATGCCGAAAATCGAAGAGGTCAACCGCCTCATCGAGGTACTTCGTTCCATCGGTGTACAAGTCGAATGGAAAGACTCGCAGCTCATCATCGAACCGCCCAAGACGCTTTCGCTCAAATCAATCAATCGCGAAGCGGCAATGAAGACGCGTAGCATTCTTCTTTTTATCGGTCCGCTCCTGCATCATTCTCGCGCATTTGAGATTCCGCAATCTGGCGGCTGCACTCTCGGCACGCGGACTGTGCGTCCGCATCTTTTTGCACTTGAAAAGTTCGGCGTCCGGATCGAGGCCTTAACCGATCATTTCATCGTAGAGCACTCAGCGCTCCATCCGGCGGAGATCGTTCTTTACGAATCGAGCGACACAGCAACAGAAAATGCGCTTCTCGCGGCTGCCCGTATTCCTGGAACGAGCGTCATCAAGTATGCATCGGCCAATTATCAGGTTCAGGAGATGTGCGGTTTCCTGCGCGCGCTTGGCATCTCGATCGAGGGTATCGGCTCAACGACCCTTACCGTACACGGTGTCGCCGATATCGATACGGACGTCTCGTACAGCGTTGCCGAAGATCCAATCGACAGCATGTTTTTTATTGCCGCTGCCGCTGCGACGCATTCCGCACTCACCGTGCAGCGCGCTCCGATTGCGTTTCTCGAGATCGAGCTCACGATACTCGAAAAAATGGGCTTGCGTTTTTCTATCGCTGAAATCGGAACGTCGGAAAACGGCATCACGCGCCTCGCCGACATCAGTATCGAGCCCTCCGCTCTCGTCGCCTTCCCCGAACGAATCCATCCGCGCCCGTATCCTGGGCTCAATATGGACAATCTACCGTTCTTTGCCGTCATTGCGACTCAAGCCGTCGGAACGACGATGCTCCATGATTGGGTCTACGATAAGCGTGCGATCTATTACACCGAGCTTGATCGGCTCGGCGCGACAACACTGCTCCACGATCCGCACCGCGTCTCGATCACCGGACCCTCTCATCTTAAGGCGGCGGAAATTGTCTGCCCGCCGGTACTGCGTATCGGCGCGATGCTGGTGATTGCGATGCTCGCCGCGCGGGGCCGCTCGATGCTCCGGAACGTCTACACTATCAACCGCGGCTACGAGAATCTCGTCCCACGGCTTCGGCATCTTGGCGCATCCATTGAAGCCCATACTGGGTAAATACACCGAAATGAAATCCATCCGCGATATTCTTCCCGACGTTGAGAAAAAAGCGGCGGCAGCGCCAAAAGGAAGGAAACGTCAGACCGAACGTGGCGAACTGATGCGCTTTTTCCTGCGGCATTTGAATCATTCCCGAGCGCACGATGGCCTTGCGCCAATGACGATGGCACACCTCGGCACCGTCCTTGAAAAAATACCAACGACCGATCTGTATTACCTCAAGAGCGTCTGCAGTCAGGCGAAAAACTTTGGCAAGAAATTCTGGTGGGAATTAGACCCGACCAAGCATGTGCCGCGCTAACTTTTTCCAGCGGCGCATGTTACACTGCAACACATGAAAGAAATCGTGCAAGACGGCGCGCGGGTGCTGCGGGAAATCGCGAAACCGGTGCCGGAGGAGCTCTTCGGCTCAGATAAACTCGCGCGCCTCATCGACGATATGGAAGAAGCCCTCGACCGCGAGCCTGAAGGCGTTGCGCTTGCCGCACCGCAAATAGCGGTTCCTTATCGCCTGTTCATCGTACGGAAAGACCGCACTCTCCCCCCGCCAAAGACAACAGAGGACGCGGCACCTCCTGAAGTAAAATCTGATGTAGAGGTATATATCAATCCCGAGATCGTGAAGACTTCCAGAAAGCGCGCGTCCGCCGATGAAGGATGCTTGTCGGTACGCGGCATTTACGGCACGACAAACCGACATGAACGCATTACCATCCGCGCACGCCATAAGGACGGCTCTCGGTTTGAACGCGGCGCTGGTGGCCTTATGGCGCAGATATTCGAACACGAGATTGAACACTTAAACGGTATTCTCTTTACCGATCACGCGGCGCACCTCATTCATATCACTCATGCGTCCGATGCATAACTTCGCTTATTTCGGTACGCCAAAAGTTGCGAGTGATACGCTTGCAACTCTCATCAAACGTGGCTTCATCCCCTCGCTTGTCGTAACGGCACCGGACGCACCGAAGGGCCGCGGCCTCGCACTTACCTCCTCGCCGGTCAAGATACTGGCCAACGAGCGTGGCATTCCATACCTAATGCCGGGAAAACTCGACCGGGATAGTATCGCCACTATCTGTGCATACGACTGCGACTACGCCATCGTCGTCGCGTACGGCAAGATATTTCCTGAGGCATTACTGGAGAGCTTCCCGAAGGGCGTCCTGAATGTGCATTATTCGTTGCTCCCAAAATACCGCGGCGCAGCACCGCTTGAAGCCGCGCTTCTCACGGGCGAACACGAGACTGGCGTTACCGTCCAGAAGATGGCACAAGAACTCGATACGGGCGACATCATAGTCCAAAGGGCAATACCTATCGCATCTGACGAAACCGCGCGCGAACTGCGTCCCCGACTCATCGCGCTCGGTGCGGATTTACTTGCCGGTACGCTCCCCGCGTTTGAGCGAGGTGAGATCGCACCTACCCCGCAAGATGCTTCACGCGCCTCACATTCACATAAATTAAAAAAAGAAGATGGTCTCCTTGCACTTGAGGCTCCTGCTGAAGAAAACTGGCGCACGTATCGCGCATATGCCGACATTATCGGCACCTATTTCCTCAAGAACGGAAAACGCGTAAAAATCGCAAAAGCATCTTTCAAGAATGGAATATTCCACATTGAACGCGTCATCCCCGAAGGGAGACGAGAAATGGATTACGAAGCCCGTCAATAATCAAGCTCTAGCGGCCGAAACGCAACATCTGCTTGAGAGCAGAACTGCCGCGCCTCACAAGTCGGCGTGCCCGCCCGCGCGAATGACGTATCTCGGCTTCCAATTCACTGCGAACTTTGTCCGCCGCGCTCGCAGGGGTCGGCTTCACTGCTTCGGCGTGAAAGACTGTGTCATTTATGATAAGCCGTGCGACAAGACGGCATGGCTCCGCCGAACGGCCCTCTGGTGGCGCCTCCGCTATTTCTATCTCGAGTAGCGCCCTATCACCCTCCTCTCCGAGCAAGCGTAGCGGGGCAGCGAGCTTCTCTTCAATTAATGCTTCGGTTTGCGGCGTGAGCTTATATTTCGCCGCTTTGATGGTGATATTCATGATGGAAGAGGTCAATTGGTAACGCTTATCATTTTAACCCGAGAATGGTGTCCTGTCAGGATGCGGACCTTCCCGAGCGGTACCTTCTGCAATCTGGCGATCACCTCGCGCACGCGGTTGTTTGCACGGTTCCCCGTTGCTGGTTCGCGTACTGCTATGGTGAGTAGTTCGCCTTTCTTCTCGATTTTTTCCCGTTTCGCGTTCGGTATAACGAAGACTTTGATATACATCAGTGTTTCGGGTACTGCGCGCGCAAGTAGGCGTCAATATCCGCCGACTCATACATTTCAATACCACGCTCGTTGTCGATGAGATACGGCACTTGCCGCTTCCCTCCTCGCGCAACAAGTTCCGCCGCAACGGACGAATCGGCAATATTTTTCTCATCAAACGATATCCCAAGCTCTGTCCCGGTATTGAGTACCCTGTGACAAAACGGGCAACCGGTCTTTACATAGAGAGTCAACATAATATACGGGCTTGTATTATTTTCTCGAATAACGACCGATAAGCTCTGTCTCTGCAAGAAGCAGGGGCGCAAGGGCATCGAGCACGTTCTGTTTTGTCGGTGGCGCTTCGAAATGTACAGTATCACGGAGCGCATAAAGCTTGAAAATATAACGATGCTCCCGCGGCTCGTATTGCGGCGGCGGACAAGGACCTATATACCCCTCTTTGCCGGCGCCGTTCAACCCACTCGTGCCGACAGTCGAGTTCTCTGGAATTTCAGTCGTACTGGCGGGAATATTGTAAAGCGTCCAATGATCAAACGAATCGATACCATGAGATTCTTTAAAAACCTCTGGTATGTCGGGGTCATCCATAATGAGCACGAACGATTTCGTCCCCTCGGGAGCGCCACTGATGGCGAGCGGCGGCGAAAGTTCTCGTTTACCGTCGCAAGTATACTCCTCTGGTATTACTCCGCCGTTTGCAAATGCGGTGCTGGTGAGCATCAGGGCGGTATCCATAAGTTTCAGTATAGCATTGCGACGCTTTATTTTTCGGTTAGAATGCGATTACGCCAATCGGGCGAAATATTCCGGTGTAGCTCAATGGTAGAGCAGCGCCCTGTTAAGGCGTTGGTTGTA
>Ga0307373_10010075_pt1 | contig 13976 bp, 13 predicted proteins | sample OX2MG_FD_202534 | JGI IMG/M metagenome (GOLD analysis project Ga0307373, IMG submission 202534) | Soil microbial communities from Risofladan, Vaasa, Finland - OX-2 | ecosystem: Environmental > Terrestrial > Soil > Coastal area > Acid sulfate soil | place: Finland: Risofladan, Vaasa | collected... | reverse complement strand
CGCCAGATCCCTCTACACGGTCGGCAACGTTGTCAAGGAGAGATGGGCGGGCTAGGCGACCCAGGTTTGGGAACGCGACGCCTACCTTCATCGACCGGCGACCGTCATTCGATGTAGTTCTCGGCGACGTAGTTGGGATCGTTTGGGTAATTGCCGACGCCGCTTCGGATTTCCAACGACGCGAACCCAACTGGCGACCGCTCCTCGACGGCGTGGATGCTTCCTGGTTCCCGATCAATGAAGTAGCCCTCGCGGACCAAGACACGCGTCCCTGACTGGTCCTCCATATTGGCCCACTCTCGGAGGACGAGTCGGCCACCGAGCACGAAGATGCGCTCAGAAACCGTTCGATGGTAGTGCCGTGCGGGAGCCTTCCCGACCTCAGTGGCAGTCGACCCAGCAGGTGTCCGAGTGAGATACGCCAAAGGTGTGCCATCATCTTGGGTCGCGAGCACCTTCGTCCGCCCGATCTCCATCCCGAAATGCCGCGACCACGGCATGGCGAGGGTGTCCACAACCACAACGTCGGGCGAGAGGCGGACAGCCGCATCAAGAGTCGCGGTCGAGGGAAAACGATCCCTCACCACGAGCGCGCCTAAACTTCCCTGCGAGCGATAAGGTCGATCGATTTCGACCCCCGCGCCGGCTGCATCGACCCAATGTCCCGTTCGAATGACGGTTGCGACACCTTTCCCTCGAGGACGTATTGCCAGGTCGCCGGCCAGGACCAGAATCCACGCGGGCCCAGGGCCGAATACGTCGCCCGGCAGCTCCTGGACCGTCGAGCTCTCGGGGAGCCACAGGACACTGACTGCCGGGAGACGCCCGCGGCCTCTAGACAGGATTTGTTCTCGCGCAGCGGGAAGATCCGGCACGAGCTCCCAACCGAGGCTTCGCGTGTCGAGTATCGCTGTCCTCGGCGTCCGAACGACTACGCCAGTATCCGTCGTCAAGTTGATCCCTCGGGCACAGTGTTCGATTCGCTCATCAAGCCGATGAGTGAGGAAATCGTGGTCAACTCGTTGAGTCGCCAGACGGCAGCGACCGTCTCTCCGTAGCGACTCGATTGTCGCCACCCGGGGTCAGCCGACTCGGCTAGCTTCGCCTCGAGGTCGGCGTCGGTCATCGGGTTGTCAGCGCTCCCGACAAAAGCCTCAACATACTCCACGACCTTCGTGCCGTCGCTGAAACTGAACTCACACTTGACCTGATTACCGGTCCAGTCCGGATGAGCCAAGACGGTGATTACGTCACGGACGGCGCCAATCCGTGAATCGGCGATAGCCTCGGGGGCCAGCTGAGCGGAAGTCCATTCCCCGGCGACCCAGGCCGCGGCCATGCAGTAACGGATGTCGAACTTCGCCTCCAATTCCGAACGCGGTCGCGGTCCAAACTTACGTCTACGCTGCTCGACGACCTCCGCGACTATCGGCTTAGCCAAGAGAACAATGGCGGTGAGGGTAGCTCGCTGCTTTGGCGCTAGTCGACGTCTGACGTTGAGAATCGCTTCGAGAGGCGCCTGTGTGATGGTCTCAGTCGGGAAGCGCTTGTAGCTCGTCTGCAGAATGCGCCAGACACGCCCGAGAGATTCGAAGACTGCTGTGGCCCGCTCGGGGGGTTCGTTACTCATCGCACGCAACATGCCTTTGTCGCCTTCGAAGAGAGTCGCCACTGACTGATATCCGCCTGCCGCCAACCGTGCTGCCTCTACACCAATGCGGGTCGCGCTGCCGACGTGATAGGCGTTGCCCATAGTACCCAGCGACTCAATCAGCCCGGCAGACGACGTCATCGCCAATCCCAACGCATGGACGATCACGTCGCGCTCTGCGCGGAGAAGCACTGCTGACGCTGCGGCAGCTCCCACTCCGGCGGTTGTTGCGGTGATATGAAACCCCCGAAGGTAGTGAGAGGGAAACAGAGCCTCAGATACGGCGAGCTGAACCTCTATGCCGACGACCAGCGCAGTCAGGAATTCCATGCCCGTCGCCCCAAAGGCGTCGGCCACGGCAAGCGCTGCAGCGGCGACGGGGGCTCCTGGGTGACAGTAGGTCGACCGATATGTGTCGTCGAAGTCGAGGACATGCATCATGGCAGCGTTCACGAATGCTGCCGTCTCGGGGACGAACTGGTCGTGCGTCCAAAGGACACGCGCAATGGGGGTACCGGGTCTTGGGGGAGTGGCGGTGGCGCGCAGAATCCGTATCGCCGGGTGGCTGCTCGCGCCCGCAGAAGCTCCGAGCACGTTCAACAGCGAACGCTTCGCCTCTTGAACAACGTCCTTGGGGAGCTCCACCCCGCGCGAGTTGTCGACGAAGGCTGCGAGCCGCTGGTTCATCGTATCTGCACTGGCGAACATGTCCCGCTACTCGGAATCGAGGGGCATGACGTTCTGAGTAGTGTCCGCATTCCACAACGCGGACGGCCCTTTGCAGGGGAGCATCATTCGGCCTGCCTAATCGATTCGCGCATGCCCGATTCGACGATGGCGCATGCGGCAGAGCTTCGCGATAGGTTCGTTGCCGCACTGTCAGGTCGCCGGGCGGCCGGTGCCGTCGTGGTCACCGGTGACACTTGGCGGCAGGGCCCTGCTTGTCCAGCCTCCTTATCGACCGCATCACGCTTGCCGCGCGGTCGGCTTCGGCAATGTGCTACGGCACCGACCACCGCAGGCAGCCGACACCGAAACGGCGGTCATCACCACGCGATCACGGCTGGTCCTGACGGATGGTCCAACTGCGCCACTCATGGAAGCCGCTTGGTAAGCTCCCCCGTGGCAGTGACGACCAGGCTTCCGTATCGCGTGATGCTGTCGGGGTCGAATCGCGTGATTGGTCCACATATGCTCAGCGACCCGATTACCCTTCCCGACTGACCCTTGATCGGGGCGGCGACGGCGGCCGCGGACGGATCACGTTCGCCAGAACTCGACGCGTATCCACGCCCGCAATCGCCAACCAGCTCAGCTCGCAGCCGCTCCTTGCCAATGATCGTCCCGCGAGTCAGGGGAACGAGGTCGACCGTCTCTAGGTAGTAGTCGAGTTCGGCTGGTGGCAGCGCCGAGAGGATTGCTCGCCCGGACGCGCCTGCATATAGGGGCCAACGCCTGCCAATCTCGACCGTCATTCGGACGTTCTGATTCGACTCGATCTGCGCGGCGTAGAAGCGCTCCCAACCCACGCGCAGTGACAGCGTCGTGGTCTCTTGCATCTCGGTTGTTAGCCACCGCATCAGCGGGTCGGCGATTGTCGCCACGTCAGGCGCACCGATGGCCGCCATTCCTAGCTCGACGGCCTGCGGACCGAGCCGATATCGTGCGGACTCCGGTTCGCGCATCACAAACCCCGTCTGAACGAGGGAATCGAGTATCCGGTGGACCGCACTCTTGGGTAGGTCCAACCTTCGCGCGATATCGGTCAGCTTGAGTAGAGGCCCGTCTTTCGAGAATGCTAAAAGGATGGCGGACACGCGCTCGACGGACTGCATCGGCGCCCGATGACTGGCGCGCGGACTACCCGCAACGGCCTCCTCGCCATCGACCGTCGTCGATGGGACTACGTCACCCCGAGACGTAGTCCCATTCGGGCCCGTTCGCGCCATTACGTGCGGGTAAAGTCGGCCAGGCGAGGCTGGTTATCCGGATGCCAGACCCAGCCCGTCACACCTTTGCCCAGAGCCATCTGCCACACCATCTCGACGCCGTACATCCAGCCCGCATCCTCGACTTGGATCTGCTGGGCTTGCTTGACCAGTGCGGCGCGCGCGGAGCTATCGGGCATCTTGTTCATCTGGGTCGTCAGGGCCGTCAGCTGCGGGATATTGGATGCGTTGCGGTCGCCGGCGCCAGTCGGTACGCTCTCAAGGCTAAAGACGTAACCAGGATCCAGAACGATAGCCTGCTCGTAGTAGACGGCGAACGGGATCGTTCGAGCACCAAGGTTGGTCTTTGCAGTCATGTCCGCATTCGTGATCTTGCTCAGCGTGATGTTGATGCCGGCGGCCTTAACGCTGTTCTGAACCTGGATCGCGAACTGCTCGTCGGACCAGTTCTGTGCCGAGTACTCGAGGGTGAGGTCCAGACCGCTCCCATGGCCCGCCTGTGCTAGCAGTTGCTTCGCCTTGTTGGCGTCTGTTTCGTAGTGCCAGAAGCTCCCGTCGTGTCCGGGAATGACATCGGCCACCGGGCTCTTCATCTGACCACCTTTGTTGCCGAAGAGGTTAGCGAGGATTGCCTTGTGGTCGACCGCGTAGTTGATCGCCTGCCGGACGAGTTGATTGTCGAAGGGAGGGTACTTCTCGTTCATGATGCACCGTTGCTGATAGTTAGAAACGGCCTCCATCACGCGCGCCTTCGATGACTTGCGCACCTCATCCGACTGCGCATACGTGAGGTCTGTTACGAGATCGACCTGGCCGGACGAGATCAGCGCCTGCCGACTACCGGGGTCCGGCACCTGCTGCAGGAGCACCTTCTGGAAGAACGGCTTTTTGCCATAATAGTTCGGGTTCTGCACAAGCGTGACTTGCTGACCGAATGAAGCAGACTCGACCATATAAGGGCCGTACCCTGCCACGTTCTGAGCGATCCAGTTGATTGCGAAGGGATCGGCTGCGGTCACGTGCTTCTTTACCTCGGTCGAATCGAAGATAGCAGGCACATAAAGGGTCATCGCTTTCAAGAAGAAAGGATTCGCGGCGGACAGAACCACCTGGACGGTGTACTTGTCGAGCGCCTGGTACGAGACGACGTTCGAGGCATTGAGGATGAAGTTTCCGGTCCGCTTCTGCGCCCTGGTCTTGTCGAAGCTCCAGACAACGTCATCGGACGTCAGCTCATTGCCCATCGGACTCTTCACACCCTGCCGAAGCTTAAAGGTCCACGTCAGGTTGTCTGAGGAAACTGTCCACGCCTCGGCCAACCGGGGTTGAAGCTTGTTCGCATCGATCGATCGGGCTCCCGATGAGTTCGTCGAGCCGACCGCGTAGTCGACCAGTGGCTCGTAGCACTGAAGGACTGCCAGCTGGCTGCCCGGCGCCAGGATGTCGGCGTCGAAGCTCTGCGGCGCGTCGGTCACCGCAAACGTCATGGTCGTGTTCTTCGGTCCGTTCCCACCTGAAGTGGGCGTGGACGTCGAGCACGCGTCGAGCAGTGCCGTAAGGCCTGCTCCACTCAGGAGCATCCCACCGGTGAGCGATCCGGTCTTTATGAAGTTGCGGCGATCCATGGTCCAGATCTTGCCGGCCTCCGTCATTCGCATCACTCCCATCCAGCGTTCTGACACGCGGAACGCGTGCTCTCAACGTTCCACTATGCTATCCGGGGCCGCCGAGGATGTCAACGGCGGGAGTGGGGCCCCCCGTGACCGAAAGGAGTTTGCGGATGGAGATGAAGGCCGACCAGCGGTGGATCATGGACCGCTTTGTCCGGAGTGTGGGGATGGACGCGCTCCGACCGGGCGTGATCGGCACGTGGCTAGAGCTCGGCTTCGACTACAACGACCTGCAAAAGACCACCGCACGAGTCACGAGCCAGGCGACCTTCGTCGAGGAGTGGGCTCGAACAGGGCGCATGCTGGAAGTCCTGGCGAACGAAGCCGAGGCCGCCGGGCACGCAGTAAGCGGCATGGACTACCGCTTGCGGTCCTCGTTCGCATTTGGCACCGCCCACCGGCGCATCTTCGCCGCTACAGCACAGAAGGTGGATTACGTTGAAGCTGTGCGGCGGAACTACGACAAAGTTCTGGGACCGGGCTTGGTCCGACGAGTAGAGATCCCATTCGGGGGAACGACGTTCCCCGGCCTCCTCCATCTACCATCAGGAGCTGGTCCGTTTCCGGCAGTCGTAGTCCTCCCCGGAATGGATATGATCAAGGAGTTCATCCCAGATCCGCGCCGAAACGTGTTTACTCGTCGCGGATTGGCGGCGCTCACTATAGATGGTCCCGGGCAGGGCGAGAGCAACGTGCGCGGCCTACGCTTGACGCCTACGAACGGAGAGGAGGCAGCCAGCGCTGCCATCGATCTCCTTGTGTCGCACCCAGCGATCGATCCTGGCCGGATCGGCGCCTTCGGCATGAGCCTTGGGTCATACACCGCCGCTCGACTTGCCGCTACTGAACCGCGGCTTCGAGGAACGGTTTCGTTTGAGGGGGGGATCTTCTACGACAAGGTTCGGTGGGTCACCGAGGCCGAGCCGCACTTCTTCTACAACCTTCGCTACATGACCGGCCTCGACGGCGAGGAGTTGTTCGCGGCGCTCCGTGCCATGACGATGATGGGTTACGAGCCCTCTATCCGAGCGCCCTACCTCCTCATGCAGAGCACCCACGACGAGCTCACGCCGTTGGAGGAGGCCCAGCGGCTTTTCGATGCCGTGGCCGGCCCCAAGGAGATGATCCTCTATTCGGGTGAAACGCACGTCCTTGGGGGAGTGATCGCCGAAGCCCTCGCAGAAGCGGTCGACTGGCTCGCGGATCGGCTGGCCGGGGTGGCAATTGTCACCGACGGTCGGGTCCGAGTTCTAGAACGGAGGTGGCCAGTCTGATAGGACTTGACGGTGCTCCCCAGAGTCGCCTACTGTGACGCGAAACAACTTGGACGTTTGTTTCGCTGAGCGGAACGGGAGGTTGGAGTAATGCAACTGGGAACAGTCGAAGTCCAAGGACTGCCGAGAGTTGTCGGCCGCATCGGTTCGGACCAGGTTGTCGACATCGCCCGGACGTCCGAGCTCAACCGGCTCGGACCGCGCCGCTTCCCGATCGATATGGTCGACCTGCTTGAAGCGGGTCATCTCGGCGCGGAGCTTGTCAAGATCGTCGAGGATCTCGCCCATCAGCGTCCGGACGAGTGCTGCCTGTTTAAGCTAGCGGCTGTTACCCTCCGCGCTCCTGTCCCGCGACCCCCGAAGGTGGTCTGCGTATTCGCGAATAAGAAGGATGTGCCCGTCGAGCAGTATCAGCCCGAGCACGGAGGCCGGTGGCCGCGTCCACAGTTCTTCCTCAAGGGCTCGAACAGCGTCATCGGCCACGAGGAACCCATAATCATCACTCACGGCATGGGGGTGATCCAACCTGAGGGTGAGCTCTGTGCCGTGATCGGTCGGCGAGCGCGGAACCTTACCCGAGAAGACGCCCTGACTGCGGTCGCTGGATTCTGCCTCGCCAATGACCTGTCGTGTTCGACCTTTGGGCTTCAGGATGGGACCGTCCTGCACATTCCAAGGCGGAACGGCGACCCTGAGGTCATGATCACGCGTCCCATGGCGCGCGCCAAGAGTGTCGATACGTTCTGCCCAACCGGACCGTGGCTCGTTCCGACCGCAGAGGTCGGAGACCTCGGTTCAATTATGGTTCGGACGAGAGTGAACGAGAACGTCATTCAGGAGGGACTGATCGGCGACCAGCGCTACGACATCGCCGACATCCTTGCGACCATCACGCAGTGGATGACGCTAGAACCAGGGGACATCCTCCCCCTTGGTGCCACGAACGGCGCACCCAACTGGCCCTTGCGCGCCGCGAACCTTCACGAGTACGACGGTGGCTCTATCTCGGTTGAGGCGACCCGGGTCGGCCTCCTCAGCAACCCAATTCGGGTCGTACCCGCGGCACGCGAGGTCGAGCCGGCAGTTCCGGGAGGCCGCTGATCGACCGGCGTCTAGCGTCGCGGCGCGACCGCTCGCGTTGGGTGTCATGAGCCGTTATACAGCGCTCTCGGGATACCTCGTTAAACGGGTACTACTCCTGATCCCGCTCCTGTTCGGCGTGACCCTCGTCACCTTCTTCCTGGTCCGAATTGGAGGGACGGATCCGGCCGTGCTAATGGCGGGACCCACCGCGACACCTGAGGAGATCCAGTCGATCGACCACCAGCTCGGGACGGACAAGCCGGTCCCTGAGCAGTACGTGATCTATCTACAGCAGCTCTTGCACGGTGACATGGGAAAGTCGTGGGCCACCGGCCATGCCGTGTCGCAGGAAATGGCGGACCGCTTTCCCACGACGTTAGAGCTGGTCTTCATCGGAATGCTCATCGCCGTCATGTATGGCGGCGGCATCGGCTTCCTATCGGGGCTCCAGCGTGACCGCCCGTTCGACCATGTATCCCGAGTGCTCACGCTTATCGGCCTCTCTGTCCCCGTGTTCTGGGTCGGCATCCTCTTCATTTACGTGTTCTTCTTTCGCCTCGGATGGGCCCCGGCACCCCTTGGGCAACTGCCTCCTACTGTCGCTCCGCCGCCTCATATCACCGGGGCGGTGCTGATCGACGCCCTGATCACGGGCAACCTCGGCTACGTGCCGATGGCTATGGCTCACCTCGCGTTGCCGGCGTTAACGCTCGGCCTTGTCGAGGGGGCCGCCGTAGCGAAGCAATCGCGGGCCCAGGTCGTGGAGGTGGTCGATTCTGACATCGTGCGATTCGCGCGAGCCTGTGGTCTCCCGCGGAGCCAGATCAGAGGGCTGGTCTTAAGGAACGCCCTCCCGAACATCGTCACCTATATTGCGATCATCTTGGTGCTAATGCTTGGCGGATCTGCACTCGTGGAGGTAGTGTTCGCGTGGGGTGGGGTGGGCCAGTTCGGGCTCGACTCAATTACGCGCTCGGACTTCGCAGTCGTCCAGGCGTACGTCCTCATACTCGGGATCCTGTCCGCGATCATCTACCTAGTGGCGGACATCATCATCATCAACCTCGATCCGCGGATGAAATATGGCTAGTCCCCTAGGCGGCCCTCGACTCTAATCATGCTGCCCCCGGCCGGCCCCGCCGCCGAGTTACTTCGATCCGAGAACGGATTGGCAGCGATCGGCAGGGCGGTGCGGTCGGTCGGTGAGTTTCTCCGCTCAAGCCGGTATGGCGCAATTGGTCTGGGTATCCTCGCCGTCTATGCGGTAATAGCCCTCTTCGGATCGTTCCTGACACCTTACTCGCCGACACAGATCTTCGGAGGCCACGCGCTCGCGCCTCCGGGCCCTATCTTCAAGTTCGGCACTGACCAGAACGGGATGGACATTCTGTCCCGAACGATCGCGGCAGCCCGGGTGGACATGGGCGTCGCTACAGCGTCGGAGGCCATCTCAGTAGTCCTCGGAGTCGGGCTTGGATTGCTCACGGGCTTCCGTCGTGGATGGATCGACCTCGTAATCCTTCGGGCGATGGACGTTTTGCAGGCGTTCCCGGTCCTGGTGCTCGCCATCGCCATCGTCGCGGCCACCCAGCAGTCAATCAGCACCGCCATCTTCGTAATTGCATTTGTCGATATCCCCGTCTACACGCGACTGATCCGCGGCGAGGTCCTCCTGATCCGGGAGAGCACATACATCATGGCGGCGATCGCCGTCGGCAACCCATTGCCGCGACTGCTAGCACGCCACGTCCTCCCGAACGCGGTGCCTCCCGTTGTGACGCAGGTCGCAATCCGATACGCGTACGCCATCAAGTTGATCGCCGCTCTCGCCTTCGTCGGCGTAGGTATCCACGTTCCAACCCCGGAGTGGGGATCAATGATCAGGACCGGAACGCCGAGTATCATCTCCGGACTATGGTGGCCCACTGTCTTTCCGGGTGTCGCCGTCGGCGTGCTGATTCTCGGCCTGAACCTGCTCGCCGATGGTCTCCAACAATACTGGGACCCGAAGTCGCACCGTGACTGAGACACTGCTCGAGGTCCGAGAGCTGCGCGCGCACACGACCTCGGCGTCGCCGCTGGAGCTCCTAAATGGAGTGAGTTTCAGCGTCGCCCGCGGTGAAATCTGTGGACTTATCGGGGAGACCGGTTCCGGCAAGTCACTAACGGCGTGGAGCGTACTTGGCCTCTTGCCACGTACGGTTCGCGTGTCAGCCGGTTCAATTCGCTTCGATGCGATAGATCTGCTCAGAGCCGACGCGGCCGTCCTCGAGAAGCTGCGAGGAAACCGCGTAGGTATGGTGGTTCAGAATCCGCAGGGCTCGCTCGACCCGATGCGGTCCATTGGGGCACAGCTCGCCAATATGGTGCGAGTCCACCGTGGAGGATCGCGGCACGAGGCGGACGAGCGCGCGCGTTCGGTACTGGCAGCCGTCGGGCTGCCCACCCGAGTTTTCGACTCGTATCCTCATCAGCTGAGTGGCGGCATGGCGCAGCGAGCTGTGATCGCCATTAGCCTCATCAATGGCCCGCAGCTCCTAATCGCTGACGAGCCAACAACCGGCCTCGATGTCACGGTCCAGGCGGAAGTTCTGGACCTCCTGCGTGAGGCCGTTCGCGAGACCGGGACGTCCGTGCTGCTGATAACGCACGACCTCGGCATCGTCGCGCATTTCTGCGACCGCGTCGCGGTAATGTACGCCGGCAAGGTCGTCGAAGAGACGGCAGCTCGGACCCTGTTCGACCGCCCCGAGCACCCGTACACACGGGCCCTCATCGCGGCCGCTCAGGGCGAGGCTGGTCAGCAGCGTTCGCTGGGCGTCCCCGCTCCCGCGGACCGCGATTGGGAATCCCATTGTGAGTACAGCTCGCGATGCCCTTTCGCCGCGGATATCTGCCAGACGCGCCCTCCCCTCGATACGATCGGACCAGCCCACACCGTCCTCTGCCACCGCCCCTGGAGGGCCGATGCCGCAGACGACGCTTGAGGTCATAGACCTCGTCAAACAGTTCCCTGGCCCCAATCGCGGGGACATCGTCCATGCGCTCAATGGAGTCTCCCTGCGGATCGAAGCCGGTACAACGCTCGGCGTAGTCGGCGAAAGCGGCTCCGGGAAGTCGACGCTCGGACGCTGCGTCCTTCGCCTTTACGAGCCCACGTCGGGTCGCGTCCTCCTGGACAGCGAGGACGTGACCGCTATGGCGGAAGGAAGGCTTCGCAGTCATCGCGCTCGTATGCAGATGGTCTTCCAAGACCCATACGCATCTGCCAACCCTCGGATGCGAATCGGAGAGATTGTGGAAGAGCCGTTGATCTTGCACACCGTGCTCGACCGACCCCACCGGGTCGCGCGCGTCATCGAGCTCCTTCGTCAGGTCGGACTTCAGCCCGAACATGCCCTACGCCACCCACACCAACTTTCGGGTGGTCAGCTGCAGCGGGTAGGGATCGCGCGCGCCATCGCCACCGACCCTGCGCTCATCGTTCTCGACGAACCGACATCATCTCTAGATGTGTCGGTTCGCGCGGAAATCCTCGCTCTTCTACGTCGCCTCCAGTCGGACCTCGGGACGGCTTACCTCTTCGTATCCCACGATCTAGACACTGTTCGCGCGACATGCGACCGGGTGGCAGTGATGTATCTGGGCCGTATCGTTGAAAGCGGCACGCCAAATGATCTGTTTCGCGACCCCCAACACCCCTACACGCAGATCTTGCTGTCGGCGACCCTTGCTCCGCGTCCTGATGATCGTCGGCCACGGTTGCGAGCTAGAGCGGGAGCCGCGGACAACCTGTACCTGCCGCCGGGCTGCCCCTTCGCTCCGCGCTGTCCCCTCGCGCGCGAGGAGTGCACCGTCGACGTTCCCGCATTTCGGCAAAGGACCGCAAGCCACGCCGCCGCATGCGTTCGGATGGACGACGGAACCGCGGCAGTGGCCGCCATCCGCGAGCCGGATAATCTTGGCCTTACCCGCTGAGGCAGTCGCTCACATCTCGACTGGGTTGAAGATCGGCCCGAACGGATAGACCTGAGGCGTCCGGACGATTAACTCTCCATCCCTGACGAGGAGTTCCGCAGTCTCGGTTGAAGCGGCGACGTCAGCGCTGGCGAAGACCGGGCCGTACGACAGGACGATCACCAGGCCTTCCGTCGATGCCAGCGGGTCGAGTCGGTAGCCGCCCTTCGACATGGGCATCAACCGGCGAGGTCCGCCTAGTGTGGTCAATTGATCCCGAGCGGCCGGCGTCGCCTTCATGACGCGACCACGCGGTTAGAGCACGCAGTGCGGATGGCTCCGAGGATCCTTTCGACGGACGGATTAACGGCACGGTTCAAGACTGGGCTCGCGGGAGATGGTCCTAACGCGGCTACCCTCTGGATCGGTGCCCTTAGATGGCCGAAGAGCTCGGCCTGAACCTGGAAAGCGACCTCCGCTCCAACGCCTCCACGATAGAAGTCCTCGTCGGTTTCGACCAGCCTACCTGTCCGCCGAACTGATTCGACGATCAGGGCAGTGTCGAGAGGCTCCAAGCTCCGGAGGTCGATTACCTCGATCTCGATGCCGTCGTCGGCGAGGACCGCCGCCGCCTCGAGGGCCATGGCAACCTGGTAGCCGACGGCAACGACCGTGCAGTCCTGCCCGCCACGGGCGATTGCGGCCGGGCCGATCGGGACGAGGTGATCTCCTTCTGGAACTGCCCCGCGGCGGGCGAGGAGGGCCGAGGGCTGCATGAAGACCACCGGGTTGTCATCGCGGATCGCACTCTTGACTAGACCCTTGGCGTCAGCCGGGTTGCTCGGCGCGACGACCTTAAGACCGATGCTGTGAAGATAACTAGCAAGCGGCGATCGTGAGTGCTCCGCGCCGCTGCTGCCGTAACTGCCGTAGCTCATCCTGAACACGACTGGGATCGTCATGTTGCCACTTCGACCATGCTCGTATCCCCACAGTCCAGCCTTCGCAAAAACCTCGTCGTAGGCGAGGCTTCCGAAGGCTGCTGTCCCGAAGTCGACAATCGGTCGAGCTCCTGCGAGCGCGGCTCCGACTCCGGCGCCGGCCTCGAACCGTTCGGTAATCCCGGTCGGACGCATTCGGTTGGGACCGAACTCGCGGGCAAGTCTAGAGATTCCTGGGTTGAAATGGTCGTCGAATTCAGTGACTGCCTGTCCGATCACGAAGACAGTGGGGTCCCGCCGCATCTCCTCTGCGATTCCGTCGATGATCGCCTCATACATCATCTGCTCTGCCATCAGTTGAGTTCTCCCGCGTAGATCCCGTCCAGGGCGTTGGCCGCATCTGGTTCTGGGCTCTCGATCGCAAAGCGTGCGGCAACCTCCATCTCTTCGCGGGCAGCAGTCCAGACGAGGGAGGGGGTCTGGTCGCCGATGAGTCCCGCCTGAAGGAGGTGTCGCTCGAGATTGACGATCGGATCGTCGGCGTCCATCGAGCGGCTGATCTGGTCCGGATCCTGATAGCCAAGGAGGTCCGGCTCTCCCGTGAAATGCGTCCCCCAACGGACGAGCTTGACCTCTATCAGCGTTGGCCCCTCACCGGCACGTGCCCGCAGGATCGCGCTTGCCGCCGCTTCTGCAATCGCGACCGGGTCCGATCCAGGGACGATCGCGGCCGGCATGCCGTAACCTCCAGCGATACGCGCGATGTCGGGGTGCGGCCAAAGCGCCGAGATCGGAACTGTCTGGCTAAGACCGTTGTTGTCGCACAAGAAGATGACTGGGAGCTTCCAGACCATTGCGTGGTTGGCCGCCTCGTGAAAGATGCCCGAAGTCATTGCACCGTCGCCCGCAGTGATGACGGCGACCTGGTCCGTTCCCCGCAACTGGGCCGCGATAGCCGCCCCGGTGAGGACGGAAAAGTGACCGCCCTGCATTGCGGATCGCCCGAGGATGCCTCGAGAGGGGTCAGCCACGTGGGTGCCGCCGCGGCCGCGCGCGATCCCGGTGGCCTTGCCGCATGCCTCTGCGAAGAGGAGCGATGGCGGTATCCCTTTGCAGAGCCATGGATAGAAGATTCGGTGCGTATACCCGCAATAATCATCGTCTCGAAGCTGCGAGTAGACGGCGCACAATCCTTCGGCCCCGCGCGTGTGGTGCCACGCGACGATAGTCCTCCCCTCGTCGCGAAGCTCAAGATGTTTGTCCTCGAACACCCTGCATCTAATCATGTCGCGGTGGATCCGAAGGAGCGTCTCCGACTCGACGCTCACCGGAGCACCAGGGGGTTGCAGGGCGATCCGACACCGCCCTCGATCGGCAGGGCCGGTGCACAGATAAATGATGTGTACCTTCGATCGGCGGCGCAGGCCTCAGCGAGCAGCTCGAGGTTGAAT
>Ga0307373_10010074_pt1 | contig 13976 bp, 13 predicted proteins | sample OX2MG_FD_202534 | JGI IMG/M metagenome (GOLD analysis project Ga0307373, IMG submission 202534) | Soil microbial communities from Risofladan, Vaasa, Finland - OX-2 | ecosystem: Environmental > Terrestrial > Soil > Coastal area > Acid sulfate soil | place: Finland: Risofladan, Vaasa | collected... | reverse complement strand
AGTCCCGCGCCGCGTACTCCTCGTGCTCGCTGAGCACCAGACCGAGGACGGAACGCGCTAACACGTCCTCAGGCGGGGTGCGGCCGGCCACCACGGCCCCGCCAGGCGAGAGCCGGATGCTGCCCGCCAGGATCAGCTCGGCCAGCAGCGCGCCCGCCAGCCCCAGGCCGACGGCGCGCGGCGCCAGATGCGGCTTGCCGCTCACCTCGTGGTGAGCCAGCAGGTAAAGGTCATCAGCCAGCCGCCCGGTGCCGCTCAGCGCCGCCACGAGTTCCCTCCCGGCGCCAGCGGCACCCACCACTCACCCGGGGCCGCCTCCGGCTGCCGCCCCGCAGTGAGCGGCCCGCCCGGCGTGTCGTCTCCTGTGCCGGCGGTCAGGACAGCGGTGACCTGCCCGGTGATGAGGCCGTCCGAGGCCGGGCCGCTCCAGCACCGCAGCTCCAGCTCCGCGCCGTGCGCGGTGACCTCGGCGCAGGCGCCGGTCACCCGGCTGGTGACCGCGAGCACCGCCGGCTGGCCATCACCCCGGCGGTCCACGACATCCACCCCGAAACCGGCGAGAGCCAGCTCCGCGGCGACGGCCCGCAGAGGGCTGCCCGCCTGGCCGCCCGGGGGAACGGTTCCGCCCGGCATGGTCCCGCCTGCCCGCCTGCCGCGCGGGCCCGCTGGCTGGCACCCGCTGCCGGGTGCCCGGCCGTACGCCGCGGCGGGACGGGCGGACACAGCGCCGGGTGCATGCGGCCGGAAGATCTCCAGCCGCGCCTGCCGGAGCATCCGCCGGACAGCCAGATCCGCGATCTCGCCAGTGTCGCCGCCGCCGAGGCTCAGCTCGCTGATGATGGCCTCCGCTGCCCGGCTGACCGGGGCGACGGGACTGATCGGCGTGACCTGCGGCCAGCAGTACCACCATTCGCCCCTGATGAAGGACACGGCCACGCTGTCGAAGGGCTCGTCCGCGACGGTGCTCTGACCGGGGCACCAGACGGGCAGCCGCCGCTGGCTACCGACGACCTGCAGATCACAGGTCACTCCCCGGCGGGCCAGCTCACTGCGCAGCGTCATCAGGTGCTGCTCGCCTGGCGGCATGCCGGGTACTGGCTCGGTCATTACTGGTTTCCCTTCCTGCGCGCCGACTGTCACCGTCCGCGCCGCGGCCATCCCGGTTCCGCGGACAGCCGGAAGCGAGCGGGCGCGAGAAGGACCAGCGTGGCGGAAAGCCGCAGCACAGGGCATCACCAGGCAGAGGGCTCTGCTGCCCCCGCAGCTCAGGACAAAAATCCCTGCATAACGGGAAGTTCTGTGCCGTTGCTGCCGCAGGCGATGATTCCGGCCGGCATCGGCCTCCTTGCGACGAGCACGTTCGAGTTGCCTATGTCATGGTCGGCAGGCAGCCCCGCTTGGATGACCACGACCTTTGCTCCTGGCGAGTACGCGGTGCCGCCAGGCTCTGGATGAGACATCCCCGCCGGAACGGAAACTTCACGCCAGGCGGGAACATCCTGCGGCCAACCCGTGGTCCTTAACCCACCGCCTCGGGGGAATCCAGCGCGTAGCCAGCCGATGCCACGCTGTCAACACCAGCGTGAGCCGGTGACGTGCCCAGGGCCGGCTGCCGGCCTGCAGGTTGTGCTCGTGATCAGTGACGGTCAGCCCGGGCAGGCTGACCGCGCATATATAGGAGATGTCCAGTGCCAGTCACCAGGGAAAGCTGCCTGTCCGCGCCTGGCACAGGGCAGGTGCGGCTGCATGAGTGGGCGGTGGACGTTGGCGCGACGAAGGTGCTGCTCGGCCGTCAGGCCGGCGGCAAGGTGCGGGTCAGCGCGCGGATCCAGACCCCGCCAGAGCCGGACGCGCTGATCCCCTGGTTACGCGGTCAGCTGCCGGGGCTGGTGCCGTCACTGGGAATGGCCTTCGCGGGCGGGATCGGCATGGACGGGCGGGTGAGCGGATGGCCGAAGCAGCCCGGGTGGTCAGGATTTCCTTTGCGGGCGGCACTGGGCAAGGTGGCCGGGGCAATCACGGTAGTCGATGACGGTGCGGCCGCCGCGGTGGGAGAGGCGCGGCTCGGAGTGGGACAGGAACGCAGGGATCTGCTGGTGGCGGTGTTCGGAACCGGCCTGGGCGGCGCGGTCGTCATCGATCACCAGGTGCGCCCGGTCGCTGCGGGTGATCCGCGGACGCTGGGACATCTGCGGATCTTCTCCGGGGGCGCGTGCGCGTGCGGCGGTACTGGCTGCGCGCAGCTGGCGCTGCGGACGCTGCCGCCAGAGGATCGGCTCGGAAAGGCGCTGGAGGGATGGCCGGACGGCCTGCGGCTGGTCGGCTTCCTCGGCGACCTGGCGCGTTTCCTGGGGGTCGGGAGCGTGGTGCTGACTGGCGGTCTGCTGCAGCGGCCGGTGCTCCGTAAGCACCTGACCGCGCGGCTGGCCGCGAGCGGGATCGAGGCGCTGGTACCTGCGGATCCTTCGTCCTCAAGCCTGCTCGGGGCGTGCGTGCAAGCAGACGCGGCATGAGCAGCCCGCGTGTGCGGGCGGTGCTGTTCGACCTGGATGGCACCCTGGCCGACTCCGAGCACATCGCCGCAGCGGCCCTGGCCGCAGCCTTCGCGCAAGCCGGGCTGCGCGGTGACCCGCCGCTGGAGCAGTTCCGGGCGATGTCGGGGATGGCGCTGGAAGAGATCCTCTCCCGTCTCGGCCTGCCCGCCGAGCTTGCCGGGCCGTTCCGGGCCGCAGCCCGCGGGATGATCGGCCGGACCCGGCTGTTCCCCGGCGCCCTGGCGCTGCTGCGGACCCTGCACGCCCGCAGGGTCGGAATCGGGGTGATCACCGGCAAGGACAGGCCCCGGACCCTGGCCACGCTGGATCACCTGAAGATCGCTGATCTGATCGACGGCCTGGTAACTCCCGACGATCCGCCCGCACCGAAACCTTCCCCGGAAGGCGTCTGGTGGCTGTGCCGGCGGCTGGGAGTCGCGGCGCGGCAGGCGGTGCTGGCCGGTGACTCGGCAGCGGACCTGCGCGCCGGCCGGGACGCTGGGGTGCGCACGGTGGCGTGCTTGTGGGGCACCGGACGCCCCGAGGTGCTGGCCAGGGCGGCGCCGTGGCGGACAGCTACCAGCGTCGGCGAGCTCACGGCACTGCTGGACGGGCTGACTTCCGGTGCGGCCAGGGCGGGCGCAGGGGGGACAATCGTCCTCGCCCCGGCCGCGATGGGCTCCGGGGATCCATCCGCGAGGTTGAGGGGATCAGATGGCTGACGTGCTCGTTCCCGGGTCGAAGAGCATCACCAACCGGGCGCTGTTCCTGGGCGCGGCTGCGGAGGGCCGCTCGGTGCTGCACCGGCCGCTGGCAGCCGACGACACCGAGGCGTGCGCTGAGGCACTGGCTGCGCTCGGCTACGAGATCACCACCGCCGACCCGGCCCGGTGGGAGATCACCGGGCGTCCCGCCGGGCCGGCCGTGGCCCGCGCCGAGGTGCATACCCGCGACGGCGCGACCGGCGCCCGGTTCCTGCCCGCGCTCGCCGCCGCCGGGCACGGGACCTACCGGTTCGACGCATCCGCGCAGATGCGCCGCCGCCCCATGTCACCGCTGCTGGACTCGCTGCGGCAGCTGGGAGCGCGCATCGACGGCGACGCGCTGCCCTATACCCTGCATGCCAGCGGGCTGGCCGGCGGCAGGCTGGCGCTGGACGCGGGAATCTCCAGCCAGTACCTGACCGCGCTGCTCCTGGCCGGGCCGCTGACCCGCGCCGGCCTCACCGTCGAGGTCACCCGCCTGGTCTCCGCCCCCTACATCGACATCACCCTGCAGCTGATGCGCCGCTTCGGCGCCACGGCGCAGCGCGACGGGAACCTGTTCCGGGTGGAGCCGACCGGATACACGGCCTGCGAGCTGGACGTCGAGCCGGACGCGTCCACGGCAAGCTACTTCCTGGCAGCGGCAGCGCTGACGGGGAAGACGGTCACGATCCCCGGCCTGGGCGCGGATTCCGCGCAGGGCGACGTGGCCTTCGCCGAGGTGCTGGCGGCCATGGGCGCGAAGGTCGGCGTCACCCCCGGATCGGTCACCGTGACCGGCCCGGAGCAGCTGTCCGGCATCACCGTCGACCTGCATCATTCCTCGGACACGATGCCCACCCTGGCGGCCATCGCGCCGCTCGCGGCCGGGCCGGTGCGGATCGAGAACATCTACAACGCGCGCCTGAAGGAATGCGACCGGCTGGAGGCGTGCGCGTCTAACCTGCGCGGGCTCGGCGTGCCGGCGGAGACCGGCGAGGACTGGATCGAGATCTCCCCTGCCCGGCCCCGCGGCGGGACGGTGCGCACGATGCGGGATCACCGGATCGCCATGGCATTCTCCGTGCTCGGGCTGCGCGTGCCTGGCCTTGAGCTTGACGACCCGCGGTGCGTGATCAAGACGTGCCCCGGATTCCATGACCTGCTGGCGGCCCTGGCAGCTGACTGGGAGCATCCGGCGTGAGCGGGGAGTTACGGGTTCTGGTGATCGGCTGCGGCTGGATCTCCCGCCAGGTCCACCTTCCCTACCTGGCCGCGCATCATCGCGCGGGCACGCTGCGTGCCCTACTCGTGGCCGATGAAGACGGCGACCGCGCCGCGGCAGCGGCACGGGACTTCGGCGCCCGGCCCTACAGCGGGCCGGTGGCGGACGCGGAAGCCGACGTCGTGCTGATCGCCACGCCCCCGGCCAGCCATGCCGGACTCACTGTCAGCGCGCTGGCAGGCGGATCGCACGTGATCACCGAGAAGCCCCTCGCGCTCACCGCAGCCGATGCCGCCGCCATCCTGGCGGCCTCCGCGCGCCACGGCCGCGGCGTCTACCCCCTCTACACCGCCCGCCACCGCCCCGAGGCCGCCCTGATCCGCGCCGCTCTCGGCCCGCACCTCGGCGATGTACTCCAGGTGCGCGCCTCGTGGCTGCGCCGCGCCGGCGTCCCGGTCACCGCCGGGGGCACGCAGGCCGGGGTGCTGTGGGACCTGGGATCCCACCTGGCCGACATCAGCCTGTACCTGGCTGGCTGGACTGTCATCGCCGGCAGCGTCCGCGCCAGGCACACCCACCCGGCCGGAAACGGCAAGCCCCTGGCCGGGCAGCGTGCGTCCTGGCAATCCCCTGCGGCCTGCGGGTCCGCGCCCGCGCCGGCCTGGCACGGAGTCCGCGCCGATGCCGCCCTCACAGGCCGGCGGCAGGGCGCGGCACCGCGCTGGCTCAGCGTCCAGGCGTCGTGGTCCGCGCCGGTCGCCCGCGACGAAACGCGGATCGAGTTCATCGGCGAGCACAGCCGCCTGGTATGGCGCACGGTGCTCGGCTGGAGCCCCGACCGGCAGGCCATACCAGGCCCAGCCGTATGGATAGCCCGCCACGGCCGCCGCCGGCCGGACCGGGTCCTGCTGGCCCGGCAGCCCCGTGATCCCGCTGCCGAGTACACCGCGCAGCTCGACGCGGCGCTCGCCGCCCTCACCGGTTATCACGGCGACCCCGGCAGGTGTGACAGTGCGCTGCGCTCCGCCTGCGCGGGCACGGCGGTCCTGGACGCCGCGCAGGCCAGCCTTCGCACCTGTGCCCCGCACCGCTTCACGATGACCGTTCCCGCGACGAAGGAGTGACGTTCCGGTGACAGCAGATCTTGCGCTGCGCGGCGGCCCGCGCACCCGCTCCGAGCCGTTCCCGGCCTGGCCGCCTGCCAGTGCCCGCACCCGCGATGCGCTGACCGCGGCTCATGATCAGCGCTGCTGGTGGCAGGACGGGAACAGCGCCGCCGAGGATCTCGAAGCGTGGCTGCGTGCCGAGTTCGGCCGCCCGGCGATCGCTACCTCCAGCGGCACGACCGCCCTCGAACTCGCGCTGCGCGCCCTGGGCATCGGCCCGGGCGACGAGGTCCTCGTCCCGGCAACCACCTTCATCTCCACGGCGACCGCCGTCACGCGAGCGGGCGCCGCGCCGGTCCCCGTCGACGTCTGCCCCGGCACCCTCACCCTCGACGTGGATCACGCTGATACTGCGGTTACCCGCCGTACCAGGGCGGTCATCTGCGTCCACCTCGCCGGCCATCCCGCTGACCTGCCCGCCGTGGCTGCCTTCGCCTCACGCCATGGCCTGGCGGTCATCGAGGACAGCGCCCAGGCCGTCACGGCGGCCTGGGACCACGCGCGGGTAGGCACCGCGGGGGACGCGGCGATCCTGTCCTTCCACGCGGCCAAGCTGCTGCCCGGCGGGGAGGGCGGCGCGATCCTGCTCCGCGAGGCGGCAGCCGCGCGGCGAGCGGAACTGCTCGCCAACTGCGGCCGTCCCCGCGGCAGCGGCTCCTACGCCCACGAGGTCATCGGCACCAATGCCCGCATCAGCGTTTTCGCCGCCGCGCTGGTCCGGGCCCAGACCGGCGCCCTCGGCCAGCTGCAGCAGCTGCGGGAGGGCCGCCGCGCCCAGCTCGCCGCCGCGCTCGCCGGGGCCGGGCATGGCGGCCTGCTGATCGGCCCGCACCCCCGCGTCACCCGCCATGACTACTACGCCGTGCTCCTGCGCGCCCCGGCCGCGCTGGCCGAGCGCGGCGTACACGCCGCGGCGCTGGCCGCCGCGCTTACCGCGGAAGGCATCCCTGCCAAGGCCCTGTTTTCCCCCTGGCAGACCACTCCCGCCTACATCGACGACCCCCGCTGCGGCGTCATCGCCACCCCGAGCGCCGAGCACGCCGCAGCGACTGTCGTCGCCCTGCCACATCCGCTGCTGCTGGACCCGCACGTGGCCGAGGACACCGCCGCCGCCCTTGCCAAGGTCACGGCCGGCGCCGATGACCTCCTCACCTGGCAGCACAGCCAGCAGCTGGCGCTGAGCCCCGGCATGCGCCCGTGATGCTCCCCGCCCGCATCGACCCCGGGCAGGTGATCGTCGAAGTGCCCCATCTCGGCCGCGCCCGCCCCCCATGGCGGTGGTTCGAGCTCGACCTGGATCACGCCCCCCGGCGGGACCTGCGAGCCGGCCTGCGCGGCGACATGGCCGCGCACCCGGTGCGCGTCAGCGGGATGACCCGCCACCATCAGCCCGATCCCATCGGCCGGCGCATCACCCGCGGCGCGGCCCTCACTCACATTCAGTTTGAGGCCTGCCATCCCGCCGCAGCGCGCCGCGCGGCCCGCCTCATCACCGAAGCGGGCCTGACCCCGCTGCCCGCCATCCACCTGCCGCAATCGCCCGGCAGCGCCGATGACCTGCGGCGCCTGGCCGGAATTCTCGCGGACCTGGATGCCCCGCTGGTCAAGCTCGCCTACCCGGCCCCCGACCCTGTCCGCGTGCGCTGGGGAACCGAGCTGCTCACCTCGTGGGACCACCCCGGCACCGCGCTGGCGGTCATCCCCATGGGCACCACGTCCGGGCGCGCGGCGGCGCTCGCCGCCGGGTCCGCCCTGATCTGGGCGCCCCTCCGCGGCGACGGCGAACGGTGGGGCGCCAGCCAGCTGCTGCCCCTCCTCGCCGGCCGTGCCACGGCATTCCCGCATCAAGGAGACCGCCATGACGCCGCACAGCTATGACGTGCTAGTCGCAGGCGCCGGGATCATCGGCGCCGCCACTGCGCTCGAACTCGCCGGACGCGGGCTGACCGTGCTGTGCGCCGGGCAGAGCGCGGCCACCCCGGGAACCGCCTCCAGCGCCGCCGGAGCCATGCTCGGCGTGCTCGGGGAAGTCACCGCCGGCCAGGACAGCGCCCTGGACGAAGCCGACCTGCAGCTGCGGTACCAGGCCGCCCGCGCCTGGCCCGCCCTGGCCGACCGCATCCATGACCTCACCGGCCAGCGCGTGCCGGTCCGCCAGGGCACGGTCGTGATCGCCAATCTCATCAGCCACGGCGACCTGGCCAACCTAGCCGCGATCCGCGCCGCCGCCCGGCGCCTGAGCCTGCCGTGCGAGGGTGCCGACCCCGGCAGCGTGCCTTACCTCGCCCCCGCCCCGGGACACCAGCCAGCCGAGGCCGTGTGGCTGGCCGCAGAAGGCTACATCGACACCAGCCTGCTGCTGCCCGCCGTGCACGCCGCCCTGCAAGCACACCCCCGCGTCCGCTATCTCCCCCAGACGGTGCGGCAGGTCACTCACGATGACCGGCACGCCACCGGTGCCGTGCTGGACGACGGCACCGCCGTCAACGCCGGGCAGGTCGTCCTGGCGGCCGGCACCGGCACGCAGGCGCTGCTGGACCAGCTCGGCCCCTGCACCGGCGTCACTACCCGGCTCCTGCCCGGCAAGGGCACCTCCTTCACTTTCTGCGACCCCGGCCACGCACCCGACGGCGTCATCCGCACACCCAACCGCGACTTCGCGTGCGGCACCCATCTCATCCCGCGTGACAGCGGGGGCCTCTACCTCGGGGCGACCAACCGGATCGCCGCGACACCCGGCGGCTCCGAGCAGCCCAGTCCCGGCGAGCTTCACGCCCTGATTCACTCTGCCTGCCACGAGATCAGCACCCGCATCCGCGCCGCCACCTTCACCGGAACCAGTTACGGGATGCGGCCGCTGAGCAGCGACGGCCACCCGCTCATCGGCGCCACCGCGCTTCCCGGGCTGCACCTGGCCACCGGCACCTACCGCAACGGCATCCTCCTCGCGCCCGCGATCGCCGGCATCATCGCCGCCACCGCCACCAGCTCGCCGCCCGCTGGCAGCCCGTTCACGCCGGTCGCCGCGTGGCGCACGCACGCCCCCGACATCCCCGCGCTGCTCGCGGCGGGAGTGCCGCACATCGTCTCGTTCCTGCTCGAACCGGGCGGCCAGCTGCCCTACAACCGGCAGCGCGAACTTGAGAACGCCCTGCTCAGCTTGTTCCGCCTCGCCTTCACCGACGACCACAGCACCAGCCTGGCAGCCCTGCGCGAACGCTGCACCGAGCTGCTGGCCAGCGCCAGCGTGCCCGAGACCGTGCCACAGGTCTTCTACGAGCTTGCCGCTGCCAGGCCCCCAGCCCTTCCCGCCCCGTGTGACGCCCGGCACCCGGGCACCCGCCCGTGACCGCGGCCGCGGTCACGGGCAGCACGCTGCGCCTGGAAACCGCGCTCCCGGGAGGGCACTCCCATTCCACCTACCTCGCCCGCGAGACACGCACCGGCGTCGCCGTCGTGCTCAAGGCCGGCGGCGACCCCGCAAGGCTGGCCCGCGAAGCTGAAATCCTGGCCGCCCTCGCGGGAATCCCCGGTGCGCCATGCCCTCACCCGATGGAAGCGCCGCGGCTGCCCTTACCCGGCCACTCCCGGCGACAGCTCCTGATCCTGCGCTACGTCCCCGGCCATCATCCCCGCACTCTCGCCGACTACCAGGCATTCGGGGCGTCCCTCGCCATCTTGCACAACACCCCCGTCACAGGTGCGCTGCGCGCGTTCTGGCGACCTCCCGACGAGCTGCTGCGCCCCGCCCGAATCCTCGCCGCGACGGCCGCCCCCGGCCTGGCCGGCCTCATCGACGCTCTCAGCCCGCCTTCCGGGCAGCCCTGGACGGACCCCGTCCTCACCCACGGCGACGCGGCCCCCGCCAACGCGGTTATCTGCCACCGTCACGGCCGCGCAGTCCTTATCGACTTCGAGAACGCCACCATCGCCCACCCTGGCCTCGACATCGGCCGCGCGGTTTTCCTCACCGACCTGGCCGGCGCGCCCGCCGGGCAGCGCAGCGCCCGCATCGCGGCGCTACTCACCGGCTACGCCCGCCACCGCGCCCTTCCCGACCACATGAACTGGTGGATCGCCGCAGCGGGACTCCAGATCGCAGCCTGGCGCCACGTCCACCGCGCCCGCGCGGACGTCCGCCCGGGGCAGATCGCGCTCGACCGTGCCCAGCGCTGGGCAGGCTTCCCCGGACATCCTCGGTGACTGCCAGGCCTGCAGCATCCGGTCAGGGAAGACCAACCAGCCGCCGGCCGGGAGGTCCCCACCGGCCGCCGACTGTGATGCCTCGGGGGCCGACTGTGATGCCCCGGGGGCCCGGCGTCCTGCGTGCCGGCGGCCAGGCCCCATCCCAGGCTGGTCAGCTGGCCGCCGGGAGAAGGCTGGAGCATCACGCGATAAGACGCGGACCCCGCGTCCGCGAGGCGACAGCGCTGGCGCCGTGCCTGGCCAGGCGGGCCCGGTCCGGCGCTCACTGGCGCGGGAATCGCCAGCCTTGACCTTGGATGCCGGTCAGGAGGCCGTGGGGAAGCTGCCGGTGATGGTGTCGCTGAGAAACGCCTCGATCCGCTCATCCAGGCTGCTGGCCTCCGCCGAGCCCCGGTACCCGGGACTGGCTAGTTCCGCGCGGACGCGGCCCAGGCGCTGAGACATCGACGTGATCCGCTTAGCGGACGGGAGCGCCAGGACCGGCTCGGCGGCGGCGACAGCACCATCGAGATGACCCGCCCGCAACCGGGCAGTGGCAAGCTCGATGCGGGCCAGCGCCTCCATCGTGTAGCCGTGAGTCTCCCCGGGGCCCGGACCGGCCGCGTACAGATCAGTCGCGTGTCCGAGTTCGCCCGCCGCGCTGTCCTCAGCACCGGGGATCTCGATCAAGGCGGACCCGGCCAGGTAGTGCTGGCTCGCCCGCGAGAGGTCAAAGTCCCCGCCGATCTCCACGAGGTCGTCCCGGTACTCGCTTCCAGCGGCCTCGCTGGCGGCGGCAATCGCGCGGCGCGCCTCGGCGGCATCGCCCAGGCGCGCTGCCGCCCGGCCGTACTTGAGGTGGAGCATGGCAGCGTTCGGCCCGTCCGACAGGTACCGCAGGCCATCCTGCGCCAGATCACGGCACTGGCGGGTCCGGCCAGACCAGTGGGCGATATTAGCGAGATTGAGCCGCAGGCAGGCCATCAGCGGACGGTGATCGATCACGCTGGCGTAGGCCCAGCCGGCCCGGACCAGTTCCTCGGCCGGCTGACGGTAGCCAAGAGCACTTGCGGCGCTGGCCATGAGGCTGTTGAGGCAGCCGAGGAGGAAGAACAGATCAGCCTCGTCGCGGGGCCACAACCGCCGGTCGAGCGCCGCATGCACCCGTGAGCGCACCCTTCGCATCTCGCCGAACAGCACGAAGGGCTCGCCGGTCATGTACTCGCGGGACAGCCGTATCACGTCCGCGCGGACCTGCTCTAAGGTGGCATCGCCGATGTCACGCCGCTCGGCGCTCTCGGCGTGCTCGCTCCCCTCGTGAGCCGCCATCACCACCTCGCGTTCAGCTGCCGAACCGCCTGAACCGGCCTCCGTCCTCCCACGGTACGCGAAGTCCGAGGGCACGCCAGGGGGCGCCGTAGCCCACGACCCGTCCGCGAGGGTGCCCGTGATCTCATGCGGCGCACCCGGTACCTGCGATGCTGCGTCGTCCGCTGGCGACTGCACGAGGCTGCCAGCCCCGGCCGTCACCCGCCCCGCGTCGCTTCCGTGGCTTGCCTCGCCCGGGCTGGCGTAGTTCCCGGCGTCGATCAGGTCGGCGATACCGCAGTCGTAGATCAGGGCGAGGCGCCACAGCGTACGCACCGACGGCTCGCGCCCCGAATGGGGCCAGGTCTCCCAGTAGGAGATGACCTGAGCGGTGATCCCCCCGCCGCCGCCTTCGGCTGGCCAGCGCTCGTTCCAGCGCCGGGCCACCTCCCACTGGGTCCAGCCGCGCGCCAGCCGCATGGCGACCCGCTTGCTGACGCGCTCAGCAACCTGGATCCGCGCCGCGACCTGCGCCCACGACTGCCTCTCCGCGCGGAGCTGGCGGGTCAGGGCGTCTCGCTGCTCGCGCTTGCTGCGGACCCTGGATGGCATGCCGTTATCCCTTCGCCTTCCGTGACCGCAGCCTTCCTGTAGGTGAGCGCCCTCGCGAGTCCTGCTGACCGCCGGGCACACACCGCGTCTCAGGGGCCGCACAGGACATTCCCGGCTCCTTGTCCCGCCTAGCAGGCATAGTGCTTCAGCAGCGGCTGGTCGGCAGGCAGGGCCGCCTGGCCTGCAGTGATCGCGGAGGCGGCGTGAGCTGCAGCAGACCGCCCAGCGCCCGCAAGGCCCGGCCTGGATCCCGGACGGCGTGCCTGAGCCGCCATGCCCGCCCCGCCTGCCCCGGAGCCGCCTTCCCCGGGACGCCGGGGCGCGGCCGGGCGAGGATCGCGGCGCGGGAAAGGCGGGCTGCCGCTTCCGGCCGGCGGCCGTGCTTGTCCGGTGTCCGCCCTGTCCGCATATCTGGCTGCACGATGCGAGGGCGGGAAGGCCAGGACACGGTCGAGCAGGCCGGCCAGTTCCTCCGCCGAGGGCGCGCTCAGCAGTTCCCCGCGAGCCAGCGCCCACCACTGCAGGGTGGAACGGCCAAACCAGGCCGTCACTCCCGCGAAGCGGCCGTTCAGGGCCGCCGTTCCGGCACGGATCGCCGCCTCGTACCCGGCGTGCGGCAACCTGGGCTCGTCAGCACCCCAGGGGACATCGGCCCACACCTGGCGGCCCCGGTGATCTCCGTGCACGCCCGTACGGAGGGACATGCCCTGGACGACCTGCAGGCCCCGGCCATGATTGCTCTCCGGATCGTCGATCAGCCGCGGTCCGGCCAGAGCCCCGCCGTCCTCGACCGTGACCCGCACCGCCAGCGGATGCCAGATGATCTCCACGGCGAACCAGCCGCCCTGCCCGCTGGCCGTGTGCAGAACCGCGTTGCTCGTCATCTCCGACGCGACCACCGTCACGTCGTCACGAGCCGGGCAGTCCGGCAGCAGCGACGCCAGCCACCGCCGCACTACGCCGATCTGGCGCTCCTCGCCAGGGAAAACCTGTCGCCACCGGTTCCCCGGCGTTAGCGCTGGGGGTTCCCCGGACGATCCTGTGCCGTGTTCCGCGGGTCCGTTGGCCGGAGTCTTGTCTTCGTTCATTGCGGGCCTACGTCCTGTACTCGCGGCGGCGTGCCCGGTGCTCGGGCCGGGCTCGCGGAGGCAGCAGATGGATCGCGCGCCTGGTCTGGCCGGCCGGATTGCCGGCGAGGTCTGGCAGTAAGCGGCTGGTCATCGGCACGCATCCCCAGTCAGCTCGAGCAGGCTTGCGACCTGCCGTTCCTCGGCGCATGGGCTCAGCCGTCCGCATCGGCAGCGGCGCGGGTCGCGAGCCGGGCCGTGGGTGGCGAAGCGGGTGATCAGGATCCGCACGTAGCGCGCTAAGTCAGGCTCGGGCGGGGCTGGCGGCGGATGCTCCCTGTCCGGGCATGCCGGGTGATGCGCGTCCGCACGTCCGGCCTGATGACCGTCCACGGGGGAGGCGCTGGGGCTGCCCGCGATCATGATGCTCATCACCCAACTCCCGACGGGACCGTGGCGCCCGGTGGCCGCCGCAGGGTGTCCGCTGTCGATGCCGTTGATCCGACGTTGATACCATAACCACAACTGGAATATTCCTCCAGTCGGTCACGTGAACATCCGGGCGGCCGTTTCGCGGACGGTGCGCCCGACTTGCCGGCAATGACGCCGGGCATCGGGCACACTGGCTGCGGTCAGGAAGGAGGCGGCGATGAGCGAGGCGGTACGCAGCCCCACCGCGGTCCGGCGGGAGCTGGGCCAGCGGCTGCGCGGCCTGCGCACGGAGAGCGACATGACCGTGGCGGAGGCGGCCGAGCGGGTCGGCTTCTCGCAGTCCAAGCTCACCAAGATCGAGCTGGCCCAGGCGGTGGCCACCCGCGATGACGTGCTGAAGATGCTCGACGTGTACGAGGAAACCGACACCGGGCAGCAGGCGATGCTGCTGGCCATGGTCCGGGCCGGCGCCAGCAAGGAATGGTGGGAGAGCCGCCGCGCCCTGCCGCCCAAGTTCGGCAGCTACCTGGGCCTGGAGTCAGTCGCCACCGCCTTGCAGGCGTACGAGACCACCCTCGTGCTCGGCCTGCTGCAGACCGCCGACTACGCCCGCGCGCTGCTGCGGGCGGGGCGTCCCGAGCTGCTGCCGCACGAGATCGACCGGCTCGTCGAGCTGCGGATGCGCCGCCAGGAGATCCTGACCC
>Ga0307373_10010071_pt1 | contig 13979 bp, 11 predicted proteins | sample OX2MG_FD_202534 | JGI IMG/M metagenome (GOLD analysis project Ga0307373, IMG submission 202534) | Soil microbial communities from Risofladan, Vaasa, Finland - OX-2 | ecosystem: Environmental > Terrestrial > Soil > Coastal area > Acid sulfate soil | place: Finland: Risofladan, Vaasa | collected... | reverse complement strand
TTCGGCGGACACCTGCACGGCGGGCTGACGCCCTTGTGCTGTCCGCCAACGCCTGGCCTTTATCACTCGCGCTGCCATTGGGACCCTGCCTTCGGTAGGGCGAACCGGTCAAGGCTTTCCAGGTTCAGGCACGACGATGAGGTTTTCATGTAACCGAGGGTCTACAAGGAGCAATACACGCTTGAACGACGTTCTCCACTGCGGGAGTGAAGCGACGTGATTCGAAAAATAGGCGCCGATCCAGCCAGCTCCGACCTGCTCCTCCTCGACTGCCAGACCTGCCGGCACACGTTCCACGTCCGCCGCAGCGTTGCCAGCAAGGTCCAGGTATGCCCGAACTGCCGGCACTCCGTCGTACCCTGTGAGAAGCCCGTGCCCTATGAGAAGCCCGTGCTCTACGAGACGGTCGCGCCCTGCGAGAAGGAAGTCGAGCCGCCGGCGGTGATTAAGGCCGTCGTCCGGCCGCCCGTCGTCTTTGTGGCTCGCTCGGTGCCGGCTCGGCCCATGGTCGATCTGGCAGGCGATCCCGTGGCCGCGATCGGCCGGTTGATCGTCGGGTTCATTCTCGGCGCGGGTGCCGTGTTCGGCTCCGTGCTCTTGTTGCCGCTGCTTGTACTGGGCTTCTGCGCGGTCGCTTTCCTGGTCGTCGCGCTCTCACTCGTCGCCGCGTACCGTGGGCCAACGTCGTCACGGCCGTAACGGCGTGGTCGGTCCGACGTTGATGGCGAGGCTGCGCGCGTTCCCCCAGGGACCATCCGGGAGGTGAGGAGGTGAGGGGATAAGGGGATAAGGGGCGGAATGCCTTGACGGCGACGAACTGGGCTACCTGCTGACGGCCATTGCGCCGACAGCTTTGGCGTTGACGCGGGGCGCCGCCTAACCTGTACCGTCGCCCTCACCCTTCAAGTACGTGAAATCGGGCGGCCCCTGATCTTCAAGCCCGAGCTCGTTGAGCGATCGATCCCCCTCCGGAGCGTACTTACGGACGATGATCCGGCGGCGAAATCTCTCGTCGCCGCGGTTGAGCCGCCAGATGACGAACCAAGCGCCCACCACCAAGAGCACAAAGACGCCAACGAACACGGTGCTCGAAAAACGCGGGTCGGCCGGCTCGGCCACGATCCAGAGCGGCTCGCGGCCGACCAACAACGGCGCCTTCTGCCGCGCCGTGGGGCCCTTGGCGGCCGATCGCTCGGAGCGGTAGGTCCAGATCTTGAAGAAAAAGGCCGGTACCCGCACCGTTTCGTTGATCCGCTCGCCGATCGGCATCCCCTTGGGCAGCCGACGCACGCAAAAGACCATCGGAAAACTGTGGTACACCTCGTCGCGCCACCTGAGCCGTCCCTCCAGTTCCACGGTCACTTCCAGTTCGTAGTAGTGATCGATCGCGAACCGCGCCACAATGTCGGGGTCTTCCACGCGGACCAACGTCGCCCGGCGCGCCAGGCCTTCGAAGGCCACCAGCTCGCCGAAGTGCGCCTCGGGCTTTTGCAGCAGGGGAATCGCCTTGTAGACGAGGTTGCCGGTCAAATCGGCCAACTCGCTCGCGCCGGTCCGGCCCGCCGCCGCGAGAAGTTGATAAAAACACTCGCGATCCGAGAACGTTCGTTCCGCGCCGGCCGGCTGTGTCAGCGGCCCAATCGCGCGCACGTCGTCGAACAGCCCCAGATCCATCCCCAAGTCGCCCAGCAACGTCGCCGGGTGCCAGGCCACGCGCGCGGCGACGAACACCGGCCGCACGAGCTCAGGCGAATCGCCGGCGAGCTTGAAGAAGAAACCTTGCACAGTGGCCCGTTCGTCGAGCGGCGCGTCCAACCGCCAGTCTTTCGGCACCTTGAGCGTATAGATCGTCGCGGGCGCGCTGGCCTCGCCGACGGCAAGCTCGCAGCGGTAGTATTCAGGCAAGTCGAATTGCTCGGCCTGCGGACCCGGCGGATGTTCACGCGTCACCAAATTCACGCGTGCGGAGAATTCCAGAATCTCGCCGCGGTGGATCGCCGGTTCGCGGGCAAGCCGGTCCCAGTCGGGCTCCCGCTGTTTCCAGCGGTCGATGTCCAAGAGCGCGAAGCGCCGAAGCGTGATCAGCAATCGCCACAGCGTTTCGAGGTCGTTTCCCTCCAGGGGCGTGCCATCCTTCATGTCGCTCAGGCGGTCAACGTCCAGTCCCAAAAGCGTCAGCATCTCTCGCGGCCCCGAAATCGGCGCTTGGCGATCGCCGGGGCCCGCGGGGCGTGTCGCCTTGGATGCAGCCGGCGGCTCGGAATCGCCCAGGGGCGTGAGAGGCAAAAGCCGCCGCTCAGGCGGCGCTTGGTCTTTTTGCCGAGGATCCTGTTGGCGAGATTCGGGGCGGCAATCCAAAGGGGGACCGTCGCCCGCGGCTGTCGATGGTCCAAGCATGGCCAATAGCGCCGCCGGCAGCAGGACCGCCGAGAAACCGGCCGGACGGTCGCTCGCCTTCGACGTGCCGTCGCGACTATTCGTCATGGCTTTGGGCCAATTGCCGAAGCTGCTTGCGGATCGTCTCATCGGACAGCGCCGCTTCGGCGGTCCCGAGGCGGAAGCCGCCGCCCGAATGTCCGGCCTTCATCGCGACGCCGCCGCGCCGCGTGCGCGCCAAGACGAACCAGATTACCGCCAGGCTGAACATCGCCGCGCCGATCAACGCTCCGATCAGGCCCGTCGGGTCGAACGGCTCAGGGGCTGGCGGTCCCTCGACGACCGTGGGTAGGCGCCGCGTCACGTTGCGGGCAAGCAGCAGTGGGGCGATACGGATACCGTCGCCGGCCCCATAGGGCATTCGTTTGTAGAAGAACCCGGTGAATTCGACCGGCACATGCACCTGCTCGCCCAACGGGAAATCGTCGTCAAGCTCCAGGAAGTAGGCCAGCACCAATTCGTCGCGGTCGGCGGGCTTGATGCAGGTCTTGTAATACGTCGTAATGCCGTAGGCATTACTTGGGGGCTGCCGCGCCTCGGCCGATCGCACTTCCCCTTTGAACGTCACCAGCTCCCCACGGTACACCTTGGGCTGCGTAAATATCTGCGTGTACGTGACCGGGCCGCCCGACGCTTTTTCGATCTCCTTGGGATCGCTCTCAGCCAGTACCTTGAGCAAATGATAGTAGGCGTCGACCTCCCTGGCGCGGAACGGTGTGTCGTCCTCGACGTGCGCCAGGAATTCCGCCCGCACGCCGGGGAAGAAATGCTTTCCCTGGGGAAGCTCCTCCAACGGCTCGGCGCGAGCAATGAACTCGTCGGGCCCCAATTCCGCCCGTTGCGCGCGTTTGAGCTTGGTGTCGATCGGCGGCTCGCCACCCTTCTTGCCCGGACGGTCGGCGGCCCTTTTGGCGGCCACCCCGCCACCTCCGCCCGCGACGGGTGGGGCGAAAAACTCAAACATCCGCGGCAGGAAATTGGGGTCGCTGGCCTTGGTCATCAGGAAAATGACCAGTCCCGCGGTAACAACCAGCAACAGCAGCTTGCGCTGCTCGCGGCGGTCAAGGTAACTCGGCGTTTGGCGTACTTTGCGGCGAAAATCGAGCATGTAGTCATTCTACCCCGATGGCGTCAAGGCAACAAGTTTGCCTCCGAGTACCCATTCGTTCCGACAGGGGCAATTTATTCAAGGCTACACTGCGCGCGGCCGACAATGAGACATTCAGGGTGGCTGGGCAGAGCCCGTGGGGCGGGTTTCCAACCTGCCGTAGCTTGGTGGATGGCAGGTTGGAAACCTGCCCCACGAGCCGGGGCATCGCTAAGGCTCTGCCACCAGCCACCACTTTCGTTCCGCGAAGGTGGTACGAGCTCGTTCGGCCAACAACGGAACGCCACGGAGGCAATCCCTACAGAGCGATTTTCGTCATGGGCGCTCCCCGAATTTGCCCGGAAAGATTACGATGGGGCCTTCTATTTCATTCCCCACTACTCAAGGAGGTGCTGGCCGTGGCACGCCGCAAGTCTTCCCATTCGAACAAGGCGGCAGCCCGTTCCCGGGCGCCGGCGATCGAACTTCCGACGACTGAGTCGTTGGCGGAGTACGTCGAGCTCGTGTTGACCATGACGGAGGCCGCCTTCAACGCGGCCGAACTCGATTTCGGCATCATTCGCCAGCAGCGGACGGTCGAGGTGGAAATGCCGGCCGACATTCGCGATACGATCCTGCGCCACGTCCAGCTTGAAGCGGACCTCGAATCGCGACTGAGGTCGGCACACGGCGAATCGTTCGAGTTGCCCCTCTCGCTCGACGATTTGGCGGCCATCTGCACCGCGCTATCGACGTCGCTGGAGCTGGTGGACGAAGACGACGAGTTAGCGCAGGTCGCCGCGGGAATGGGTGAATGTTTGACTAGCGTGCTGAGTGAGTTCCTGATGGAGATCGCCGATGAGGTCGCACCCAAGGAGAATTCCGCGGGGGGCAAGCGAAAGTCCGCCGCGGCGGCGGCGGTCTACGAGCTCAAGATCACGTTGGCGGGCGTCAATCCTCCCGTCTGGCGCCGCGTGGAAGTGCGCGATTGTTCCCTGGCCGAGCTGCACCGCGTGATTCAGCGTGCGATGGGATGGGAGTTCTCGCACCTCTACTCCTTCGAGGTCGGCAAGCGGCAGTACGGCGATCCGAACATGCTCGACGGCGCGGAAGGGGACGACGGCGATATTTGCCTCAGTGACCTGGTCGAATCGCGGACCAAGAAATTCAGCTACACGTACGACTTCGGCGACGATTGGGAGCACGAAATCAAGATCGAGAAGACCCTCGCGGCCGAGAGCAAGGTGAAGTACCCGCGCTGCACCGACGGCGCGCGGGCTTGTCCGCCGGAAGATTGCGGCGGCGCATGGGGATACGACAGCTTCCTGGCGGCCGTCCGCGATCCCAAGCACGAACAGCACAACGATATGCTCGAATGGTGCGGCGGAAAATTCGACCCCGAGGCGTTCGATGTCGAGCGGGTGAACAAGGCGTTGAAGCCGCGGAAATGAAACCACCGCCCTAGGCGCGCCCGGTCCTGGGAAATACAGGCCCGAATTCTCGCGAATTCGGCTACGAGCTCACGGCAGACCTGTCGCACAGGCCCGTCCTGTCGCTATGATAGGAAGATGAACGTCACCTTTGCTTGTCCCCGCTGTGAGCAAACCAGCCGCGCCGAGGTATCCCACGATTCGCCGGCCCTCGCCTGCGCGCACTGTGGCCTGCAACTGGCACGGCCAGACGACGCCTACGACGAGGGCCGATTGGTCCGCTGCCTGGCCTGTCCCAGCACCGACCTGTTCGTCCGCAAGGATTTCCCCCAGCGGTTGGGGGCGGCCATCGTCGTGGCGGGCTTCGCCGCGAGTTGCGTGACCTGGTACCTCTACCAGAAAGAGCTGACCTTCGCGGTGCTGGCCGCCACGGCGCTCGTCGATGTAGTGCTCTATCGGCTGGTCGGCGACGCGGTGGTTTGTTATCGCTGCGGAGCGCAGTACCGGCAGTTGCCCGGCACCGAGCGGCAAGCGGGGTTCGATCTGGCGACCCATGAACGCTATCGTCAGCAGGCCGCTCGACTGGCCCAGCGGTCCGCGGCCGGCGGGGACGCGGTCGGCCATTGAAAGCGCGTGTGATGGACCAACAGCGGGAACGAATTCAGGAAGACCTGCGCGGGCTGATCGCGGGGGAAGTGCGCTGCGACGACGTCTTCTTGCAGATGTACGCCAGCGACGCGAGCATCTACCAGATCAAGCCTTTGGGCGTCGTGCGGCCGCGCTCGACCGCCGACGTGGTTGCCGCGATCGAGTACGCTCGCGAAAACCAGTTGCCGATCCACGCGCGAGGGGCGGGCACCGGCCTGGCCGGCGAGTCGCTCGGGCCGGGGCTGGTCGTCGATTTCTCAAGCCACCTTCGCCGCATCCTGCGCGTCGAGAGCGAAAGCGTGTGCCTTCAGCCGGGCGTGGTCCATGAACGGCTCAACACGTACCTGCGGTCGTTCGGACGCCAGTTCGGGCCCGACCCGGCCATGAGCCACGCCACGACGCTGGGCGGCGTTGTCGGGATCGACTCGGGGGGCAGCCACTGGCTGAAGTTCGGCTCCGCGCGCCGGCACGTGCTCGGGCTCCAGGTCGCGCTGGCCGACGGCACGGTGCTGCAAGCCGGCAAGGAATCGCTCGAAAATGGAGTCAGCAGCGATCCCCATCCGCGCAAGCGCGAGCTGATCAACCGGATCGCTGAATTGCTCTCGCACTACGCCGACGTGATCCGTCTTCACAAGCCCAAGAGCCTTGTCAACCGCTACGGCTACCAGCTTTCCGACGTGCTCACCGCCGACGGGCTCGATCTGGCGCGATTGCTCACGGGGTCGGAAGGGACGTTGGCGCTTTCGACCGAAATCACGCTGGCCACGCAAGCGTTGGCCAAGCACCGTGGAATGGCCCTCTTGCTTTTCGAGCGGCTGGAGAGCGCCGCGCGGGCGGTGGCCGAGATCCTTCCGCTGGCGCCGGCCGCCTGTGACTTGATGGACCGCCGCCACTTGAGCCTGGCCCGCGAGGGGGACGTCCGCTACGACCAGTTGATCCCCGCGACCACCGAGGCCATGCTCCTGGTCGAGTGCCAGGGGGATGACGTGGTCGAAGTTCGTGAGCGGCTGCGTTCGATCGTCGATCGCGTTCGGCGCAAGAAAAAACTGGCGTTCGACTCGCGGCAAACTTTCAGTCACGGCGAGATGGAGCTTTACTGGCAACTGGCCCGCAACGTGGTGCCAACCTTGTACCGCCTCAAGGGATCGACCCGCGCTTTGCCGTTCGTCGAAGACATGGCGATTCCGCCCGAGGCGCTGCCGAAATTCCTGGTCGAAATGCAGAACGTGCTCAAACGTCACCAGGTGACGGCGACGCTCTTCGCCCACGCCGGACACGGCCAGATTCACCTGCGCCCGTTCCTCGACCTGGGCGATCCGGACCACGTGCGGACGATGGCGGCCCTGGCCGGCGACCTGTACGAAGCGGTCTTCGCCGTCGAGGGGACGATCAGCGGCGAGCACGGTGCCGGCCTGAGCCGTACGGCCTTCATCGAACGCCAATACGGCCCGCTCTACGAGGTTTTCCGTCAGGTCAAACGGATCTTCGACCCGTTGAACGTCTTCAATCCGGGCAAGATCGTCGGCGGCGAGCCGCCGCGCCCGACCGACCACTTGCGGCCCGCGCGCCCAAGCGCCGCTGCCAACGGCGCCGCCTCCACGCCGACTGCCGCCGAAGGGCCCCCGGCCGTGCCGGCCGGCGAGAACGGAAAGGCCGCGGCCGCGGATGAATTGGCCCAGGCCAACCTGCCGGGCGCGGCGGCGGCAGCCGACACCATCGCGACGCCGCGCGCGCTGGTCGAGTTGCAGCTCAACTGGACGGCCGACGAAATCGACCACGTGGCGAGGAGCTGCAACGGTTGCGGCGCCTGCCGCGCGCAGGACGGCGGCGTGCGGATGTGCCCGATCTTTCGATTCGCTCCGGCGGAGGAAGCGTCGCCGCGCGCCAAGGCCAACCTGATGCGCGGCATCCTCTCCGGCGACCTCGCGCCCGAGCAACTGGCGAGCGAGGAGTTCAAGAGTATCGCGGACCTTTGCGTGAACTGCCAGATGTGCCGGCTGGAATGTCCGGCCGGCGTCGACATCCCCAAGCTGATGCTCGAAGCCAAGGCGGCGTACGTCGCCGACAACGGCTTGCGGCTGGGCGACTGGGTCGTGACCCGGCTCGACTTGTTCAGCTCCCTGGGTTGCCTCGTCAGCACGTTCGCGAATTGGGCGGTCGGCAATCGTCAGGCCCGCTGGCTCATGGAAAAAGCAGGCGGGATCGCTCACGGACGGAAACTGCCTCGCTTCGCCCCACGACCGTTCATGCGGCGGGCCAGCCGCCGCCATCTGACTCGTCCCACACGTCGCAGCGGGCGAAAAGTGCTCTACTTCGTCGATACCTATGCCAACTACCACGACCCACAGTTAGCCGAGGCGCTGGTGGCCGTGCTGGAGCACAATGGAGTGGCGGTGTTCGTTCATCCCGACCAGACCCAGTCGGGCATGGCCATGGTCTCGCTCGGCGCCACCGACCGCGCGCGGCGCGTCGCCGCGCGCAACGTGACGCTCCTGGCCGACGCGATCCGCCAAGGTTACTCGATCGTTTGCAGCGAACCTTCGGCCGCGCTTTGCCTCTCGCGCGAGTACCCCGACCTGCTGCGAGACGACGACGCCCGGCTCGTGGCCGAAAACACCAGCGAAGCCTGCGCCTACCTGTGGAACCTGCACCTCACGGGCAAGCTGCAGCTCGACTTCAGGCCGGTCAACGCCTCGGTCGGCTACCACATGCCTTGCCACCTCAAGGCGCTCGGAGTGGGTTTACCGGGAATGAACCTGATGCGGCTGGTCCCAGGCTTGAGCGTATTCCACGTCGACAAAGGGTGTTCGGGCATGGCGGGCACTTTCGGGCTGAAACGGGAAAACTACCGCAACAGCCTGCGGGCGGGCTGGCCGTTGATCTCCGCGGTGCGCGAATCGACCTGGCAAGCCGGCACCACCGAATGCAGCGCCTGCAAGATCCAAATGGAGCAGGGCACCAGCAAACCGACGATCCACCCGCTCAAGCTATTGGCCCTGGCCTACGGCTTGATGCCCGATGCCGCCGCGCACTTGACGGCCCGCGGCCAGGAGCTCATCGTCACATGAACGCGCGCGTGCAACTCTTCGCGCTGGCTCGGCAGCTTGCCGGAGCGGAATTCATCGAGCTGGTGCTGACCGACGGGGCCAAAGTCGGCGAGCTGCGCCAATCCCTGGCTGCGGGCCGGCCGGAGCTGGCGCGTTTGCTGCCGCACGTGCTGTTCGCCGTCAACTTCGAGTACGCCGGCGACGAGGACACCATCCCCTCGGGGGCTTCCATCGCCTGTATTCCGCCGGTGAGCGGAGGGTAGAATGGAAGGGGGAAGGATGAAGGATGAACGGGGAAGAATGAGGAGGGGAAGAGGGGACGAGGGGAGGAGGGGAGACGGCAGAACGACCACGATCACGCGAAAACGGAAGGATAGACGAAGCGCGGAGTGCCCGGAGGCTAAAGGGGCAGTCACCACTCGCCACTCACCACTCGCCCTCACCCCTCACCAATGACACACCTTACGCACGACCCGATTGACCCTGCGGCCATCGTCGCCCAGGTCGGCTCGCCGCTGGCCGGGGCGGTGGTGTTGTTCCTGGGCACGACGCGCGAGGTGACCGACGGCCGACGTACGCGCGCGCTCGATTACGAGTGCTACGGCGAGATGGCCGAACGGAAGCTGGCTGATCTGGAAGCCGAGGCCAAAGGGCGCTGGCCGCTGGTCGAGTGTGTCGTGCTACACCGCTTGGGATACCTGAAAATCGGCGAGGCCAGCGTGGCGGTGGCCGTCAGCAGCCCGCACCGCGACGCGGCTTTCGAGGCCGGCCAATGGTTGATCGACACTCTCAAGAAAGTCGTACCCATTTGGAAACAGGAACACTGGGCCGACGGCACGAGTCAATGGGTCCATCCGGGAGTGACGCGGTGACGAGCCACGAACCATTGATCGACGGCTTTGGCCGCGCCCACGGCGACCTGCGGATCAGCGTCACCGACCGCTGCAACATCCGCTGTTTCTACTGCATGCCCGCCGAGAACGTCCGGTTCAAGTCTCGCGACGAGCTGCTGACCTTCGAGGAAATCGAACGCTTCGTGCGCGTCCTGGCCCCGCTGGGCATCCGGTCGTTGCGATTGACGGGCGGCGAACCGCTGGTGCGTCATGGATTGCCCCGGCTGGTCGCCATGCTGGCCGGTGTCGACGGCATCGACGACATCGCCATGACGACCAACGGCATCCTGTTGGCCGAGCAGGCCCGGGCCTTGCGCGGCGCGGGGCTGAAGCGGCTGAACATCAGTCTCGACACGCTCAACCCCGAGACTTTCTTCAAGATCTCCCGCCGCGACGGCTTCGAACAGGTGCTCGCGGGGATCGCCGAGGCCCAGCAGGTCGGTTTCGACAAGATCAAGCTCAACGCGGTGGCGATCAAGGGGCTCAGCGAGCCTGACATCGTGCCTTTGGGCCGTTTCGCGCGGGAGCGCGGCCTGGAGATGCGTTTCATCGAATACATGCCGCTCGACGCCGACGGGCGGTGGAACAACGATCAGGTGCTTTCGGGCGACGAGATCCTGCGCGTGCTCACGTGGGAGTTCGGCCCTCTGGAGCCGCTTGCCGTGACCAACCCGAGCCAGCCGGCGACGGACTACCGCTTTGTCGACGGCGGCGGCACGGTCGGTTTCATCAACCCCGTCACGCACCCTTTCTGTTCCGATTGCAACCGTCTGCGGCTCACGGCCGAGGGCCAGGTGCGCAACTGTCTTTTCTCCGTCGTCGAGTGGGATGCGCGGGACGTGCTCCGCGGCGGCGGCGGCGACGCGGAGCTGGTCGAGCTCGTCCGCTCTTGCGTCGCGGCCAAGAAGGCCGGCCACGGCATCAACAGCGACGAGTTCATCCGGCCGCAGCGGGCGATGTTTCAGATCGGCGGGTGACGATCGTCGCATTGAAGCGGGCCAACTTTTTCTTTTTCCGCCTTGACATCCCACTACGGATCGTAGTAGAATGCCTCCGACAACATGTAGTAGACGTAGGGTGGGACAAGACCGCGGAGCGGGCGCCGGCCCACCATCGCTCGAATATGGTGGGCCGTCGCTCGCCAAAGGCGAGCTTGTCCCACCCTACGATTACGAAACGCGAAAAGGTCTCATTCCCGGCGGCACAGAGTAAGGCTACGATCGGCGCATTGAGGTCTACAGGGAGCGATGGTCATGTCGAGCAGAAAACCTCCGCTGAGCGAAACCGAGCTGGAGGTATTGAAAGCACTTTGGGAGCGGGGTTCGGGCACCGTGCGCGAATTGAACGAGCTGCTCGCCGAGCGCGGCCGCCGCTGGGCCTACACCACGGTGCTGACGCTCCTGGCGCGGCTCGAAGCCAAGGGCTACGTGGCGAGCGACAAGAGCTGCTTGGCGCACGTCTTCCGTCCGATCGTCTCGCGCGACAAGCTGCTTCGGCAGCGACTGACGCACCTCGCCGATGACCTGTGCGACGGCACGGCCACGCCCCTGGTGCAGGCCCTGGTATCCGGGCGTCGTTTTTCAGCGGGTGAAATCGAAGAATTCCGACAGTTGCTCGACCGTATCGAAACCGAAAAAGAACTCACTCCAGCCCGCTCGCCGGACAAGCGGAAGCGGAAGCGATAGGCACGTATGCTTTGGTGGCTGGCTCAAAATACGTTGATCGCCGCGATCTTGGCGCTGGCCGTGTCGGTCGCCTGCCGCTGGTTCCGCTTCTCGCCCGCCGTGCGGCACGCCTTGTGGCTGGTCGTGCTATTCAAGCTGATCACTCCCCCGTTGGCCTGCTATCCGCTTCCCCCGATCGAGCCGCCCCCGATCGCGTCGTTGCCCCGCATTTTCCTTGAACCATCGCGCGACCCGACAGGGGACGACCAGGCTGACGAGGTCGCTTTCGATTCGCGGAACTCGACCGATGGGAGTGATGGGACGGCAACCGACAGTGGCTTTTCCGCGGACGATCGATTGCTGGAAGATGTTTCGACGGACGAACTGGCGGCCGCGAAGGGCGAGCCGGCGGATCATCGGCCCATCGATCGCATGCGCGACGGCACAGAAAGTGGCGCAGAAACCGGTGCCGAAACCCAGACCGAATCGTTGCCCCAGGTTGGTTCGCAACCCTGGAGCCATTCGCCGGCACCCTCAGCATCCCGTGCCGCCGCAACCGGCAAACGCGCCGTTTGGCGTCGTGCCGCCCCCGGCGCGGCGCCGTCCGAGCAGCGACCCGACGCGACGAACGTCGTTCCGGCTGCGCACGTGACTCAGGACACCTCAGAGAACACGGCGGAGATTACGACCATGTTGCCGCGAGTGGGTCTACTTGCCCGCCGCGTTGCGCTCGCGGGCTGGCTGCTTGGTTCGGCCGTCATGCTTGGTGTGCAGTGGGTGCGACTGGTTCGCTGCCGGCGCCTTTTGGGGCGCAGCCGGCCGGCGCCCGGCTGGCTAACGGCAATCGTCGAGCGCTCGGCGGGCATGGTGGGCGTGGCGGTGCCGCAAAGCCGCGTGACGCATGAATGTCGTACTCCCTTGGTCTGTGCCTTGGGGCGGACCAGGCTGCTCTGGCCCGCCTCGCTTTCGGACCGGCTCGACGATGACAGCCGCCGCGCGGTCGTCGTCCACGAGTTGGCCCATCTTCGCCGCCGCGACCACTGGGTCGGCTGGCTCGAGTTCCTGGCAAGCTGCCTCTGGTGGTGGAACCCTCTGTTCTGGTACGTCCGCGGTCAGCTAAAGGAAAACGCGGAATTGGCGTGCGATGCCTGGGTCGTCGCCTTGCTGCCGCAAGGCCGCAGAGCATACGCCCAGGCGCTGATTGAGGTGTCACAACTGGTTTCTTGGACGGCGGCGCCGGTGCCGGCCGTCGGCATGGGCAGCATTGCCCGACATACGTTCGAAAGGAGACTGACGATGATTCTACGTGATCGCGTATCGAGCCGGGCGCCACTCGTGGGCCTGGTATTGATCGGACTCTTGGCCCTGGGCGTGTTGCCGGGCTGGACGCAACCACCGGCCGTCGAGCCGGCCGCTGAAAAACCCTCGACGAAGCTCCCGGTTTCCGAGGGCGCCGCGGCACCTCGCGCAAGCACGCCAGCGGCCGAGGCACCGGCCCAAGCGATCAGCGAATCAAGGAGTCGCGTCGATGACGGCCGTGACGGTATCCCAGCGGCCGAGGCACCGGCACAGGGCAAATCCCCGTCTCCGACAACGCCCGCCCTGGTAGACCGCCCAGTCGACGCCCAACAGCCCGCGGACGATCGACCCGACACGGAGCCCGCCCGAAACCGCGAGGACCAGCTTATGCAACTGGAGGCAAGGCTGGCTCAATTACTTGAGGAAGTGCGCGCATTGCGCACTCCGACGGCGCCGGCTCGACATCGGCTTGCAACCACGTACGACGTATTGGTCTGGCCCGCGGACGTGCCGGTGGTGTCGGCCGAGCATGGCCAACGGGTGGAACTTCCGCACAGTAATCTTCCGCAAAGTGCGGGCGTGCAAACCTTGACCCGCGCCCGCTACAATCTATCAGAGGAAGCGGCCGAGGCCGTCGCGGTGTTCATTCAGCAGTGGGTCAAGGGGGACATCGACGTCAAAGTCGTACACGAAGCGGTCGAGCAATCGACCCTGAATAACCCTGGAGCCGAATTGCAGAAGATGATGGAAAAGCTCGACGACTACCGCCGCAATTCGCCGGAATACCGCGAGCTCGAGAGGGAGATTGCCAACTGCCAGGCCAAGTTGGGCGAAGAGCCTGCGATCTTGATCGTGACCGCCTCCTCCGCCGATCAAGTTCGCCGCATCGGAGCCTTTATCGAACTACTTTCACCAACTGCCGCAGGGTCCGCTGGGGTTGGGTCCGGTGGCGACACGCCGAGCAAAACTTCTGGGCCATCGAGACGGTGACATCAAGATTGGAACGAAGCCGACTCAGACCGATGCGCCCGCAAAGGTCGAACCATAGCGCGTGTTGAATTTCGCGTATGGAGTGGACGAGGCAAATCTCACGCAAAGGCGCAATGTCGCCAAGAATGTCTTTTCGCTTTGCGTCTTTGCGTGAGGCCGCAGCGCCTGCGCCGTGGCGAGCGGTACGGCGTAAGCCCCCCAGGTAAATCAACCGCGGCGAACCGACTCGCGTAGCGGGTCGGCTCGCCGACCCTTTGCCGGCTGTCCCCTGTTACCAGCAAATGCCCCCTGTCGAGATCGTCCGGCTTTCCGGTAGGGTGGGACCAGCTCGCGCAGCGAGCGCAGGCCCACCATTGACGGACGATGGTGGGCCGGCGCTCGCCTAGGGCGAGCTTGTCCCACCCTTTTCTAGGTTGGTCAAGGGGGTTATTTGAGCGATTGACGGTCCTCGATATCCGTGCCACGATCGGTCGTTTTTCGCGATT
>Ga0307373_10010070_pt1 | contig 13981 bp, 10 predicted proteins | sample OX2MG_FD_202534 | JGI IMG/M metagenome (GOLD analysis project Ga0307373, IMG submission 202534) | Soil microbial communities from Risofladan, Vaasa, Finland - OX-2 | ecosystem: Environmental > Terrestrial > Soil > Coastal area > Acid sulfate soil | place: Finland: Risofladan, Vaasa | collected... | reverse complement strand
CGTCTACCACGGCGACACAAAATTGCAGATCGAGGCCCTCTAAAAAAATAACGAGGGGGTGACATTTTCACTCGGCTGTTAGGGGTGACATTTTTACCTTGCTACAACAGACTCGCGTTTTTCCGCATGTCCGCCTTGCAGCGGGCGGCTGTCACGGGCCTATTCGATGACGATTGCGCCGCGGCGGTGTGGACGCCGGAGAATAAAGATCAGCGGGATCATGGCGAGGAAGACCAGCGTCATGACTCCAAAGACGTAATCGAACGAGATCATCGAAGATTGCTGTTGAACCATCCCGAAAACCACGGCGTAGGCCTGGCGGGTGGCCGTTACCGGATCGACCCCTCGCGAGATGAACATCTGGCGGAGGGTGGCGATCAAACGCTGGGCGGGAGCGCTGAACGGGGTGACGTTCGCGCCGAGCAGGGCGACGTGGCGTTGCTCGGCGCGCGCGACCAGAGTGGTCGCCGTGGCGATGCCGACGCTGCCCCCGAGGTTCCGCATCAGGTTGAAAATACTGGTGGCGTTCCCCATCCCCTCGATCGGGATCGGGTCCATCGTGATGGTTGTCAGGGGCACGAAGACGAGCGCCATCGACACCCCTTGCAGGAATTGCGGCCAGAAAATGTTCCAGTAGCTCAAATTCAGGTTGAGCACCGAAAGCAGGTACATGCTCGCCGCGGTGCCGAATGTCCCGAGCAGCAGGAGCCTGCGGCCATCGATCTTCGACATCATGATGCCGACCAGCGGCATCATCAGGAACGATCCGAGACCGCGCGGAAACATCGCAATGCCCGCGTCCAGGGCGGGATATCCCAACAGCGTTTGCAGCAGAATCGGCAGAATCACCAAGGCGCCGTAGAGCCCGAAGCCGAGCATGGTCATCAGGACCACGCCGGTGGCGTAGGTGGGCTTCTTGAGAACGCGGATATCGACCACCGGATGGCGGGCCATCAGCTCGTGAATCAGGAAGGCGGTAAGCGACAGCGTGGCGATAACCACGAATTCCACCACCCAAGGGGAGGAAAGCCAACCCGATTGTTGCCCCTTGTCCAGGACCACCTGTATGGTCCCGACGCCCAGCGCGAGCAGACCCAAGCCCCAGTAGTCGATCCCCTCGCCGGCGCGGCGGCGGATGTAGGGAGGATCGAAGAGGAAGAAAGTGGACATCAGAACCGACACGATGCCCACCGGAATGTTGATGTAGAACACCCACCGCCAGCTATAGCTGTCGGTGAGCCAGCCGCCGATCACCGGCCCCAGCATCGGCGCCACGACGATTCCCAGGCCCCAGAAGGCCATCGCCTTGCCCCGGTCCTCCGGCGGGAACGCTTCGAGCAGAACCGCCTGCGAAACCGGCTGGAGCACGCCGCCGGTCGCCCCCTGAATGATCCGGAAGAAAATCAGCACGCCGAGCGACGGGGCCAGGCCGCACAGAAACGAGGCGATGGTAAAGCCGATTACCGCGGAAATCAGCAGGCGTTTCCGGCCGAAGTAGTTCGCCAGCCAACCCGTGATGGGAAGAACGATGGCATTGGCAACCAGATAGGATGTCAGCGTCCAGGTCGCTTCGTTGACCGTGGCGGAAAGGCTGCCGGCGATGTGCGGCAGCGAGACATTGACGACGGTGGTGTCGAGCACCTCCATGAATGTCGCAAACATCACCGCCGTAGCGACAATCCATGGATTGACCTTCGGGACTTCCGGGGCGGTGCTAGCGGCTGGCGGCAGGTTGTCCATAGTCGTTTGGTGATCGGCAGCGACGGCGCACAATACCGCGTCAGCCGGAAACAATTTTACCCGTTCTTGGAGGAGAGAGCCGCTTGGCGGGACATAAGGCTGGAATGCGGGATGAAACCGCCGCCACGATCTCTATGCCAATGCGAAGTGCGTCAGGCTCTCCGTTTCTTCGAAAGACAAGATGGTGAAACGGGGATCTGCGTATGCCGACCCTACATGGAAGGGTTCAAAGCGAGTGTTGCCCTACAAAAGGACAGCGCCACTTTGCCGGCGGGGCAGCACAACCGGTAACGCGGCGCTGTCACTCCCTCCCACAGTCTGCATCGAGAATGCGGAACCCTCACGCACGGGCCCCACGCATGTTTCCTTTGGAAGGCAACCTTAGGGTATACAAGCTACAACCTTGACTGCCGGCTTGGGGCCCCACCCCAACGCCGGCAGTCGATTCACATGGTCCAAAGCATCGGGTGCCTCGCCGCCATTTCCCCCAATGACACCCGGTCAACAATGCCCGGCAATCACATAAGCGATTAGCATGCCAAACCTTACTGGAACGTAACGTATTGAAAACACTAATGATGTATCATTATCGTCGTTCGGACCGGGCCATTTTATTCCAAATGTCATAGTTCCATACGTCGTGTCATATCATCTCGGGAAGTTCCCAGCATTTGCGATGCTTCCAGAATCTCAAAAGCCCTGTGCGCGCCCGGTTATTTTCAGGACTGGTATCATGCCATGTGCGCGGTTATCCTCCAGGACCGCAAGCTGAGGCGGCAGCCAAAGAGTATTGCGAAAACCGCAGGTCGAATGATCGGCAGGCATTTGCAAAGCGAGGGGCCATCGGGAGCGGCGGCCCATTCCGTGATGCGGCGGCTAGAGCATTTCAAAAGCGCCGTTTCGATTTTCCCCGCGCATGGTGATCGAATTGTTGCCAACTTGGTGGAGGGTGACTCCGGGAATGTGCTTCGGAATTTGCGTTTGCCGCTCAAGAGCGTGCGGACCGCCCGGTGATGCGTTCGAGCGTGGAGTGCAAAGTTTCGGTTGCGGTTAGGGATGGGTGTATAATCGCCTGGTTTAGGAAGCTGAAGCGGAACTCCCGGATATAAACTGCGGCCCAGGGTGGTGTTGCGGGTAAGAACGAACACCGTTGAGGCTTGTCGAGGAGAAGGAGATGGCTTACGTAATCGCCGAACCATGCATCGGAACCAAAGACACGGCATGCGTCGACGTGTGTCCGGTTGACTGCATCCACCCCCGAAAGGATGAGGGCGAATTCGAGGGCGAAACGATGCTCTACATTCATCCCGACGAATGCATCGATTGCGGGGCGTGCGTTCCGGTGTGTCCGGTGACGGCCATCTTCGCGCTGGAAGACGTGCCCGAAAAGTGGCAGAACTACACGCAGATCAACGCGGACTGGTACAAGAAAAAACAGGCCACGGCCAACCAGTAGGATTTTCTTCACCCACCGGAGAAATGCGGAAGGGCGCCTCTGGCGGCACGCATGTTTTGGGGGGCGGCGTTTGCAAACCGACGGCTTCCGAGGGCTCAACGGGTAAAACGCTGCGTGAGGCGTTGCATCTGGTTCGGAAACGGATCGAAGATGCCGGGCGTTGCGGCCAGGCCGGTGTTCCCGCCAGCAGAGCTTTCCTCGTGCGATGGCAGCCTTGACCGCAGCCCCGAGAGTCGCCATCTTCATTCCGTGTTTTGTGGACCATCTGGTGCCACAAGTCGGCCAGGCCATGGTTCAGGTGCTCGAACGCGTCGGCTGCTCGGTCGACTTTCCCGAAGAACAAACCTGTTGCGGCCAGGCCCCGTTCAGTACGGGGTACTGGGATGATGCGCTTCCACTGGCTCGCCGCTTCGTCAAACTGTTTTCCGGAGCCGAGGCCGTGGTGTGTCCCTCCGGCTCGTGCACGGCCATGGTGCGGCGGTTTTATCCGGAACTGGCTCGCGCGGATGCCGGCCTGCGGCGGGAACTTGCCGGGATCGGGCCGCTGGTATTCGAGTTTTCCGAGTTTCTGGTCCGGCGCCTCGGTATCACCGACGTGGGAGCCTGGTTTCCTCACCGCGTGGTATTCCACGATGCCTGCCATCTGCTGCGCGAACTGGGAGTGAGCGAAGAGCCGCGGCAGCTGTTGCGCGCGGTAGGGGGATTGGAATTGGTTGAGATGGCCGAGCCGGGGGAATGCTGCGGCTTCGGCGGCGCTTTCTCGGTGCGGATGAGCGAGGTTTCGGCGGCGTTGGGGGAGAGGAAAGTCCGGAACATCGAGCATGCGGCGGCCGATTACGTTACGGCATGCGATCCCAGTTGCCTGCTGCAAATAGGGGGCATCCTTTCCCGGCGCGGCGGGCGGGCGCGGGCGATCCATTTGGCGGAGATTTTGGCGTCTCGCGAAGGGGCGGGGCAGTCAGCATGAGCCAGGCGGAGCGGACCTTCGATCGTTTGGCGGCGCGGGCGGCGCGGGACTTGCCGCAGCAGCAGATTATCCGGAACAACATCGTCACCTACGATCGCGCTTTCGATGCCGGCAGGCAGCGCTTCGCCGACTGGCAAGCGGCTCGGACGCGGTGCCACGCGATCAAGGCCGAGGCCATTGCCCACCTGGATGAGCATCTGTTGCAGTTCGAGGAGCAGGTCCAGGCTCGCGGAGGACATGTTTTCTGGGCCGAAACTGCCGGCGAGGCTCGTGACTACATTCTCGGTGTGGCGCGGCGTCATGGCGTGCGCCTGGCGATCAAGTCGAAGTCCATGGTGAGCGAAGAGGTTCATCTGGCGGCGGCGCTCCAGGCGGCTGGCGTCGAAACCGTGGAGACGGACCTGGGCGAATACATCGTGCAACTGCGCCACGAACCGCCTTACCACATCGTCACTCCCGCGATGCACTTGCGGCGGGAACAGATTGCCGAACTCTTCCATCGGGAACTGAATACACCGCCGGGGACCGAGAGCGCCGAAGAGCTGGCGGGAGCGGCGCGGGTAGCGCTGCGGGAAAAGTTTCTCACCGCCGGCATGGGCATCACGGGAGCCAATTTCCTCGTCGCGGATACGGGCATGGTGGCGATCACGGAAAACGAGGGGAACGCCCGTCTCACCTTCTCCTTGCCGCCCGTGCACGTTGTGCTGACGGGAATCGAAAAAGTGATTCCGCGGCTGGCCGATCTGGCTCTCTTCTGGCCGGTGCTGTCTACCGCGGGAACCGGTCAGGCCATCACCTGCTACAACAGCCTGATCGGCGGTCCGCGCCGCGCGGGCGAGACCGACGGGCCCGAGGAGTTCCACGTTGTGTTGCTGGACAACGGACGCACCACGGCGCTGGCGGACGCCGAACGCCGGGATCTGCTGCATTGCATTCGCTGCGGCGCCTGCCTGAACGTCTGCCCCGTCTTCCATACGATCGGCGGGCACGCTTACGGAACCGCTTATCCTGGGCCGATCGGCGCAGCCTTGGTCCCCTTGCTCCAAGGTCTGGAGGGGTTCGGTCATCTCTCGTTTGCTTCCTCGCTGTGCGGCGCCTGCACGGAAATTTGTCCGGTGGAGATCGATCTGCACCACCATTTGGTGCGCAACCGGCGCGATATGGCGTCGAAACGGCTGCGCCCGGCGAGCGAGCGGCTCGGGCTGGGGCTCTGGCGCTGGGCGGCTAGCGACGCCGGCCGCTTCGAGCGAGCCGGCAATCTTCTTCGGCGCCTGCTGCGTTATAAGAGCGCAGCCGTACGGGAAGGCAGCCACCTCGATCCTTTCCGGCCATGGACCCGCTGGCGCGCTTTGGCGCCGCCGGCGGAGTCTTTCCGCGAATGGTGGCGCCGGGAGCGGGCTGGGCAACCGGGCCGCGCAGGAAAAGGGGCAGGGAACTGATGGACGCGAATCCCGGCCGGGAGCGGATTTTAGAACGGATACGCGCCGCTTTGGCGGCCGAGCCGCCGCCGGGTCGCAACCGGGGGAACATCCCGAATCGCGATGCCGGCCTGAGCGCCTCGGGAGTTTTTCCGCCAATCGATGACTCTCTGGCTCGCTTCCGCGCCGAGTGCGAAGCCAACCGCACGGAATTGCACCTGGTCACGGCGGAAGACGAAGCGGCCTGCTTGCGGGAACTGGTGGAGCAGGAACGGCTGCGCGCCGAGTCCAGCGCCGATCCGGGCGCCGCGGAGCGCCGCATTTTCGTTCAGGACGCGCCCGAACTGCGGCGGTTAATGGAAAAAAGTTCCGCGCCGGTGCGCTGGTCCGCCGCCGGGCCGCCGCAGGCCGCTGATTTTGCGGGCCTCACGCTCGCCGAAGTGCTCGTGGCCCGCACGGGGTCGGTGCTGATCACGGCTTTCGAAGGGGGCAGGACAGCCTCCGTGTTGCCTCCGGTGCATATCGTTTATGCGCGGGTCGCGCAGTTGGTGAGTGGACTGGGCGAGGCCATCGAGCACGTCCAGGCGAGCGGGCGGGTGCGGGATGTTTCCATGTTGAGCCTGATCACCGGCCCGAGCCGGACTTCCGATATCGAAAAGATGCTGGTTCTGGGCGCCCACGGACCGCGCCGGCTCGCCGTTTTGCTGCGGCTGTAGGAAGCGTGGGGAAGCCGAGCGCGCGGCGCTTCTCCGCTCGGCTTGTGAGGCTACGATGTCTCGTGCTCGGTGGCATTGCGGAGCAACGACGCCGAGCGATAGACTCCATGAACGAATTTGCTGTACGGCATCACCAGGAAAAACGAAAAAATCACTCCTAGGTGCAGTGAGAGAAGAATGCCCATCAGGCCGGTCTCGCGCAAGGCGAGCAGCAGCAGCCCGGTGGCCCCGGAAAGAAACAGAAGGCCGAGCAGTGCGTAGTCGCCGCCCAGCAAGGCCTTTGCTGCCGGCGCCGGGTCGCTCTTCCCTTTAATCCACACCAGTGCCGCCGAGCCCAAGAGCATCCCCAGTCCTCCCGCCGTGCCCAGAAGGACCGGGACGCTAACCAGTGGAAACGGTGGAATCCGTCCTAGGATGTGTTCTTCGAACGCCGCGCTAGCCGTCGAAGCGAAGCACAAAAGAAAGCCATAGAACAAGGCTTGGTGAAAATAACGGCGGGACTGCGAGAACGATTCGTCGCGGTTATTGCAGCCGTGGCCCGAGCCACCCAGATTGCGGAGCGTCAAGATGTCCCCGGCCGCCTGCAAGAGCGAACGCGCTCCCGCGACGGAGCTGCTACCGCTTTGACGCCAGAAATTACGCCAACCGATGGCGAGTGCCAGCACCGCAAAGCCGAACGTAATGAGTCCGGCGGTGATCATCACGGTCTCGGGGATGACGGCGTAAAACGAGCCAGGCCCGCGATGCGGCCGGTACAGAATCGCGGACGACTGCAGGTGCGTGGCGAGCACGAGCACCAGCGCAATGCCGGCGGCAACGGCCAGCGAAACGATCGTTCCGCTGCGCTCGAAGAGTCTGGCGAATGGCTTCGGCCAGACATATTCCGCATAGGTTTGCGCTCTGACCCGGGAAAGGGCCTGCGGAAGATTGAGGGCGAACTCGTGCGGAGGGGCGTATTGACAGGCGTAATAACAGCCCCGGCAGTCGTGGCAGAGGTTCGCGATATAGCCGACATCGGCATTGGTAAACGCACGACGCCGTTCCACGGCGGGGAAGACGGCGCAATACCCTTCGCAGTAGCGGCAGGCGTTGCAGATGACCAGCATGCGGCGGGCTTCGTCAACGGCTTCCGTGTTGCGCAACTTGTGCCGCCTCTCTTCCCGCAATCCGGCCGAAGACGCTGCCAATCGCCATACCGATCCCCGCCAGGTATCCCTGGCCCAGGATGTTTCCAGCCATAATCTCTCCGGCCGCGAAGAGATTCGAGACGGGCTGCCCGTCTTGCATCAGCACCGCAGCCCTCTCATTTACTTTGACGCCGAGATAGGTGAAGGTAATTCCCGGCCGTAACGGATACCCGATAAACGGCGGCGTATCGATGGTGCGCGCCCAGTGCGTTTTAGGCGGGTCGATGCCTTCGGTGCTGCAATCGTCCAGCACGTCGCCATTGAACGTGCCGGGCCGCACCGCCTGGTTGTAATTTCTCACGGTTGTTTCGAGGGTCGAAGGGTCCAGGCCCAGGTTCGTTGCCAGCTCGCCAACGGTCTCGCCGCGAATCGCCGGGAACACCGAGGGCATAAAGAGTTTTTCCGCCTTGCTGTCGGTGATCGAGTAGGCGATCTGCTGCGGTTGCTGCGCCACCAGACGGCCCCAGACCGCGTAGCGCTTGGGCCAGAATTCTTGTCCCTCGTCATAGAAGCGATGGCCCCGATCGTTCACCACGATGCTGAAAGGGATCGAATCCAGCCGCGACACGATGCCGCCGTCGAATTTCGGCGCGCGCGCGTCGATCGCCACGCAATGGCATTGCGTGGGATCTCCGACCGGCGCCACCGCCTGGTCCAGCAGATTCTTGAGCAGCAGGCCCTTGGCGTAGGGCGTGCCGCGAACGATGAAATTGTCCGCCGCGTCACCCCAGTATTCGCGCAGCCACTCGATATTCGCTTGGAAACCGCCCGAGCAGACCACCACCGCTCTGGCGCTCAGTTTCCGCCTCGCGCCCATGCTTTCGATTTCCGCCTCGCGCACCGCCCCGTTCGCGAGGCATAGACTCTTCACTTGGGAGTCGTAGAGGACGTCGACTCCCAGGCGCGCAGCCGTCGTGTAATAGGCATTGAGCAAGGCCTTGCCGCCTCCGAGGAAAAACGCGTTGGTGCGCGAGAGATTCAAGGTGCCCCGGAGGGAGGGCTGGAAATGGACGCCGCGCGCCTCCATCCAGGGCAGCAGCTCGGCGGTGGCGCGAATGGCCAGACGCGCCAGATGTTCGTCGGTCTTGCCTTGGGTTACGGCGAGCAGGTCGGACCAGTATTCCTCTTCAGGATATGCGCCGACCAGCGTGGCGGTGGGCTTCTCGTGCATGGCGCGCAGATTGCGCGTGTGGCGGCTGTTCCCGCCGCGGAAATCGCGCGGAGCGTGCTCGGCGACGAGGACCGTGGCTCCCGCTTCTCGCGCCGTCAGGGCGGCGCACAGCGCCGCATTGCCGCCACCCACCACTAAAACGTCGTATTCTTTATCCAAGGAACGAATGTTCGCCTTGCTTCCCGGGCGTTGCGCACGACTGGCCGATCGCGCCGAAATCCACGCTAGCCGCGCTAGCTGTGATAGTTATGCTAGCGATGCCCCATCCGGTCGGCAATGCCCCGCTTTTCAGCAGATTCGGCATAAACCAGGTATCCGCGGCGCATTTTACACTATGCCAGAGTCCGGCCCTTGGTTAGCGGGCCGAAAATGCCGATCGTCGCCGCAACCAGCAGCCACATCGCCGCAATGTAAACGAACACGCTGGTGTAACCGAAGCGCGTAAAAAAGAAGGCCACAATCAGCGGCCCGAACACGTTCGCCAAACGGCCCACGCCGTAGGTCAGGCCGGTGCCCGAGTTGCGGATTTCCGTCGGGTAGCATTCCGCCGTATAGGCGTAGAGCAGCGGCGCGAACGTCTGGATGAACATAGCCACGCAAAAGCCAAAAATGAGAATGGACGTCGTCTGAAAGGTCAACCCGTACATCAGCCCGCAAAAAGCAACCACCAGCGCCACTACGCCGATGGACCATTTGCGTTCCCAGCGTTCGGCAATTAGCGCGGCAATCAATGCTCCCGGGACCGCTCCGATCGAGATTGCCGAGGACCATGCGAGAGAGTGCACCAGGGAAAACCCGTGCGCCACCAGCAGCGTCGGCACCCAGGCCATGAAACCGTAAAAACCCAGTGTTTGTGCGATCCATGTGACCAGCAAAATCATCGTGCGCGGCAAGTAGTCGGGGCTGAACAGCTCCCAATATCCGCCACCCCGGCGCGCCGCGGCCGGAACGGACTCCGGCACCGGTGCCAGCTCGCCGAATTCGGCGCGGGCTTGCTTCTCGATCCGGTCGAGCACCGCATCTGCTTCGGCTAGAAGGCCGCGATTTTCATACCAGCGCGGCGACTCCTCGAAATTCGCCGAGGCGAGGGCCGCAAAAATAAGACCCAGTCCGCCCCACACGAAAACCAACCGCCAGCCCCAGGACGCAATCGGAATCGAGAACCGCGCGACATAAGCCGTCGCGGGAATTCCGACCAAACCAACGGTCATGATCCAGCCTTGGTAGGCGCCGCGCTTGCTCGCCGGAAATATTTCGCTCACGTAGGTGATGCCGACCACGGTCATGGCCGAGAGCCCTACCCCCGTGAGCAGGCGCGCAATAAACAACCCGATCGGTTCCCAGACCGCCGCATTGGCCAGGGAAAACACGGAAAACCATACGGTTGTCAGGACCAGCGCGCGTTTGCGGCCCACGCGGTCGGAAAACCAACCGCCAAAGGCCGCTCCCAGAAACATCCCCAGAAACGTAGCGGAAGTCAGGTACCCGATGATGGGAATGGAGATGTGCCACTGCTTCAGAATGGCGGGCGCTGCGAACGAGAAGGTGTTGATGCCTCCCAGCTCGGCAAAGAACACGAATCCGAGAATCCACATGACATGGCGGTGGTAGGAGGTAATGGGAAGCCGGTCCAGGCGAGCGGCGACCGAGCGTCTTGGGGTCGGTGTCGTCTCCATGCGAACTCTTGCCGGCTAATCCTTCCGCTCGCCGGCGGCGATAAAAAGATTGGCCGGTACGTACGCCACACCTTCCATGATGCGGCGGGCCGTGCGTGAGATCGTGGCGCTGGCAATCTGCACGCTGCCGTTCTGCTTGGCCGCCTTGACCGAAACTTCCATTACGCCCTGCGGATGACCGATGCGCATGGCGCCCGATTTGCGGGCCGCCGCGGTGCAGAGTTCGTTCGCAATCGTGCCCTCCACCATGGCCGCCGCGCCGGTACAGATCGCCCCCGTGCCCATGTAGGAAGGATGCGGCGTTTGCATGGTGAGCAGCCGGCCAACGATGTCCACTTCATCCGCGTTTATGCGGTCTGCGTTCATCGTCTGGTACGGCGCGGGCAGGGAAAACACGCCGATTTTCGGCAATCCCGGACTTTTCTGCGTGGCGTCGGCGCGGCTCGCAACGATCCCCAGCCGTTCGCAGGCAATCGAACGAATTGTTTCCAGCGTCTGCACCACGTCACGGCGGCTTCGCAGTTCGGCCGGCAATTCCGTTCCGCGCAGGTTCAGTTCCGGGGCATAACAAAACACCACGGGGTTCCCAGCGTCCACGATGGATACCGTGAAGCTGCGGCCGTCTTCGAGTTGTATGCATTCGCGCGGAGCGCCAGTCGGCAGCAAGCGCCCGCTGAACGCTCCCGCGGGCTGCAGGAATTCCAGATCGATGCGCGTGCCGGTGCCAGGCACTCCGGGAATCGCGTAATCTCCCTCGCTGAGAGCCCGGCCATCACGCACGGGCACGCGCGCCAGAACGCGTTTGCCAGTATTCACGTTGTAGATGCTCACCTCGGTCACAGGTTCGACCGCGGGGATCATTCCCTGGTCGATCGCAAACGGGCCAACGGCCGTGGTGAGATTGCCGCACGTGCCGCCCCAATCCACGATGGGCGAATCAATGCTTACTTGCCCGAACAACATCTGCACGCCGGAGGCGTGGCCAGGCGAAGGTTCCACGATCACAGCCTTGCTAGTCACGGAAGTGGCGCCGCCCAATCCGTTGATTTGGCGCTTATCCGGGCTGCCGAAAATGCTCAGGAGGATTTGCGATCGAATGGCTTGCGAATAGGGTAAATCATTCTCGCGGAAAAAGATGCCGCGACTGGTCCCGCCGCGATAAATCGCGCATCGCACGGCCCTGGGTTCGGACATACGGCCTCCCGGGGCGATACTAACACCCAGGCCAGTCATTGGCGATTCGATTCCACTCGAAACCAACCCAATTTTAGGAAGGTGACACTTCACAATCTCTGCGCTGCGCGGATCGATGATTGTGATTGGCCGATGCCCTTAGCATGGATGCTCGCGGGCGCACTCACCCCCAAGGTGAAAGAGCCGGTACCGCGGCCTAACCTGCTAGTGGCCAATCGGAACGTAGCCAACCACCTGCGCGGCCGGAAAAATTGCACCACGTAAATCCCGTTTCCAGGTCATTCGAGGCAAAAGTCACGAACGGCGCCGCTTCCCCTTCGCGGGGAAGCGGCGCATGAAGGGTTGGCGATGTGTTATTCCCCTACTCCTCCGTAGGCCGGGGGTTCGGGTTTGGGTTGGCTGTGATGGGCGTAGGGGGCAACGTAAAAATAGCCCACCGAGGCGTTGCCGTTGGATGCCCACCAGATGTGACCATCCGCGTCACGCCAGAATTTCCGGATCGTGATTTCTGGATAGGGGAACGGATACTCGATCATCTTTCCCGTCTTCGGATCGAGCCGCTGAACCGTGTCCGAAAACGTCATCGAATACCAAACGTTGCCCGCGTTGTCGAGGGCGATGGCGTAGTCCTGCTTGGCCGGTCCGAGAGGCGTGTACTGCTTGAACGCTTTCGTTTTCGGATTGAGGCTGCAGATCCGGATCGTGTTCGCGCCGAACGGGCCCCGGCAGGTGAGCCAGACGATGCCTTTCGAGCTGATCGCGATCCGGTGAGAGCGGAAAGCCTGCGGATCGACCTTGGGGCGGTACTCCAAAATGACTTTCAAGGTTTTGGAGTTCACTTCGTAGAGCGGGCCGTTGTTGCCGATGTCGGTGAACCACACGTTGCCGTTCACGGGGTCTCCGTAGACGTCATAGGTATTTTCCACGCCCGGGATTGCCTCGAACTTGCCCGTCGCGGGATCGAGCCGGCTGGCCGGGTCTCCGCTCGAAAAGACGTAGAGTTTTCCGTCGACCAGCATGGGATGCGAATCGTGCTTGGCTCCTCCGCGGATGGCCCACTCCGACTTGGCGATGAACGGTGCTTGGAACTGCGTCACTTTCCCTGTCTTCGGGTTCGCTTCACCCACCCGGTTGCAACCCTGCTCGGCAAACCACGCGTTCCCGTGGGGACCCACCTCGATGGCGTGTATCCCTTCGCCCTTGCAGGCCAGCGGGTACTTCAAATTCGGACCGCTCGTGGGCACTAGGTAGGTCGTATTCTTGCCGGTCTTGGGATCGATGCTAACCACCCGATTCCCATTCGCGTAATCGGCCGCCCAGGCGTATCCGTCGGCATAAAATCCCTTCTGGATCGTCGGGGGATACGCTTGAAACGGGCACCAGGTCGAGTCCTGCAGGGGATAGACGACGTAGACGATATTCATCGCCTGGTTGGTGAATTTACGCACCGTCGCCGCATACCCGGGCAAATCGGCCGGGGAAGGCGGAACGTGGTTGTTCACGCCGAACACCTGGCTCAGATACCCGGCGATTTGTCCGGCCATCTGATTGCTGAGCGGAACCGGTATGCCCTGGGGGCCCAGCGCGTAGTCGGCCGCGTCAAACCGCATGTAATTCACCATGCCCATCCAGCCCTGGTAGTTCAGCTGGCGCGTGGCCATGCGGCTTTGAAAGTTGTGGCAGCCAAAGCAGGCTCCGAAGAGGTCTTTTTTCCCCGGCTTATCCGGCATCAGTAACCCGGCCTGCCAAAGCGAAATCTGACTCCATTGCACGGTTCCCTTTTGCAGCGCAAAATCGGCATTGGCGTGCTGATCGGCCGTCTCGAGGGTTTCGCTCTGCGGAGCGGCTTTATAACCGACCGCCTGGATCGTCAACCGATAAGTGCCGGCCGCAAGATTCGGTATCTGGTAGCTGCCGTCTTCGTGCGACAACACATCGGTCATGATGTTCGTCGTCGTATTCTGGGCCTCGACAAACGCGCCCTCGAAAGGCGCCCCGTCCGGGCCTTTCACCGTGCCGCTGATCGTGGCTCCCATGGCCAGGGAGACAGCCGAGACCATGAAAACCGTCAGCCAAAATGCCTTGCTCCAGAATGCCCGCATAACAACTCCCTCCTTATACCTTGTATGGACTGGTGCTTGCCCCCGCAGCAGGCGAATCCACGCTCGGGGAATCGGTTTTTTTGCGCCGCGCACTGATGAATTCCCTACGCAGCAAAAAGGATCTTCCGTAAAGCGGCGCCCTGGACAACAAAAACTCTCCTTCTCGCGGACCTAGCCACCCGGAGCATATCACGACTGGCGGTGTCGCAGCATCCCGGCGTTTGGATCATGTCTTAGCCAGATAATTCTGTCACCCCTTAACGGCCGCGTGAAAATGTCACCCCATGAGACAGGAGACATTCACGTTGAGCCAACGGGAGTTGCAAAAGGTGGCCGTCATCGCACAGTGCGTGA
>Ga0307373_10010069_pt1 | contig 13981 bp, 17 predicted proteins | sample OX2MG_FD_202534 | JGI IMG/M metagenome (GOLD analysis project Ga0307373, IMG submission 202534) | Soil microbial communities from Risofladan, Vaasa, Finland - OX-2 | ecosystem: Environmental > Terrestrial > Soil > Coastal area > Acid sulfate soil | place: Finland: Risofladan, Vaasa | collected... | reverse complement strand
AAATCGAAATGGCGATCTTTCGTGTAATTCAGGAGTCGCTCACCAATGTGTACCGTCACGCGGGAACCGACAGCGCTCGCGTGGAGATTGAGAGACAATCCGATCGTGTAATCGTCCGTGTTAGGGACTACGGTCGGGGTTTCGCTTCCAAAGTTCTCGGCGGAAGGGTGTCTCTCGATCAGGGCGTTGGCATCGGCGGCATGCGCGAGCGTATTCGTCAATTAAATGGCGAGCTGATAATCAAGCGTGCCAATCCAGGCACGCTTGTCGAGGCGCGAATCCCCATCTTCGGCGGAAGCCTCGATGAGCAATCGTACTAGGAACATTTTTCGCTAGCGGAGGAAGACAGAGTCGGACGTTCCTGTTCCCGACGGCGCGTTTGTCCTTCGGGTTCGGGCAGTACAACTTTTTCCCTCCCTTCTCCAGATCACGGTTATTCCAGATTCTCGGCGCCCTGCCATCAACTTACACGATTCGCGGTATTACACCGCTTTTCGCGCTCGTGTAGGATTGCTTCAACGGCCATTTCTCGAAGCCCAAAAAGGAAATCCCGGCTTTATGCAGTGGCCGAAACCTCGAGGAGGCAACCAATGGGCGTTAAGGAAACACCTAAGTCTAAAGAGTCTGAAGCCGTCGAAAAAATTGAATCGGAAGTGGAATCGGAAATGGAGAAGCGGGAAAGTGGCCGTCGTGAAGATGAACGAGGGAAACGGCAGGATCTAAACCAGGGTATGGAGACGGGAACGCATGATTCTAAACGCGGTGGAATCCAGTGGGGCCCCTCATACATCGCTCCCAGCAAACGAAGCAAGCCGAACGAAACCCCGGAAGAGCGAAAGAGCAATTCGGATAAGGACTGATGAAGATCGAAAATTCTCGATAAGGTAAACATGCAACGTGCAGGAACTGAGCTGGCACTCCTATGCTGGACCGGTCCACCAGAGAAATTGAACCATTTCGACTCACCCGCTACTTCGGGTGCGGCGGCCATCGGAGATGTCCAGAGGGGCTTTGCTGAAGCTATAACCACAATTGATAGCCGATTTGTGACTACAAAGAATTAGTCCAGTCGGTACACGTTGTTCGGGGTCGCCTGGAAAAATGGCTGTGTCATAGTGCTCTCATGGGTATTGGAGGATGGCCGCCGCAGTTGAGTTTGAATCGTGGGAAAAGCTCCGAACGTTTTTGCGTCCGGTTATTGAGGCGGTATAGCCCTAAGAAAATAAATGCCTGGTACGGCCGCCGCAAGAATTTATTTCAGGAAGAGGCTTTCCATAATCTTCTTGGTCTCGAACATCGCCGAGCCAAACGATCCCGCCAATCTTTCATATTGATGCTACTGGACGTCGATGCTTTGCCCCAGCCCGGCGGTGTAGACACAATCGTGGACCAGATGATATCCGTAGCTTCAGTTTCTACACGGAGTACCGATCTGATCGGTTGGTACAAGACGGGGAGGGTATTCGGTATGCTCTTCACGGAAATCAGTTTTGAGAAGCAGGGCAGCATCTCGCAGTTATTGCGTACGAAAATCGTTCAAGCTCTGCGCAATGAACTGGGCGTTCAGATTGCCTCGAAGATTCAACTCGCTGTTCATGCCTTTCCGGCCGCCTTGGATCGTGACGGTCTCACCGCGGTCGCGGAGTTAATCGCTTGACCCGCATTCGAAGGTCGATGATTATGCTGCCTGGCGAAGCGACAGGGTGCGCTATGAGGCGCACGGGCAGAAGCGGGTGCTAATCAGCATGTTTTTGGGGATCAAAACCTACGGGAGCAAGACCAATGGCTCGGCACTGGGTTGTTAAGAAAGACCACAGATGGGTATGGGTGTTTGTTTATTCTGCTGTCGGTATAGCCGTCCTGATGTGCATCATGACGTTCGCGGCGATGTCAGCGGCAAAATGACGTCCCGCCCTGAATGGAACACTCGCTCCCAACCCCGTCTGCGGCTGCCATCTTCGCGAGAAATCGTAAGTCCGCCGTCGTAAGCGATGGTAAAAGTTCGGCTCCGCTCGTTCGTTAGCGTTCGATACGGCTAGCGTATCCTTCTGGTGTGAGACCCGTCAGCGCCACCGATTCACTACTCGTCGTCCAGATACTCGTGAGGGATGTCGTCTTCGGGCACCTCGTGCGTTCGAACCTCGCCCTCGATGTCCTTTGATGCGTCTTCCACACCCTTCACCACTTCGGCCTCGAACGCGTTTCCTTCCTCGAGCAGTTCGTCCACACTCTGTGAATCGGCTTCCTCGATGTCGGCCGAACCGTGCAAATCTTCCGGCGCGTCGCTGGCCGCGCTCGTCCCACGCATCCTGCGCCCCGTTGGCTCGAACGGGACCGTTGTTATTTTCTGTTTCTTTCTTCGCGCGTTGCTCTGCTTGGCCGCCGCCTTCTTTTTTGCAGCGGCCTTCTTCACGGGTGCATTTTTAGCTGACTTCTTTTTGGGCGCTGCCTTCTTGCTAGCCACTTTCGCCGGCTTGGTTTGCTTCTTTTTGTTTGTTCGCTTTTGGGTTGCCATGCTCGCAGTTTACCACCGAACCGGAGGCCGCAGCTTTTGTCAGGGCAAGATTGCGAACGCGCGCGCCGGAAAGCCGAGGCCGTGCTCACGCCCCCCGTTTAAGAAGCTAAAAAACCCTCTCCTGCGAAAAGGAGTCGCCAGGGTCGCTTCCCTGAAGCACGCGGCCGCTGTGGGCGGCCTGCCGGTCAATGACCTAGTCAACAAGCTCCGGGCGGCCGTTGGACAGGAGGTCATCGCTTCCGAGGATGCTGGTGGGTCGATCTCTTACTTCTCCAGCCAGCCCGAATGGTTCGCCGGTGCGAGGATTGTGACGTCAATCGATGAGAGAACCACTGATCTAAACGTAATGCCGATTGTTGCCATCCTCCAACGAGCAGCCCACCTGCAAGCAGGGGAGATGCTCGAGCTAGTCACAACCTTTCTTCCCGCTCCGGGAATCGAGATCATGAAGAGTAAGGGCCTGCGAGTTTGGTCGGTGCCACAGGGGCCAGAATTGGTCCGGACGTACATTTCAAAACCTGGCGAATAGAAGGGACGAACTTGCAACGAGGAGTACCGGGCAAACTAGATGTCTGGTACTCCGACTTCCAGGAGTGATGGACACTACTTTCCTTGTAGCGAGGCCAAGTAATCGCAGAGATTCCTGATGCGTTGCCGGATGCCTGATTGATGTGCCGGCTCAGACGGTCGACGCAACACTTGCTTCAGGTTTGCTCGCGGGAGTCTGAAATCCCAGCGTCTTTCTTGGATGTTGATTCAAGTGCAGCGCGACCTGGTTGAGCTGTGCTTGAGAATAGTCAGACAGGTCGGCTCCTCTCGGGAAGTATTGCCGTGGTCCAATTCAAGAGCGAGATAAATGACGCGTTCCTCGGCAAGAGGACCAGAAGCGGCAGTTAGAGCCTTGCATTGCATCGCTTCTAACAAAGAAGACAAAAATCCCAAATACTTTGCTGAGCGTCGCTTACGGAGTCTCTCTCCTGAAATCTCGCCTTCAGTTGTACCGAAGTTGTACCGAATTACGAGACAGGTCATTTCGCAACGCGCCGCCGCAAGACTTCCAGGATCCCCGTCACTAGCATCGCCGGTGTCGGCGGGCAGCCGGGGATATATCCGTCTACGGGAATGACTTCATCTACTGCGCCAATGATCGCGTAGCCACCCGCAAAAATTCCGGCGCTGCATCCACATGCCCCCACCGCCACAACCAACTTTGGACCTGGAACAGCCTCATACGCGGACTTAACAGCGTCGGCCATGTTGCGTGTAACCGGACCCGTTACTAGTAGCATGTCGGCATGCTTCGGAGACGCCACGAAATGAATGCCAAATCGTTCCAGGTCGTAATATGGGTTCGTAAGAGCGGTGATTTCAGCCTCGCATCCGTTGCAGGAACCAGCATCGACTTGGCGAATGTTTAGCGCCCTCTGCAGAAGCGAATGAATCTGCATGCGTGCTGCGTCTGGAGGTAGAGTACTGGCGGTAATTTCTGTGCGGCTATCGATATCCCAGCGCCGCACCGTCCGCTCTTTCGCCACGCCGCACCGGGTGAATTGTTTCGCCGTAACTACAGCACCCCCACCAAATTCAATACACTTGCCGCACCCAATACACTGCCCGTACGAGAGCCTCACGCAGCGCCGCCCTTCGTAGTCCTCGATGCGGAGAGCGGTCGTGGGGCAGATGTCTACGACCGTCTGAGCGATGGCCGCCGTCAAGCGATCCGCGAGGATGTCGGGCATGCGGCTGCCATCACAGTCTCCAAGCAAACCATCCACCGGGATCAATCGGTTTGGCTGGCCCAGGCTCTTCTCAATCACGTCAAAAATCATCGGTCACATCCCGAGTACGAGAGGCTGAAACTTTTATTGATCATCGGGAAATCGGCAATGATATTGCCAGTCGCGGCGAAAGGCATCGCCGGCCAGTTCTGAAACGACGGAGACTTAACGTGGCATCGAGTCAATAGACCTCCGCGTGCTTCGATCCAGTAGCAGAGTTCCCCGCGGGGTGATTCGATCGCAGAAAATCCTTGTACCCCGTCTTGCGAGACAAACGGAGTGAACACGCTCCCCTCCGAAAGAGACTTCCCCTCTTCTTGTATCAATTGCGCCGAGACCTTCGCCTCGGCAATTCGAATTCGCGCACGCGCCATAACGTCTCCGTAATGCGTGACGGGAATTTCGAGCTGGCCATAGCCGCCGTATGCGTGGTCGCGGCGAACATCGAGATCGATACCGCTCGCACGCGCGACGGGTCCAACGATCGCAAGGTCCCGCGCGGCTTTTTGGCGGAGTATTCCCGCCGTTTCAAAGCGGTCTTGGATCGAAGGCGTCTGGAGGATCAAACGCGCGATATCCGAGAAGTCTCGGTGGGCTCGTGCGACAACTTGCGTGAGTGCGGCCACCTTGCCGGAGTCAAGATCGAATCGCAGACCTCCTGGAATCGCGATGCCACGCCAATAGCGCGTTCCACAACACTGAGATGCGGCTCGAAGCAGAGATTCCTTCAGTCGCGCCGCGTATGCGGCAGGCACGCCGAACCCCACGTCGGTGCACAACCCACCGATATCTGAGATGTGGCACGCAAGCCGCTCGAGTTCGAGTCCGATTCGGCGTACGCCTAGGGCTCTCGGCGGAACGTCGATTGCGCAGGCTGCCTCGACGGCCTGGGAGTAACACACCGCATGAGCGAAGCAGTTGTCGCCGGAAACCGATTCCGCGAGCATCGCTCCGTCCTCCATCGCTCTTCCTTCGAAAAGCTTCTCGGTGCCCTTGTGAGTGTAAAAGTGGCGCAACTCGAGATGCAAAATGGTGTCGCCGACCACGCTGAACCGGAAATGTCCAGGCTCGATGATGCCGGCGTGAATGGGGCCGACTGCGACTTCCGCAACACCTTCGCCCTGAACCTGCAAGAAGCGGTATTCACGATTCGACCAAGGAACATCGTCCACCGGATCGATCATGGGATAAACTTCATCGAGCCAATTGTCGTGAAAAATTAACGGCCGTAAATCGGGGTGTCCTACAATCTCAATGCCGTATTGGTCGTGAAGTTCTCTCTCATACCACGCAGCTGCGGGCACCTCGGGAGTGATAGATTCTAGCGCGCCATCAGTTGAGTGCACGATTTCGCCATATTCGGGCACTCCCCTGTCGAAAATGTAGTGAACCCGCTTCTCGCGGTTTGGGCCGAGGCTTCCGAAAATTGTGACGAGGCGCGCTGGGGCTCCTTCGTTGGTTCGCGGAACTACCGGCCTTGCTCCCGAAGGATTCCGCCCGTCATGCGGAAGTGCCGCCTGGGTGTTTTCATTCATCGCAGCACCGCGATCGCTTCCCGCAGGAGAACGCCGAAGAAGCGAGGAACCCGCGCGCCGAAAACCAAGAGGCAGAGAGCGGCAATTCCCATGGCGATGTATTCAGACGGGATCAGCTTTGAATTTTCTATACGCCGACCCGGTTCTCCACCGAGCATTCGAAAGAGATGATGAGCGAAACCGCCGAAGACCACCGAGAGCACAACCAAGAAGACAATGGCGACGAGGTAGCGTGCCTGCGTGAAGGCTTCTGAAAGAATGGCAAATTCGCTGATGAAAAGGCTGAAAGGCGGCAGGCCCACGATGGCCAAGCTCCCGACGAGCAGAGCTGCACTCGTTTGCGGCATCGTACGAGATATGCCGCTGATGCTGTCCATGCGCAACGTGTCCAGATTGTGGCGAACGTTGCCAGCGCTGAAAAACAACAGAGACTTAGCCACTGAGTGGTTGAATGTGTGCAGCAGTGCACCGAACAACCCCAGCGGCCCCCCCAGTCCCAGGCCGATCGCGATGATTCCCATGTGCTCGATGCTGCTATACGCCATCAGGCGCTTCAGGTTCCGTTGCACCAGAATAAGGAGTCCCGCGACAACCATGGACATCGTGCCGAAGAGGAGCAACAGAGAATGCGAGAAGCCAGGCCCTATGGCGCGGGAGATGATTGAGTCGTAACGCATTAAAGCGTACATCGCGCAGTTGAGTAGGACGGCCGAGAGCAGGGCGCTGATGGGCGTGGGTGCCTCCGCGTGCGCGTCCGGCAGCCAGCTATGCATGGGAACGAAACCGATCTTTGTTCCGTAGCCCACGATGACGAAAACAAAAGCGAGCTTCAACAGATGGGGATCAAGTCCTATGTGCGGCGCGGCATTCATCAATGAGGCCAAATCGAGCGCCGCCGCCGAACTCATGCCCGCCTTTACCGCGGCCAGATACAGCACGATCGTGCCAAACAGCGCGAAAGCAATCCCCACCGTGCAGACAATCAGATACTTCCAGCCAGCCTCGACTGCGCCTTCGGTGTTGTAGAATCCGACGAGCAGGGCCGAAGCCAGCGTCGTTCCCTCCATCATGATCCACATGAAGCCGAGATTTGCCGAAAGGCAGACGCTTATCATTGTGAACAGGAATAGAAATACCAGTGCATAAAACCAGCGTGGCGAGGAAAAACGCCCCTCTCCCATATGACGGAAGTAACCTGATGCGTACACAAGCACAAGGCCTGAGATAAATGCGATGCCCATCAGGAAAAACGAGCTGAGTCCATCGGCGCGCAAATAACGGCCTTGCTCTAGGGCTCCGTGTACATGGACCTGCCAGACAACTGCGCCTAGCGCGACAATTTCCAATGCTTCCAGTACGAGTGCGACCCGGGCAGCGGCCCGCTGGTCACGAAAAAAGAAAATGAAACCGGCCCCGAAGAGTGGGATTGCGAGTGGTGGCAGTAGAACCATCGCTCAGCCCCGCAGCCGGCGCATCCTCGACACGTCGAGATGCTCAAACGTGTCGCTGATGCGAAATGCAAAAATTCCCATCAAAAGTAGCCCAATCAGGATGTCGAAGAAGATTCCGATCTCGATGACGAGCGGCATGCCGAACGTGGTGATCAAAGCCGCCAGGAAGATTCCGTTCTCCAGCACGAGCAGGCCGAGCATCTGCATGAGCGCCTTCTTACGGCTGACCATCAGGAACGCCCCCGTCAGAATCAGTGAGACCGCTGCGGCAAGAGCATCGTCTGGTACATGCACGGCCTGCCCATAGGAATGGACGGCCCCGTACGAAAGGTAGATCATCGCCGCGACGATGAAGACGGACTGCGTCGGCGTTGTCGAAGCTTTTACGTCGCGCACAGTTTTCAGCCGTCTTGTCAGGACGAAGAACGCGCTAGGGATTGCAATCACCTTGATGAGAAGGACCAGGATGCCGACCACGTACGCCTCGGGGAGCTTTTGCTGAAAGGCCGTCGCGAGAACTTCCGCCGCGATCACCGCAGATTGAAGGCTAAAGAGAAGGATACTTGTGGAAATACGGCGCGCGACAGCGAGCAGGAGAATCGTGAGAAACAAAAAGACGGAAAACGAACTCAGAACTTTACCGGTCGCAATTCCCACCAAGTTCATATGACTACCTCTTCGCCAACGCCGTAAAGATCACCGCAAGCGCGCCCACTGCAGACGCCACACCGAGGAAATCGGGAACCAAGTACATGCGCAGCTTGGCCATTGAGCTCTCGATCACGCTGACTAGAATCGCGAGAAAGGTGACTTTCGCGCAATAAACTGCTAAGGCCAGGAGAAGTTGCCAGACGGAAACTCTGTAAGCCATTCCCCAAGGGCAGAACAGGGCGATGAGGAGGGCCAGCATCGAGTGAAGCTTGATCGCACTCGACCATTCAATCAGCGCTAAGCTCGGTCCCGAGTATTCGAGCACCATCCCCTCGTGGATCATCGTCAACTCAAGGTGAGTGGTCGGATTGTCCACAGGCATGCGGCCCGTCTCAGCCACAGTTACCATGGCAAGAGAGGTGAAGGCCAGAATGTGCACTGCGGAGATATTGAAGACACTCTGCTGGAGCGTCCACGCAACGATCCCCGCAATGTCAGCGCGAGACGCCAGGATCGCCACCGCCGCCAGCGAAAGCAAGAAGGGCGCTTCCGCCAAGCTTGAGACCAATGCCTCGCGGCTCGCACCCATTCCGCCGAATGCGCTGCCTCCATCCAGAGCTCCAAGGGACAGAAAAAAACGCCCGAAGGCCAACAGATACACAAACAGAAAGAAGTCGCCGCCGGATCTGAGCAGTGCCGAAGCGTGGACGACCGGTACAAATGCAGCCACGCTCACCATCGAACTGAATAAAAGAACCGGCGCCAGACGAAACACCGCCGAGGATGTTGGAGCAACTAAGTTTTCTTTGCGGAATAGTTTGAGAATCTCTCCGTAAGGGCGCCAGATGCTCGCTCCCCGGCGTCTTTGCAGCCGCGATTTTAGACGCGCGATAATTCCACGCACGAGCGGAGCGCCCAGAATAAGGATCAGCGCCTGCAGGATGTCGGCCGCAATCCTCATCTCTCGAACCTCAACAAGGCCAGCAGCGATACCAGTGCGAGAAAGACGTAGAGCAGGTAGACCTGAATGTTGCCTGTTTGCAATCGCCGCAACCGGTGCGCCAGCGAAACGACCGACTCGACAAAGGGCCGATATAGGGCTCGCTCGTATGACGTTGTTCGCACGGACCGATACGAGACAGAAACGGGGAAATACGGCTGATCGGAGGGTAGCCGCTCGACTTTGCGATCGGGCCGGTAGACTTGGGCGAAGATAAATCGGATAGGTTTCGAGAACACTGTGGATGTGTATTGCATGCGGCTAGAAAGCTCCGGAAGGCCGCACGCCCACGTCCGAGTTATTCTTTCTCGGCGCTTGATCAAGACGGCCACGGCGCTTGTTCCAATGACAATCGCTGCAATCCACGGAATGATGCGAGCAATGCTCAGGGTTTCTTCCGGCACGCCGGCACCAGGGACCAGCACTTGAACCAGTGAGACCAATGGGCGCAACACAAACCCTGGCAGAATCCCGATGAAAACGCACCCAGCGCCCAGCAACCACATCCCGACACGCATTCCGAATGGTGCTTCCTCCGCGCGTTCGGCTCGTGCGCTGCGAGGCCGCCCCAAGAAAGCTACTCCGAAGGTTTTCACAAAACACGCCGCCGCCAAACCGCCGATCAATGCAAGAATGCCAACCATCAAGGGCAAAATAATCTGCGCCTTTGTGCCGACCAGGCTCGAACCAGCGAGAAAGCTACGAAATATAAGCCACTCGCTGATGAATCCGTTGAAGAGTGGCAGCCCGGCGATCGAGCAGCACCCGACGAGCACGGCCACCCCGGTGAATGGCATTCGGCGTTGCAACCCTCCCAACTCATTCAGATCGACAGAATGAGTTGAAGTCGAAATGGTACCGGCACCGAGAAACAGCAGGCTCTTGAACAACGCATGATTAAATGCGTGTAGTAGCGCACCGATAAGCGCTAAAGCCGCGCCGAGCGCGGCTCCATGTGTTAGGAAAATAAGCGATGTTCCGAGCCCTAGAAAAATGATGCCAATGTTTTCTATGCTGCTATAGGCCAGCAGTCGTTTCAGGTCGTGCTCGGCAATCGCATAGAGAATCCCGAGAAGCCCCGTTACCGCAGCCACTAGCAGGACAACATAGCCTGCCCACCAGGGGCCACCGCCAAGAAAATCAAAGGCAAAACGTATAAATCCGTAAACGGCTGTTTTCAACATGATTCCCGACATCAACGCGGATACGGGGCTGGGCGCGATTGGGTGCGCCCGAGGCAACCACAAATGCAGCGGGATAATGCCTGCCTTGGCTCCGAATCCCACGAATGCCGACAAGAAGACCATTGTGCGAATTCCTCCCGGCATTGAGGCACCGGCCGCGCGAATCGCCTCGAAATCCAAACCGTGGGAATAAGGCAGGAAGAGGAAAAAACACGCTGCGACAGCGGCCGCACCTACATGCATCATCAACAGATAAATGAAGACATTGTGGCGCCGCTCGGGCGAGTCACCTTCGATTAGAATCAGCGCGGCGGACACCAGCGTCATCAATTCCCAACCTGCCAGAAACGCAAAACCGCTGGACGCCGTGACGACCACGATCATGGAAAACAGAAACAACGAAAAGAAGGCCCAGATCCAGCGCCGCCGTTGCTCGGATCGGTGGAGATCGAAATACGGGACAGCGAAAATCGTGACCGGGACCGCTACCGCGCAAACCAGAAGCAGGAAGAACGCACTGAGGCGGTCGGCAGCCAGCGAGAAATAAAAGGGCGTCACCCAGTGCAGAACGAGCCGGGGAGCAGGCTCTTGCAAGAAGCTGAACACGGCCACGAGACAGCCGGCAGTATTGGCGGCGAGAATCAGCACGATCGCAAGCCTCCGCGCAACCTTCGCACGGCCGATGATTAGAATGAGGGGAACGAGACCCCCGAGAGCAGTTATCAAAAAGATGAACGCCGCACCAGCGAGTCTAATTAGCATCACGCTATTTCCGGCGCCGCCCTTCCTTCATTTCTTCGAGCATCTCTCGTACCCCCACCAGTTGATTGTTGAAGATTTCCTTTGCTACATCGAGCAGCTTGAAGAGGGAAGGATCGGAAGCCGAATAAAAAACGCTCGATCCGGACTTCCTTCCGATCACAATGTTCCGAAACCGCAGCACCGCTAACTGCTGTGAGACGTTCGCCTGTTCGATCTCGATCATCTCGCTCAGTTCGTTTACGCCCCTCTCGCCGGTTCGGAGGCAATCCAAAATCCGGATACGGACGGGATGTGCGAGTGCCTTGAAGAACTCCGCTTTGAAGTTGGCGATTTGTTTAGGCATGCGAATATGCACAGATTCACATATGCTAGACCATCGGTAGGATGCTGTCAACGTTGGCAGCGTCTTGTGTCTTCCGCGTGCATGAAGGGGCAGCAAACCGGGAGATCATAGAACCATCTCTGAGAGACCCAAGTCGTCGAACCTCGCGCGGGGCGGGAGGCTCCTGTATCCGGAAACGGAAGCGGGCCCATCCGCGTGTCTGTTCCGACGTCTGATTCTGCACGAGAACGAAGGACCAATCTCAAATATGCCCTCTTTTCCCTGGCTGTGGCGGCCCTGCTTATCATCGCAAGGCAACTCGGTAATGACGCGTCAACCACGAGGGACCAATCAATTCGATCGCCAATGTGCAGTTCGATCTGTCTATCCAGCGGACCTCGGCGGGGGCTGATGAGGAGACGCGCTACTTATCCAGAAACTCGATTCAGAACCGGCCCGGAATCTCCGCATATTGGTGGAGCTTCCCAAGCAGGCTGTTTGCCGATTGCTGGTCGTCTTTAGAGCTTCCCCACGTCCAGTAGAGTCCCAGGTACGCGTACGTTTCCGGCAGGCCTGCGACCGCATGTCCATAGGCAAAAAGGATCTGAAAACCAGGATTCCGAATGTAGTAATACCCCCCGAAATCCACGAGCGTCGACCCTCTGATTTGCGGAGTTGCGAGACCTTCCGCGCCATGGGAGTAAACCTCGGTACCTAGCGTCCACTTTTTCCCGAGGTTCCGCTGCAGCAGCCATCCGCCATACGTGAAATTCTTATAGTCTTTCTGCGGAACGATTTGTTCACCCACCCCGCCGTACGTCGTCCACGGTCCGAAGCTTTTTTGCACCCAGACGGGCAGTTTCGCCCAAACTGTCCCGACGCCCAGCCCGAGATTATAGTTTCCGGCCGGCGCCTCGATCATCGTGAACGTGCCAATCATCGGCCGGTACTTTGTCTCCTTTATGTATCGGTATTTGACGCCGATTTCGATGTCGCCCAAGCCAAACGCGCTCGGTCCCACGCCCGCCGGAAAATACTTCACTTCGTTCGAAGGCATGATCGACGCGAGCGGCACGACGATATGAAATTGCGTGTTCGGCAGAATTCCCCAGTTGAATTCGGCGGCGGGCCCCGATGTGTCCATCTCCACTCCGGTACCGTCCGCGTTGCCAAATGTGTAAAACTCGTAATGGTGAAAATCGACTGGGTCGGGATCATCGGTTTGGAACGGCGGCCCCGCCTTGGCTGTCAACACCGCGATGAACAGCATCGATATCGCAAGGATCGCCGCCTTCTCTGATTTTTCCCGTATCATCCTCACCTCTTCCAAGGTCGTCGAGCAACAAACCGGAAGCATTAAGCCGTTGCAAGCGTTTCATCACAGCGTAGCGCCACGTTCCAGCCTTTTAGTTAATACAAGCCATACCATGCGAAGAGTCCGAGTCCCGCGATTACGATGGCCACGATCAGAAAGGAAATCAGGCGTTTCGGACTGATCTTTTCAGGCAGGCCGGTATTCAATAAAATCAGTCCCAGCAGAACAAACAATGACGTCGGCGGTGCCCTGGGTCGTCCAGTCGCTGACGCTCAGGGATGCCATGAAGTTTTTCAGTGGGCTATAGGCGCCCTTGGCGCACGCAATCGCAGTATTGAAAAGAACGGTAATCGCGGCGGATAGAGCAAAGGCGGCGCTTGCACGGTCAAGATTGGGTGTCTCAGCGTCCATTTTGAGTCTCCTTCACGCCAGCCCTGAGCGCGAGTTCGGCTCCACGATTGACGGTGCCGCCGAAGCCTTCCATCGCCAGGCCGCTAAGTACGATCAGCATCGAGACGCACAGCACCATGTTGCGGGCGCTGGAGTTCGCATACAGTTTGCCCCGCGCTGCAATCGCCAGATATAAAGCTAAGATCAGCACGAGAAAAAAGAGGTGTTCCTTTGTTTCCATGAACAGATTGTGAGCGAACGCCACGGCCCCTTCAGGATAATCGCCTTATCCGCTGGATAAAATTTCGTGTACCAGAATCCACCCAAAATCCCTGCCGCCACCATAAATGAGGCCGTGAATACACCGCCCTTTCGTATGCGCCCCGCATTCCCTTCTCGTGCATTCAGTGCCTCGACGAACACCCATAGCGCCGATAACGTGTCCAGCACGCCGAAGGTTGCGTGCCCTAAGAGAATCGCGGAGATGCCAGTGACGTTCATAAAGCACCTCCTGTGGTGGAGGCGGGGGGAGTTGAACCCCCGTCCGAGAAGCCTTGCAACTCGAAGACTACATGCTTATCCCGTTCCGATGGTTTCGCCGGAAACGCTCAGAGCGGGCAAGACGCGCCGCCGGCTAGTCCGATGATCTCGCCCGCTCGTTACGGACCGAAACGCGCAGGCCAGCCTACTGTGTGACGCCTCATCTCCGGCGCGCAGGCGACGCCGGAGGAGACGCGCTACTTAATTTTAATTAAGCAGCGAGAGGCAACTGCGTATTGGCAGTTGTAATGTTCCACCCGATTGCGGGCAGGTGGCGCCCGGCATGCCTTCGGAGCCGCGACAGCTTCCGTCGAAACCGTTTCGCCCCCGTTGGGATCATCAGAATACACCTGCCAGACCCGGGAGCCAAATTCAAGTATTCTCATGGCAGCCTGCAAGGCAACGCGCGCGGTTCTCCGGCAGCGGAAAGCGCGGGGGAAAAAACGGTGAAGTCCTTGAAGTCCTCCACAATTGTCTTTTATGTTCCGCTCAGTCGCGTGCCGCCGCGCTGAGGCACAACAGCCGATCTGGATTATAA
>Ga0307373_10010068_pt1 | contig 13983 bp, 17 predicted proteins | sample OX2MG_FD_202534 | JGI IMG/M metagenome (GOLD analysis project Ga0307373, IMG submission 202534) | Soil microbial communities from Risofladan, Vaasa, Finland - OX-2 | ecosystem: Environmental > Terrestrial > Soil > Coastal area > Acid sulfate soil | place: Finland: Risofladan, Vaasa | collected... | reverse complement strand
ACGTGTCTGGCCGCCAACGGGAACCTTTCGCAGTCCCGTGCTGGTGTTGCCGCAGGCAGACGACCATTCCGCGTGGGAACCATGTGATTCCCAACGCGGGGAGTGACAGCTTAACTGCCGAACGTCAGGCTTTTAGGAGTGTTCATCGCTCATTCCCCGTCGGGAAGGGAACCAGGCATGCCCGCCGCCCAGACGCCCGCCGTGATCATGCGCTCGATGCTGCGCGCCGGATGGGGATTATCAGCGCAGGTAGGAGACTGGCATGGGTTCGCACATCGTCGGCAAGCGGTTCTCGTTCGACGCTGCTCACCACCTTCCGAGCCTGCCGGACGGGCACAAGTGCCGGCGGATACACGGGCATACCTACACCGTGGAGGTGTGCGTCGGAGCGCCGCTGCTCAGCGGCCCCGGCTTCGTCACTGACTTCTGTGACCTCGGCCCGTTCGGCGACTACATCACGACGCGGCTGGATCATTGCGACCTTAATGACGTCTTCGACTTCGAGCCGACGTCGGAACTCATCGCGGGGCACCTGGCCGGCTGGTTCACCGAGCATCTGCAGCCGCACATTCCCGGCCGGCTGCTATGGCTCCGGGTGTCGGAGACGCCATCGACGTGGGCGCAGTACACCGTCGATGATGCGGAGGGGACGTGAACGCCGGTGGCTCGGCCATGCCGCGGCGCCTGATCCTGGCTGAGCAGTTCGGCCCCACCGTGCAGGGCGAGGGGCCGTCAGCCGGCCAGCTCGCGGTGTTCGTGCGGCTGTCGCGGTGCAACCTGTCGTGCAACTGGTGCGACACTCCGTACACGTGGGACTGGCGGCATCACGACCCGCGTCAGGAGTCCCGCCGGGTGTCCGTCGGGGACGTGATCAGCTGGGTGCTCAGCATCCCCGCCCCCCTGCTGGTGATCACAGGTGGCGAGCCGCTGATCCAGCAGCCGGCGGTGACCGCGCTGGCTGCGGGGGCACGGCTCGCCGGGCGGCGGGTCGAGATAGAAACGAACGGCACGATCGCGCCGACGGCTGCCCTGACCGCGGTCGTCGACCAGTTCAACGTGTCCGCGAAGCTCGCTAACTCCGGTCAGCGCACGGCCGACTGCATCAAGGGCGAGGCCCTCGCTGCGTTCGCCTCCACGGGGAAGGCGGTGTTCAAGTTCGTCGCTGCGGGCGTGGCCGACCTCGACGAGATCAGCGCCCTGATCCCGCTGCTCGGCGGCCGGCCCGTGTGGGTAATGCCAGAAGGCACGACCGAGGAGGCGGTCCTGCACGGGCTCAAGACGCTGGCCGGGCCGGTCATCGCTCGCGGCTGGAATCTGTCGTGCCGCCTGCACGTGCTGGCCTGGGGTGATCAGCGTGGCCGGTGAGCCGATCATCCTGGACTGGATAGCGCTGGCCAGCATGGCGGCCCGGGTCGCCGAGCTGGCTCGCATCGAGCGGGTGCCCGACGTCGTGGTGGGGATCTCGCGCAACGGACTGGTCCCGGCCGTCATCATCTGCCATGCCCTGGGCGTGCGGGACCTGCGCAGCGTGCACGTGACCCGCACGGTCGCCGACGGAGCCGACGCGGGCAAGACACCCGAGCCCGTCCGCCATAACGTCGCCTCGCTGGGCGATCTCACGGGCGCGGACGTGCTGATCGTGGACGACATCGCCGGCAGCGGCGCCACCTTGCGCGATGTCGCCGGCCTCGTCCGCGCCCGCAAGCCCGCCACCGTCCGCACGGCCGCCTGCGTTGTCAACCGGGGCAACTGGCGCCATCACAGCGACCCACACCGGGCGGCGACCTACATCGGCGTCACCGTCGACCGGTGGGTGATCTTCCCGTGGGAGACACGATGACCCCAGCACGCCCCCGCGTCGCAACGACCCGGCCGGGCACCCCCATGATCGGCCCGTACTCGATCAACCAGATGGACGACTTCTACGCCGCGTTCGCCAGCGGCGAGGTCAAGTCCAGCGGCGTGATGAACTGCGCCCAGCACCTGTATGTCACCCAGCGCTGCCGGCCCGGCGCACGGGTCGTGGACGTGTGCTGCGGCGGCGGGCTGGCGCTGCCGCTGCTGTTCCGGTACGCCCCGCACATCGCGGGCTACACGGGACTGGACATCTCGGCTGCCAGCCTGAAGCAGGCCGCCACCCGGGCAGGCCTGGCGCGGCAGCGGTGGGGCGACGCGTTCCCGGTGAGCCTGGCCGAGTGCGACGTGTCCGCGCCATGGCCGCCGCAGGCCGCCGGCGCTGGCGTCATCATCTACACGGCGGCGCTGGAGCATCTGCCGCGCGACGCGGGCGCCGCCAGCCTGGCCCAGGCCACCGCCGCGCTGGCGCCAGACGGGACGCTGTACCTGTCGACACCGATCACCCCGGGCGCCCACCCGAAGCTGCTGCAGTACGGAGTACACGTCTATGAGTGGGACGCCGCCGAGCTGCGGGGCGTCCTCGGCGACTGCGGCCTGACCGTCACCGACGAGATCGGGCTCCTGCCGCCGGACAGCGCGGCCGTGGCGGCTGGGCTGCGCGAGGCGTACGGCGACGCGGCGGCCGACTGGTACGCCCGGCTACGTGAGACCGTGCCGGCGGCCATCCTGGACACCGTCGCCGCGGCCGCGCTGCCGCATCTGGCGGCCGAGGTGATGTTCGTGTGCCGGCGGCGGCCGTGACCACCTGGATCAGCATCGAGGGACTCAACGGCGTCGGCAAGACGCACCTGATCCGGCGGCTCGCCCGGCGCCTCGGCGACCGCTGCCTGGTGCTCGACGAGCTCACGAACACCGGCGATGACACCGCCAAGGCCATCATCGGCGCGCTAGCCGACGCCGGCGGCACGTTCCTGCGCACCGGGCACCCGGTCACCGAGACATTCGCACTCGCCGCGCTCAAGGTCTGCGAGTACGAGCGCGTCACCACCCTGGCCCCGGCACCAGGATGCGTACTCGAGGACCGGGGCATGGACACCGTCGCCGTCTACCAGGCGGCCATCCTCGGCGGTCGGGACGTGCTCGCCGACCGGATCGCCGCGATACCGGCCATGTGGCGGCCTGATCCTGACCTGACGATCCTGCTCACCGACGACCTCGGCGCCTGCATCGGCCGGTACGCCGCCCGGACCGGCGTGCCCGTCGCCGCCGCCGACCGGCAGCTGCTGGCCACGGTCGCCCGCCTGTACGCGGCGCGGGCCGCTGCCGCTCCCGGCAGGTGGCGGATCTGCCCGGTTACTGGCCGGGCAACCGGCGACGTCCTGGACCAGATGGAAGCCTGGTGCCGTGAGGCCGGTGCGGTGGCCTGCGCACGCGGCGGTGCTGGATGACCGCCGACGTCACCGTGCTGTGGGCGCTGCGCTCACCATGCAACCTGGGCTGCAGATACTGCTACTTCGGCACCCTGCCAGAACATCGGGCGAACCCGCCAAGCGCACCTGGGCAGCTGTCGCACCTGTCACGCGCCGATGCCCCTCTCGCCGACATCGCGGCGTTCGCAGCGACCCTCCCCGGCTCCCCGGTACGGCGGATCTTCATCGCCGGCGGCGAGCCGTTGATCTGGCCGCCGGTCCTGTCCGTGATCGAGGCCATCAAGACAGCCGGGGTCGAGGTGGTGGTCTGCACCAACGGCATCCCCCTCAACCGGCCCGGCATCGTTGATGGCCTGATCCGGGCCGGGGTCGACGCCGTGTCGGTCTCCCTGGACTCCGCGACGCCGGAGTACAACGACACCTGGCGGCCCTCTCACAACGGCAGCGACGGCTGGCATCAGGTCGTGTCCGGCATCCGCGCCCTGCTCACCGCGCGGGGCCCGGCGACCAGTCCCGCGGTCGGGATTTACACCGTGCTGACAGCCCGGAACATCGGCGCCATCGTGAGCGTGGGCGCGTTCGCGCGGGAGCTGGGCTGCGACTACTTCGTGCCCCAGCCGCTGTCCCTGCCACCCAGGCACATGCTGGACGCGCAGCTGTCGCTTACCCCGGCCCACGCCCCGCAGCTGGCAGCCCAGTTCACCGAGCTGTACGCCACCGCCGGCCTGCGGCTACCCGCCGGGGACTACCCGGCCCGGGTGCTGGACTGCGTCACCCAGGCCGGGCCGGGCTTCGTGGCGGGCTGCTTCGGCGGCCGGCACCTGTTCTTCATCGAGCCGGACGGCTCGGTCTGGCCGTGCCCCTCCAGCTACAAGATCGCGTCGCTGGCTGGCAGCGCGGTCCGCAGCATCCGCGGCGCGACCGCTGCGGACCTGTTCGGAGGCGGCGGGCCATGCGCGGACTGCGCGCTGTTCACCCGCGACTGCGTGAACATGTGGCCGCTCACCCAGTTCACCCCCATGATCACCGGCCAGAGGGCGCAGCCATGACAGCGGCCCGGGAACCGGCGCTTCGCGTGCTCGCGGACCTGCTGGCAGCGATGCCGGACCCGGCCGCGGCCGGGCAGTCCCTGGCGCTCGAACGGGAACTGGCCGCCGCTCTCGGCGTCCGCCACGCTATCGCGGTCAGCTCCGGGACCGCGGCGCTGCACACGGCGCTGGTCGCTGCTGGCGTCGGCCCGGGCGATGAGGTCCTGGTCCCGGCCGTGTCGGTGGTGATGTCCGTCGCGCCGATCGTGTACGCCGGCGCGCGGCCGGTGTTCGTCGACTGCACCGGCAGCGGCGACATCGACCTGCTCGACCTGGCCGCCAAGTGCGGACCACGGACCAGGGCCGTGCTGCCGGTCTACCTGTGGGGACGCGGCGGTGACCCGGCTGCGGTGACCGCGTTCGCGCGGCAGCGGGGCCTGCGCGTGGTCGAGGACGCCTGCCAGGCCCACGCCACCCTGGCCGGCGGCAGGCCCCTGGGTACCTTCGGTGACCTGGGCTGCTTCTCCCTCAAGGACGGCAAGATCCTGTGGTCGGGTGAGGGCGGCTACATCCTGACCAGCGACGACGACCTGGCTGCCACCTGCCGGGCCTACCGCAGTCACTGGACCACGCCGCCGCCCGGGCAGGCGCCACTGGCGCGGCTGGGCAACAACTACCGCCTCGCCGAGCCGCTCGCCGTCATCGCCCGCGCGAACCTGGCCCGCTTCGGTGACCTCGCGCGGCAGCGGCATGCCCAGGCCACGCGGATGCTCACCGCGGTCGCCGCGGCGCCTGGCCTGACGGAGGTAGTCCCGCACGCCGGCGAGGCGTGGAACGGCTACTCGCCGCTGTGGCGGGTCAGCCTGCCTGACCCGCGCGGGTTCTGTCAGCGCCTGGCCGACTGCGGCGTGCCGAACAGCGTCGGCAGCTTCGGCCTGGTCAGCTGCGACCAGCGGCCCATGTTCGCCCCGTTCGGCCCGGCTGCGTGCCGGACCGCCGCGCACGTGGTCGATACCACTCTCGGTGTCGTGCTGACCGCGCATGATGATGACGCTCGCATCAGCAGACTCGCCCAGATCATCGCCGAGGAGGCCCGCCGGTGGACCCGCGACCCCGCCTGACGAACGACCCCGACCTGGCCGCGACCACGTTCGCCGTCATCGACTTCGAGGCCACGACCCCGGCCGGGGCACGCCCGGAGCCCATCGACGTGGCCGCGATCCAGCTGCGCCTGAACGGCGGCACGTGGGTGCAGGCCGGCCGGTTCAGCCAGCTGATGCGCCCGCCGCGGCACGCCCCCGTCACGCCCTTCGATACCGCGCAGACCGGCATCACGCCGCAGATGGTCGCAGCCGCCGAGCCGGCCGCGGTGGTGCTCGCGGCGCTGGATGCCGCGTTCGCCAGCGGCCGGCCCTGCCTGCTCGTGGCGCACCACGCCAGCACCGAGGCCGGGATGCTGCACGACTACCGGGACCACTGCCCGCGTCTCGCGCACACCGACCTGCTCGACACGGTGAGGCTCGCCCGCGTCTTGTACCCGCAGCTGCCCTCGCACAAGCTGGACACGCTGCTGGCGCACCTGGGCATCCCGCAGCCGCCCGGCCGGCATCGTGCCCTGCCCGACGTGCAGGTCACCGCGGAACTGTTCTGCCGGATGCTCGCCTATGCCGAGACCTCGCTCATCTGGGCCAGCCTGCGTGACATGCGGCGGGCGGGCCTTGTCGTCGCCAAGGCGAACCGCCCCCAGCAGGACGGGCTGTTCGACGCCGGGACGCTGTCGTGATCACGGGCGCGGCGCCCTGCCGGCGTGGCCGGCTGATCTCGGTCGAAGGCCTCAACGGCGTCGGCAAGACGTACCTGACCGCCGCGCTCACCCAGGTGCTCGCCGGCCCGCCGCCGCTCGTGGTTGAGGAGTTCGCCGCCCGCAGCGACAGCAGCGGCGATCTGGGCCGGGTCATCATCGGGACCCTGTTCAGAGCGGCCGCAGGTGACCCGTTCCTGCGCAGCGGCCATCTTGGCGCCGAGACGCTGGCGCTGCTCGCGGTGAAGATGTTCGACTTCGAGCGGTGCCGTGCCAGCCTCGCCGCCGGCCGGCTCGTCCTTGAGGGCCGCAGCGTGCACTCCACCGCCGTGTACCAGTCGCTGATCTGTCACCCAGAGGACGAGAACGCCGCCTACGAGCAGGCACGCGCCCTGCTGGACCTCGCTGCGGCGTGGCGGCCCATGCCGGACCTGACCATCCTGATCGCCGACGACACCGACGCGGCGATCGGCCGTGCCCAGCGACGCGACGGCCGCACCTGCACCGCGGAGCAACGTCGCATCCACGAGCGGGCCGCCCTCCTGTACGCGCGGCTGGCACTGGACGACACGGCGCGCATGCCGGTCCTGGACCGGCGCACCTTCAGCACCGGGCAGCTCGTAGCCGAGATGGCGCGCCTCATCGCCACGGCACCGGTCAGCTGCCTGCCAGAGCCGTGGAGCAACGCTGGCGCCTGCATCGCCGGCTGCCGCCTTGCCGGTGCTCCGCGTCCCGCGGCGTGACCGGCTCACGCGTGCGACAGCGCCGCCACCACCTCATCGACCTGCACCTCGCCGGCCAGCCCGCCGACGCAGCCGAACAGTGCGCGGGCCAGCAGTCGCGTGTCCTCAAACATCTCGATCTCGCCGATCTGCTCCACGGTGAACCACCCGAATGGATGCACCGGGTCGCTCACCGCGACCGTGCTGGCGGCGAGCGCGACGTACTGATGGTCGATGTGCACGTGCGCCACGGGTGTGTGGTTGTCGGCGGGCACATCCAGCTCGGTGACCCACCAGGGCGCGGCCACCGGCTCGTGCGGGTAGCCCGGCGGCAGCGGCAGCGCGGCCGGCGCCGGCAGCAGCCTCACCAGCAGGCCCGTCTCCTCCGCGACTTCCCGCTCGGCCGCCTGCGCGCAGTGCTCGTCACCTTCGACATGGCCGCCGGGGATCATCAGCCGCCGCAGCCGGGGATGATCAATGAGCCCCAGCTTCCACTCGCCGTCGACCTGCGCAAAGACGAACGCCCCCGCAGTGGCGTGCTTGATCTTGCTCATCGCCGTCCTGCCGCCTCGTGCGCCCGCCAGCCAGTTTCCGCGGACGACCCTGTCAAGACCCTGGCACAACTATCCACGGCACACCGTGGCCCCGGCGACATTCCACGCTGGCGGTGAATGCTGATGAGCTGTGACCTGCTCTCGGGTGCTGACGCCTTGCTTCTTGACTGGGACGGCACCCTGGCCGACACGACATCCAGCAACTACGCGAACCTCACCGCGGTCCTTGCCGCTCACGGCGCCGGCGCCGACCGCGCCTGGTATGACCAGCATGTCGGCCTGGCGCTGGCGGATCTCCTCGACATGCTGCGGGCCACCCGTCCCGCCCTGCCGGGCACCGCCCAGCTGGTGACGCAGTGCCGCGCGCGCCGGCTGGGGGCCCCCGGCCCGGTGACGGCGATACCCGCGACCCTCGCACTTCTTGACCAGGCGCGCAGGCGCGGACTTCGGTGCGCGATCGCATCAGGTGCCGCCGCAGGCATCGTCCACGCCGGTATCACGGCGCTGGGGCTGCGGGGGCAATTCGGCGCGGTGATCACCCGCGGCGATGTCGCGGCTGGCAAGCCAGCCCCGGACCTGTTCGCCGCGGCAGCCGCCCGCCTGGACGTCGCGCCGGGGTTGTGCGCAGCCGTCGACGACGCGCCTGACGGCATCGTCGCGGCCTACGCCGCCGGGATCGGCCGCGTGCTGACCCTGCAGGACGGCGTCATCGTCGAGGCGCCGCAGCCATGAACGCCACGCTCATCGGCTGCCCAGCGGTGCCCGCCCTGCTCGACGCCTACCTGCACCGGCGGCTGCCCCACCCGCAGCACGCCATGTTCCGCGATCATCTCGACACCTGCCAGCCGTGCTGGGAGATCTGGAACCGGTACCGGTGGGACGCCGCCGCTGGCCAACGGCTGCTAGCCGCACTGCGTGACTTCCTGGGCAGTTCCTACCGCCCCTACCTGGACTCCTCGCGGGCGCTGCACGACGAATGGATCGCCGCGCAGCCCCGCACCGCCGCCGGGATCCGGCATTTCTTCGAGAACAGCGAGGCCTACCTATACAACCTGGTGATCTGGCACGCCAGCGGGAACCGGCCCGGCTACGTCACCGCCGCCATCCCCTACCTGACCGGCGCGCGAATCATCCTCGACTTCGGCAGCGGGATCGGCCAGGACACCATCGACCTGCGCAACCTCGGCCACGCCGTCCTGCCCTGCGACCTGCCCTGCCCGTCAGCCCGGTTCATGAGGTACCGGCTACGCCAGGCGGGCCACGACCACCGCGTGGCCGACCCACGCCAGCTGGACCCGCCACCGCCAGCTGACACGCTGTGGATCATCGATACCCTCGACCATCTGCCCGACATCCCTGCTGCCCTCGGGCCGGTACTCCAGCGCGTCGACCAGGTCATCTGCGAGAACCTGCGCACCGCCCGCGCGCACGGCGGCCAGGGCTTCCACCAGCGGCGCACTTACGCTGAGGCCAGCGACCTGCTCGCCTGCTTTGACCTGCGCGAGCACCCGACTCCGTACGAGCTGCCGATTACCGTCTTCACACGCCGAAGCGCGGTTCCCTCGCGGCCAACCCGAAAGCGAGCCTGAGGACGACGACAATCATCAGCCAGGCACTCGTACGCGCCTCCGGTGTCCTCTGCAACGTTCCACGTAAGGAGACAGGTACATGACCGGGCTATCCGGGCAGCTCGCTGCGCTGGCCCGGACCGTGGCTGGCGAGATAGGCGAGGTAGCGGACCGGTCCTGGCAGCGTGAGGGCTCCGCGGTATGGCAGATCGCTGACGCTGCCGGGGGTTGCTGGTTCGTCAAACGGCACTCATCTGAGCGCTTCCATCAGCGCGAGGTGTCGGCTTACCGGCACTGGACCGCCGCGCTTGGACCGGGCCGGGCACCCGATCTCGCCGCTGCCGACAGCCAGATGCTGGCCATCGTGATCAGCGGCCTGCCCGGCCAGATCGCCCTGAACCTGCGCCTGGCCGCCGATGACGAGCGCGAGATGCACCGCCAGGCCGGCGAGCTGCTGCGCCGCCTGCACAACACCGCTCCGCCCGTGCCGGGTTGCCCTGGCCTCGGCCGGGCCGTCCAGCGCGTCGACGAGCACCTGTCCCGCACCGGGGCGCTGCTCACATCGTCTGAGATCACCCTGGTCCGCCGGTGCGCCGCAGAGCTGGCTTCGCTCGCGCCGGAACTGCCAGCTGTCCCCACGCATGGCGACGCCCAGTTGCGGAACTGGCTGTGGAACCGGGCCACACGCTTGCTCGCGATGATCGACTTCGAGCGCGCGGAAACCGGGCCAGCCGTCCGCGACCTGGTCCGGCTCGAATACGGCCCCTGGGACCAGCGCCCCGACCTCCGGGCCTCTTTCCTCGACGGCTACGGCCGGGCGCTGACCCACGCCGAGGAACAAGCGCTGCCGCGCCTCGCGGCACTAGACGCCCTCAGCGGACTGCAATGGGGCACTGCCAACGGCGACCGCGAAGTCGCCGACCGCGCCCGCAAGACATTTGCCCGGCTGCGGGTCCGCTCCCCGTGAGGGAATGTTGTGGTTCCCGGCAGTACATTCTTCGCGAGCTGCACAGATTCCTTTCCCGCCACTTTCCCTTACCACGCTGAGACAATCACTGACTGTCCGCCGTTGTACGGGAGACGTGTGATTCCCAGGCAGAAAGCGCTGTTAGCTGCGGTAACACCAGTACAGTGGGCTTTTCGTTCCCGCTCACCTCGCGGGCATCTGCGGGTCAGGCTCAGGGCGGCTACCTTTGATCGCGTGACCCGACAGCGCCGGGTGCCCGTGCTCCCGCCCGGGAAGGTGAAACGGACATGCCGTACGCGAAGACCAGCCTGCGTGCGGAGCAGCGCGCCCTGCGAGAGAAGATGCGCGCGCTCGGGCTGAGCCACCGGCAGATCGCGGTCGAGTTTGCCCGCCGCTATGGCCTGCGGCCCCGTGCCGCCTGGAGGCACGCTTATGGGTGGTCACTGAAGGACGCCGCCGAACAGATCAATAGCCGCGCGGGCGACACCGGCCTGGATCCGTACGGCAGTGCTGCCATGACCGGCCCTCACCTCTGTGAGTACGAAAACTGGCCGGGCCCAGGGCCGAAACCAGCAGGCCGAAGGCCGACTCCCCTCGTCCTCGCCCTTCTAGCCACGACTTACAACACCCCGACTGTTCATGACCTGCTTGACTTTGCTGACTACGAGCACATGCCTCCCGCCGACCGGCTCATCCTCGACACGAGCGTCCGTGCCGAGGAGCAAGCCGGCAACGCCATACGGCCCAGAGGCCAGTCCCGGAGTCGAGCAAGCGCGACGTACGCTGATGAACTGCCGCAGGCCAGACAGCGACCCGCGCCATCGCTGCCAGCGGTTCCCGTGCCGCGCGGCCGGCAGCCTGACGGGCTGGGTGCTGTGGTACCGCCAGTTCTCACGCCGCTGGCCACTGCGCTCCTTTCCGCTCCCCGGGCGCAAGCCGAGAGCCAGCGAGGTCGCCTGGCTGACGAAGCGATCCGGATCTGGAAGCTGCGGCAGGCAGCTCATTACCGGGAACTCACCGCTGAACTTCCTCATGCACTGACGAGGGCGCGCAGCAACGAGAGAGATCCAGAAGCCGGCCAGCAGCTGACCAGGCTCGCCGCTTTGACGCACCTTTACAACGCCGCGTCCTCCCTGGCCAAGAGTCTCGGGTCATTTGAGCTAGCTGGCATAGCCGCAGACCGGGCAGTCCAGACAGCCGATCGCACCGGCGACCCGCTCCTGGCGGGTGCGGCCGCCTACAGGATGGCAAACGTCCTGCTTTCGGCTGGCCATCTCGGCTCCGCGCGCGCCGTTGCCGTCGGCGCTGCTGATCGGCTCCGCCCGGTAATGACCGCCACCGTCTCCCACACATCCATGTGGGGTGCCCTGCTCGCCACAGCCTCCCAGGCCGCTGCGCGGGATCATGCCGCCGTGGAGGCATGGGAACTGCTGGGCGCGTCGAAGGTCGCAGCGGACCTCCTCTCATCGGAGCAGGCAGACCTGTTCTCGGTATTCGGGCCAGCGAGCTGGCTGATCCACGCGGTCAATATCGCCGCCGACCTCGGTGATGGCACCGAAGCGATCCGTCGAGCGGCGCAGGTCCCGGCCGGGCGGCTCCCGACCTTCCTGACTGAACGGCGGACCTTTCTTCTCCTCGGCAAGGCACGCGGCCACGCCCTGGGCAATGACGCGACGTCCGCGATGGACGCTCTGCTTGAGGCCGAGCAGGCGGCACCCGAGGAGATCTGCCACAACCCGGAAGCCCGCTCGCTGGTCTCCCGCTTGCTGTCTGCCGGCCCGGGACCCAGCAAGCCGCTCTGCGAGCTGGCAATCAGGATGAGTGCGGACACTGCACTCGCGGGAACGACTGGGGCACCACAGTGATCACCATGCAAGCACGCAGTGTGCTGTACGTCGTTGCCTGCGGAGGGCGGCCAGCGGGGGATCTTTCGCAGTTCGTCCGGTACGCCCAAGATCGTGGATGGGATGTGTGCGTGATCGCCACGCCATCGGGGATGAAGTTCCTCGACCCCGGTCTGCTCGCGGACCTGACCGGCCACCCTGTCCGGTGTGACTACAAGCGTCCCGACGAGCCCGACGTTCTCCCGCCCCCGGATGCGTTCGTGGTAGCGCCGGCGACCTTCAACACGATCAACAAGCTAGCTGCCGGCATCTCCGACACCTTGGCGCTGGGGCTGCTCAACGAAGCCGTCGGGACGGGCTTGCCGATCATCGCCGTGCCGTTTCCAAACCAGATGCTCGCTCGCCACCCGGCATTCGTCAACAGCATCGCTACGTTGCGGTCGTGGGGCCTACGCCTGATCTTCGATCCGGATCGGTACCCGCTGCCGGTACCCAATCAGGGAGAGTCGGGCAACGCCCTGTTCCCCTGGGCGGCGGCCCAAGAAGAACTCCGTAACTTGCAGGAGGCTCAGGCTTGCTGAATGTTCGGCCGCCTGATCACTTGGGGTACGGCATCGCACTCGACTCGCAGGCCCGACCCACCCACGTCACCGCCACAGGCCCGACCGACCTGCATCCGTCGCTTGATCATATCCACCCTGGCGAAAGAGGTAGTCATGGCAAACCCAGACAGCGACGTGAACTCGCTGCTTGTGGCATTACGGAACTGTTCAGGCTCGGTGGCATGGATCCTCATTAGTCGCCGTGGCGGCTACCGTTGATTGTGGTGCCGATAGTGCCGGGTGCTCCCTTATCAGCCAGAAAGGCCGAATGGACATGGCGTATGCGAAGACCGGCCTGCGGGCCGAGCAGCGCGTCCTGCGGGAGAAGATGCGCGCGCTGGGGATGAGCCACCGGCAGATAGCCGTGGAGTTCGCGCGACGTTACCGGCTGCGGTCCCGGGCCGCGTGGCGGCAGGCTTACGGCTGGTCGCAGACGGAGGCGGCGGAGCAGATCAGCACCTACGCTGCCCATGCCGGGCTGGGTCCCGACGGAACCACGGTCACCATGACCGGTCCGCACCTGTGTGAATACGAGAACTGGCCAGGTGAAGGACCTACGCAGTCTGGCCGAAGGCCCACCCCGTACCTGCTGTCGCTGCTCGCTGCTGTGTACGGGTGCACCGTGCACGACCTGCTCGACGTGGCCGACTACGAGCACATGCCCCCCGCCGACCGACTTATTGTCGGCAAGTCCGCGTCCGTCGACGGGCAGCACGGTCATGGCCGGCAGCCCGGTGCCATCACCGGTACCGGCGGGGCACCACAGGCGAAAGCAGCCGCGGGGCTAGCGCCGCTGTCACCGGCCGCAGGCCAGCTGATGGCTAGCGGCGAGGCTGCCGGGTCCGTGGCTGCCGTGGCGGAGCTTCCGCACCTGCAGGCTGCCGAGCCGGGCCGCCGCTCCTCACAGGGTCACGACATTGCCGCTAGCTTGCCCGCCTCTGCTGCGCTGGATCGCCTGTCAGAAAGGGCGCTGATCCTGGCGGCGGCCCACGAGTCGAGCACGCATGCCGAATGGGCGGAAGGCAGCAACGTGGGGGAAGCCACGCTGGAGCAGCTCGACGCCGACGTCCGGCGCATCGCCGCTGACTACGTGCATGTTCCGCCGTTGCCGATGTTCGCCGAGATGCTGCGCGTGCGTAACCGGATTTACTTTCTGCTGGCAGGACGCCAGAAGCCCGCGGCCACCGCGCAGCTGCACCTGCTGGCCGGGGTGCTGTGCGGTCTTCTCGCCAACGCCAGCACCGACCTGGGTTACCGGGACGCCGCCTCGGAGCAGGCTCGTGCCGTATGGGCGTATGGGGACATCATCGGCCATAACGGGTTGCGGGCCTGGACCCGCGGCATGCAGGCGCTGATCGAGTACTGGTCGGGACGGCCTGCGCAGGCCGTCCGCCTGGCGCTTAGTGGTTAGCCCCACAAGTAACTGGGGGGTTGACAGCTGCGGGGTCTGTGTCTAGCCGTCGTGGTCGGCGAGGTGTACCGTGCACGCGGTGTCGAGGGCTTCTTCCAGGGTTCCGGCGGGCGATCCGGTGAATAGAACGGCGTCGTCGTAGCGGCCGTGGGCGGCCGAATAGATCGCGAAGCCGAAGGAATGCGCGGAGCCGCCGTAG
>Ga0307373_10010067_pt1 | contig 13985 bp, 14 predicted proteins | sample OX2MG_FD_202534 | JGI IMG/M metagenome (GOLD analysis project Ga0307373, IMG submission 202534) | Soil microbial communities from Risofladan, Vaasa, Finland - OX-2 | ecosystem: Environmental > Terrestrial > Soil > Coastal area > Acid sulfate soil | place: Finland: Risofladan, Vaasa | collected... | reverse complement strand
GCGGCTGGTGTACCCAGTTCTGTCCCATGCTCCAGGTCGAACGATTCTACGGACAGAGCCCCATCTTGGTGGTTCGGAACAGCCATTGCCGGTCCTGCGTGGGCTGCTCCAGGAACTGTTACGACGCCAATCCGACAGCGGCATATCTGAAGGACTTACACGACTCGAACTCGCGCATGGCCCTGTACCGCAAGGGGTTCGCGGGCGCCATGCCCTGGGTGATCGCGGCCTTCTTCTCACAGCCGACTCTAACCAGCATCACCATCCCGAATGTCCTGGCCCTCTACGGGCGGTTGCTCGTCCTCGTCGCGGTCGGGATCGGGGCCTTCCTGATCATCGAGGCGCGGACCCGATTCACCAGCTATCAGGTCGTCCTGGGGCACGCGCTGGTAGCGATCAACCTCTTCTACTGGTTTGTTACCCCACAGGCGCTCCAGCGGCTTGGCCTCGCCGGCTCTCGGTTGCCGCACCTGATCCAAGCCGGGGTGCTGGTCATCTCGCTGGCCTGGGCATGGCGCGCCCTGCCGCGCGAACGAGCCTTCCTGAGCACGCGCGGGCATCGCTGACGCTGGGCAACATCGGGTGTCCGCAACCGCGAATGCGCGCCTTAACTGGAAGCCTCCGGAACACGGAAGGCGCCTAATAGCCAGCCCTTATACTCCCGGTAGTGGATCGCGGCAAGCTTACGGGTGGGTGTTTGGGTCGCTGACCGCCAAGCCCTCAGCCCGCGCCGCGCTCAGCAGGCGTGTATCAGCACTGAGGAAGGTGAGCGCCTGCAAGGCGGATGCCAACAGCAGATCATTGGCGCTGAGCGCCGAGGCGAGTTGCACCGTGTCGTAGGCCCGAAGCGTGTGCTGTTCCAGCAGGCGGCATGCCCGTGCCGCTACCATGGAACCCAGTTCGATTAAACGATACTCAGCCGTGCATACGCTGTCGAAATCAGCGGCGAGCGTGGCATACGTGGTGGGATCGAGGGTGCCCTCGCGCACCCGCCGGTTGAGCGCGCTGTGCACCTCGACGACGCTGACGCGCGCGGTGATGATCACGTTGCCGGACGCGGGGTCCGCGATCACGCGAAGCCAGCCGGTGCCTGCCTCTTTGACATGGCGCTTGACCAGCACGCTGCTGTCGGCGTAGAACTCCGCCATTAGCGCCCGTCGCGCTCCTCAAGAATAATCTCTGAGAGCGGGCGCCCCGCGGGGATGCGGCGGGAGAGCGCATCGCGCTCGGCAGCGGTGAGTGGCCGGTGGTTCAGATCGGAACTGGGGCGGGGCAACATCAGGCCAGCGGCGATAAGCGCTGCGTCCACCTGGCGCCGATGCGTTTCCGCGTCAGGACGCTCCGACGCCGCCTCAACCCTGATCTGGACCTCCGTGCGATCCGGTAATGCCAGCGGCGTGAGCGGGCGCAGCACGCCATTCTCATAGATCGCCGTGATCGTCTGGTTCATGAGCACCTCCCGTGCCTCTGGGTATGTAATATACTACGCCGGATTGGGGAACGCCGTGGTGCCGCCAGAGCCAGAGATCGCCGTCGAGCAGCGGACGACGAACACGGCGGGTAAAGCTTTCGTGCTACCGGCCACAACCTGGGCAGGTGTGCCGGCTACCATCGACCACCGTACCACAGCTTTGACACTGATAGACGGTCTGATACCCACCTTCACGATAGTCCTTTCCGCACCCACTGCACGTGTTAGTGCCATGAGAATTCAGGTGGTTGCATCTCTTACAGCGCCACAGTGTGGTCCAGGCCATATCGGTTCCTCCTGAACTAGGATGATTCCACGCGCACGAGATCGTTGATGGCGTCGCTGCCTCACCTGTGACGATAGCTAGCGTGGCAAACGGTGCACTCTGTACGACTGAGGCTCGCCGAGCGCGGCGAGAATGCGGGCCTCGGCGTACGCTCTATCCTCCTCATCAAGCTCCTTCACAGACCCGGCAGGCCGATACATCGGCAACGACGCACATACGTGCGCCTCCCAGTAAGGACGGCCTCCCGCAAAGTACTGGTTGCTGATCAGATAGCGCACGGACAACGGCTCCGCGGAAAGCGGCTGGCCGTTCCATCCATAGGGGGTGAGAAAGACCCCGTCATCTGGATCGCTATCGAGTGGTAGCTGGTCGAGGATTGTGACGTCAAAGCTGTATACTTGTTCGCTCATCGTTCTCGTTCCTTCCTTTGCGAGAGTTGCCGCGGAGCAGCCTACCGAGCACTTATCCGTGACGCCCGGCCACGTACGCTACCGCACTGTAAGTCGCGCTTGGGCCATTCTGGCCGCGAGTTCATCCATCTCGCGCCGGGTCGCCTGTATCTGGACGAAGAGCGGCGCGATAAACCGCTTCTCAAAGTCTCGCTGTACCGCGTCATCCCAGACCTCCTCCGCTTCATGCCAGCGGCGCTTCAGTCGCTGCGTGATGTTGTCGAGATCGGTCCTGGTTGTACTCAGATCCGCCATGAGAGTGCTTCCTGCCTGTTCTAGGACATGAGGTATGACAGGTTATACGAAGTGCTGGCCCACCTCGCTGAGCCACTGCGCGGAGGGGACGCCGTATGGATGGAACTTCTCCAATGTGCCTTCCTCCTCATTGTACAGCAGCGCGCGGTAGGCACCTAACTTGCTCGCGGCCGGTGAGTCGATCAGGTTGGCCGAGTCTTCGGTGCTCATTTGCATAACGACTCGCATGCCGAACTCGCGCAGCACCCGCCGGTCCAACGTGCGATTCAGGTTGGTCATCGTGTCACACCAGGCGACAGTGTGTACGCCGACATCCGGCCCATCGCGAAGAATGGCGGCGAATTGCTGGCCAGGGTTAAGCGCGGCCGGTTCAGTCCCGAAAGCAGATAAGCCATAGCTGTCATCCTGCCGTAGGTCACGCGCCCGCTGCAAGCCATGCAGGACCACGAACACGGGCGCGGCGCCTTGCGTTCCTGAGCCGGTGTCATCATCGGCGTCGATCCTGCGTTGCACCTCACCTGCCAACGCATCAAGCACCTCGGGAACCTGGCGACGGGTGACCCGACGAACTCGGCCTGCCCATCGGTCGGACAAGTCCGCGTAATAGCCTGCGTGCGTACCGTCTCCGCCGCTGAAATCTAAGATCAGCACGGGATGTTGCCACCCGGACTCAGCGCGCACGGGAGGTAGTTGCGCGACTAACCCCGCCAGCGCCACCGTGAGCATCCCCAGAGCCGCATCCTCCTGCTGGTAGGCCAGCAGGAGGTTAGCGCCACTCTGACGACGGAAGCGCGCGGTGATGGGATCCTCCTGTACGGCGATCGCCTCCCCGAGCCAGATCGGCACTGCTCCTTTGGGCGCTCGTTTCGCCACCGTGTCTCGCGTCATGGTCACGAGTGCTGCCGGGTTGATCTCGGCCAGGGCGTTACCCTCGAATACTCGCTGGGGTCGTGCCGGCTCGTCGGCCGCAAGGTGCTCGATACGCCCAAGATAGTACTCGCGGGCTTCTGAACTAAGCCATACGGTCTGGAACTGATCTTCAGCCCCCTTGCGCCCGCCGGCTGTGTTGTAGATCGCTTCACCTGGGCGATTGAGCAGCCGGGCGCCAGGGTTGTCCTCGGCCAGAATCAGCCGCGAATCAGCCTCGCTGCAGTGGAGAGCGATACGTATCGCGATCTGACTGATCGTGCTGTGGGCGAGTTGGCCGGCATTGGTCAGCGTCTGTGAACCAAGGATCACGTGAATGCCCACATTGCGACCCTGGCGCACCAACCGATCCAGTAAGAGCCCCGCTTCCCGTGCGATGGCGTCGTCCTCGGTAAAGAACTCCTGAAACTCGTCCACAATCAGCACGATTCTTGGACAGACCTCGCTGGGATGAGCCTTGCGATAGCCAGCGATGTTCTGCTCAATGGTCGAGCGGAACGCATCACCTCGCCGCTTGAACTCGGCGTCGAGACCGCGCAGGACGCTCAACCCGAACTCTCGCTCACTGTCGATGGCGATGACCCGCGCATGCGGCAAGTGATGCTCCGCGTAGGGCTTGAACTCCACACCTTTCTTAAAGTCGATCAAATAGAGCTCAAGTTCCTTCGGGCTGTAGGTCAGGCAAAGATGGGTGATCATCACGTGAAAGAGGGTGGACTTGCCGAAACCCGTTTGTCCGGCCACCAGAGCATGTACCTGATCCTGGCTGTTCAGGATCAGCGATTGATTCTTCCTGGCTCCAACTCGGCCGAGGGCGACAGACAATTCTGAACGGCTATCCCCCTTCCACCAGTGCTCCTCGGCTATCGATAGCGGCCATCCACATAGCGAAATAAAAACCAATGTAGCTAGGGCAAGCAAATCTATACCATGGTTCTGAACATAGAAGAAAAGAAAAGTCACTAAAGCAAATAGACAGATAGCAAGCCAGCCCGCAGTCTCAAAGGGCAGCCTATGGGAAGATGACGATACAGCAGCCATGCGTGCGGCATCTAGCGCTTTCTGGGCTCTAGCTATTACTTCCTCGAAACTTTTGTCGGATGATTTATCTATGATGTTATCATCGATTCTTATAGAATATCTCGTTCCATCTGGGCGCGCTATCTTTATGTTTTCTAACTTGCCGTCTATCGTGTCATTATATTTCTCCAACCAAACACCAGAAATTAGTTTCTTGCTTTCAGCGTTGAATTTTAGATTATTCATTGATAAGTTAAGTTCGCTTATCTTATTATGGCAATTGTCGAGTATATGATCGATTGAGTCAGCAGACTCGCGGAGCATTTGGTTCGTAACTTCTGTACCCTCTTTGACTACCATCCTTCTCCCGCCTTTGCTCCACCGATTGCCAACACGATTACCCTGCCACATCCCTGAAGACCTGCTCCTTGCCTCCAATCGAACGGAAGCCATACCCTCGGCGTGCGTACCATGTATGTGTGCTGATGTCGCTTGGTGCTTCGCCATAGATCTCCGCCGCATGCTGGTCCCGGGCAAATCGCTCCGCCTCTTCCAGCATCTGGCTGCCGATACCGGCAAGGCGATGCGAGGATGTCACCATTATGTCCTGCAGCCGTGCGCGGGTCACGGAGCCATTCACGTCGCGTTCGAGCCGTATATTCGCGTAGCTGCCGTTAGCGACCGACGGTTCATCGCGGCGCACGACCGGCCTCAGATCCAGATCGTGGACGCGAATGTAACACTCATCTCCTACCACATGCGCGAGCAGCAGTAGGTTGCGCGAGTTTGCGTCGTGAAATACGTATTCGGTCCATGGCAGCGTCGGCACGGCCGGACTCGTGATCGCGTCCACCAGCGGAACATCCGTCCCATGCGGCTCATTGTCGAGTGCGTGATATAACACGGTCCCCGATGCCCTTTGGGAATCTCCGTAGTCGGCCCAGCGATGCGGCACGGTCGCGCCCAGGAATGAGCGCAGCCGGTCAATGCTCCGCCCCAACATGGTGATACCTCTCGGCGTATCGCTGGTCAGTATGCTGTTCAGTCTCCGCGCCTGTACCACATATGCTGCTGCCGCCTGCTCCACCTCCCGCAGGGCGCGCTCGACCTTCGCCAATTCGGTGGTCGCTTCATTCAGCAGCGCCTGCGCCTCCTCTCGCGCCTTATACTGCGGCCAACAATCGGGCTTGCGGTACTGTTCGGTCCGTGGGTCGCGCGCATCGCTCTGTCGGCAGGCATCGTAGGCGCGGCGGGCCCCTTCCATCTCCATGGAATAGAACTGCACGCGCGCTCGCCAGTAGCCCTTCCGCTCCGCCAGCCAACCCAGCGTGCGCTGAATCTCCAATGCCGCAGCCTGAAGCGGCTCCTGTGCCTCGACCACATACCGCCTCAGTTCAGCATGCAGAGCTTCGAGCGTCTCGACCGACCGGACCTCGATCTGTGTACTCACGCCGAGCGCCCTACCGTTGGTCTAGGAATCGCTGCGCGGCCTCGGCCTTCCGCTCTAGATACGGGATGTACTGGTCTGCTAAACGCATGAATTGTTTCAGGCTACGGGCAGTCTGCTCGAACTCCTGAGCGAATCGCTGATACTCCTGGTCTCGCCAGGTCTCACCCAGACTGCCAAATTGACCACGCAGTCGAGTAGTAAGGTCCATCAATTGGGCATTGCCGGCCTTGAGTTGAAGTGCAAAGCGCCGCACTTCTTCCGGGTTGACGATCACCTGAGCCATAGGAACCTCTCACAGAACGACATATGTAATGATTGGGTAGAGCATACTTCAAGAAGCGCGGCAATGCAATCGCCGATTTGGGAACGGTACTCTTCTTCGGGCGGCAGGGATCGCCATGACATTGGTGGCGCGGTGGGCGGGGGCATCAGGCAGTCGTCGTGGCCCTCGTGGATGGGCACGAAGAAGGATATCTCCTCCACATGTCCTTGAGCTTGAAGCTGGCTGTCTCTTGAACTGCCAGGGGAGTCGGCGGTCGTAGGGCGGTGCTCACTCCCTCGCCAGGAAGCAATCGAGCGGCAAGGCAAAGCGTTTGCTCAGGTGCCGCGCGTGAGTCAACCCAATGGGCCGCGCGCCGCTCAACACCGCCGAGGTAACCGCTTTGTTGCCAAACGCGAAGTCCATGTCCTTTTGCTTGAGATCCGCGGCCGCTATGAGATGCAGAAGTACCTCGCGGCCGGATGCCGTGGGAATACGCACATGTACGGTTTCGTACGCCTCAATGAGGTCGCCGAGCGCGCCCAGATAGGCATCCTGGGCTTCGGAGCGCGGAGTCATATCGAGTAGCCGATGCAGCACCTGGATGGCCTCATCAAGGTGCTGTTCGTCTTGAATGGAGACGCGGGGAAACGCGCGGACCAACTCCACATAGTCGTCGCTGACCTTGCTGGGTGCGTACATGACGCTCTCCTCTCGCAACTTCCCTATCTGTAGCCTGCCCGCAGATGTACTATTATGCTATTATCTTATAGTACTCCTACACGAATAGGAAAGAGTGGAATGATTATTCAGCGGACGCGCAGGAGTGGTAACAGCCTGGCGGTCACCATCCCCAAGGATGTGGTGGATCAGCTTGGTCTCCGTGAGGGAGATATGGTGGCCCTGGAGATCAATCGGGCTACAGTTCAGGTGGAACTCCGGCCGCGAGTTCGGGCTGCCTTCGACGAGGTGCGGAGAGAGCATGCGGCCGGGATTGAGTACCTGGCGGATAAATAATGGCTGGGTCGAATCCCACGGTGGAGTACTTGACCGTGGGCGAAGTGGAGACCATGCACCGCGAACTGATGACGGGCGCCGGCCGCTCCTCGGTCCTACGCGACTGCGGTGCTCTGGAAAGCGCGGTCCACCGGCCAAGGAATGCCGCGTATTATGACCAGGTCAGTCTCTTCGCCCAGGCAGCGTCCTTGATGGCCGGCATTGCCCTGGCACACGCCTTCGAGGACGGCAACAAGCGTCTAGCATATGCCGCCATGCTCACCTTCCTTCGTGTAAACAACATGCGGATCGCGGCTCCCTCCGAGGCGATCTCGGATCAGGTGCTTGCCCTGGTGAACCGAACCAATAACCTCGATCAGGCAATGCAGGAATGCGCGGCCTGGCTGGAGCGGCACGCTGTCGCCGTGGGGCAAGGATAGAGGTCTCGAATCCGCTATACGCTCCGTGACTCATAGTTGGGGAAGGCTCCAGGTGGCTACGGATCGGGCTGAGCTTCATCCTGGCCGATAAACGGCGCCAATTGGCTCCTCCAATATCTTGAATGAGCATCCTAGCGGCCAACAGGGTCTTAACATCCTTGGCGAAATCCTCGATTGTCACGCCAGTAACGAAGATCGCGATCAGGTCGCAACGTTCAACGATCTGCCGCGGCGTATCCTCATCACGGCGCGAGCCGCTATTGCTCATGATACGTCTGGGCCGACTGCTGGAATTGTTGTCCTCCAACCCTATGCCCGCCAGTCGGCTATACTTGTAACAGGGGCTTTCCGCCCTCTAAGTTTCGCTTGCCTATTTTTTCCGCGCGGCCGCATGCTCGCTGCTCGCGCTATACCGAGGGCACTCATGCAGCACAGCCAGCGCAACGACATCAGGAACATCGCCATTATCGCCCACGTTGACCATGGGAAGACCACCCTGGTCGATGGGCTCCTCAAGCAGAGCCGGGTCTTCGCCGCTCATCAGCACGTCGGCACCTTGATCATGGATTCCAATGATCTCGAACGCGAGAAGGGGATCACCATTCTCGCCAAGAACATGGCCGTGATGTATCACGACATCAAGATCAATATCATCGATACGCCCGGCCACGCCGACTTTTCTGGTGAGGTGGAGCGCGTGCTGACCATGGCCGACGGCTGCCTCCTCCTGGTGGACGCGGTGGACGGTCCCATGCCGCAAACGACCTTTGTCCTCCGCAAGGCCCTGAGCTTTGGTCTCAAGCCCATCGTGGTGATCAATAAGCTCGATCGGGCCAATGCCCGGCCGGAAGAAGTGCTGCGCCTGACCCAGGATCTCTTCCTGGAACTGGCCACCCATGAGGACCAATTGGAGTTTCCCGTCCTCTACGCCGTGGCCAAGCAAGGGATCGCCGTCACCGACCCCGCCCACTACACCGGGGAGGAGGACGCTGGTGGCCTTGGCCCCCTCTTCGAGGCGATGGTCAATTACGTTCCCCCCCCGATGGTCGATCTTGAAGGTCCCTTGCAGATCTTAATTACCTCGCTAGGTTATGACAACTACCAGGGGAAGACCGCGGTTGGCCGGGTGATGCGCGGCCGCCTCCGTCCTGGAGACCCCTTGGTGGTCCTCAGTCGCGACGGCCGTTCCACCCGTACGCGCGCCACCGGAGTCTTTACCTTCCGCGGCCTGGAACGAGTCCCCGCCGAGGAAGTGGCGGCCGGCGATATCATGGCTCTGATCGGGATTCCCGACCTGACGATCGGCGACACCGTAGCCTCCGCCGACAATCCGGAGGCGCTCCCCCTGATCTCTATCGAGGAGCCCACGGTGCGCATGAGTTTCGGCGTGAATACCTCCCCGTTCGCCGGGCGCGAAGGACAATGGCTCACCTCCCGTCACATCCGCGACCGCCTCTACCGCGAATTGGAGCATGACGTGGCGATCCGGGTGGCCGACACCGATAGCGCCGATGTCTTCCTCGTATCCGGCCGCGGCGAGCTGCACCTGGCGATCCTGATCGAGACCATGCGCCGTGAAGGGTTTGAGTTTCAGGTCTCGCGTCCAGAGGTGATTACGCGCCAGGTCGAGGGGAAGACCCACGAGCCGGTCGAACACCTGGTGATCGATACACGGGATGAATTCATTGGCTTTTGCACCGAGGCCCTTAGCCGCCGGCTGGGCCAGATGGTGAATATGCACAGTGACGGCACGGGTCACACGCGCCTTGAGTTCGCCATTCCCACCCGCGGGCTGATCGGCTTCCGCTCCGCCTTCCTCACCGCGACCCGCGGGAACGGAACGCTCAGCAGCTTGCTTCTGGGCTATGAACCGTGGTACGGCCCCATGGAGGGTGACCGTAACGGGGTGCTCGTCGCCTCCGAGGATGGCGCCGCGCTCTCCTTCGGCCTGGCCCGCGCCCAGGAGCGCGGTAGTCTCTTTATCGAACCTGGCGTCGCCGTCTATGAGGGGATGATCGTGGGGCTGAACGCGCGCGATGCGGATATCGCGGTGAACGTGGCCCGCGAGAAGCAGCAGACCAACATGCGGCAGAGTTCGGCCGAGATTGCGATCAAGCTGGTGACCCCGATGAAGCTCAGCCTCGAGCAGGCGCTGGACTTCATCGGGAACGATGAACTGGTGGAAGTCACTCCCGGGGCCATCCGCCTCCGGAAACGGATTCTGGACAACAATGAGCGAGTAAAGGTCGCTCGCCGCGCCAGCCAAGCACAGGCGGTGGAAGTCTAGTTCTCCATGCCCCTCCTGACTGCCGCGAATCTCAGCCTGGCCTATGGCGGCCTGGATATCTTTCATGATCTCTCTTTTAGCGTCCCGGAGGACGCTCGCATCGGCATGGTCGGCCCCAACGGGGTGGGGAAGACCTCGCTGCTGCGAGTCCTGGCGGGGATCACCGCGCCGAACGCCGGCGCGGTGCATCTGGCCCGTGGGCAGCGCCTCGGCTACTTGCGCCAGGAGGCGGTAGAGGCGTTCGCCCGCCGCGAGCACACTGTCCACGAGGAGATGCGCACCGTCTTCGCCGAGGTGCTCTCCCATGCCGAGGAGTTGCGCCTGCTCGAGGCCGCCATGGCGAACGGCGACCACGGCGAGGAGATCCTGGCTCGCTACGGCGCCGCCCAGGAGGGCTTCGAACGCGGCGGCTACGACTACGAGACGCGGATCGCCACCGTCCTTGCCGGGTTGGGCTTCCCGGAATCCCTCTGGGAAACCCCTATCGCGCAACTGAGCGGCGGTCAGAAGACCCGCGCTCTCCTGGCCCGCCTCCTTCTGGAAGCGCCCGATCTCCTGATGCTGGACGAGCCGACCAACCATCTGGATATGCAGGCCACCGCCTGGCTTGAGGAAACTCTCCGCAACTGGCCCGGCGCCCTGCTGATCGTCAGCCACGACCGCTACTTCCTCGACCGAGTGGCCGACCGCATCTGGGAACTCAGCCCGTCCACCATGGAGACCTATCGGGGCAACTACAGCGCCTATGTCACGCAGCGCCAGGAGCGTTGGGACCGCAGGATGCAGCTTTTCGAGTCCACCAAGGAACGCCTGATCGCCGACATCGAGCTGATCAAGCGCTACATCGGCTGGCGGAAGATGGTGGAGGCCAAGGGGAAGTTGAAGCGGCTGAGCCGCGAGTTGGCGGCGATCGCCGAGTTGGGGATCGAGGGCGTCCAGGGGAAAAGCTGGTCCGAGACCGGACTGGGCGGGATCAGTTCGCTCACGGTCGATGAAGCCTGGCGCCAGATCCGCGAATTGCGCCCCCCGGTTGGCCGCCCACCACACCTGGCCATGCATCTCAAGACCACGGCACGGGGCGGGAACGGGGTGCTGCGCACGTCGGAATTGCGGATCGGCTACCCCAACCGCTCGCTGTTTACCAGCGGATCGATCGATCTGCAGCGCCAGGAGTGCGCGGCTCTGATCGGCGGGAATGGGACCGGGAAGACCACCTTCCTCCGCACCGTCCTTGGTGAGTTGCCGCCGCTGAGCGGTACGGTCACCCTGGGGGCCAATGTCCGGGTCGGCTATTTTGCCCAGGCATACGACGCGCTCCACCCCGAGCACACGGTCCTGGAGGAACTGCTGGGCCACAAGAACCTGCAAATCGGGGAGGCGCGCGAATATCTAGCCCGCTACTTGTTCCGGGGCGAGGACGTGGAGAAGCCGGTGCGCGCGCTCAGCGGCGGCGAGCGCGGCCGGCTGGCTCTGGCGATCCTGGCCCTGGAAGGGGCGAACTTCCTCCTTCTGGACGAGCCCACCAATCATCTGGATATTCCGGCCCAGGAAGTGCTGCAGGAAAGCCTGGAAAACTTCGAGGGCACGCTGCTGCTGGTCTCCCACGACCGCTATCTGGTGGACCGCCTCGCCACCCAGATCTGGGAGATTGAAAACGAATCCTTGCGCGTATTCAGCGGCACATTCCAGGAATACCTGGCGGTACGAGCGCGTGAGGAGATCGCGGCCAAGGCCGCGGCGTCCCTGGCCCGCGTGGAAATCCGCGCCACAAATGACCGGACGGCCCAAACAGCGGAGAAGGAGACGCGGAAGCGGGTCCAGGTGCTCGCCTCGCTGGAAAAGCGCATCGCGGATACCGAGGCGTTGCTGGCCCAGCAAGAACGTGACTTGCAGGACGCCAGCGAGAAGCAGCGGGTGGACGATGTACGCCGTCTGGCGGAAGCGTATGCCGCCACCCAGCGCGCCCTGGACGAACGGATGCGCGAATGGGTCGCGATCAGCGAGTAGAGCGGCCTTACGGCCATTCCTGGCCCAGTGTTAGCGAAGCTGCAGCCAGCCGCCATCTAGAGTCAGGTCATGCGTCGGTGCTACTCAGATCCAACCGGCAGCGTCATCGGACGAATCCATGGTGCGAAGCTGTCGGCAGCAGGCATAGCATTGTAGTTCGCACGTTCGGACGTAACGTCCCGGATTAGCGGCCGACCTTCAGCTCGGTGTTGTGGCAACAGGAGCAGCGGTCCATCATTCCTCAGGGCACGCTGAACTCCGGCCGCGGAACATGCTCTGCGCGGCCGGGGCGATCAGCGCGGCATCACGCCAAGCGCACTGCCATCATCACGTCACGGCCATGCAGGGTTCTGCACGACCTCGACGGCTTCAGCACGATCCTGCTCCGCATCTACCATTCCTGCGCGGACCAGGCGGAATCGGACGAGCCGTATAACAGTGCACGCGGCGGTGGAGGGGCGGCGTAGAGGTGACCAGGTCCCGCTGGTCACCTCTGCGCCACCTTGTCAGGCTTGGTAGTACAGCAGCACCAGCCCTGATGGATCGGTCTGGGCGCTGAGGAGCTTGAGCTTGACCCTTTCCACTATGTGCTCAAAGAGCGGCTTGCCGCTTCCCAAGATCACCGGATGCACGAGGAGCTGATACTGATCCACCAGCCCAAGGTTTGTCAACGCTTGGACGATGCTGGCGCTCCCATAGATCACGATGTTCTTGTCCGACTGTTGTTTCATCGCCGCCAGATCGGCCGCATCAAGCTCACGCTTGAGCGTCGAATTGTTCCACGTGACCTCGTTCAGCGTCTTGGAGTAGACCACCTTCCGCATGCTGTTCAGTTTGCGCGCATACGCCTTCAGATTCTCCGGTGCCTCGGGATTATCCGGGACATGCGGCCAGGCACCGGCAAAGCTCTCGTAGGTCACTCGCCCCAACAGCAGCGTGTCCGCTGCCCCTACCAGCTCATCCTGATAGTCTCCCAGAGGCACGACCCAGTCCATTTCATTGTTTGGACCGGCCACATAGCCATCAAGCGTAACCCACATGGTGACGATGAGCTTGCTCATCTTGGTTTCCTTCCACGTTCAGGCTCTCACGGAGCCCTCATTGGTGATAGCCGACCTCGTGCCGGCTCCTCACCATCCATACGAACGGCCATAGACCAGATCGACAGATAGACGGAACAATCGGTGTGCTGTTCGCCACTGCAGCCAACGACACCCTCAACGGTAGTTGCTGGTGCGATGCTCGTGGAGCCGATCACTATGCGCCTTGGACCGTAGCCGATGCTCCCTGCGTGTTCACGGGGCACGTTCCCGTGTGTGCGTGGCGGCCTCGGACCGCGCTCCGACGCATCGCCGTGATCAGCACAGCGGCGACGCTGATGTGGATGGTGGCCAGCACGGCCTTTGCGCTGCCACTCGCCCCGACAGAGGTGATAGGCACTAACGACCACACGAGCACGACCAGGCCGAGACCCGTCCAAATCGGTAGGGCCCGCCGAGTAAAGTGTTCCAGGATCGCCAGCGTGCCCCAGCCGAGGAGGGAGAACAGGAGCGTGAAGCTGAGGAGGAAGACGGGGCCGAAGAGCTGCGGGGGCTTGCCATTGTGCAGGTCAATCATGAGCGTGACGCCGAGGGCCTGGGACGCCAGCCACAGCAGGCCGGTGGCAAGCAGCGCACCGCAGACAGCGCGCGCGCGCAGGCGGTGATCCGGGGCGGTGGAAGCGCCGCGCGCAGGCAGGGGACGTGGAGCGATCATGGGTGTCGTACCTCCCGTAGTGCTGTGACCGACCGCATGTCGGTTCCTCACCATCTATACGAACGGCCCTCTGCCAGATCGACAGCCCGGCGAGCGAATTCCGACGACAGCGCGGCACGCCACCGCTCATTCAGCCAGCGTGAGTCCCTGACGGGCACGCTGCAGGAAGGCGCGTTCCGCCGCGTTCGTGGTGAGCGCCAGCGCGTCGTCATAGGCCAACGACGCCTCTGCATAGCGGTTGTAGGCGCCGGTTGTCAAGTGGGTCAGGGGCGCTTTTGATGAAGCAGGCAGAGCAGTAAGCTGGAATCCCAGAGTCCGTTCCCCTCTGGGGAAAGGGCGGTGCCAGGATGCTCACGCAACTGTTGTTTCCGGACGTGCCAGGA
>Ga0307373_10010066_pt1 | contig 13985 bp, 12 predicted proteins | sample OX2MG_FD_202534 | JGI IMG/M metagenome (GOLD analysis project Ga0307373, IMG submission 202534) | Soil microbial communities from Risofladan, Vaasa, Finland - OX-2 | ecosystem: Environmental > Terrestrial > Soil > Coastal area > Acid sulfate soil | place: Finland: Risofladan, Vaasa | collected... | reverse complement strand
CGTCTCGGCTCGCAAGGCGCACACGGAGCGAGGGCGCTCAACGGCCGCAACCTCCAATCGCTGAGCACGAGCGAAGCCTTGACCGTCAGGCGGGCGCTGGCACAACCAGCGCGCCTCAGCGCACGTACTTGGCGCAGCCTTCCGCGGCCCAAGCCGTTTTTCGGAAACATCGCGGTACCGCGGCGTAACGGGTTCCTCCGAACGTCCCAGGGTACGCGGCGTACACTTAGCGCACCGCCCGCGACTCCGGCTCCGACTGCAAACCAGATCATAATCCAGGAAATCGGCATGGGTCGCTACGACGACCAGGACTGCACGCTGTATCCGTATGTCTTCACTTTTTACTATAACTCTACGACCGGTGCCCTCTCGTCGGAGGCGGCGATACTCGCGACGCCGGCGCAGAGCAGCGCCGCTAGTCTTCCGCGGAGTATGAGCGCATGCTGAGCAGATTCAAGCTCGCGCTGTCGTTTGCGGTTATCGCGATCGTCGTTGCTGCCTGTAACGTTGACTCGCTTCTGAACATTCTATTCTCACCGCAGCCACAGCAGTTCGCGGGCGCCTTCGAGACGCTCGCTGTCGACAATTACGCGAACCCAACGCTCGACCTCAACGACCCGTATTCGGTCGCGAATCAATTAGATCCCATTGGCGATACAGATAACTTCGCACACGAGCTCAAAACTAATTCTGTTACGCCTTGGTCACAAATCGCGCGTCTTACGGACTCTCAGGTTTCGGCGACCTCGTTCCAGCAGTACCAGCAGAGCGTCGACGCGCTTTTCTACGATGGCCACGGCGGCCCTGGCGTAAACGCACTGTATGGCTGGGGTGTCTCGGGTTACGGATACGACGAGCAGGCCTGGGGCGCTGGCGATACGTTAGCCATGGTCGACGGCGATACGATCAATGGCATCGGCGGGAACCAAGGCACGGGCGAGCGCTTTCCGGCGGGCGGAAGGCTAAAGTGGATATTTGACCTCGGCTCTGATACTGTTGCAGCGCCCCCGTTCGTCGACCCCAACGACCCATACTGGACGGCCGACTGGACGCCCGCCTTCGGCGGTTCGCTTCATGGCCTCTACGGCGCATGGCAGGACGTCGGGTCATGCCCGTTCGGTAACCCAAGCCGGACATGCGACGTGGCCAATGGGACAACCGCGAAAGCCTTTGGTGCATACGTTATGCCTGGCGCTCTGTCAGGCAACCCGCTCGAGGGCGAGGATATCCATGACGCATGGGTGTCGGCCTTCATCGCGTCGGGTCAGGATGGCCGCTGGGCGATATGGGAGGATGCGTCGGCGCGAAACGACATCATCAGCGGCCCGGGTAACGGGAGCGCTCCTCCCTCGTACACCTCATCCTTGAGCGGCAGCATCATATTCTATTATCCGGCAAATCCTAACGGCTACAACGTGCAAAGCGTCACGGTCGCGCCTGATACTTTCGCGCTCAATCCGCAGTCGATAGCGAACGAGTCATGGAACGCGCAATCGCTGGCACAGCAATACGAGCCGCAGGCCGTCTCCCCCGTTGTCAACTCCGACAACGGATCCACCTACGTCTCGAAGACGAACTGGGGAGGGGTGCAATACAACTACGGCCAATCCGGCGCGGTAATGTACTTTGGGCCAAAGCCGCGCGACGCCATGGCCTTTTCTCAGAGTACGGCGCTGCAGGCCGCGGAAACCTACGTTAGCAGTACCCTCGGAATGCCGTCAGATGCGGTGCTGTATTCCGTGCTTCAGTTTTGGACGTATTCTCCCTCGACGGGCGCCGCCGTCAACGACGGCTACGAGTTCATCTGGCACCATGCGAACAGCTCGGTCGCGGGATACGACGCGATCAAGGTTGTGGTCGCCGACCGTCATACGTCGGTGAGAACCTGCGTGGACTGGATCTATAACGATCCGCCGATAAAGCCAATATGCGACCAATGGCAGGTGACCACGAGCGATACCCCTTACATCTCCTCAGCCTTTCGCCTGTGGCGTTCGCTTGCCGGTACGAACTCAAACATTCAACCCGCGGGAATGACCTCTATCGACGCTGTAACCGCCGCGAGCGCACTGCCTGCTGGCGCGAACATCACAGCCTATCAACCTGGGCTCTGGATGCCGGGTGCTGACGCCTCCTCAAGTGAAGGCGCTCGATCCGCGTGGATATTCACGATCGGAGGGCGTGAACAAATTGCAGTTGACGCCTATACGGGGCAAATCCTGGGATCGACGACAGAACAATGAGGTTGAGGGGTTTGTCGCTTGCGGCACTCCTGGCAGTTGTCATTGGCGCGTCACCGTCCGGTGCGTCGGTGCCCGCCTCGGATGTGTGGAGCAAACTCGCGATCGCGGTGAGAGAGCATCGAAATGCTGTTTATAATGCAGTCATGGATAACGAGGCGGCGGCGGCGCTCCGTACGGCGGCGCTCGCGCCGACAACTTCCGCCGCTTGCAAGGATGCCTACCTCGCACCGGGCGTGAGGGTCTTTGTTAGCGATCTGTACCTCTTCGGCCTGGGCAATCACGGGGATGGCTTTGGCGAGAACTGCCGCTTCGTTGAGCGCAATATAGTGCGCGGTGCGGCGGTACGGGGCGTGTCCACCTTTAACGACGCCTGGTTGCAGTTCGGGAGTATGCGTCCCCCGACTCCCGAGCCCTTTTTCGATGGCCATGCTGCCTACAGCGTCCCGACGATTCGGCTTAGCGGTGCCGCCATCGTACGGCGGCTCGATGATACCGAGGTTATCGAACTGCACTGCCGCGACCAGAGATACGGCGTGCTGCTCTTCGCCGGCAACGCGCGGCTTTCACTTGTGCGCGCTGCGGCTGTGACGCTAATGACGGGTTACGATGCCGGCGACTTCTATCCGGGGCCACGCGGGCCGCGCGCTCGCAACCTGCTGCTGGCTTTGCCACAGTTTGCGGTTGCAACGACAGTTGAAACGCGACTTGCCGCGACGGCGGGCCGGAAAGTCACCTTCTCGCAAACGGCGGTCGTTCGCCTAGGCGAATTTGGGGTGGGCAAGTCCTGGGACTGGCCGCCGTTGCCACACTTTGGATTCATTGGCCCGTCGTATCACCCGCCCCTAGCGCTGTCGTTCAACCACCCGTTCTATTTTGCCATCGTCTACTGGAGCGCGCACGCGCTGCTCTTTATTGGCTATGTCGCGCACCCGACGCTGAACGCTGAGTAGTGCCCGCACAGCTTCGGGCGTGGGCGCTACGATGGGGCCAGGCGGCATGCGCAACCGTCACGATGGCCTTCCTTGCCTCGGGCGCTGCAGACGCGCGCGCGATCTTGAGTTTCGTGCAGGAAACGGCGTCGGTCGGCAGCGCGCGCGTCGTGATGTTCTTTCCCGGCGGTGTTCCGGCCGGCTGGCACATGGAGGGCTCCGGTACGGACAGCGTCACTGCCGTGTTACCGGAGACGGCGAAGGGAATCGACTTCACGTCGGCACCGGCAATTCGAAGCAGCCCGGTCGAGTCGATCGCGATAGCAAGCGCAAATCGTGCTCTGAGGGTTTCATTTCGGCTTACCGGCGCTGAGCCCGTCACGACTCAAGCCCTTCCATCGGCGCTCGTGTTGCTCATCGGCTCGCAACCCAGGGCCGTAGCGCGGGCAGCGGTGCCGGCGGGTCCCGCTGCGCCTGTAGCCGCGTCGAGCTATACGGTGATTCCGCTGAAGTACGCCGACGTCAGTGAAATCGCCGACATCCTGGTGCAGGGACAACAACTGCAGCCGACCGACAATTTTCACCCCTCGGGCTCGATGTTCTCGCTGCCGACTTCGGGCTTGGGAATGGGAGGAGCGACCGGGGCAAACGATATGTCGGTCGGGGCTGCCGCATCGGCCCCTGCCGAACGCGTCACAGACACGATCGCCGTCGACCGCCGCCTCAATGCGCTCATCCTATCTGGGCCACCCGATGAGATCGCATTGATAAAAGCGCTGGTCTCTCAGATCGATGTCCCGCTGGACAGCGTGATGCTCGATTGCCAGATCGTCGAGCTAACCGAGTCATCGGCACACGACCTCGGACTCGATCTAGCGGCCGGCGCAGGCGGTCCCATTGCCCAGGCAAGCGTAGTGCTTGGAAACACCGCCGGTGCCTTGACCAGCGGCACCGGGAACACGCAGACCGCCGTATCGCTCGAAGGTCAGCTGTACGCGACTATCGCCCACGGCGGCGGCAGGATTCTCGCGACGCCGCGGATCCTCGCGCTCGACGGAACGCCCGCCCAAATCCTTGCGGGCGATGCGATTCCAATCATTCAGTCCACCATCTACCCCGGTTCCACGGCAATAACGCAGGTCTCGACAACGTATGTAACCGTCGGAATCAACCTCCAGATACTACCGCGGATCAGCGGAGACAATCAGGTTCTCTCCTATATTTACGCGGAGGTTTCGAGCGTCGCTGCATACGTTCCGACGCCCGAGGGCAATGTGCCCCAAATAAGTTTGCGCCGAGCGAGCACGGAGGCGCTGGTGCGCGACGGCAGCCCATTCGTGATCGCCGGGTTGCTGCAGGACAACGAGATAAGGAACATGTCCAAGCTCCCGATCCTGGGCGACCTGCCGATCATCGGTGGATTGTTTCGCGTGCGGCACGATTCGACCGCGCGCACCAATCTCTACATCGTGGTGACACCGCACATTATCAGGCAGCGGGCCGAAGCGCCGGCTGCAGCTAGTACCCCCGCGCTGTAGGCTATATAATGCCGACAGGACAGTTCGGCTCCGCGCCGGCCCACCGGGTCATGACGCCCGATGTAGCCCGCACCTGCCGTGCATCGGCCGATGCTCCGCAAAGGCATGTGGCGAAAGGGTTTGCGCGACGCACCGATATTTGCAAGCGCGTTTGCAAAGAGCGCTACCGAATCACCGCCGGCTCATGAGTTGCCGGAGCATGTACTGCAAGATCCCGCCGTGGCGGTAGTACTCGGCTTCGTCGGGAGTATCGATGCGCAGCCGGACGTCGAACGTGCACGATTGACCGCTGTGTGGATGCGTCGCGGTGACGTTTACGGTCATGCGCGGTGAGATGCCGCGCTCGATGCCGGTAACGTCGTAGAGCTCCTCTCCGGTGAGGCCGTACGCCTCGCGGTTCGCGCCCTCGAGATATTCGAGCGGAAGAATCCCCATACCGATAAGATTGCTACGATGGATGCGCTCGAACGACTCGGCGATGACGGCCTTGATGCCGAGCAGATAGGGGCCTTTCGCCGCCCAGTCTCGCGACGATCCCGAGCCGTACTCCTTTCCCGCCAGCACGACGAGCGGCGTGCTGCCTGCGCGGTATTTCATCGCTGCGTCGTAGATCGTCATCTGCTCGCCGGTCGGCAGGTAGCGCGTCATGCCGCCTTCGACGCCCGGCACGAGCAGATTGCGCAATCGCACGTTGGCAAAGGTACCGCGGACCATCACTTCGTGGTTGCCGCGCCGCGCTCCGTACGAGTTGAAGTCCTTCTGTTCGACTCCTCGCTCCATGAGATACGTGCCGGCAGGACTGTTGCGTGCAATGTTTCCCGCGGGCGAGATGTGGTCCGTCGTTACCGAATCCCCGAGCATCGCTAAGACGCGCGCATTTCTGACGTCGGCGGTTGCGGGCGGCTCGGCTTGCATGCCGTCGAAATACGGCGGCCGCTTCACGTACTCGGACTTCGGATCCCATGAAAAGCGCTCGCTCTTGCCCACGGCGATATTCGCCCAGTTCTCGTCTCCCTTGAAGACGTCGGCATAGCGCCGCTTGAACATCTGGTCGGTAATGCAGGCCGTCACGGTCTGCGCGATCTCTTCGTTGCTCGGCCAGATGTCGCGCAAGTACACCGGCCCTTCCCTCCCGATGCCCAACGGCTCCGACGTGAGATCGACGTCCATGCGCCCCGCGAGCGCATACGCGACGACGAGCGGCGGCGACGCAAGGTAGTTCGCGCGTACCTGCGGGTGGATGCGCCCCTCGAAGTTCCGGTTGCCCGAAAGTACCGCTGCAACGATGAGGTCGTGCTCCTCGACGGTGTCGGCGACTTCGGCGGGTAGTGGGCCCGAGTTGCCGATGCACGTCGTACACCCATAGCCGACGAGATCGAAGCCGAGCGTGTCCAGGTGACGCTGTAAATCTGCTTTCACGAGGTAGTCGGTGACGACTTGCGATCCCGGTGCGAGCGAAGTCTTGACCCACGGCTTCGTCTGCAAGCCGCGCTCGACGGCGTTGCGCGCGAGAAGCCCGGCACCGATCAGCACCGAGGGATTGGAAGTGTTCGTGCAGCTGGTGATCGCGGCGATCACGACGGCGCCGTCGGAGACGTCCTTTGCCGCGGCATCGGGCACGCTCTGCCCGTCGGCGTCGGCTTCGATATCCCCGATGGCGGCGGTTTGCCCGCCGCCCTCGCTCTCGAACCTTCGCACCGCATTGCCGTTGCCGTCGCGCGCTTTCGCCCATTCGCTCATCGCGGCCACGAAGGTGCTCTTCGCGTCGCGCAGCGGCACGCGATCCTGCGGCCGGCGCGGGCCGGCGATGTTCGGCTCTACCGTGCTCAAGTCGAGCTCCAGCACGTCGCTATAGTGCGGATCCGGCGTCGCATCGGTGCGGAAAAGGCTCTGCGCTTTCGCGTACGCTTCGACGAGCGCCACGTGCTCGGACGCGCGGCCCGTGAAGCGCAGGTATTCGAGCGTGCGATCGTCGATCGGGAACATCGAGACCGTGCATCCGAACTCGGGGGACATGTTCCCGATCGTGACGCGGTCCGCGACGGGCATCGCGCTCAGCCCTTTCCCGAAGAACTCGACGAACTTCCCGACGACGCCGCGCTTGCGCAGCATCTGCGTTACCGTGAGCACGAGGTCCGTCGCAGTGACGCCCTCGCGCAAGGCTCCTGCGAGCCGCACGCCGACGACCTGCGGAATCAGCATGGTGACCGGCTGGCCGAGCATCGCCGCTTCGGCCTCAATGCCGCCTACGCCCCACGCAAGCACGCCGAGCCCATCGACCATCGTCGTGTGCGAATCGGTGCCGACGAGCGTGTCGGGATAGGCGAGCGCCCCCGAAGGATCCGCCGCGAGCCCGCCGCCGCCTCCACCGAAGACCACACGCGCGAGATACTCGATGTTGACCTGGTGCACGATGCCGGTGTCGGGCGGTACGACGCGAAAACCCGATAGCGCTGCTTGGCCCCACTTAAGAAATGCGTAACGCTCGCGATTGCGCTCGAGCTCCAGCGCGGCGTTCTTTGCGAACGCTTCGGGACCGCGGAAGAAGTCGACTTGCACGGAGTGGTCTATCACGAGCTCGACCGGCTGCAGCGGGTTGATCGTCTTCGCGTCTCCGCCCATCGCCGAAATGGCGTCGCGCATCGCAGCCAAATCGACGACGCATGGGACGCCGGTGAAATCTTGCAGCAGAACGCGCGCCGGGCGAAATGCAATTTCCCGCTCCGGCGGCGTCGGAGACCAACGCGCCAGCGCTTCGACGTCGTCGCGTTTGACCGTGCGCCCGTCTTCGCATCGCAGCAGATTCTCGAGCAGAATTTTGATCGAATACGGCAGCCGCGCGAGGTTCGTCAGCCCCGCTTCTTCGAGCGCCCCCAAGCGAAAGTAGCGATAGCTTCGGTCTCCGACCGTCAGCGTTGCGCCTGCGTCAAAACTTCCTGCTCGTTCGATCATCGCACTCGTATGTTCGGGTCACCGTCGGCGTAGCCTTCGACGGCAATCGAGGCCTCGCCCCATAGCAGTCGTTGCAGCGGTTGCGCGACGAGCTCCAATCGCCACGGCGAGAGATCGAGCGCCTCTTCCAGAGCGCGCGGGTCGTGCGGCAACTCGCGCGATACACGTTCGAGCGACGCGCGGGGAACGAGAAGACTCGGCGCGAGATCGTGTTGTCGCGCAATCTCGCCGATCACGATGCTCATGAGCGAAGCGAGCGTGTCGCGCGCGATTCCGAGCGGACGACTCGGCCGTTCGGGAAGTTCGTCCTCCGGCAGCGCCTCCGCCTCGGCAACGGCCTCGAGAATCGCGGCGCCGTACTGCCGGCGCGCAGCCGCATCCAGACGACGCAGTTGCGCGAGGTCGTCGGGGCTCGTAGGTCGCAGCGTCGCCAACCCCGCAACGACGTCATCGGGAATGATGTAGCGCGGCGGGACGTCTCGCCGCCTCGCAGCCCGATCGCGCAGCTTCACGATCGCGCGCAACGCAGCGAGCTCGCGCCGGCTCATTCGCGAGGCTCCCGGCATGCGCAGATAGGCGCGTCGTTCGTCGATGCGATAGCGCTCGAACTGACCGAGCAACGCGCACTCCTCGCGCACCCACTCGAGACGCCCGGTCGAACGCAGCCGCTCGACGAGGTCGTCCTGCATCGGCAAGAGGTGGGCGACGTCGTCGACCAAGTACTCGATCTGGCGAGGCGAGAGGGGGCGCGTGCCCCAATCGCTGACCGTTTGGGACTTCGCGAGCCGTACGTTGCGCAGATCGCGTACCAGTTCGGCAAGCGATACCTGCATGCCGTAGCCGAGAAACGCCGCCGCCACTTGCGTGTCGAAGACGCGCTCCGGAACGCAATCGAACCGATCCGCAAAGATCTTGAGATCGGACGAGAGCGCGTGCCCGACGACTTCGGTCTGCGCCAGCGCTTCCGCCAGCGGCTGCAGGTGCGCGACGGCGATGGGATCGACGATGGCGACGCCGTCTTCGAACGCGAGCTGCACGACCATCAGACGCGGTGAGTAGGTACGCTCGGCATGAAACTCTGTGTCGAGCGCGACGCGCCTCGCGTCGCGGATGCGCGGGCAGAGTGCGTCGAGCGCTTGCGCGCTCGCGATCATCGTAACTCCGGTCACGGTTCGCCCGTCGGTGGAACGTGGTGTCGAAAGTGAAAGTCGAAATGCGGATGATGGTGCTCGAAATACGTGCGCGCGCGCGCTTCGTAACGGTGAACGTAGATCGTCACCTGATTGCCGAAGATCGAAAGAATCGCGCAGACGGGAATGGCCACCGCGCACATCGTCCAGACGTGCACCCACACCGGGACGCGGAAGGTAGCGGCGGTCGCCGTCGCAACGGTTCCGCCGAATCCCGGGATGATGCGCACCGCGATGAGAAAGCCGGGGGAACCGACGGGAAAGCGCTTCACCCATGCCGGCAACCGCGCAAGGTAGGAGTCGAGGTCGAGCAGTCGCGACGCGTGCCGATTGATCCAGTAGCCGAGCATCGCCGCGAGCACGAGTCCGATCGCATCGATGATCGTGCCGAGCACGGGTCCGAAGATCGCACCATTCATAACCGCGAGCGCGTCGGTGACCGAGAACGGCGCCGACGCAACCAACGCGAAGACGGCAATCGCCAGGGGATAGGCAAACGGGTAGTAGGAGCGGATCAGGTGCTCGACGAGCGGTTGATAGCGGATGACGACGACCGCAAGCACGAAGGAAGCGCCGAGGAGCGCTATGGCGGCTAGCCGCCTGATGGAAGTGCTCAAAGGGAGCGCGGTGTGATCGTCGAGACGCTGGTCACGGTACTCTGCGGAGTTGGTCTCTATGCATCGCTTTTCATGCTGGGAAGGGCTCGGCAGGCGGCACGAGGCAGCCTCAGCGAGCCAAGCGTGGTCGAAACGCCCCGCGCCCACCTCGTTGGGCGCGTCTCGAATGCGCTCCTCGGCGCCTGGTATTATCCGGCGCTCGCCGTAGCGGCCTGGCTCCCGCTGCCGCCAGACCTCTTGCTGCTCGTCTTCGCCCTCGTCGCGCTCGCGGCCGCAACGTCGGCCCTCCTTGCGTACTCGCTGCTTTTCGTCACGCGCCGACCGTGCGCGTACTGTTGGACCTCGCATGCAGTCAACTGGTCGCTCGTCGTCTTGTGGGCGCTTCATTCATGGTACTAGCCCCTTGCGGCTCTTGCGCAGCTCTGCTACGATGCTGCAATCTTGAGTGGGCGAGGAACCTTCGCATAACCACCCGGGAGAGGGTGCCGAGTTTGCGACAGAAAGCCGCGACACGGTAACGGCAGATGATCAGAGGCTACGCGTGTGCGCAGCCTCTCTGCTTGTATGTCGTTCGGCGGCGCCGCACCCCTCACTCTTAGGGCAATTGTTCGTCCCAAGATTTGAGAGCGTCGACCATCTCTTTCTCTTTGCCGTCCTTTGGTGGTTCGGCAGAGAACCAAGCGTTAAGAATTTCACCGGCGAGAGCGGGCGTAATCGCGCGGATCGAGAGCGCGAGGACGTTGGCGTCGTTCCACGCGCGTGCGCCGCGTGCCGTCTCCGCGTCGCCGCACAGCGCCGCGCGCGCACCGCGTACTTTGTTCGCGGCAATCGAGACGCCGGTTCCCGTCCAGCAGCAGACGATGCCGCTCGCGCAGGCTCCGCACGCAACCGCCTCGCCCACGGCTCGTCCGACGCTGGGCCAGTCGGCTTGCGCGTGCGGATCGAGCGCGCCGAAGAGCGCGAGATCGTCGCCGCGCTCGCGTAGGTGCCGCTCGAGCGCGTCGGTCAGCTCGCAGCGCAGGTCGCTTCCAAGGGCGATACGCATGGGAGGCGTATTCGCCAGGAATGGATGTACGCCCGGCGTCTACCGTGATGCTGGCACGAGACGCGAGCTCCCACGGGATCGAGGTCTTCATGCTGCGGCGCAGCGAGAAGAGCGCTTTCGCTCCGAACGTCTACGTCTTTCCAGGCGGAACCGTCGACCCGCAAGACCAGCATGCGCAACCGCGCGCGAGCCCGCAAGAGCTGCGCCGCCTCTTCCGGATGGCTTCGCCGCCGAGTCACGACCTTCAAGCAGGCCTCGTTGCGGCCGCACGGCGCGAAGTGTTGGAAGAGACGGGCGTTCGTCTCTCCGATAGCGAGCCGCTGGAGATCTTCTCCCATTGGATTACGCCCACGAGCATCGCGCCACGATACGACGTCTTCTTCTTCGTCGCACGCATGCCGGGCGGGCAGACACCGGTGGCCGATGCGACGGAGACGCACGACGGGCTCTGGATGACTCCCACGGACGCGCTCGCGCGCGGCGACGCGGGGCGCCTTGCGCTGATCTATCCGACGCGCAAGCACCTCGAACGGCTGCGCGGCTTTCGCAGCGTCGCCGAGCTGCTCGCGTTCGCGCGAGCGAAACCGATCCTCACGGTGCTGGCCGAGGGCACCGAGCGCGACGGCTTCGCGTTGCCCGACGCGCTCGAAGGTACGTGGTGAGCGCGATCGCAGATGACGCGCACATCACGCTCGTGCGCGCACCGAATCCTTCGCCGATGACGCTCACCGGAACCAACTCCTACCTGTTGAACTGCGGCGCGGGAGAGGCGCTCGTCATCGATCCTGGGCCGGCGCTCGAACGCCACGTTCGCGCACTGCTCGATGCGGCTGCCCGTATGCAGCTCGCCATTCGCGCTATCGCGATCACGCACGGCCATCCGGATCATGCGCCCGCCGCGGCGGCGCTCTCACGCGAGACCGGCGCCGCGATCTACGCTCACCCTCAATCGGCGGTGCCGCACGATCGCGATCTTTCCCTCGGCGGTTCGCTACGCGTCGGCGAGCTCGAACTGCACGCGATCGACGCTCCCGGCCACACGTTCGATCACGTCGTCTTCTTCGATCCCAAATCGCTCACGCTCTTCACCGGGGACGTGATATTGGGTGAAGGAACGGTCGTCATCGCGCCGCCGGGTGGCGCGATGCGGCCGTATCAGCGCACGCTCGAACACCTTGCGCGCAAGTTCCCGCAGGCGCGCGCTATTCGCGGCGGACACGGCCCGCTCGTGACCGACGCTCAAGCAAAAATCGCGGAGTACATCGCGCATCGGCAGTGGCGGGAAGCACAGCTCCTCGACGCACTTTCGCATGGGCCGCAGACGATTCCCGAGCTCGTGACGCGCATCTACGCCGGCACGCAGCCGGCGCTCTGGCCCGCCGCCGCGCGCCAGTTACTGGCGCATCTCCAAGCGTTGACGCAAGAAGGACGCGTCGTCGCGATGCCCATAGAGCGGCCGCTCACCGCACGCGAGTCGGCGATGCTCAATCCCGACTGGGCCTCGCTCGTCGAAGCCGAGCTCGCCGCCGTGATCGAAGCCGAGCTCGGAAGTGCGTATCGCATCGAGCGCCTCGATCGCTACGCGCTCCTACCACGAGAGGACGATCTTGCCGAACTGTGACGCATCGTCCATGCGCCGCATGGCGGCAACGATCTGCGTCATCGAGAAGACGCGATCGACCGCGGGCTTGAGGCCGTCTTCGAGCAGAGCGAGCATCGCGCCGAAATCCTGCGGGCTTCCCATCGTCGACCCGAGGACCGAGAGCTCGTTCCAAAAGAGCGCAAAAAGCTTGACGTTTGCCTCCGGGTGCGTGCCGCCGTAGAGCACGACGCGACCGCCGGGACGCACGACGCTAAGCGCTTTCGAGAACGTCTCGCCTCCGGACGAATCCACGACGAGATCCACCGGACCGGCGGCCCGCACGTCTTTCTCCCACGAGGAGTTCTCCGCGTAGTTCAGCACGAGGTCGGCGCCGAGTGCGCGCGCGCGCTCGAGCTTCTCCTCGCTACTCGACGTGGCGATGACGCGGGCACCGGCCTGCTTTGCAAAGAGCAAAACGAACGTCTGCACGCCACCGCCGGCTCCCGGAATCAGGACTGTCTCGCCGCGTGCGAGCTTGCCGCGCGTGAAGAGGGCGCGATACGCGGTGAGCCCTCCGAGTGGAATCGCCGCCGCCTCTTCGAACGAAAGATGCGCCGGCTTCGGATAGACGTTGAGCGCCGGCACGCAGACGTATTGCGCAAACGTTCCGGCGCGCGGCATGCCGAGAATCGACGACGCCGGGGAACGCAGCGCCGGATCGTCGCCCCAGTCGAGCATCGGATAGATCACGACATCGCTGCCCGGGTGAAGGCTCGTGACGCCGTCGCCGAGTGCGGCGACCTCGCCGGCCCCGTCGCTGCCGAGCAGCGCGGGGAGTGCGATCTTCGGGTAGAGGCCGCGCGTGACGAAGAGATCGCGATGATTCAGCGCCGCTGCACGGATGCGAACGAGAACCTCTCCCGCTGCCGGCGCGGGCGTAGGAACCTCCTCGAGGACGAGCCGCTCCGGGCCGCCGAGCTCGTGAAGGAGCACCGCACGCATGGCCAACCGGTACGACGCCGCGCACGCCAGGCCTTCGCCACCGTCGCGCCGTACGAGCCACTCCCTATGAAGAAGCGCGGCCGTATTCTGAGGGCGATCTTTCGGGGAATCGCGCGCGTTCAGGAGAGCTTCGAGATCCACATCGGCCCGATCCACGCACGCGGCGTTCCCGCCATCCTGGTCGGCGTCACCGGCATCGTTGCCGCGTCCGGCGTGGCTGCGATGCTCGCGAGAAGCGCCGAGCGCCTTCCCGAAACGCTTCGCGAAGCGCGCGGGTTGTCGGATTCGTTGCGAGGCACGCGCCCGCCACTCAATCCGTGATAGACAACGACGCGCTGGCCGCGCTGATCCGTGAGAGCATTCCCGATGCCGAGGTCGAGATCGTCGATCGAACCGGCACGATGGATCATTTCAACGTCACCGTTCGGTCCGCAGCCTTCAAAGGCAGGACGCTCGTACAACAACATCAGCTGGTCTATGGGGCGCTTCGAGGCGCTCTGCGCGACGGCCGCGTGCATGCGGTCGAGCTCAAGACCATCCACAGGGAGGAATGACCATGCCGCAAGAGATTCGCGACGAGATCGCCCGCGAGATCGGCGCCAACAAGATTCTCGTCTACGGTAAGGGCACGAAGGAGGCTCCGCGCTGCGGATTCACCCTCGAAACGATCGAGTTCTTCGACCGCTTCGGTTACCCGTTCGAAGTCGTCGACGTGCTCGAAAACATGCCCAAGCGCGACGCGCTTGCCGCGATGACGGAGTGGCCGACGCTGCCCAAAGTCTTCATCGACGGGACGTTCTACGGCGATACCGACGTGCTCGGACCGATGGCCGAAAGCGGCGAGCTGCACGCCTTGCTCGAGAAGAGCTTCGGCACTGCGCCGCAAC
>Ga0307373_10010063_pt1 | contig 13988 bp, 12 predicted proteins | sample OX2MG_FD_202534 | JGI IMG/M metagenome (GOLD analysis project Ga0307373, IMG submission 202534) | Soil microbial communities from Risofladan, Vaasa, Finland - OX-2 | ecosystem: Environmental > Terrestrial > Soil > Coastal area > Acid sulfate soil | place: Finland: Risofladan, Vaasa | collected... | reverse complement strand
ATCCGCGAGGGCATCGTTGCGGGCATCCCCGCGCGGGTCTGCCGGGTCAGCTTCTCGGGAGAGCTCGCCTACGAGCTCAACGTCGACGGCCGTCGAGCCCTCGCGCTCTGGGAGGCCATCATGGCATCGGGCCAGGTGACCCCGTACGGAACCGAGGCGATGCACGTCCTGCGGGCCGAGAAGGGCTACCCGATCATCGGCCAGGAGACCGACGGCACGGTGATCCCGCACGACCTCGGTATGGAGTGGATCGTCTCGAAGGGGAAGGGCGAGTTCGTCGGGAAGCGCTCGTTTGCTCGGGCCGACACGGCGCGCCCCGACCGGAGGCACCTGGTCGGCCTGCTTCCACTCGACCCGGAGGAGCTCCTCCCGGAGGGTGCGCAACTCGTCGCCGACCCCGATCACCCGGTCCCGGTCCCGATGCTCGGTCACGTCACGTCGAGCTACCGGAGCGCCGCACTGGGGCGGACCTTCGCCCTCGCGCTCCTCGAGAGCGGGCGCGAGCGGATCGGCCAGACCGTCCACGCACCGCTTCCGGGGCGCACGATCGCGGCCGAGATCGTCGAGCCCGTCCTTTACGACCGGGAGGGGGCGCGCCGCGATGGCCGTCCTCTCTGAGCTCGAGCTCGACGCGCAGGTGTCGAGCCGCGGCGAGCCGCAGCCGGGATTCCCGGTCGAGCCGAACACGACCGCGACGGTCGACGGGAACACCATTCTCTGTCTCGGGCCGGACGAATGGCTCGTGCTCGGAGGCCACGAGGAGGACTACCCGCGGGCAGCGGCGACGGTTGACGTCTCGGCCGGCCGCGTCGTCCTCGAGTTGAGCGGCACCGATGCGGTGGAGGTGCTCGCGCAGGGCTGCTCGCTCGACCTCCACCCGTCGGTCTTCGCTCCAGGCTCGTGCGCGCAGACGCTGCTCGCTCGGGCCCAGGTGATCCTTGTCCGCCCCGACGAGCGGCGGTTCCTCCTTCTCGTCCGCCCGTCGTTTGCGCCCTACCTGCGGGCGTGGCTCGAGGACGCGATCGCGGGAGCTACCACCCTCCGATCCAGCCGCTGAGCAGGCCGAGCGGCTCCGACTCGGCGGGCTCCCCTGGGCGCGCCCGCAGGAAGTCGAAGTCGCAGCCCTGGTCGGCGCCGAGCACGTGGGCGAGGTACATCGCGCCGTAGCCGCGCCGGTAGGCCGGCTCCGGCGGGCCGAGCAGCTCGAGCCGGCGGGCGATCTCGCCGGCGGGAACGTCGAGGTCGAGGCGGCGGCTCTCGACGTCGAGAACGATCAGGTCGCCGTCCCGAACGGCGCGCAGCGGGCCCCCTGCCGCCGACTCCGGCGCGACGTGGAGGACGACGGTGCCGAAAGCGGTCCCGCTCATCCGGGCATCGGAGATCCGCACGAGGTCCCTGACCCCCTGCTCGAGCAGGCGCTTCGGGATCGGCAGCGAGCCCCATTCCGGCATCCCCGGGCCTCCTTTCGGGCCGGCGTTTCGCAGCACGAGCACCGAATCGGCCGTGATCCAGCGGGCGGGGTCGTCGATTCCGGCGGCGAGCTCGTGGATGTCCTCGAAGACGACCGCCGGGCCTCGGTGCGCGAGCAGGCCGGGGGAGGCGGCGCTGCGCTTGATGATCGCCCCCGCGGGGGCGAGGCTGCCACGCAGCACCGCGATTCCACCCTCGGGGGCGAGCGGATCATCGAGCGGTCTAATCACGTCGCGATCGGGTGCGCTCGCCGCCGCCGCGGTCTCCTCGGCGAGGGTTCGGCCCGTGACCGTGAGCGCCTCGCCGTGGAGCAGCGGTGCGAGCTCGTGCAGCACCGCATTGATGCCGCCTGCGCGATGGAGCTGATGCACGAGATGCTCGCCCGAGGGCCTGATGTTCGCGATCAGCGGCGTCACCCGGGAGAGCTCGTCGAAGCGCGCGAGCGTGAGCGGGACTCCGACGCGGCCGGCGAGGGCGAGCAGGTGGATGACCGCGTTCGTGCCGCCGCCGATCGACATCAGCACGGTGATCGCGTTGTCGAACGCCTCCCCGGTGAGGATCCGGGAGGGCCGGAGCCCCTCGCGGGCGATCTCGACCGCGCGCGTCCCGGTCGCCTCGGCCGCGCGCGAGCGGGCCGGGTCGAGGGCGGGGATCGATGCCGTCCCCGGCAGGCACATCCCGAGCGCTTCGACGATCGAGGTCATCGTCGAGGCCGTCCCCATCTCGTTGCAGTGCCCGAAGCCGCCCGTCGCGGCCGCCTCGAGCTCGTCGAACTCCTCCCGCGACATCCGCCCGGCGCGGAGCTCGTCGACGTAGTGCCAGAGGTCGGTGCCCGCCCCGAGCTCCCGCCCTCGGAAGACCGCCGGCGGCGAAGGGCCGCCGGTGATCATGATCGCCGGGACATCCGCGCTGGCGGCGCCCATCAGCGCTGCGGGCACCGTCTTGTCGCAGCCGCCGAGCAGGACGACCGCGTCGAGCGGGTAGGCCCGGATGCACTCCTCGACGTCCATCGCCATCAGATTGCGGTAGAGCATCGTCGTCGGCTTCATCAGGTTCTCGCCCAGCGAGATGGTCGGGAACTCGAGCGGCAGCCCGCCGGCGAGCGCGACGCCGCGCTTGACCGCCTCGGCCAGGCCGCGGAAGTGGAGGTTGCAGGTGACGAGTTCTGACCACGGGTTGCAGATCCCGACCACCGGCCGCCCGGCGAGGCTCGCGCGCGCGATGCCCTCGGCGTGCAGCGAGGTGCGATGGATGAATCCGGAGAGCTCGTGCCCGCCGAACCAGCGCTCGCTCCGCAGCCCGCTCACGCCGGGCCTCGCGCCTCGAGCTCGGCTGCGAGCTCGACGAACGGGTCGAGCGTTTTCGGGTTGGCGAGCGACCCGCGGCTCAGGGCCGTCTCGGGCGCGGCGCCCATCAGGATCCGCTTCACCGGCACCTCGACCACCTTCCCAGACAGCGTCCGCGGGATCTCGGCGAGCTCGCGGATCTCGTCGGGAAGGTGGCGCGGCGAGCAGTCCTCGCGGATCCGCCGCCGGATCTCGGCGACGAGGCCCTCGTCGAGGGCCGCGCCCTCGCGCACGACGACGAAGAGCAGGATCCATCCGTTCGTCGCCGGTAGCGGCAGGTCGACGACGAGGGCGTCCACCACCTGGTCGAGCTCGAGCACCGCCCGGTAGATCTCGCTCGTCCCGATCCGGACGCCGCCGCGGTTGATCGTCGAGTCGGAGCGGCCGTAGATGATCGCGGTCCCGCGCGAGGTGATCTCGATCCAGTCGCCGTGACGCCAGATCCCGGGAAAGAACGAGAAGTAGCTCTCGCGGAGGCGCTCGCCGTCGGGGTCGTCCCAGAGGTAGAGCGGCATCGACGGCATCGGCTCGGTCAGGACGAGCTCTCCGACCTCGTCGAGCACCGAGCGCCCGTGCTCGTCGAAGGCCTCGACCTTCGCTCCGAGCGATCGCGCCTGAAGTTCGCCCTCGTAGACGGGCAGGGTAGGAACGCCGCCGACGAAGGCGGTTGCGAGGTCGGTGCCGCCGCTCATCGAGAAGAGCCACGTGTCGGGCCCGACGTGCTCGTAGACCCAGCGGAAGCCCTCCGGCGCGAGCGGCGATCCGGTCGAGCCGACGCTGCGCAGCGCGCTCAAGTCGCGGCCGCGGGTCGGCTCGACGCCGCCCTTGATACAGGCGGAGAGGTAGGCGGCGCTCGTGCCGAAGCAGGTGACGCGTGCGGAGGAGGCGAGGTTCCAGAGAACGGCCGGGTCGGGCGCGACCGGGTTGCCGTCGTAGATGACGATCGTGGCGTCGGTCAGGAGCGCCCCGATCAGGTAGTTCCACATCATCCAGCCGGTGGTCGAGAACCAGAAGACCCTGTCGCCGGCCTGGGCGTCGGTCATCAGATGCAGCTGCTTCAGGTACTCGAGCAGGATCCCGCCCTGCCCGTGAACGATTCCCTTCGGCAGGCCGGTCGTGCCGGACGAGTAGAGCACCCAGAGCGGGTGGTCGAACGGCAGCTGCGTGAACTCGAGCTCGGCGCCCTCGCCCGAGCGCCCGAGCTCGTCCCAGCCGATCGCGCTGCGGAGCCGGCCGAGGTCCGGCGCCGCGTCGAGATAGGGCAGCACGACCGTTCGCTCGAGGCTCCCGATCGCGCTCTGGATCTCGCCGACCACGTCGAGGCGGTCGAAGTCGTGGCCGCCATAGCGGTAACCGTCGACGGCAAACAGCACCTTCGGCTCGATCTGGGCGAGCCGGTCGATCACGCTGCGGGCCCCGAAGTCGGGCGAGCAGCTCGACCAGGTCGCACCGATCGACGCGCAGGCGAGGAACGCGATCGCTGCTTCCGGGATGTTCGGCAGGTAGGCGGCGACCCGGTCGCCGCGATCGACGCCAAGCTCGCGCAGTCCCGCCGCCACCCGTGCCGTCGCTGCCCGCAGCTCGCCCCAGCTCAGGTCGGCCTGGGGCCGCAGCTCCGAGGCGTGGACGATCGCCACCCGCTCGTCGGGCTTGCCGCGGAAGATGTGCTCGGCGTAGCTCAGCTCTGCACCCGGGAACCATTCGGCCGACTCCAGCGTGCGGCGGCCGAGAACGCGCTCGTAGGGCCGTGAAGCCTGGACGTCGAAGTACTCCCAGAGCGAGCCCCAGAACCCCTCGAGATCGGTGACCGACCAGGCCCAAAGCTCGTCGTAGCCGGCAAACGAAAGGCTTCGCTTCGCCTCGAGCCAGCGCAGGTAGCGACTCAGCATGGTCCGCTCGACCTGATCGGGCGAGGGCGTCCAGAGCGGTGCGACCGACCGCTTGTTCAACGGGCGCTCCACCCGAGGTCGATCACGACGGGCGCGCCGGTGAACGCCCGGCCGGAGCGGCCGAGGACGAACCCGACGACTTCTGCGACCTCCGACGGTTCGAGCAGCCGCTTGACCGCGTGCGCTGCGAGGATCACGTCGTCGAGCACGCGTTCCTGCGGTAGGCCGTGCACTCTCGCCTGATCGGCGATCTGCGCCTCCACGAGCGGCGTGCGGACGTAGCCGGGGCAGATCGCGGTCGCGCTGATCCCGTCCTTCGCGCCCTCGAGGGCGATCGTCTTCACGAGGCCGAGCACGCCGTGCTTTGCCGCGACGTAGCCCGCCTTGAACGGCGAGGCGACGAGCGAGTGAGCCGACCCGATCACGCAGAAGCGGCCGTCGCCAGAGGCTGTCAGTGCATCCCAGGCGTGCTGGGCGAGCAGGAACGGGCTCGTCAGGAGAACGGCGAGCAGCGCGTCCCAGCGCTCGACGGGAAGCTCTCGCACGGGCGCTACGTGCTGGAAGCCCGCCGCAGCCACGACCGCATCGAGGCGGCCGAAGCGCTCGAGTGCGGCGTCGACGACCTGCCGGTTTCCCTCCGGCGTCGCGAGATCGCCGTCGGCGAGATCGACGGCGTGTACCGCCCAGCCGTCGGAGTCGAGTTGCGTCGCGATCGCCCCGCCGATCGCGCCCGCCGCTCCCGTCACCAGGGCGGCGCGCCTCGCCTCGGGCGGTGATGTTTCAATCGCAGGAGAAACGGGGGCCACGGCGGTGAGTAAATCATCGAGGCACCTACCGGGTCGGTCGGCCCGGCAAGGGCTGGCGTCGGGAGTTCTACGGCACCGCCGCCGGGCACGGCGTATCGTTGCCGCGATGTCGTCGGCGCAGCTCAGGGAGCGGCTTGCGGGCGTCACCGCCGTGCCGGTCACGCCGTTCGTGCGCGGCGGCAAAGCGATCGATCACGCCGCTCTGGAATCGCTGATCGGGCGGATCGATTCGGCGGGCATCCAGGCGATCACGACACTCGGCGCGACGGCCGAGGTATTCCAGCTCAGCAGCTCCGAGCGGCGCGAGGTCGTGCGGGTCGCCGCCGCGACACGGGCGAACGCCGCGCTGCTCGCCGGTCTCGCAGGGCCTCTGTCGGAGCTGCTCGAGCTGGCCTCGTTCGCGGCGGAGCAGGGCGTCGACGCAGTGATGGTGCACGAGCCGGGCGACCCGGGTGGATCCGCCGGGGGCCTCGTCGCGCTGCTGCACGCGGTTGCGGACGAGTCGCCGCTTCCGGTCGTGCCCTATCTCCGCACGCCGCGGCTCGCCGCCGCCGAGCTCCATGCGGTCATCGACCATCCGAACGTCGTCGCGGTCAAGTACGCGGTGCCGGACCTCGAGCGGGCCTCGGCGCTCATGACCTCGGGCGGTCTCGCCGAGCGGACGCTTTGGGTCTGCGGCCTCGCCGAGCTGTGGGTGCCCGCGTTCGCCCATCTCGGCATCCGCGGCTTCACCTCGGGCCTCGCCAATGTCGAGCCTGCCCTGGCGCTTGCGCTGCTCGCAGCGCTCGAGCGGGGGGATTCGGCTGCCGTCGACGAGCTGCTCGCGCTGGTCATCCCGTTCGAGCTGCTGCGCAACCGCGATCGGGGCCGCCACAACGTCGCGGTCGTCAAGGAGGCGCTGGCCGCAGCAGGTCTCGCGGAGCCCGACCTGCGGCCGCCGGCCGTGCGGCTCGATCGCTCGGCGCAGGCCGAGCTGGCGGCCGTGCTCGACCGCTTTGCGTCGTACCTCGGGGAGCGGTCGTGATCGTCGATGTCCACTCGCACCTCTGGTGGTACCCCGACCACATCGGCGAGGAATGGGCGAGCGAGGCTCTCGCGTCGAAGCTCGTGAAGCTCGAGCGTTCCGGCGGCGAGGCCTACGCGGGCGCGCTCGACCTGCACAGCTACGACTCCCGCCCCGAGCAGCACTGGGAGGCCTCCGTCGGCGCCGACAAGGTCGTCGTGTTCGGCCTGCAGGCGCGCGCCGTCGGCGTCTGGGTGCCCAACGAGCTGATCGCGGAGTACGCAGCCGCCCACCCAGAGAAGATCGTCGGCTGGGCATCCGTCGACCCGAACGACCCGGGCTGCGTCCCCCAGCTCGAGCACGCGATCGACACCCTGAACCTTCGCGGTCTCAAGCTGGGGCCGGTCTACCAGCATTTCGATCCGGAGGACGAGCGGCACTGGGAGCTGTTCGAGCTCTGCAGCGATCGCAACGTCCCGGTGATCTGGCATCAGGGAACGACCTTCCCCAGTAAGGCGCGTCTCAAATGGGGCGCACCGCTCCAGCTCGAGGGGATCGCGATGCGGTTCCCCGACCTGCGGATGATCATCGCCCACCTCGGTCACCCCTGGGAGGAGGACACGGTCGCCCTGATCCGGAAGTGCCCGAACCTCTACGCCGACATCTCGGCGTGCCACTACCGGCCCTGGCGGTACTGGATGTCGCTGATCAATGCGATCGAGTACGGCGTCGCGGACAAGCTGCTTTTCGCCTCGGACTTCCCGTCGGGAACGATCGAGAACGTGCTCAATGGCCTGCGCAGGGTCAACGACGTCGTTGCCGGAAGCGGACTCCCCACCGTCGATCTCGACACCCAGGAGAGCATCATCCACGAGAACTGGAAGGGAGCCTTCCCGGAGTGGATCCCCTGACCGCACCGGAGGCCCCGCGGCGAGGCCCTGAGCAATCGAGGCCGGAAACACCCGTTCGCAGACGGGTTCCGTCCCGTCCTGGCTGTCAGCTCAGCTAACGCGGTAGCGGTCGACCAGCAACCGGTCGAGCTCGACGCCGAGGCCTGGTGTGTCGGGGACCGGCAGATACCCGTCTTCGAGTCCCGGCTGGCTGGAGACGAGCTCCCGGACAAACGGCGACGGGGCGAGGCAGTACTCGACGAGCTCGCCGTCGGGCCGGCTCGCCATCCAGTGCAGCGACGCCATCAGACAGATGCCGGTGCTGAAGGCGTGTGCGACGGTGCGCCGGCCCGCAGCGAAGGCGAGCTCGGACGCCGCCCTTGCCACCGTCAGGCCGCCGCAGATCGCGACGTCGGGCTGAAGCACGTGCAGCCCCGCGTCGATCAGACGCGTGAAGTCGAGCACGCCGGTTTCCATCTCGCCCCCTGCGATCGGCACCGGCGAGCGCTCGCAGAGCCACGCGTAGCCCGCGAGGTCGTCGTAGCCGAGAGGCTCCTCGAACCAGCCCACCTCTCGCCTGGCGAGCTCCTTCGCGCGCGCGAGCGCCGTCTCGGGGTCGAAGGCGCAGCCGGCGTCGACCATCAGCTCGGCACTGCCGCCGAGTACCTTCTGCGCCGCATCGACGTGCGCAAGGTCGACAGCCTCGTCGAAACCGAACGGGCCCCAGCCGAACTTCACGGCTCGCAGGCCGAGCTCCAGCGCCTCGCGAGCCTTCGCCGCCGTCTCCTCTGGCGTCTGCCCGAACAGGTAGCTCGCATACGCCCGGACGCGATCCCGCTGCTTGCCTCCGAGCAGGGAGTGCACCGGCTCGCCGAGCGCCTTGCCGCGGATGTCCCAGAGCGCGAGGTCGGCCGCGCTGATCGCGTGCAGCGCAATCCCGCGGCGGCCGTAGCGGCGCGTCTCGTCGAACATCAGACGCCAGTTGCCCTCGACATCGAGTGCGTCCTGTCCGAGCAGGATCGCGCGCAATCCGTGCCGCCGCGCTGCCGACCGCGGCGCCTCGACGATCGCGCGGCACACATAGGAGTTGCTCGAGACCTCGCCGACCCCGGTGAGGCCGTCGTCGGTGGTGATCTCGACGAGCAGGACGTCGCGTGTCCCGTCTGCCTCCTCGGGCACGTCCGGTAACCGCAGGTGGAGAGCCTCGACCTCCGCGATGACCGGCAACGTCAGTCCATGCTCGGCAGGGTCGGGAGCGTCGGCCGCTTGACGCGGTGATCGACGCGCTCGCCCTTGTCCATCGCACGGAACTCGCGGACGAAGTCGAGCAGGCTCGAGACCGCCTGCTCCACCACGGCCTCTCCCTTGGCTCTCGTGGCGAGTGCGGCCGCACCGGTCACGCCGGTCGGCGTCGCGGTGCTCGTCCAGCGCACCATCTTGATCGGCCCGCCGCCCTTTGAGATGTCCGAGTAGAGGAACCGCGAGCTCGGGTGACCGGACGCGCCGCCGACATGGTTGACCGCCTTGTCCATCTGCACCCGCGCCTCGTCGAGATAGAGGTACGCAGACGTTTCGAGCTCGCACGCGTGCGAGGCTCCGCCGAGCCCCGACTCCCGGACGCGCTCGAACGCCTCCGTGGCAAGCCGTACCCAGAGCGTCGAGGCGACGAGGGCATCGGTCTCGAGCGTCGCGCGCCGCGCGATGAACTCGCAGAGGTGCTCGTTCGAGCCGTGCCCGTCGATCAGGACGATGCGATCGAAGCCGGCGTAGACGACGCTCTTGCAGACGTCGAGGCAGTACTCGATGAAGTGGTCGTAGTGGACGTGGATCGTGCCGGGAAAATCGAGCGCGTGTTCGTTGTAGCCGTAGGGGATCGTCGGCATCACGAGCAGCTCGGTCGGCGCCTGCTGCGCCGCCTTGACGCAGACGCTGCGTGCGAGGAAGTTGTCGGTGTCGAGCGGCAGGTGGTGCCCGTGCTGCTCGGTGCTGCCGATCGGGAGCAGCACCACCTTGCGGGCTGCGACGGCCTCGTTCACCTCGGGCCAAGTGAGGTCGTCGTAGTAGATCTTCTCGAGCGAGCTTGCGGCGGAATCGGCCATTTGCGCCTGACCTCCTGGACCGTGACTGCCGACTCGGGCACTGTCTGCAACCACTGGTCTGGTTGACAATCTCCGGGCTAACGGTCGGATGCGGGAGGATCCGGCGCCCGGCGCCAGTCTAAGCCGCCGGGCGAGCCGGGCGCGACGACGAGCGAGTCGAACCGGCGGGCGGATGGAGTGTGAAGGGTCGCCGCCGCTCGGCAAGCCGGGAATCAGAGCCGGTCTCGCGCCCGAGCTCCGCGCGAGACCCACAACGTCGCGGCGTCGCCGGCCGAGGTCGCCGTCCAGGCGATCGAACGCGGCCCCTGGCAGTGGATCGAGTCGCCTTCGCTCAAGACGTGCCGAACGTCGTTCACGTCGATCTCGATCTCGCCGACGTGCACGAAGACGAAGAGATCGTCGCCGGCAAGCGGGAACGGTGCGGAGGCCGATACGCCCGAACGCTCCCGCACATACCAGACCTGGACGCGCGACCCGGCCCCGACGAGCTGGGCCCAGTCGAGCGAGGCGTCCACCTTGCCGCGCGCGATCCCCGCCGCCGGCGAGGCGCGGAGCACCTCGGCGAGCGTCAGATCGAGCGCATGCGCGACCCGCGCCAGCACCGGAAGCGATGGCAGCGTCGTCCCCTTCTCGATCGACGACGAATGCCCGACCGAGATACCTGCCGCGGCCGCGACCTCGGCGAGCGTCAACCCGAGCTCGCGCCTGCGCTCGCGGAGCCGCCGTCCGAGCAGGTTGAGCGGCTCGAAGCTCTCGTGGGCGCGCGCGATGGTCGTCATACGATCGCCGGTGTGAGGATCCAGATCGCCTCGACCGGCTCATCCGAGACGACCTCGGCGGAGTGGCCGTGCTGGGAGGAATAGTGGGCCCACTCGCCCGGGCCGATCTCGTGTGTCTGCTCGCCGATCGTCAGCTTCACCCGCCCGGAGAGGACGAGGGCGAACTCCTCTCCCAGGTGGCGGAAAGGGAGGGCGGCCGCTCCGGGAAGGTGGCGCGCGTACACGGCGGAGAAAGCCGACCCCTCGACCTGCTGGGCGAGCACTGCGTACTCCTCGCCCGACTGGCGCTCGAGCCTGAACCCGTTCCGATCGGATGCACGCACGATCCGCGTCGTCGCTTCGCTGCTGTCCGGGAAAAACGTCGCCAGCTCCGCGCCGAGGCTCGCTGCGATCACCTGGAGCGCCGTCAACGACGGCACCGCCTGCCCGTTCTCGATCTGGGAGAGGTAGCCCGCCGACAGCCCGCTGTCGGCCGAGACCCGCTCGAGCGTTAGCCCTTGCTCCCGCCGGAGCCCCTGGAGCCGCTGCCCCAGATGCCGGAAGTCCTCGTCGACCACGGTTCGCGTCAGTGTAAACGGATCTTTCCTCTCGATTGACTTTTCGCGACCCGGCCAGTAAGAAGGGACGTTCCCGGCTCACATGAGATGACCCACTCGATCCTCACCATCCCGGTCCGCGCGATCGACGAGGACGCCTTCATCGAGGTGTTTCACCGCCCCGATGGCTACCAGTCGTGGCTCGACGCGCCGATCCGCGCCACCCTGAGGCAGGAGATCGAGCCTCTCCTCGCCGGCCCGATGACCGGCAGCCTCTACGACGAGGTCGGCGCATGACGGCGCTCCTGCGAGCCGCGACCGATGTCGGCGGCACCTTCACCGACCTCGTCACCTTCTGGAGCGATCCCGAGACGGGGCGCCAGGAGATCCTCACGGCGAAGTCCGACACCACGCCGCCGGACTTCGAGCGCGGCGTCCTCGACGTGCTCGCGAAGAGCGGGATCGCGATCGGCGAGATCGGCTTCCTCGCCCACGGGACGACACTCGTGATCAACGCGATCACTGAGCGCAAGGGCGTGAAGACCGCCCTGATCACGACCTCGGGGTTCCGGGACTCGCTCGAGATCGCGCGCGGCAACCGGCCCGACTACTTCAACCTCCACTACGAGAAGCCGCCGCCGTTTGTGCCCCGCTACCTACGGCGCGAGCTCCCCGGCCGGCTCACCCACGATGGGCGCGAGCGCGAGCCGCTCGACCTGACCGGCCTCCCGGGGATCGTGGCGGACTTCCGCGCCGACGGCGTCGAGGCCGTCGCGATCTGCCTGCTCCACGCCTACGCTGACCCGAGCCACGAACAGGCCGTCCTCGCCGGGGTTCGCGAGCTCTGGCCCGAGGTCTCCTCGGTCGCGTCGCACCAGATCACACGCGAGTGGCGAGAGTACGAGCGCACGAGCACCACCGTGCTCTCTGCCTATGTCCAGCCCGTGGCGGAGCGCTACCTCACGCTGCTCGCCTCCGGTGTCCGCGATTCCGGCTTCGATGGCCAGCTCTACATCATGCAGTCGAACTGCGGCGTCGACTCGGTCGAAAAGACGAAGTCGATCCCAATCACGATGGTCGAGTCCGGCCCCGCGAGCGGTTTCTGGGGCGCCGCCGAGCTTGGCCGGCTGATCGGCGAGCGCAACGTGCTCGCGCTCGACATCGGCGGGACGACCGCGAAGTGCTCGCTGATCGAGGGCGGGCACGTGAAGGTGATCTCCGATTACTGGATCGAGCGAAGCCGCCTTTCGGCCGGCTACCCGATCATGGTCCCCGTCGTCGACTTGGTCGAGATCGGAAACGGCGGTGGCAGCATCGCGTGGGTCGACGACTTCGGGAAGCTCCACGTCGGGCCGCGGTCGGCGGGAGCGGTGCCCGGCCCTGCGGGCTACGGCCGCGGCGGCACCGAGGCGACCACCACCGACGCGAACCTCGAGCTCGGTCGGATCAATCGCGACTACTTCTGCGGCGGCGAGGTCGAGGCCGACATGGAGGCGGTCGGGGCCGCGCTCGACCGGGTCGCCGCCCGCCTCGGCGTCGACCGCGCCGGCGCCGCACGCGGCGTGATCCGGATCGCGAACAACAACATGATCAACGCGCTCAAGCTGATCTCCCTCAACCGCGGCTACGACCCGCGCGACTTCACGCTCGTCGCTTTCGGCGGCGGCGGCGGCATGCACGCCGTCGACCTCGCCGCCGAGCTCGGGATCGGGAAGGTCGTGATCCCGCGCGCCGCCGACGTCTTCTCGGCGTGGGGGATGCTGATGAGCGACCTGCGCCGCGATTACTTCCTCACGCGCCTCCTCAACCTCGCGCCGGCGCACGCCGAGCGGCTCGAAGGTGTCTTCGGCGAGCTCGAGGCGGCCGCGCTCGAGCAATTCGCCGGCGAGGGGATCGCGGCTGACCAGGTGCGGTTCCGCCGCCACGCGAACCTCCGCTATGCGAACCAGGAGCACGGCGTCGAGGTCACGCTGCCCGATCGGAGGATCGACGCAGCGGCGGTCGAGGCGATCGAGGCCTCGTTCCACGAAACCTACGAGCGTGAGTACACCTACCGCCTCGACGCGCCGGTCGAGTTCGTCGGCGGCCACCTCGTCGCGGTCGCCGAGGTCGGCAAGCTCGCGCCCGCGAAGCTGCCGGTGACAGGACTCCGGCTCGTCGAGGCGTCGAAGGGCACGCGGACAGTCGACTATGCGACCGGGGGCATCCACACCGCCGACATCTACGACGGCGAGCTGCTCGAGCCGGGCGCGGCCTTCACCGGGCCGGCGATCGTGGAGACGAAGGGCACGACGACCGTCGTCCACCCGGGGGACGGCGCGACTGTCGACGAGCTCGGGAACCTGGTCATCACCCTCGCGAGGTCGGCCCCGTGAGCGCCGAGGCGGAGCCGATCACGCTCGAGATCATCCAGAGCGCGCTCCAGGCCTGCAGCGACGAGATGTTCGCCGCGTTCCGGAAGACCGCGATGAGCGCGATCATCTACGAGGTGCTCGACATGGGCACCGCGATCACCGACGCCCGCGGGAAGCTCGCCTCGTCGGGCGCCGGGATACCGGCGTTCGTCGGGGTTCTCGACAAGGCGGTCACGCGAATCATCGAACTGAACGGCGAGCCGTGCGCGATCGGCCCCGGCGACATCTTCGTCACCAACGACCCGTTCTACGGCGGGGTCACGCACCTAAACGATGTCGTGCTCGCGATGCCGGTGTTCACGGGCGAGAAGCTGATCGCGTGGACCGCGAACATCGCCCACTGGAACGACGTCGGCGGGATGGTGCCCGGCTCGATCTCGACCGACGCCACCGAGCTCTTCCAGGAAGGCCTGCGCCTCCCCGGCGTGAAGCTCGTCGCGGGCGGGAAGCCGATCGAGTCGGTGATGCGGATCATGGAGGTGAACAGCCGCCTCCCTGACTATCTGCGCGGCGACATGTGGGCCGGGATCGCGGCTGCGCGCGTGGGCGAGCGGCGACTGCTCGAGCTCGTCGAGCGCCACGGCGTCGGCACGTTCCTCTCCGCGCTCGACCATTTCATGGACTACGGCGACGAGGTCGCCAAGCGCACGCTCCGCGACCTTCCCAAGGGCACCTTCTCCCTCGAGGAGCCCCAAGACAGCGGCCAGGTGTACCGCGTGACGGTCGAGATCACCCACGAAGAGTTCGTGGTCGACC
>Ga0307373_10010062_pt1 | contig 13988 bp, 12 predicted proteins | sample OX2MG_FD_202534 | JGI IMG/M metagenome (GOLD analysis project Ga0307373, IMG submission 202534) | Soil microbial communities from Risofladan, Vaasa, Finland - OX-2 | ecosystem: Environmental > Terrestrial > Soil > Coastal area > Acid sulfate soil | place: Finland: Risofladan, Vaasa | collected... | reverse complement strand
AGGAGGCGGCACAGGAGGCCTGGGGGGCTGCCGAAAGCGACGATTCCGATGACCCGTCCCCCGAGGACCGGACCCGTCGGAATCTCGTTCCTGCGGGTCCGGCTCCGCTGCGCACCATCGCCGCCGCGTTGGTGACGGGTGCACTGTTCGCGGCAACCGCGGCCCACTTCGGTCGGGACCTGGTGGTGGCGCCGTACTGCGTCTTCTTCGCCATGGTGTCGGTGATCTCGGTCACTGATCTCACCCACCGGCTCGTGCCGCGGCGTCTGATCTACGGCGCGCTGGCGCTGATCGTCCCGTTGCTGGTGGCCACGTCGGCCGTCGACCACACCTGGCGCAACCTGACCGGCGCCATCGTCGCCGGTGCGGTGGCGTTCGGACTCTTCTTCGGCGTCTGGTGGTTCATCCCCCGGGGCATGGGCTTCGGCGACGTGCGGTTGGCCGGTGCCATCGGGCTCACCGTGGGCTATCTGAGCGTGCTCCACGCCTATGTGGCCTTCCTGGCCGGATTCGTGATCGGGATGCTCTTCGGCCTGGCGCTGATGGCGATGTCGTCGGCGGGGCGCAAGACCCGGATCCCGTTCGCCCCGTCACTGTCGGCGGGGGCGGTGATCGCCGTCCTGTGGGGCGGGCCGATCGCCCAGCATCTGTTCCATGCCGGCTCGTGACGCCGTGGGGTCCCCGTCACCGACCCCGAGTAGATTTGCCTAGATGCTGCGCTACCTGACGGCGGGTGAGTCACACGGCCGCGCCCTGGTGGTCATCGTGGAGGGAATGCCGGCCGGACTTCTGGTCACCAAAGAGGACATCCAACGGAGTCTGGCTCGGAGGCGCCTGGGGTTCGGCCGGGGCCCCCGCATGCGATTCGAGGCCGATGAGGTGAGTCTAGTCGGAGGGATCCGGCATGGCCGAACGTTGGGATCTCCGATCGCCATCGAGATCGCGAACACCGAGTGGCCGAAGTGGGAGACCGAGATGTCGCCCGGGCCCGGGCTCCCGTCGAAGGTCTTGACGCAGCCCCGACCGGGGCATGCCGACCTGTCCGGCATGCTCAAGTACGGGCTCGACGACGCCCGCGATGTGCTCGAACGGGCTTCGGCCCGCGAGACCGCAGCGCGGGTTGCCGCGGGCACACTGGCCAGGCTGCTGCTGTTGCAGATCGGCGTCGACGTCCTCAGTCACATCGTGCAGCTCGGCCCGGAACGCGCCGGCGCCCTTGGCCTTCCGGTGGTGGCGGATCTCGTCCGTATCGATGCGTCCCCGGTGCGGTGCGCCGAACCCGAGGCCGAGGGTCGGATGATCGCGGCGGTGAAGGCGGCCGCCAAGGACGGGGACTCGCTGGGAGGGGTGGCGGAGGTGATCGCCTACGGGGTGCCGGTGGGTCTGGGCAGTCATGTGCACTGGGACCGTCGGCTCGATGGGTTGTTGGCCCAGGCCCTGATGAGCATCCAAGCCGTCAAGGCGGTCGAATTCGGCGACGGATTCGAGCTGGCCGGCCGACGGGGATCGCAAGCCCACGACGCCATCCGGGTGGCAAGGGACGGGGCCGAGGGAGCCGACGCCCCCGAGCTGGCCCTGCTCGGGGGCGGCTACATCCGGGACACCCACCATGCCGGAGGAATCGAGGGCGGCATCTCCACCGGCTCTCCCATCGTGGCCCGTGCCTCGATGAAGCCGCTGGCGACGCTCAACCGGCCGACACTCGGCACCGTTGACGTGGTCTCCAAGGAGTCGACGGTCTCCTTCAGGGAGCGGACCGACGTCACCGCGGTTCCCGCCATGGGAGTCGTGGCCGAGACGATGGTTTCCTTGGTGTTGGCCTCGGAGGCCCTCCGCAAATTCGGCGGGGACTCGGTCGAGGAGTTCCGCCGCAATCGCTCGGGATACCTGGCGGCGTTGGGCGAGACCCCGTCGGCCGCCGTCCCGCCCGCGATCGATGGTTGACCGACTCATCCTGGTGGGGATGATGGGTGTCGGCAAGACCACAGTCGGCCGACTCCTGGCCCAGCGACTGGGATGGCGGTACGTCGACTCCGATAGCCAGGTGATGCAGGAGACCGGCCGCACCATTCCGGAGATCTTCGCCGAGCAGGGCGAGGATGCCTTCCGGGCCGAGGAGACCCGGGTCCTCGCCGATGCCCTCACCAGTGACGACAACGTGGTGGTGTCCGCGGCAGGGGGTGTGGTCCTTTCGGAGGCCAACCGCGCCCTGCTGCAGGCATCAGGCACCGTGGTGTGGCTCCGGGCCGACCCCCGGGTGCTGGCCGGTCGGGTGGGAACGGGCGACGGCCGGCCGCTGTTGGGCGAGGACCCGGCCTCGGCTCTGGTCGAGCTGTACGACGTTCGCCGGCCCCTCTACGCATCGGTGACCGACCTGTCGGTGGATGTCGACGCGCTGACCCCCGGTGAGGTGGCCGACCGGATCCTCAGCCACGCCGGTCTCGGCCCCGGGGCGCGTCAGTGATCACCGTCCCGGTCGAACTGGGGGCCCGAGGGTACGACGTGGTCATCGGGGATGGGGCCCGGCACGGGTTGGCCGACGTGTTGGCCTCGGTGGTACCGGGTGCCTCCCGTGCCGCGATCGTGACCCAGTCCGGCATCGGAGTGGCTGTCGACCCGGGTGTGCCCAGTGAGCAGTTCCTGGTTCCCGACGGCGAGGGGGCGAAGTCGCTCGCCGTCGTGGAGGATCTCTGTCGCCGGTTCGCCCGGATGGGTCTGAGCCGCTCGGATGTCGTGGTCGCGGTGGGCGGAGGCGTGGTCACCGATCTGGCCGGCTTCGTGGCGGCGTCGTTCCAGCGTGGCATGGCCTACGTGAACGTGGCCACCTCCCTGCTGGGTCAGGTGGATGCTGCCATCGGAGGCAAGACCGGCGTCAACATCCCCGAGGGGAAGAACCTGGTCGGCGCGTTCTGGCAACCGAAGGCCGTGCTGTGCGATACCGAGGTGTTGTCGACGCTCCCGCCACGGGAATGGTCCTCCGGTCGGGGGGAGATGGCCAAGTACGCCTTTCTGGGGGGAGTCGCTTCCCAGGGCTCCCGGCCCGACGCCTCGCTCCTCGAGCTACCCGTGGCCGAGCAGGTGGCACGGTGCGTGGCCATCAAGGCCGAGATCGTGTCGTCCGACGAACGAGAGGGTGACCGCCGCATGCTCCTCAACTATGGGCACACCCTGGCCCACGCTCTCGAGGCCACGGCCTTCGGAGCCGACGGGCGGTGGGACCTACGCCACGGGGAGGCGGTGGCCATCGGACTGGTGTTCGCCGGGCAGTTGGCGCAGCGACTGGGGCGAATCGATGAGCAACGGGTGGAGCTCCACCGCCGGGTGGTGGGGGGCTTCGACCTCTCCTCCGAACTGCCGCCCTCTGCCGCACCGGAGGAACTGGTGACGTTCATGAGCCGGGACAAGAAGGCCCGTCACGATCTCACCTTCGTGCTGGACGGGCCGAACGGTGTGGAGGTGGTGCATGGTGTCGATGCGCGCGATGTGGTCGCTACCCTTGCGGGGATGGAGCGATCAGCGGAACAGGGACGGTCATGAGCGCCAACGGGCTGATCGTGCTGCTGTCGGGTCCCAACCTCAACCTCTTGGGGCAACGCGAGCCGGCGATCTACGGCACCGGCACCTTGGCCGACCATGTGGCCGTGGCCTCCACCGAAGCCGCGGCGTTGGGCTACGACCTCGAGCACACCCAGACCAACCATGAGGGCGACCTGGTCGAGTCGGTGCACGCCGTCCGCCAACGTGCCGTGGCCATCATCATCAATGCTGGGGCCCTCTCCCACACCTCGTGGTCACTGCACGACGCTTTGGCCGCGTTCGACGGGGTGGTGGTGGAGCTCCACCTGTCCAATCCTGCCGCCCGGGAGCCGTTCCGGCATACCTCGGTCATCGCCTCGGTGGCCGACGGATGCATCGCCGGGTTCGGCGGCACCGGGTATCGGCTGGCGGTGGATGCCGTCGACCAGCTCCTCACCGCCGCGACCACCGGTTGATGGCCATGCCCGATGATGGCATGGCGCCGCTCCAGGTCGTCGGTCGGCTGGATCGATTGAGGGAGCTGTTCGAGGGGTCGGCAGCCGCAGACGGACCGGTGGACGCCCTCCTCGTGACCACACCGGCCAACATCCGGTGGTTGAGCGGCTTCTCCGGGTCGGCCGGAGTGCTGCTGGTGACCGGCGATCGAGCGGTGTTGGCTACGGACGGGCGTTACCGGACCCAGTCGACCGAGCAGCTGGCCGCCGCCGGGGTCGACGGCGCCATCTCGGTCCGGGTCGGTGGCGTCCAGGCTCAGCGCGGAGCGCTGGCCGACGTGGCGGCCGGCGCCGGGCGGTTGGGGCTCGAGGCCGACCACGTCACCTGGGCGGCTCAGCGTTCGTGGGCCGAGCTCTTCGCCGACGCCCAGCTGTCCCCGACACGCGGGGTGGTCGAGCGCATGCGGGTGGTCAAGGACGCCGGAGAAGTGGCCCGGATGCAGCGGGCTGCCACCATTGCCGACGGCGCGCTGGCTTCGGTGCTCCCACTGCTGGCGGCGGCCGGGTCGACCAGTGGTTCGAAGGAGGTGCTGACCGAATCCCGATTTGCCGCCGCCCTCGACCACGCCATGCGACTGCAGGGAGCCGAGGACCGAGCCTTCGAGACCATCGTGGCGTCCGGAGAGAACTCGGCCAAGCCGCACGCCCGGCCCGGCAGCCGGTGGATCCGGGCCGGCGATCCGGTGGTGGTCGACTTCGGGGCGGTCTACGACGGGTACCGGTCCGACATGACCCGCACCTTCTGCGTGGGTGGCTCACCTGCGGGAGAGCTGGCGACGGTCTTCGAGGTGGTGGCGGAGTCCCAGCGGATCGGGGTGGACCGGGTGGAACCGGGAGTGGCCACCGGCGACGTCGATCTGGCCTGCCGTGAGGTGATAGCGGCGTCGGGATGGGGAGAGCGGTTCGAGCATGGGACAGGGCACGGTGTGGGACTCGACATCCACGAGAGCCCGTCGGTCGGCCCGGGGTCGACTGCTATTCTCGTGCCTGGCACCGTGGTCACCGTGGAACCCGGCGTGTACTTGCCCGGGACGGGTGGCGTACGCATCGAGGACACCCTGGTGGTGACCGAGGACGGCAGCCGATCGCTCACCCAGTTTCCGAAGGAAGTTGCCGTCTGATGGCCGTCTCCACCAACGATCTCCGCAATGGCATGACCCTCGACCTCCCCGAAGGCCTGTTCGCGGTGGTCGAGTTCCAGCACGTCAAGCCGGGCAAGGGCGGGGCGTTCGTGCGTACCAAATTGAAGAATCAGCGAACCGGAGCGGTCATCGAGCGGACCTACCGGGCCGATGAGAAGCTCGAGCAGGCCATCATCGACAAACGGGAGATGCAATTCCTCTACCGGGACGCCTCCGACTACGTCTTCATGGACACCGCGTCCTACGAGCAGTTGCAGGTCGAGACGGCGCTGCTGGGCGATGCGGCCAGCTATCTCAAGGAGGGAGACGATGCCGTGCTGCAGTTCTTCGGCACGGAGATCGTCGGCGTGGACCTTCCGGCCGCAGTCGAGCTCACCGTGACCGACACCGAGCCCGGGCTCCAGGGGGACCGGGTCTCAGGGGCCCGCAAGCCGGCCACACTGGAGACGGGCCTGGTCCTGCAGGTACCCCTCTTCGTCAACCCGGGCGAGCGGATCAAGGTCGACACCCGTTCGGGTGAGTACCTGACACGGGCCTGACCGCCCGGGCCGGTGCCGTCCGCAGTGGGGCGGATCCGGCATCCCGGCCTCTCGCTCCCGGCGGCACTCGAACCAGACCATGGAATCCGCACCCCGCCACCAAGCTCGCGAACGGGCCTTGACCCTCCTCTACGAGGCGGAGCTCAAGGACACCGTGCCGTCCGAGGTGCTGGAAGCTCTGCTGATGGCTCCCGATGCCTATGCCACGCTGCTCGTCCAGACCGTCGAGTCACGGGGATCGGAGATCGACGGTCTGGTCGACGGCGCAGCGATCGGATGGGACCTCGAGCGGATGGCGGTGGTGGACCGCAACGTGCTTCGCCTGGCCGTCGCGGAGCTGCTGGCCTGTCCCGACGTTCCCACCGCGGTGATCCTCAACGAGGCCGTGGAGTTGGCGTCGGCCTACTCCACTGACGACTCCGGGCGGTTCGTGAACGGCGTGTTGGCAACGCTGGCCGTCCAGATCAGGGGCTGACGCGCCGACGCCGTTCCTTGGCTCGGTGGGGGAGACGAGGTATAGTCGGTGCCTGACCGTGAAGCGGGTCCCGTGAGGCCCGTACGGACAGGAGGAACCGGTGGCCGAGCGTGAACGTAGTCATACCCGTCCGCGTGGTGCCGTCTTCGTTCCTCGTGTCCAGGTGATGTCGGCAGCCGACGTCCACCGGGCGATCACCCGGATGGCCCACGAGATCGCCGAGCGCAATCGGGGTCTCCAGCACGTGGTGCTGATCGGGCTGCAGACGGGTGGCGTGGCCGTTGCCCACCGGTTGGCCACCACGCTGGCCGAGCTGGACGGTGCCGACGTGCCGGTGGGCACGCTGGACGTCGCCTTCTACCGCGACGACATCGGACTGCGTCCGGTGTTGCCCGAGGCGGCCACCGACATCGGTTTCGATCTGACCGGGGCCACCGTCGTGCTGGTCGACGATGTGCTGTTCACCGGCCGGACGATCCGGGCGGCCCTCAACGCGTTGGGTGAGTACGGTCGGGCCCAGGTGGTCGAGTTGGCCGTCATGGTCGACCGGGGCCACCGTGAGCTCCCGATCCGACCGGACTATGTCGGCAAGAACCTGCCCACCAGTCGACACGAGATGGTGGATGTCTCCGAGGACGGCGTCTCCCTGGGAGACCTGGTCAACCGGTGAGCCCGTTCCCCGCCCATCTTCTCAGCATCGACGATCTGGGCACGGAAGAGATCTCGACCGTGCTCGAGGTGGCCGACTCGTTCGTCGAAGTGGGCCGGCGGGCCAATCCCAAGGTGCCGGCGCTCCGCGGCCGGACGGTGGCCACCTTGTTCTTCGAGGACTCCACCCGGACCCGGATGTCGTTCGAGACGGCGGCCAAGCGGATGTCCGCAGACGTCCTCTCCTTCGCAGCGGGATCCTCCTCGTTGAAGAAGGGAGAGTCGCTGCGGGACACCGTCGAGACCATCGAGGCCATCGGGATCGACTTGGTGATCATCCGACACGCGTCCTCCGGGGTGCCGGCGAGAGTGGCGGAGTGGGTCGACCACTGCTCGGTGGTCAATGCCGGTGACGGCTGGCACCAACATCCCACCCAGGCCCTGCTCGACCTCTACACCGTGCGTCAGGCGTTCGGAGGTGGGGATGCCGGACTGGCCCGGTTCCAGGGGCTGCGGGTGGTCATCGTGGGCGACATCCGGCACAGCCGGGTGGCGCGCTCACAGATCGGGGCCTACGCGGCAATGGGCGCCGAGGTCACCCTGGTGTCGCCCTCCACGCTCCTCCCGCCCTCCCTCGAGGGATGGTCGGTGGCCGCGGTCAGCCACGACCTGGACGAGGTCCTGCCCAAGGCCGATGTGGTCTCCCTGCTGCGGGTGCAGTCGGAACGGGGGAGCGGCGAGTTCGTCCCGTCGCTGCGGGAGTACACCGCCGGCTACGGTCTCACCTCCCGACGAGCGGCGCTGCTCCGACCCGAGACCTTGATCCTCCACCCCGGGCCGATCGTCCGAGGGGTGGAGATCGCCTCGGACGTCGCCGAGCTCCCGGGCTCCCTGATCACCGAACAGGTCAGCAACGGCGTCGCCGTCCGCATGGCGGTGCTGTTCCTCCTACTGGGGCAGGGAACGTTGGAAGGAGCGGACCGTGCCTGACCACGTCGACCGGGCCGCGGGTCGGCAGCTGACCCTCGTGATCCGAGGCGGCACGGTCATGGATCGGACCGGGCAACGTCGGGCCGACGTGTTGATCGAAGGAGACCGGTTGGTGGCGGTCGAGGAGTCGGTGACCCCGCCCCCTGGGGCCTTGGTGCTCGACGCCGGGGGTTGTGTGGTCGCCCCTGGTCTGGTCGATCTGCACACCCATCTCCGTGAGCCCGGCCGGGAGGAGTCCGAGACCATCGAGACCGGCAGCCGTGCCGCCTCCTTGGGCGGCTACACCGCGGTCGTCGCCATGCCCAACACCGAACCCCCTCTGGACTCGGCGGAATCGGTTCGCAACGTGCAGGACCTGGCCGCCACCGCCACCGCTGAGGTCGCCGTGGCCGGGGCGATCACCGTGGGGAGGGAAGGTGAGCGGCTGGCTCCCATGTCCGAAATGGCCGCGCTCGGCGTGCGGCTCTTCACCGACGACGGCACGGGCGTGCAGTCGGCCGGTCTGATGCGCCGGGCGCTGGACTACGCCACCGGGCTCGGCGTGACCCTGGCCCAACACTGCGAGGACGGCACCCTGGCCGGAGACGGGGCCATGCACGAAGGCGTGTGGTCGAGCCGGCTCGGGATCCCGGGCATGCCCGCGGTGGCCGAGGAGGTCATGGTGGCCCGGGACATCGCGCTGGCGAGGGCCGCCGGGGCGCGCATCCACTTCCTCCATCTCTCCACGGCACCCTCGGTCGAGCTCGTCCGCCGGGCCAAGGCCGAGGGTGTGGCGGTGACCGCCGAGGCGGCCCCGCATCACTTCTCCCTGACCGACGAGTGCGCAGCAGGGTACGACCCGGTGTTCAAGGTCAACCCGCCCCTTCGGCCAAGACCCGATGTGGAGGCGGTCAAGGCGGGTCTGGCCGACGGGACCATCGACGCCATTGCCACCGACCATGCGCCACACGCGCCCGAATCGAAGGATCTGCCATTCGACCAGGCGCCGCCGGGCATGCTCGGGCTTCAGACCGCGCTGTCCCTGGCCATCACCGAGCTCGACCTGACCGTGCCGGAGATCCTGGCCCTCCTGAGTTGGCAACCGGCGGCCATCTGTGGCCTCGACCCACTCCACGGCGGTGGACAGGGCGGCCCGATCGTCCCCGGCGGTGTCGCCAACCTGTGTGTCATCGACACCGCCGCGACCTGGACGGTCGATGCCTCCGCGCTAGCCAGCCGGAGTCGCAACTCTCCCTACGCCGGTCGCACGTTGACCGGCCGAGCCCGCCATACGGTGTTCCGGGGCGAGCCGGTGGTCATCGACGCCGAGGCTCAGCGGTGAACGGACGCCATGGCACCGTCCACCGCGACGAGTCCCTCCTGGTGCTGGCGGATGGGGCGTGCTTCGAGGGCGAGGCCATCGGCACCGCCCCCGTCGGCGGCGTGGCCACGGGGGAGGCCGTGTTCAACACGGTGCTCTCCGGGTACCAGGAGGTGATCACCGATCCCTCCTACGCCGGCCAGGTCATCGCCTTCACCTATCCGCACATCGGCAACTACGGCGTCAATCCCACTGACGACGAGGCGCCCCGTCCCCACTGCCGCGGGGTGGTCGTACGCGATCTCGCCGATCGACCCAGCAGCTGGCGTTCGGCGGAGAGTCTCGAGGGATTCATGGTCCGGTGGTCGCTGCCGGGCATCACCGGCATCGACACCCGCCGCCTCACCCGCCACCTTCGAGACGAGGGATCCATGCCCTGCGCCTTCGGCACGGCCGGCGAGGCCGACCTGCTGGCCGCGGCCGAGGCCGCCTCACCGACCGACGGCCGCGATCTCGTCTCGGGAGTGACCACCGGCATCGTCATCACCCGCGGCACCGGCCCCTACCGGGTGGTGGCCTACGACTTCGGGATCAAGGAAGCCATGCTGCGCCAACTGGGCGAGTTGGCCACCATCACCGTTGTGCCGGCATCGACCCCGGCGGACGAGGTCCTGGCGCTCGACCCCGACGGCGTCTTCCTGTCGAACGGCCCGGGGGACCCAGCGGCCCTCCCGGCGGTCGTCGAGGAGCTCCGGGTCCTGGTGGAGGACGGTTCGGTCCCTGTGTTCGGGATCTGCCTCGGTCACCAGTTGCTGGCTTCGGCGCTGGGCGCGTCCACCTTCAAGCTCCCCTTCGGCCACCACGGGGGGAACCATCCGGTGCAGCGGCTGTCCACCGGTCGGGTGGAGATCACCTCACAGAACCACAACTACGCCGTGGCCGAGGATTCGCTGGCCCGGTCCGAGGTCACCCACGTCAATCTCAACGACGGGGTGGTCGAGGGAATCCGAAGCCCTGACGCACCGGTGTTCAGTGTCCAGTATCACCCCGAGGCCGGCCCCGGTCCGCACGACGCCCGCTATCTCTTCGAAGAGTTTCGGGCCCTGATGGACGCCACCGCGTCGCGGGCCGGACCGGGTCGGAGGAGCGACTGATGCCCCGCCGGACTGACATCGAGTCGATCCTGGTCATCGGATCGGGCCCGATCGTGATCGGGCAGGCGTGCGAGTTCGACTACTCCGGTACCCAGGCCTGCCGGGTGCTGGCCGAGGAGAAATTCCGGGTGGTGCTGGCCAACTCCAATCCCGCCACCATCATGACCGACCCGGCGATGGCGGACCGCACCTATGTCGAACCCCTCGATCCCGACGTGCTGACCGCCATCATCGAGCGTGAGCGACCGGACGCGCTGCTCCCCACTCTGGGCGGTCAGACCGCCCTCAACCTGACGATGACCCTGGCCAATCGGGGTGTCCTGGCCGACTACGACGTCGAGGTGATCGGGGCCAACGCCAAGGCCATCGCCACGGCCGAGGACCGCGAGCAGTTCAAGGCGGCCATGACGGAGATCGGACTGGCCGTTCCGGCTTCCGGTTTCGCCCACTCGCTCGACGAGGCGCTGGCCATCGGAGCATCGATCGGCTTCCCCATCATGGTGCGGCCGAGCTACATCCTCGGCGGCGCAGGGACCGGAATAGCCGCCAACCGTGACCACCTGGTCCTCCTCGCCGCCGAAGGTCTCGAAGCGTCACCCATCGGCGAGGTGCTCATCGAGCAGTCGATCGCCGGCCAGAAGGAGTTCGAACTGGAGGTGATGCGCGACAGCGCCGACAACTGCGTGGTGATCTGCTCCATCGAGAATGTGGACCCCATGGGGGTGCATACCGGCGACTCGATCACGGTCGCTCCGGCCCAGACGTTGACCGATGTCGAGTACCAGCAGATGCGGGATGCCGCCTTCGCCTGCATCCGGCGGGTGGGAGTCGAGACGGGTGGCTCGAACGTACAGTTTGCCGTGGACCCGACCGATGGGCGCCAGGTGGTGATCGAGATGAACCCGCGGGTGTCGCGGTCCTCGGCACTGGCCTCGAAGGCCACCGGATTTCCAATCGCCAAGATCGCGGCGCGACTGGCGGTCGGATACCGCCTGGACGAGATCACCAACGACATCACTGGAGCGACCCCGGCCTCGTTCGAGCCGACCATCGACTACGTGGTCACGAAGATTCCCCGGTGGGCCTTCGAGAAACTGCCGGGAGCCTCCGACGAGCTCGGGACCCGCATGCAGTCGGTGGGCGAGGTGATGGGTATCGGCCGAACCTTCCCCGAGTCGCTGCAGAAGGCCATCCGCTCCCTGGAGCAGGGTCGGTACGGGCTGAATGCCGATCCGTCCGAGGGCGTGTTCGATCCCCTGTCGATCGACGACCTCACGACAAGGGTGGCCACGGCCACCCCCGAACGTCTGTTCCAACTGGAGACGTTGCTTCGTCGGGGTGCATCGGTCGACCATCTGGCCGAGGTGACCGGCATCGACGCATGGTTCCTCTCGTCCATCGCCGAGGTGACCGATGCGCGAATGGCCCTCGACCTTCAGATCACGCTGGGTGTCACCGTCGACGACCTGGACCGGCGAGCGTGGCGCCGCCTCAAACGGCTTGGCTTCTCGGACCAGCAGCTGGCCTACCTGTTCGGCGAACCGGTGTCCGCACCGGACATCCGGTCAGCGCGGACCGCACTCGGCGTGGGAGTGACCTTCAAGACGGTCGATACGTGTGGGGCCGAGTTCGAGGCCCACACTCCCTACCACTACTCGACCACCGAGGACGAGGACGAGATCAGGCCATCGACCCGCCCCCGGGTGATCATCCTGGGCTCGGGGCCCAATCGGATCGGACAGGGAATCGAGTTCGACTACTGCTGCGTCCACGCCTCGTTCGCCCTCCAGGCGGCCGGATACGAGACCGTGATGGTCAACTGCAACCCCGAGACGGTTTCCACCGACTATGACACCTCGGACCGTCTCTACTTCGAGCCACTCACGCCGGAGGACGTCGCCAACGTGCTCGAGGCGGAGCAGGCCGCCTCGGTCGGCGATGGCCGTCTGGTCGGTGTGATCGTCTCGCTGGGCGGCCAGACCCCGCTCAAGCTGGCCGCCGGAATTCCTGAGGAGCTGGTGCTCGGAACTTCGCCCGCATCCATCGATCTGGCCGAGGATCGCGAGCAGTGGAACGCGCTGTGCTCGCAGCTCGGGATCCCCCAACCGCCCGGTGGCACGGCAACCAGCGCCGCCGCCGCGGTGAGAGTGGCCGCGGCCATCGGCTATCCGGTGTTGGTGCGGCCGTCCTACGTGCTGGGTGGTCGGGCGATGGAGATCGTCTACGACGACGAACGCCTCGTGGCCGCGGTCGAGGCCATGTCCGGGGTCGGGGGCTCGCTCGGTCGCGAAGGGGGAGTCACACCGGACCGTCCGGTGCTGGTGGACCGATTCCTCGAGGATGCGGTGGAGGTCGACGTGGACGCGGTGCGTGACGCCACCGGGGAGGTGGTGATCTGCGGAGTCATGGAGCACGTCGAGGAGGCCGGTGTCCACTCGGGCGACTCAGCCTGTGCACTCCCGCCCCAGACGTTGTCGCGTTCGGTGGTGTCGGATCTGGAGCGTTACGTGCGAACCATCGCCGAGTCGCTGCAGGTTCGGGGTCTCATCAACGTGCAGTTCGCCGTGAAGGACGATCGGGCCTATGTGCTCGAAGCCAATCCGCGAGCCAGCCGCACCGTCCCGTTCGTGGCCAAGGCCACCGGAGTTCCGGTCGCCATGGTGGCGGCGCGGGTCATGGTGGGCGCCACGCTGGCCGAACTGCGCGGGGAGGGATTGCTCTGCGAACCGGTCACCGGCCATGTGTCGGTCAAAGAGGCGGTGCTTCCGTTCAACCGCTTCCCGGGGGTTGACACACTGCTGGGCCCGGAGATGCGTTCGACCGGCGAGGTGATGGGGATCGGCTCGACCTTCGGGTTGGCGTTCGCCAAGAGCCAGATCGCCGCGGGCAACCGGCTCCCGGTCAGCGGGACGGTGTTCCTCTCTTTGGCTGACCGCGACAAGGCGATCGGTCTCGGAGCCGCCCGCCAGTTCGTCTCGCTGGGATTCGAGCTCGTCGCCACCGCGGGAACGGCAGCCATGCTCGAGGCCGCGGGACTGACGGTGGCCACGGTGGTGGCCAAGGTGGGCGCCACCCACCCGGGCGGGGTCGATGCGGCCGAGCTCATCGCCGGGGGCAAGGTGCAACTGGTGGTCAATACGCCGCGGGGGCGGGGCCCTCGGGCCGATGGACTGCACATTCGGGCCACCGCCCTGGCGCACATGGTGCCTTGCCTGACCACCGTCGCCGCGGCCCGGGCCGCCGCGGCCGGAATCGCCGATTGGATCAGCCATCCGCTGTCGGTGCGTTCGTTGCAGGAGTACCACCAACGGTGACCCGTCCAGGGGTCTCCACCGAAACCACCGATCGGGTCCGACGAGCGTGGCGGGCCGTCCGGGCCGATGCTGTTGACCTTTCGGTGTCCGTCGGATCGATCGAGTTGCCCAATCCGATCATGACGGCGTCGGGAACCGCGGGCCATGCCGACGAGCTCCAGGCGTACTTCCCGCTGAGCGAGTTGGGAGCGGTGGTGGTCAAGTCCCTCTCGGTCGATCCGTGGCCGGGAAACCCCCCGCCCCGGGTCCATCAGACCGCATCGGGGATGCTGAACAGCGTGGGATTGCAGGGTCCGGGTCTCGGCGCGTGGGTCGACGAGGACCTTCCCCGGCTCGCCGCGGCAGGCGCTCGGACCGTGGTGAGCATCTGGGGCCAGCGGGTCGACGACTTCGCT
>Ga0307373_10010061_pt1 | contig 13991 bp, 11 predicted proteins | sample OX2MG_FD_202534 | JGI IMG/M metagenome (GOLD analysis project Ga0307373, IMG submission 202534) | Soil microbial communities from Risofladan, Vaasa, Finland - OX-2 | ecosystem: Environmental > Terrestrial > Soil > Coastal area > Acid sulfate soil | place: Finland: Risofladan, Vaasa | collected... | reverse complement strand
CCTGCACCCGGTCTTCTTCGAGACACAGCTCGGTGCGATCACACCGGAGTCGCTCACCACCGTGCACTGGCAGATCCCATCGCTCGCCATCGTGCTCGCTCCACTCACCGACCTCAATATGGGATTGCTAGTCAATTTCCCGATGTTCATCGTCGGACTGGTGATCGCAGTCGGTCTCATAGCTCGGCGCCGATGGCGCGACATCATGACACCGGAGATCGGAGCGGCGGCGGCGGCGGCCATTGTCTTTCTCACTTCCTTTGCTCAAAACACCCAAGTCAACTCAGGTGGTACGCCGTCACTGAACCGTTACGACCTCTGGTTGATCCCCCTCCTCGTTCCTGCGCTCGTGATCTGCTACCGCCAAGACCCTCGCCGGATGTTCCGGTGGTTCCTGCCGATTGCGGTGATCTCGTCGCTCCTGTCCATTGCCACCTACCAACCCTCCAAACCGGAGGCGTGGCTCACTCCGAGCAGCCTGGCCTCCTACGTCTGGGCCCACGACCCGAGCCTTGACGATCCAATCCCCGGCGTGTTTTTCGATCGGGAGGCGCATTCGGGATCTGCCATTGCTCCAGTCGGGACTCCGACCTGCTCGAAGGTCCTCCTTGTTGACGGTGACACACCCAAGGCGTGCCCGATTCGGCAGCTGCCCCCCATCGGCTGCATGCGCACCTCGACATCAATCTGTTACGCCAATTCCTCAGAGCCACAACGCGACATCCGGACCGGGCACGGCTACAGCTTCTCCATTTGGTCTGGACCCCCCGGCAATCCAGCTGTGAGTCCTCAGTTCAGTCGGCTGGACATACTTCGGTACCTTCGGATGCACCATCACCTCTAACGCTCAATCAGAACTCCTGCATCCCCACCGTCCCCCCGTTTCCCGATCCCGCCCCAGTTGCAAACGCGATTCCGCCTCCACCGCCTTCGATGCTCGGGCACGTGGCCTCGTCGGACCGGCGCCAAGAGCGCCCGGCGGACGAGATTCTGCCCTCGGCGTAACCCTGGCGAGTCGATCTGCCTGACGTCCGTACGGCAGTGCTCGGACGATGGTCTGTGCATACTCCCGGGCGAGGTCGCAGGTTGTGGCCTGCAAGACTATGACCATGTCTGCGGCGGAGGGGAGCCCATCCGGCACCATGGCCTCCTCAGCGGACGACTCGATCGCCGCTCATGGACCCCACAACGCCTCCAAAGCAGAGGTTGCTACCCCCCCCCACCGATCGGTAGTCGCCAAACGTTCGGGAAGTCCCGCAAGCAGCTTGCGATCGCGGTGCATCGCAATGGCCGTCCTGATCGGCATAGTGTCCTTCCTCATTTCCCAATCACCGGTACGACGTGTTGGTGACGGTTCTGAGTACATGGGGATGGCGTTTGCCATTTCAACTGGACACAGCCCGGCATTGAGTCCGACTGAGTGGAATGCAACAAGAGATTTTCTCGATAGCTTCTCCGCGGCGTCGGTCTTCCCTGGCAGCCTCCGGAATCAACGTGAATACCGGAACGCGGCTCATGGACAGAACTTTGCCCACTTCTGGATGTACTCGGCACTGGCTGCACCGGGGTTAGCGTTCGCACGGGCGATTGGGCTGAATGCCAACTGGGGCTTTGTGTTGGTCAACGTGTCGCTGTATTTGTTGGCAGCCTGGTTGGCCCTGCGGCGGCTCGGTCTGGCTGGAGCGTGGTTTCTATTCCTCAGCCCGGTGATCTGGTGGCTCGACAAGGCGAGCACCGAAGCCTTTACGTTCTCTCTGTTGTCTATCGCCTTCCTCTTAATGGAGGAGGCGCCTTGGTGGTCCCTGGTCTGTCTGGGGTTCGCAGCGGATCAAAATCCCCCTATTGCCCTGGTGATTCCGTTTGTGGTCGTCGCCGCATTGCTACGCGACAGATCACGCCTGCGAGACAGAAGAATGTGGGTTGGCTCAGTGGCGGGCGTAATGATTGCCCTTCTGCACCCGATCTTCTACGAAACACAACTGGGCGTGATAACGCCACAGTCGATCACGAATGTTCGTTTTGAGTTTCCATCGCTTGCGATAGTGCTCGCCCCGATTACCGACCTGAGCATGGGACTGCTCGTCGATTTCCCGCTGTTTATCGTCGCCTTGGTGGTTGTGCTTGCCCTCATCCTTCGACACCGGAAGCGGGACATCGTGACGCCGGAGATTGGAGTGGCGGTAGTAGCCGCCGTCATCTTCCTCGTGTCGTTCGCGCAGAATACCCAAGTCAACTCGGGTGGTACGCCGTCGCTGAACCGCTACGACCTCTGGCTTATCCCACTACTCATTCCGGTGCTTCTGGTCTGCTACCGACAAGACCCTCGCCGGATGTTCCTGTGGTTCCTGCCGATCGCGGTGGTCTCGTCTCTCCTGTCCATCGCCGCCTATCAGCCGGCCAAGCCGGACTCGTACGTGACTCCGAGCAGGTTGGCGTCCTATGTCTGGGCGCACTACCCCGGGTGGGACAATCCAATCCCCGGCGTGTTCTATGAGCGCGAGGAGCACACGGAGACACCTATTCGTCCGGTCGGAACACCGACCTGTTCAAAGATCCTACTTGTCGACGGCGATAGCTCAGCGGCCTGTCCGATCCGTCAGCTCCCTCCCGAAGCGTGTATGCGCACATTGAGAACGCTCTGCTATGCAAACGCCTCTCGTCCACAGCTCGCGAAGCGAACCGGTCGGGGCTATGGCTTTGTCGCTTGGTCTGGTTCGTCCGGTAGCTCAGTGCCGGTGACCCCTGAAATTAGTCCTCTGGCCATTCTTCGGTACCTTCGGCTGCACCATCGCCATTAGCGCGCGCTGTCGCCGTCCCGTACTAGACGGGATCTGCACCACTTCGTGGGCACGGACGCTTGACTCCTACTTAGAATATCTCTAACATTGGATCTGTTCCGTACTAGAGCCGTGCACAGCATGACCGGAGGATCCATGACCAAGCCGACCCTGACCACCGAGTCCGGTGCTCCCGTTGCCGACAATCAGCGCAGCCAGACTGCCGGTCCATCGGGGCCCGTACTGATCCAAGACCAGCACCTGTTGGAGAAGCTGGCGCGGTTCAACCGCGAGCGCATCCCAGAGCGGGTGGTGCACGCCAACGGCTCGGCTGCGTACGGCACGTTCGAGGTGACCGCCGATGTCACGCCGTGGACCCGGGCCGCGTTCCTGAGCCAGGTGGGAAAGCAGACGGAGACATTTCTCCGGTTCTCGACCGTCGCCGGCGGAAGGGGATCGGCCGACGCCGTCCGGGACCCGCGCGGGTTCGCGGTCAAGTTCTACACCGAGGACGGGAACTACGACCTGGTCGGCAACAACACCCCGATCTTCTTCATCAGGGACCCGTTGAAGTTCCCCGACTTCATCCACTCTCAGAAGCCCGATCCCTATACCAATCACCAAGAGCCGGACAACGTGTGGGACTTTTTTTCGCACTCGCCCGAAGCAACCCACATGTTCACCTGGTTGTTCGGTGATCGCGGCATCCCCGCCAGCTACCGGCACATGGACGGGTTCAGCTCCCACACCTACCAGTGGGTGAACGCCACGGGCGAGGCGGTGTGGGTCAAGTACCACTTCAAGACGGACCAGGGCATCCGGACGCTCGATTCGTCGGAGGCCGCCGAGCTGGCCGGGCTCGATCCCGACAGCCACCAACTCGACCTGGTGGAAGCCATCGACCGGGGTGACTTCCCGTCGTGGACGGTGAGCGTCCAGATCATGACGCCGGAGGAGGCCGGCAGTTATCGGGTCAACCCGTTCGACCTGACCAAGGTGTGGTCGCAGAAGGACCATCCGCTGCATCCGTTCGGTACCCTCACCCTCAACCGGAACGCCGACAACTACTTCGGCGATGTGGAACAGTCCGGATTCGACCCGGGCAACTTCGTCCCGGGCATCGGGCCCTCACCCGACAAGATGCTCCAGGGCCGGCTGTTCGCCTACGGCGATGCCCACCGGTACCGCCTTGGCATCAACCACACCCAGCTTCCGGTCAACTCGCCGCATGCCACCGAGGCCCGCAACTACGGTCGGGACGGTCTCATGGCCGGTCACGGCAACGGCAGCAAGGCGAAGAACTACGAACCGAACAGCTTCGATGGCCCCGTCGAGACCGGCGAGCCCTATGCCGCACCGCTCGAGTTGCAGGGTGTGACGGGCACCTACGAGTGGGATCGCAGGGAGACCGACGACTTCACCCAGGCCGGCGACCTCTACCGGCTCCAGCCCGCCGACGCCCGACAACGTCTGGTGGACAACATCGCCGGGGGTCTGGGCCAGGTGTCGCCCGGTCCCATCGGTGACGGCATCATCGAGCGCAGCATCGCCCACTTCAAGGCCGCCGATCCCGAGTTCGGGGACCGCATCGCCCAGGCGGTGAAGGAACATCGAGGTTGAGGTGATCGCCACACTTCCCGACCGGCTGCAGGATCGAGGATGGAGGATCACGCCACAGCGGCGTTCCGTCATCCAGGCCCTCGACGGTGACCACGTCCATCTGAGCGCCGAACAGGTCCATGCCGCGGCGCGCCGGATCGTGCCCGAAGTGAGCTTGGCCACGGTGTACAACACCCTCAACGAACTGATCGCCATGGGTGAGATCAGCGAGATCCGCCTGGCGGATGGCACCACCCGGTACGACCCGAAGATCGGTCCCGACCACCATCATCTGCTCTGCGAGGGGTGTGGGCTGACCTATGACGTCGAGCCCCGGGGTGTCGAGGGGCTCTCGCTTCCACCGGTGCAGCGGTACGGCATGACCATCGAATCAGTCGAGGTGGTCTTCCGCGGCCGGTGCAGCAACTGCGCCGAGCACGGATAGCCGGGCGTCGAGCCCCGGCTCAGGGCTGGGGTTTGCCCGAGTCGGCGGAACCGTCGATCAACAGCAACCGGGGGAGGCCACGTTCCTCGCTGGCTGCGGGCTGGGATCCTCTGATCACCTCGAGGATGTCCTCGCCGATCAGCTCCTCGCGATCGAGAAGGGCGTCCCGCAGTGCTTCGACCACGTTGCGATGCTCCTCGAGCATCTGGGTCACCGAGGACTTGGCCGCGCCCAGCAGGCCCTCGACCTCCTCGCGCCCACCGTCGGTGGACAGGACCTTGGAGACGATCCCTCCTGCGGGGTACTCCATGGCCGCTGACGACACCAGTGTGGTGCCCATCCCGAGCAGCCCGATCATCTGGCAGGCATTGACTGTGGCCGCCTGCAGATCACTGGCCACGCCGGTGGAGGCCTCCCCGAAGAACAGCTCCTCGGCCACCATCCCTCCGAACGCGATGTCGATGAGGGCTCTGACTTCGGATTTGGTGTTGGTGAAGCGTTCCTCTTCCTCAGAATGGCTGAGCAGTCCGAGTGCATCCTTGCGCTTGATGATGGTGAGCACTTCGAGCTTCCGACCCTTGCCGACCAGCCATGCCACCGTGGCGTGTCCGGCCTCGTGGGTGGCGATGGTCCGACGTTCGGCCTCGGTGTACTCGACCGGCTGGGCCAAGCCGATCTCCTCGGTCATCTTGGCGTGCTGGAGGTCATTCCACGACAGCCGGTTGGCTCCCCGGCGGAGCGCCCACACGAGCGACTCGTCCAGCAGGTGTTCGATCATGACCGGTGAGTACCCGGCAGTCAGGGCTGCCAACGTCTCCCGTTTGGCCGTGTCGTCCAGCTCGTCCTCGTGGGCCTTCTTGCCCAGGTAGTAGTCGATGATGTCTCTCCGACCGGAACGGCTCGGAAGCCCGAAGTAGATGTTGCGGTCGAATCGACCCGGGCGGAGCAGGGCTGGATCGAGATCGGCAGCGCGGTTGGTGGCGCCGATGACCAAGATGTTGGCAGGTACCTGTACCGGCTTTTTCAACCGCCGGTGGGCGGGGAGCCAGGTGTTGACGGCATCGATCACCATTCCCTTACAACGGAGGGAGAACGGTGTCTGGTCGAAGGATTGGAGCTGGATCAGGAGTTCATTGACCACGCCGGGGATGCCCTCCCCCTGGCGCTGGCCACTGCCTCGGCTGCCACCGATGGCGTCGAGCTCCTCGATGAAGCCGATCGCCCCTCCCTCCCGCCGGGCGTGACGGCGCAGCGCCTTGAAGTAGGCCCGGATCTTCCGGTTGGTCTGTCCGTAGAACATCGATTGGAAGGCAGAGGACGACACGAAGAGGAACGGGACCCCGGCCTCGGCAGCCATGGCCTTGGCCATGTAGGTCTTGCCGGTGCCCGGGGGCCCCTCGAAGAGGATCGCCTTCCGTGGCGACCCACCCATCTGTTCGGCGAACTTCCGATGGGCCAGAAACAGGTTGAGGGTCTTGGTGACCTCCTCGACCAGGCTGTCGGATCCCCGGACGTCGTCGAAGGTCATGGTCAGCTCGTCGGGCCGGTAGAGGATGTGGGGCGATCGTCCTGCGGCCAGCAGGGGAACCACCATCACCAGACCCAATACGGTGATCAGGCCGATGGCGGGCAACAGTGGCATGAGGGCGGGTGGAATGTGGGGTGTCGGGATCGACGCGTTGGGGTCGAACACGTCGCGCAGGACGAGCAGCGTGGCGATCGGAGTCAGCACCATGGCCACCCGTTGCAGGCGGGTGCTGCGAGCCCGCTCCTGATGGGCGCCGACATCGGTGGTCGACATCAGGGAGACGCCCTTGTCGCCGAGCGCCAGGGCCTGGTCCGGTGCCGCTGCCCTCTGACGCCGGCGGAATCGTCCGGGGTGGGCGGGGCCCGACCGGGCTGTCTCCGCGCTCGGATCGTGGGCGAGCTCTGCCTGTGGATCTACGGTGTCACTGCGGTCCATGGCCTGCCTCCAGTAGAGCCTTCCGCGGTGCCCTGCTGCACCCCGGCCCATGCTGCTGCGGCGTAACTTGCGGCTTCGACCGAGCGCCCCTCTGCCGACCCCGACCCCCACCGGCGTGATGCGCCGACGGCAGTCGGAGGCGAACTTATACCGTCGGTGGGATCGTCCTCGTGGTCAGTGACGGAGCGTGTGGGGCTGCCCGCCCGGAGTGAGGTCGCCCGATCGGCCGCTGGCTACCGGCCGGAGCTCGGGGGCACCGGAAACTCCCGGACCTCGAAGTCGGACAGAATCGTGGGGCACAACACCGGAGTGACCAGCGAGCAGGACTCGACGGCCACATTGATGCTGGACCCGTAGGTGACGGCCGGCATCACCTGGGGGAAGATGACCGTTCCGGTCACCGGCTGGCTGCCACCGGAGCCGACGAGACTGCCGATCACCCCGGCGGGATCCGAGACGGCGGCGACGTCGGGCGTGGGCATGGATGTCTGCTCGCCCCGTGGCTTGCTGCCGGTGCACTTTGCCTCTTGCTGTTGCCACTGGGGAACGGTGAAGAACGGGCACACCAGCGCGATCCCCTGTGCGTTGGCGGTGCTGTCGAAGGAGGCGAAGACGCCTACGGTTCCGGCGGGTGGTGCGACATTGATGACGGTGGTGGTGGTGGGCGCGGCGTTGAATCCTGGAGGTGGGATGGAGGTAGTGGTGGTCGTCGCGGTGGGGTCGGGTTGACCCGGAGGGTAGACGACCAGTTCGGTTGCGCCCTGATCGGTCCGGGTGAGACCGCAGTTCCAACCGACCGGCCCCAGCAGGGTATGGGACCCATCGGAGTAGAACTCGACTTTGCCCACCAGTGCGGTGGGAATGGGGGCCAGTAGAATGGAGGGCCTCCACCCTTGGTTGGTGGCGGGCACGCCGAATGGCGTGACGCATCCCACCACCGGGAACGATACGGCCACCTCGCCGGTGAGGGGTGTGGTGGTCGAGGAATCGGTCCCGCTCGCCGCCGAACCGGGCCTCGGCTGAGTGGTCGATGTGGATCCCACGATCCCCGACAGTGAGGAACCGCACCCGGCGACCACGACGGCCAGAGCGACGACAGCCGTCAGCCGGCCGATGGCTGATCGCCCATGTTGGCTCGGTCGGTGTCGGATGGGGGTTGCCGTCGTCACTGGTCCAGACGTTAAGCCACCGTCGGCCCGGATCGGTGCTTTGGCGGAAACCCGGGTCACCGGGCCGGTCAACCGGCCGGGGGGTCGGCGCCCGACGCTACCGGGGTCGCTCCCCCTGCCTCCCAGCGTCGGGCCAGGTACAGCGTGATGAGCAGGAGGACCAACTGTGCCCAGCGCACCGCGGTGATGGTGTCGAGGACAGCACTCCTCGATGACCCCTGCAGGCGGAAGACGGTGTAGGCGGCCATGCAGACCACGGTGGTGGCATAGATTGCCGGCGCACCGAACCGCTCGATCGCCCGGAGCACTCGATCCAAGCCGATCGACGAGGCCCGAGGGACGCGAGGAGCCTGACCGCGTACCGGTTGGACCGCTCGCCACACCATGACCACCTCGATCACCAGGAACACCGTGATGAGGAGGGGCAGCAGACCATCGGGCTCCTCGGTCGCCGCCAGCACCGAGAGGATGATGCGAGCGATGACGACGGACACCACGAAACCGAGCAGTCTCGGCCGACGCTCGATGAGCGTGGCCATCCGGCGTCCTGGGCCGAAGCGTCCGGGTCTAGCGGCCACGAGCGTGTCCGTCGATGATGGGACCTTTCTTCATGAGCACCGCATTGTTGTGCGCCGGGGCCTGAGGCGCCAGGTGTACACCCTCGGGCCTACCGCACCGCCACCGGGTGACCGATATGGGTCAACTTATCCGGATTCCGGATCAGTCGGATCGTGACCACCCGACCGCCTTCCACCTCGAAGGCGCTGACCAGGTCGACGACTCCGTCCAGGGAGATGACGGCGCCGACGTCGCCGTTCACCGAGGCGGAACGGGCGGTGATCTCGCCGGCGTACCGGTGGGTCAGATTGACCAGAAAGCGTGCCACCCTGTGGGCGCCGACCACCGGTCGCCGTGCCGCCCGCACCGTTGCTCCGCCGTCCGATACGCACACGGCATCGGGGGACAGGTACTGCAGCACAAGCGCGATGTCGCCCGTGGCCACGGCGGTCATCAACGCGTCGACCACCACCCCGTCCGCCTCGGCGTGCCGGGTGCCGTGGGGCCGTCTCACCCGGTGACGGGCGCGGCTGGCGATCTGCCGGCAGGCGGCCTCCGACTTGCCGACGGCGCCGGCGATGTCGACGAACGGCACGGCGAACACGTCGGCCAGGAGGAACACGGCCCGCTCGGTCGGTTGTAGCTGGTCGAGGACCGTGAGGAACCCCAAGCGGAGCGAGTCGGCCAACTCGGCTGCCTCGGCCGGGCCCGCCTCGGACACCAGCGGCTCGGGAAGCCAGGGGCCCACGTAGGACTCCCGCCGCCTCCGGGTCGATCGGAGGTGGTCGATCGCGATCCGCGTGGTGACCGTGGTCAACCATGCCGCCGGACGGTCCACCTGGCCAGGAGCCACCGTTCGCCATCGGAGCCAGGCATCTTGGACCACGTCCTCGGCGTCGGCGATGGTGCCGACCATCCGGTAGGCCAGCCCGACCAGACGGGGTCGCTCCTGCTCGAAGAGGTCGGTGGGATCCCACGAGGGATCGATGGTCATGCCACCAGTGTGGAGGAACCGGGCTGGCGTTGCCCGGCCCGACGGCCCGCGGCCTGCCCGCTGGCCAGCGCGGCGTCGGCCAGCAGCCCGACCGGCCCCACCCAGTCTCCGGCGATGGCCACACCGGGCACCCCCGAATCGTCGACCCCGGGCCGGCCGGCCAGGCCACCCGTGGAGGCGCGCGGCAGCGCACCGGCCACCGAGATGTGGGCCAGGAACCGGCTCACCACGATGTGGCCGGGATCAACGCCGGCCTCCATCACCAGCTGCTCGAGCTGAGGACGATCCTCGGCCGCAGTTCGGGCGCCATACCGGATGGCGGCCACCACGGCCTGTCCCTCCGGGGCCTGCCGGGCCGGTGGTGATTGCACGTTGGCGTAGATGGGATCGTCGAGGGAGAGGACGTACCCGGGGAGAGGAACCTGGGTGACCCCGAGGTCGAGGCAGGCGGCAGTCACGGGTGGCCCGAGGTCTCCCCACCCGGGGTCGGCCGGAAGGATCCGACGGATGGCGGCCGGGCCTCCGGTCGCCACCACCACCCGGTCGGCCACCAGGGTGCCCGCACCGGTTTGCACCTCCACCCGGTCGGCGACCCGGTCGAGCGCGGTCGCTTCCACGCCGGGCCGGATGTCGAGGGAGCTGGACAGGGCCTCGATGAGCTGGGCCCAGCCGCCGTCGAGATAGAGGACACCACGTTTGGCCGCGATCTGCATCTGTGCGATGGCGGCATCGGCGGCGAAGTCGTCCACGTCATCGACGTAGGTGCTGAGCCGCAGGATGGCGCGGGCCACCGTCTCGGTGTCGGGGCGGAGGTCGAGGTTGCCGAGCCAATCGGCGACCGACGTGGTGGCCCACTTGGACGGGCGCAGCACGGGCAGGACTCCGAACAGTCGGATCAGCTGGGCCTTGGACCGGGCACCCAGTAGGTCGGTCTTCAGCATGCTGGTCGGGCCGGTGGGCAGGAGGTGCTGGCGACCGTGGGTCAGCGCCTGGTAGCGATCCAACGGTGGCGCTTTCCCCTCGGGGGTGATGCCCAGCGAGGTCAGCACCCCGAACCCGGCGCCGCTCCGATAGAGCGCATGGGCACCCATGTTGAGGACGAACCCGTCTCGATCGACGGTCCGGGCCCGGCCCCCTGGGCCATGGGCCTCGAGTACCACGACTCTGGCACCGGCCTGGCGGGCGGCGGCGGCGGCGGCCAGGCCGGCCAGGCCCGCACCGACCACGATGACATCCCAATCGTTTCGCATACCTGTCTGACGCCGACCGACCGGTCGTTGTGACAGCACCCCAGTTTCCCGCGGCAACCCTGCCTGTCGGATTGACGTGAGCGTTAAGGTAAGTTGACGTAGATGTAATCGACAGCGGATCCGGGTGAGCGATGGTCGTACTACAGGGAGCGAAGGCGGGAAGGGCGGATCGCACCGCCGCCGCCGGCCCATTGCTCGGGCTCCCCCCGAACTACAAATGGATGGCGCTCTTCATCTCCACCCTGGGCATGCTGATGGCCACGATCGACGGCTCCATCGTCTTGATCGCCCTGCCGGACATCTTCCGGGGGATCGGGCTCGACCCGCTCCAGCCCGGCAATACCTTCTACCTCTTGTGGATGATCTTGGGCTTTCTGGTCATCACCAGCGTGCTGGTGGTCAGCCTGGGTCGAATGGGCGACATCTACGGACGGGTGCGCACGTACAACCTCGGCTTCGCCGTGTTCACCTTCTTCTCGCTGCTGTTGAGCATCACCTGGATGACCGGCCATGCCGCGGGCATCTGGTTGATCACGATGCGCATCTTTCAGGGGGTCGGTGCGGCCATGCTGATGGCCAACTCCTCGGCCATCCTCACCGACGTGTTCCCCGACGATCAACGCGGCATGGCACTCGGCGTCAACCAGGCCGCGGCCTTCAGCGGCTCGTTCATGGGTCTGGTCCTCGGCGGGCTCCTGGCTCCGATCAACTGGAGGCTCATCTTTCTGGTGTCGGTGCCCATCGGGCTCTTCGCCACGGTCTTCGGGTATCTCAAGCTTCGCGAGACCAGCCCGCGCCGCCCGGCCCGCATCGACTGGCCCGGGAACATCACCTTCGCTCTCGGGCTCATACTGGTGATGGTCGGCATCACGTACGGCATCGAGCCCTACCATCACCACACCATGGGGTGGACCAGTCCGACCGTCATCGGAGCCCTGGTCCTCGGGACCGTGTTGTTGGTGGCGTTCTGCGTGATCGAGACCAAGGTGGCACAGCCCATGTTCCGCCTCCAGCTGTTCAAGATCCGCGCCTTCACCAGTGGCGTGCTGGCGAGCTTTCTGGCCGCGCTCAGCCGCGGGGGACTCATGTTCATGCTGATCATCTGGCTCCAGGGGATCTGGCTCCCGCTGCACGGATACGCCTTCAGCGTGACCCCACTCTGGGCCGGAATCGCCATGATTCCGTTGACTGCCGGACTGTTGATCGCCGGGCCGATCTCGGGGGTGCTCTCGGACCGGCACGGTGCTCGACCGTTCGCCACCGGTGGCATGGTGGCCACCGCTTTTTGTCTGGCCCTCCTCGAGCTCCTGCCCGTCGACTTCCCGTATTGGGTCTTCGCCGCCCTGTTGTTCGTCACCGGCGTGTCGATGGCCGCGTTCGGTGCACCCAACCGGGCCGGCGTGATGAACAGCCTGCCGCCGCAGCACCGTGGGGCCGGGTCGGGGATGAACACCACCTTCCAGAATTCGGCACAGGTCCTCTCCATCGGGATCTTCTTCTCGCTGATGATCGTCGGTCTCTCCTCGACGTTGTCCGGAAACCTGTTCCACGGACTGGTGGCGCACGGGGTCCCGGTGGGAGCGGCCGACCGGGCTGCGCACCTTCCGGCGGTCTCGACGCTGTTCGCGGCGTTCCTCGGCTATGACCCGGTCCAGCACCTCATCGGTGCTCACGAGCTGGCCCGACTACCCGTGGCCCAACAGCACGCCCTCGCCGGTCGCAGTTTCTTCCCCGGCCTCATCAGCGCCCCGTTCCGGGCCGGTCTCCATGCGGCCCTCGACTTTGCCATCGTGACCAGCTTGATCGGCGCGGCAGCTTCGTGGATGCGGGGTGGTCACTACGTCTACAGCGAGCCCGAGGAGAGCAGTCTGCCGACCGAGGGCACCCTGGTCGAGGCGCTCGATGGGGCGACGGCGTGACGGCGACCCGGAATGCCACCACCCAGCCGCCCCCGGTGGTCTTCCGCATCGGCGAGGTGGCCAAGCTGACCGGACTGACCACCCGGACGCTGCGCTACTGGGAGGAGCTGGGCCTGCTCAGTCCGAGCAGCTACCGAGGGCGAGGAGAGCGGCTCTACTCATCGACCGACATGGCTCGCGTGACCCGGATCAAGGACCTGCAGGAACTGCTGGGCTTCTCGCTGGCCGAGGTTCGGGTGGTCCTCGACACCGAGGACTTCGACGCCCTCGACCGGGTGCGATCCGAGTACCGCTGGGGCGACCCCTCCCCGGCTCGCCGGCGGGTGCTGATCGACGACGCCATCGAGGCCAACGAGAAACTGCTGGAGCGCCTGGACAACACCCTGGCCCGGATCGGGGCCTTCAGGGACGAGCGGGCCGCGACGTCGATCCGATTACAGGAGCTCCGCCGTGAGCTGGCCGAGGACCCCCACCTGGGCACGCCCTAGACACCGGGGTAGAGCGGGTGCCCCCTACTGCGGCGGCGGCATCTGCCCAGGAGGCGGCGGAGCCTGTCCTGGCGAAGGGGGAGCGGGGGGCGGAGGGGGCGGCGCCTGTCCGACGGTGGGCGGCGGCGGGGCTTGTCCGGCCGGCGGATACCCGGGTTGTACCGGCGGGTAGCCGGGCTGCTGGGGTGGATAGCCCGGCTCTGGCATGCGTGCGCCGCCGAAGGTGCCTCCGGCTCCCGTCGGACCGGCGGGTCCACGGTAGGTACTCGAACCCAGCCACAGGATGTACCAGAAGATCACCGACAGGAGCACCAGACCCACGGTGAACCCACCACCGTGACCGAAGCTCTTCGAGATGTCGTTGAGGACGATGATGGCAACGACGAGAAAGGCCAGGCTCCCGACATAGGGGACGATGACCATGAGGAGGAACCATGCCCAGGTTTTGGGCCGGCCGGCGATCCGGAGGAGGATGATCCAGTTGTAGATCGGCACGAAGGCCGACCAGGCCGGCTCACCGTAGGAGCCGGCCTTCTTGTATGTGCCATACGTGCCGAGCGCGGTGATGAAATAGAGTGCCACCACCACGATCAGGAGCACCGCCAACCCGGCTCCGCTCGAACTCGAAGAGGTGTAGGTATACGTCGCCGCCAGATGTCCCATGGTTCCCCCTGTGGGTTGTTCGTGCCCTAAACACACGTGGTGGACTAGTTGTTACCACTTGAAGGTGGCAAAAGGGTCGATACCGGCTGTCCGTGCGGCCCGGTGTCGCACCCCGTGAGTAGGGTCCCTAGCGATGATGCATCTGTATGCGGGAGCGTCGGCCCGT
>Ga0307373_10010056_pt1 | contig 13995 bp, 7 predicted proteins | sample OX2MG_FD_202534 | JGI IMG/M metagenome (GOLD analysis project Ga0307373, IMG submission 202534) | Soil microbial communities from Risofladan, Vaasa, Finland - OX-2 | ecosystem: Environmental > Terrestrial > Soil > Coastal area > Acid sulfate soil | place: Finland: Risofladan, Vaasa | collected... | reverse complement strand
CGACCGGCTCGAGTGCCTCGACGTGCTCATCCGAACGGCCGGCCGCGACGTAACGCAGTGTCCAGTGCCGTGGCGCCACTACCGGGTGGCCGGTCTCGTCGAGATCCTCACCGACGGCCAGGTCGATGATGGTGCCTTCGTCGGCGTCGAGGAGCAGCACTGGGTGGGAGTTTGTCAGCTGGCCGAAGTCGACGGTGAGCCAGCTCCCTGCCTCCAGCGGGACAGCCCCTTCCCAGGCACTTGGGCGGGAAGCGCCAGGCGGATCTGCGGTGAAGTCGTCGAGCGGGGAGTCGTGGAGCGCACCCGCGTGCAACCGGCCCGAGGCGACTGCGCTCACGGGCACCAAAAGGAGCTCCTCGAGCTGTCCGATCTCGGCGGCATCGAGCATCGCGAACGGCTCGGTCGGAGGGACGCCGCTGTGGATGCCGAGCCCGCTCGGCGCGAGCACTGTTGCCGCATCCCAGGCGGTGTCGTCGAATCCGGGAACGGTCCAGCCGACCGGCAGGCGCGGTCCGTCGATGACCTCAACGGCCGGGGCCCCCGCCCAGCCTACCGCCTGCTTCCGGGCGTAAGGGGCTAGGAGCGCCCGCCAAGAGCCGTCCGACACAAGTAACACATCGCCCAACCATGCCTCTAACAGGACCCCGCCGAGACCGAGCTGCCCGACCGGGGTCGGTGGCTTGAAGTACTGCGTCGCCTGCCCGTAGTTGCGGGCAATGACGGCAAGGACATTGGACCCTCGGACAAGGTGGCTAGCCAGGTCGTACTCGTCCCAGCGAAGGTGTGTGGGCTCGCCACGGATTGGTCCGCGGCCGATGCGGGTGCCGTTTATGGACAGCTGGTAGCGCCCGTCAGCGGTGACGCGACATGGCGCAGTTGTCGGGACAGTTTGGAGCTCGAACTCGCGGCGCAGGAACGCCACGGTGTCTGGTGGTCGGATGGTGGGGCCGAGCTGGAAGAAGGTGGCGTGCTCGATCGGCGGCTGGGCCACCCAGATCCAGCGCGCGTTCCACGTTCGCTCCCACAACGACACGGTTCCCCCTGGGTTGCGCGGCGGCTCGGTGCGCAACCTGCTTAGCAGGTACCACTTGACCGGGATACTTGTATGCTAACATGACAGTCAGCGCGCTGGAGGCTGCGAGTGATCTGTCGCATTGTCCTTGAAACCCCGGGAGTTTACAGATCGTGGCGTCTCGGTGCCGGCTGATGCCGCGGTGATGGGTTACGGCGACATCGAGGGGCGTGCAGGCTGACCCCGACGCGAACGACATTCCGACAGCCCATGAACGGTGGAAGGCGCCCGGGGTCGCGGAACAGCCGATCGGAGAGATCGAGAGTGCTCGGCCGCGCCAGCGCGAGTCGGTCCCGCAACTTGCCTCGGCGAGTTCACCGGGCTGATCGCTTGGACTAGCCGAGGGCCGACAGCACCTGCTCGGCCAGCGCAAGGGTTTTCCGAGCGCTGGCGATGTCGGACTTGCACGGCACCCCGTCTAGGACCACTGCCTTGAAGTGTGCGAGCTCCGGCACGAAGCCCATGACCGTGCCCGTCAGGTTCGGCGTCAGCGGAACGGTGTAGCTCGGCCGGTCCACCTCGACGGGACCGCGCGGCCGACGGCAGACGACCGTGTCGACGTTGGTGACGGTGACGCTGTGCTCCTCACCTACGACTTCCAGGAGCTCGTTCTCCTGAAAGAAGGAGCCGGTGGTGCCGAGCTGCGCCGTGCCCACGGCGCCCGACTCGAACGCTAACAGCAGGCTAAGGGCATGTTTTGTGTCGTCAAGGCGAAGATAGCGCGCCTGGACCTCCGCCACCTCGCCGCCTAAGAAGCGCATTAGGTCCAGGGCGTGCACAGGGTTGTCGATGACGTAGTTGCGCAGTGATCCGAAGCCTGGACCCATCAGGAACTTGCAGTGTATTGAGGTCACCCGACCGAAGTCGTCCCGGCGTGAGAAGTCCGACGCGACTCTGTAGGCGCGGGCGAAGCGTTTCATATAACCGACCATCACCGGGACGCCGGCGGCGTTGCTCTCCGCATCGATGCGCTCGAGCTGTTCTAGGCTGCCGGCCCCGGGCTTCTCGCAAAAGACGGGCAGGCCGGCGTCGAGTAACGGTAAGATCACCTCGAGATAGGCCTCCGGGGGCAGCGCCACAAGGACCGCGTCGAGGTCGCCGCCGGCGATGAGCGCGGTGACGTTGTCATAGGCGCGTGCCGCACCGAACGCTTTCGCGATCTGTTCGGCGCGATCGAAGCGTCGGGCGCAGGTGGCGACCAGCTCCAGCCCGGCGGGGCGCAGCGATGGGTAGAGCGCTGTGGTCGCGTGCCGGCCGCAGCCGATGAAGCCAACCCGCACTTGCTCCTCCTTCGTCACATGAATGCTTGTACGATAACTGCCGGGCCCTACTCGGGTGGTCCCACAACGTCGCACGATTCGAAGGAGCCCAGATGCGCCTGCTGCGTTGCGTCGGGAACAACCGCGTTGAGCTCGTCGACGCGCCCGACCCTAAGCCAGCACCCGATGAGGCTTTGGTGCGCATCGAGGCCAGTGCGCTGTGCGGCAGCGAACGCCAGATGCTGGCGAACGGTGCGGGCCGGTCCGCTGTCGGCAACGCCGGACATGAGGCGGCCGGGATCGTGACTTGGGTGCCCCCTCGTGCGGACGTCGCCGTGGGAGAGCGCGTCGGTATCAGCGCGCTGCGTGGCTGCGGCAGCTGCGCGGCATGCGCGGCGGGTCGCGAGATGTTCTGTGCGTCTGGTCCTCGCCCGCAAATGGGGCTGCACGCTGACCTGGTTGCTGTTGGCCTCACGACGTTGCGCCGGCTGCCGGCGGGCTCTGACGCCGAGGCCGGTGTCCTGCTGGCCGGTGATGCTCTGGGCGTGCCGGCGCGCTCACTGCGGCGGGTGCCCAGTGGTGTTGGTGACCGGGTGCTCGTTTTGGGGCTCGGACCGGTTGGTCTGTCGCACGCCCTGGTGAGGTCGCACGTCGGCAGCGAGGTACTGGCGGTGGAGCCGTCCGCCTACCGGCGCGACCTGGCCGAGCGCCTTGGCGTCGCTGCCACCTTTGCGCCGACCGAAACAGTCCCCTTGGCGCCGTTGGTGATCGAGGCGACGGGTGTCGCCGCCGTTGTTCGCTCGTCGTTCGACCGCTGCGAGCCCGGCGGGACGGTTCTGCAGTCGGGGGAGTGCTCCGCGGTGGAGATCAACCCGTCGGCCAACGTTATCCACAAGGAGATCACCTACGTGGGAAGCTGGTTTTACGGCGCCGAGGACTACCCGTCGATGCTCGCGCTCGTCGGGAGCGGGCTCGACGTCGGCCGGCTGGTAACCCACACTGTGAATGCGGACAGGGCACAGGACGGAGTCGACGCGTTCGTTTCTGCCGAGAGCGGCAAGGTCGTCCTGCGGTGGAGCGTGCCATGCTGATGTGACGACTCGGCGGCGGGGCGATCGGAGGCGACAGCTGGTTCGTGTCGTGAGGGCCCGCACGACGACGCCCGGTCCGTGCGCACGGCGGATGCTGCCCTTGATGCGGGTGCTTGGAGAGCATTCTGCGCGAGGGCAACGAGTCCAGCCAGCCGTCTGACAGCTTTCTTGATGTCGAGAACGGGCTGCTTTACGACTGCTCCGCGACGAGCATCGGTGTCATCGCATATGGACCGGCGTGCGAGGGGCTCCGGTCGGGCACGTTCGATCCGAGCGAGCTGCGGGGCGGGGACTTTCATAAAGGCGAGAGCTGGCAGGCACGGATAGACCTTGCGGCGAGTGCGGCGAGTGCGGCGAGTGCGGCGAGTGCGGCGAGTGCGGCGAGCGGCTCCGGCCGATCGCGGGATGCCACGGGCTGGCGCTGGCCCAGCTTGCGATTGCGTGGGTGCTCGCCCACCCGGCCGTGACTTCAGCGATCGTGGGCGCGAGGACCCGCGAGCAGGCCGTCGCCGTGTCCCCGCGTCAAGAGGTCGATGCCGCCGTCGGGTCGTGCGCTTCGACCGTAGCGAGATGGGCCGTCAGCAGCACTTGGCGGCGGCCAAGCCGTTGGGCTAGGCTGCCGGTATTATAGGCTGACAAGGAGCATCACATGCCGTCAGTACGTGTGCGACCCGGAGACGTCCTCGGCGAGGTGCCGCGCCGTGTCTACGGTCACTTCACTGAGCATCTGGGCCCGATCATGTACGACGGGTTGTGGGCTGAAAAGTTGTACGGACGCAAGTTTGAGGCGCCGATGGTTGCCCGGGCGAGCCGGGCCGAGCTGGCTGAGCCGTGGGAGCCGTTCCTCGGTCGGCGGGATCACACGTCGTACTTGCGCGGCCCGGACGGGCTTGCGAGGTTTGCGTCTCCGCAGGGCGGTGCTCATCATGCGCAGGGCGTGAGGACGGTTCCTGGGGTCGACGGCGGGGAGCGTGGCCTCGCGCAGGCCGACGTGGTCGTGGACGCCGGTGTTCCCTACCTATTCCGGGCGAGTCTGCGCCGGGTTGGGCCTGCGGGCCGCCTGCGTGTTGCTCTCCGGGCAGCGGACGGTGAGACGGTGCTCGCGGAGGCCGGGCTGGACGTCCCGGCTGTGACGTCGACCCGCTTCGGTGCCGACTTCCCGCACAACGCGTTGTGGATGGACGACCAGTCGTGGACCATCGTGGAGGTGCAGTTCACATCAGCGGTGGCCGACCCGGGTGGCTGGTTCACGTTGACCTTCATCCCTGACTCCGCGGCCGAGTGTTTGTGGTTGTTCGACTGGGTGAGCCTGATGCCGGTCGACAACCTGAGCGGCTGGCACCGGGGTGTGACCGAGGCGCTGCGCGACCTTCCCGCGCAGTCGTTGAAGTGGCCGGGTGGCTGCATGGCGGAGGACTACGACTGGCGGTACGGGGTCGGCCCTCGGGACACCCGGTTCGGCAAGGTCGACCAGGCGTGGGCCACCTGGGATGAGAACGACGCCGGGATTGACGAGTTCATTGAGCTGTGCCGACTGACGGGCGCTGAACCGGTGCTTGGCGTCAACGGTGGCAACGGCAGCCCGGAGATGGCGGCGCAGTTTGTCGAGTACTGCAACGGGTCGTCGGACACCGAGTGGGGCGCGCGGCGTGCGGCGAACGGGCATCCGGAGCCGTACAACGTGCGCTACTGGGTTGTTGGCAACGAGCAGTGGGGTTTCTTCGCGGTCGGGCACGTCGGTGCGGAGGAGTACGCCAAGCGTTACTTGCAGATTGCGCGCGCCATGAGGCAGCGGGACCCGAGCATCAACCTGACGGCCGTCGGTCAGATCGAGGGCTTCAGCCGGGTGGTCCTGACCAGATTGAAGGACGAGGGCGCGCTTGACTTAGTCGACATGCTGCAGATCCACGCTTACACCTCGGAAGGGGCGTTCCCGGTCACCGACGCCGCCAGCGCAACGCGCAAGATCGGTAGCGCCTTGTTGTTCGACCACGTTCTCGACCGGTGCAAGGCGGATATCGCCTCCGTCGAAGGAGCTGAACACGTGAAGGTGTGTCTTGATGAGTGGGGCTGGGGGCATGCCGGCCACGCCGGCGCGATCTTTATGGGGGCTGGCATCAACGCCTTCCACCGAGCTGCGCCGCTCGTGCAGATCGGTTCCAAGGCAGCTGTGGTCAACGTGGATGGTGTGCTGGACCGGCACAGCAACACCGAGGTGCGGACGTCGGCGTATGACGTGTTCCGGGTTTTCAACGAAGGGCACCTACCCTTCGCGGCGGCGACCGACGTCACGGGAGCTGATCATGACCGCCTTGACGTCTCGGCCCTGACCGACCCGGAGTCGGGTCGGGTGACGGTCTTCCTCGTCAATCGTGCCGCGACTATGACGAAGGTCGACCTGACCGTCGACGGGCACGACGCAGCGGTACCTGCGAGCGTCACGATGGTCACAGCGAGCGGGCCCGACCCAGCGGGGACGAGCCAGGTCCGCACCCAGGCGGGGAAGATCGGTGACCTCACCGAGTTACCCCCGCTGTCGTTGACCGCAGTTCACATCGGCGCCTGACACAGACCGTAGGGAGCAATGACATGACCGTCACAGCCAAGGTTGTCGTCGACCTCGACCGCACCCTCGGGAACATCGACAACCGCATCTACGGAACGCTGGCCGAGCACATCGGGCGGGTCATCTACGGCGGTTTGTACGACCCCGACTCGCCGCTGGCGGACGCGGACGGCCACCGAACTGACGTTCTTCAGGCGCTGCGCGAGATGGCTCCGACGGTGATCCGCTGGCCCGGCGGCAATTTCGCGTCGGGCTACCACTGGCGGGACGGGGTCGGGCCGGCAGCCGGCCGGGCGGGCCGGCACGACCTCGCCTGGGACGTCTATGAGCCCAACACGTTCGGCACCGAGGAGTTCCTCACCCTCTGCCGCAAGGTGGGGGCGCGGCCCTACCTCGCTGTCAACGCGTCGACGGGCACGATTGACGAAGCACAGGGCTGGGTCGAGTACTGCAACGGTCTCCACCCAGTACCGGAGGTCAAGCTGCGGGAGGCGGGACCTCATCCTGCCCCGCACGACGTCAAGATCTGGGGCATCGGCAACGAAAACTACGGCTGGTGGCAGCACCTTCATGCCGACGCCACGAGCCTCGCCGAGCTGACCCGCGAGTGGGGCAAGCTGATGTACTGGGCGGACTCATCGATCGAGATCGTCGGAGTAGGTGCGCCTTTTGCGGACTGGAACTGGCAGATGCTCACACAGGCAGGACGCTCCATGGACTTCCTGTCGATGCATTTCTACTGGCACGCCCTCGCCTCGGACCCCTACCACTCGGTGCTGGCAGGCCCGATCGCCTCCGAGCGGGTCGTGCAGGGCCTGTGGGGGATGGCGTTGGAGGCGCAGCGGATGCTCAACCTCAAGAACCCAGTCCCGCTTGCCGTCGACGAGTGGGGCGTCTGGAACGACACTCAGGAAGGGATCCGCGATTCGCTCGCGGACCTCTCGCTTCCGATGCGTTACGGACTCACCCCCAAGATAGGGATCCGTAACGAGTTCGAGGAGTTCTACGACGTCAAGGATGCGCTCGCGGTTGCTAGCTGGTTTCACGTCATGTGGCGTCATCCCGAGAAGATCGCGATGGCGACCTACGCTCAGGTAGTCAACGCCGTTGCGCCCCTGTTCGTCAGTGAGCAAGGCCTGATCAAACAGACAACATTCTTTCCGCTCGTCCTGGCGAAGCAGTACGCGCTCGGTACCGCATTGGACGTCCTCGTCCTCACTGATGCAGGCGTGCCCGCGCTCATCGCCGGAGCGGCCGCAGCCGGAGGGGGCGGGGGCCTGCTTCCCGGGGATTCCCTCCCCGTCGTCGACGTCGCCGGCACAACCGACGGTCAACGAGTTCACCTTTCCCTGGTTAACCGATCCCGCGACGAGGAGGTTGTCGTTTCCCTCACTGGGGTCTCCGGAGCCGCGCACCGCATCCTGGTCCACGACGACGACCCGTTCGCGAAGAACACCCCGGAGTCGCCGGAGACCGTGGTGCCGCACGAGGACAAGATCGACGTCACGGGGTTGGTCGTCCTACCGCCACACAGCCATACGACCATCATCTTCGGGTGAACGCAGACCTCACTCGCTAGGCGCTTGGCCCATCCCGACCGACAATTTGTTGTCCATGCGGCTTCGGGGGCTTCCGGCAGGGCCTCGGCAAGGTTGACCTAAGCGTTACACGAGCAGTGGGAGGAGCCGGTTGGGATGGCGGCTCACGGTCCGGCAGGCGGCGCCGATATTGGTGGCGCAGGCTCTGCGGTGGATGCTACTGCGAGAATGCGCAGGGTGGCCACGACCTGCGGCCCGGAGCCGGTTCGGACTTGGGGCAGGTCCTCCTGGTTACGTCGGACCCAGTGCAGCCGGTTATCGATACCCAGTGGCCGCGTAGGGCGTCGGCGAGCAGGGCTGGGGTGCTCTCTTGGTAGTCCGGGTCGGTGATCAGATAGAGCGTCTCGGCCGCCGTGGCGTTAGGGGATGTCCGATAGCGGCATCGACCGTATGAGTCAATAAGGAGAAGAGATGAAGGTCCTGGTAGTCGGGGGTACGGGCAACATTTCGACGAGCATTGTCCAAGAGTTGCGTCGTATCGGGCATGACGTCGCCGTCGTCGTGCGCGGAACGCACCGCGACGAACTTCCCTCAGACGTACGGCGGATCACCGCCGATCGCAAGGACTATCCCCGGTTCGAGGCGCTCATGCAGAAGGAATCATGGGACGCGGTCATCGACATGGTCGCTTTCAGCGCTGACGACGCTGCCTCTGCCCTCCGCGCCTTCACCGGTCGGGCAGGGCATTACGTGGCATGCTCCACTGTCGTTACCTACGGCACGGATTTCACCGCGCTGCCGGCGCATGAGAACGAGCCGCAGAGGGCAACAGACGCCTATGGCCGCGGTAAGGTCGCGATGGAAGACGTGCTACGTAGGGCCAGTGGAGCAGATCGCCTGCCGATCACAATCCTGCGGCCCTCCCACACCTTCGGTCGTATCCCGATCGTCCGTCAGGTCACCGGCTTCGATCCGACGTTCATCGATCGGCTGCGGCGAGGCCGGCAGATCCTGGTGACTGACGACGCTGAGAAGAAGACCTGGATGTCACTCCACGTCGATGACGCGGCGTTAGCCTTCGCGAACTGCCTCTGCCGTGAGCAGTGCTTCGGCAACTCCTACCATGTGGTCGGCGACGAGACTTACTCCTGGGCGGATTACCATCGCCGGGTCGGCGACGCGCTCGGACTCGACGTCAACCTGGTGCCGCTACCGGTGGAGGAGATCACCGCCGCCGGAGGCGCAGACGTGGCCATCTTGGCTGTCACGGGATACGACGGTTGGTTCACCAACGACGCGATTAAACGCGACGTCCCCGAGTTCCAGCAGAACGTGTCATTCGACGACGGGATTCGCCGCAACGTTGAGTACGCCCAGGCGCACGGGATGATCACCAGCGCCGAAGAGATGACCTGGGAAGATGAGCTTATCAGGAAGGTTGTCGGATGAGGATCCTTGTGACCGGCGGAGGCCTGCTCGGTGGTGCGATCGCCGATGCGCTTGCGTCCGCCCACGACGTCACCGTCTTCGACATGGTAGAGCCGGCCGTGCCCAGGCAATGGGGCTGCGTGACTGGAGACATCCGCGATCCGAGTGCGGTCGCTAAGGCCTGCGCGTCGGCCGAAGGAGTCGTGCACACCGCAGCGCTGCACCACATCCACATGTCCTCTTTCAGCCAGACCGAGTTCATGGAGATCAACGTGACTGGCACGTTCAACGTGCTGGCAGCTGCTCGCGACGCCGGTGTGCGACGGGTCGTCCAGTCGAGCTCAGCCGCGGTGTTCGCGGGCCATGGTCCGGTGCTCACCGACGACCTGCCGGCCGTCGGCGGCGATCTCTACGGCCTCACCAAGGTCTTCGATGAGCAGCTCGGCGACTACTTCGGTCGGAAGCACGGTACCGAGGTGGTGGCGCTTCGCTACGGCGCCATTTGGCAGCTAGTGGCCGACGTGGACCGGCCTGACGTACAGGAAGTCTTCGGAGGTCGGCCAGATCTTGTTGCGCTGGCGCTAGGAGGTGGAGTTACGGACATCCGCGACGTAATCGCCGCTAACGTCGCTGCCGTGCTCCACGACGGCCCGCTGAAGGGGGTGTACTCAGTGCTTCCCACGACGCTGTTTTCCGAGCCGGTCAGCGACGCTCGAGCGGCGGTTGCGGCGAGGCTTCCCGAGCTCGCTGATCGCCTTCCCGAATCGCTGACGATCGGTCGGTTCTACGACGCGGCCCGCACTGAGCGCGCGCTCGGGTTCGAGATCGCCCACGGACAGGACTACTTCCTTCGCGAGGCACTCGCGTCGGCGGGCTGAGAGGCAAGCGGCACGATGTGCTGCGACGACGAGAACGACGAGGGCCACCTGCCGTTGTTGGTGGCGCAGATGCTCGAGCAATACCGGGAGTTCCATCGTGGGCGGCCCGGCTTCGACTGGGGCGACGAGCTGATCGTCGACCCGCCGCTGCCCCGGTTGCCGGGTAGTAAGTCGCTGTACGAGTACGCGCGTTTCTGTTCGCTGCAAGCTTTGGGTGGTGCCTATCGGGCGATTGTTGGGCTGGGGGGCACGGCCAGCTGGGAGCAGGCGCTGAGGCGCGCGATCGAAGGTGGGGTCCCCCCGGGTATTGTGATCGTTACGGTGACCGCGAGCCGGTTACACGTCGACTCGGGCGCGACTGGGTGGTTGGTTCCCGGCCAATGCCGTCAAGTCACGCTGCTCGTCGCCAACGATACATCTGTCGCGATCACCGGGTTCGTCGCGGGCATGCGCGTCGAGCTGGCTGCGGGCCAGGCGCGGGTGGTGTACGCGACGGTGAGCGCGGAGGACGGGGCGATCCGGGTTGGGTTCGGTACCGGCGAAGCCGTCGTCGTGATGGCGACGCCGGTCGCAGTCGGCGAACTCATCGTGAGGTCCGAGGCCGCGTCGCGTTGGTCCGTCACGGACGTCTCCGGGTACGGCTGGTTCGCGCCGGGCTCCCTCGAGAAATTCGACTTCCACGACCGCCCCTTCTTCCACGCGCGCGAGGCTGTGGTCTTCGTGCCTGCCGGTGTGCCGCTGACGGTCGCTGTGGCCCGTGGCGTTGAGTTCGAGCGCCGGGAGGTGACCGTCACCGTCGACAGCGGCGCTGCGCTGGTGGTCGAGCTTGAGCCTCGACGACTGTATGACGCTGCGGCCCGCGGCTGGTACGGCGGCGATCTGCATGTCCATGTCAACTATTCGGGCGATGTCATCGCCACCCCCGACGACGCAGCGAAGATGCAGGCCGGCGAGGGTCTTCACCTCATGAACCTCGTGGCAGGCAACATGCACACTGCCCGGATCTATGACCGGGAGTCTCTTGAGGTCTGGGTGGGCCAGGACCTGCCCTGGACCAAGCCGGATCAGGTGGCTCGTTATGGCGTCGAGTACCGCAACGACCTGCTCGGTCACGTCCATGCTCTGGGCATCAGGGCGGCTCCCGAGCAGTACCAGAGCGGCCACCCTCGGTCCGAGCATCCGGCGGACTGGCCGCCCAACAGCGTGGCGTGCGAGGTGTTGCGCGGCTTGGGTGGCACGGTCGGCTACACGCACCCTGTGGTCAGTCCACTCACCGACGGCGACCCGAGTCCTGTCTTCGTCTCTCCGCGTTCCGTCGAGGCACGAGAGCTTCCTGCTGATGCCGCGCTCGGACTGGTTGACTCGATGGATCTGCTCGGTCCCTCGCCAGCCAGCCCCGAGGGCGCTGCGTACCTATACCACCGATTGCTGAATTGTGGGCTGCGCCTCGCGCCCACAGCGGGCACCGACGTTTTCTTGTCGTTCACGCACTGCGCCAGCCTGTCCAACCCGCCCGGTTTCGGGCGTGCTTATGTCAACCTGCGCGGCGCCCCGCTGTCGGTCCACGGCTGGCAGGACGCGGTGCGCGCCGGCAGGACGTTCGTTACCAACGGCCCGTGGCTCGAGTTCGACGTGGCTGGTCACTCACCGGGCGACATCCTCGATGTGGCCGCTGGGACTGCCCTCAGATTGCGCGCCCGATGCGTCGGCGTGGGCGCCGAACGCTTGTCGATCATCGGCCCTGACGGCGAGCTGGTCGGCATCGACGTGACGGGTGAGGAAGCCTACGTGGAGGTTGTTGTCGATGTCAAGGAACCAGGCTGGTTCGCGGCCGTGGCGCGCGGCGGCACCCACCCGAACGTGCTCGCTCCGCAAACATTCGCGCACACCGGCCCGGTCCATGTCGAACTCAACGGCCAGCGGATCGGCCGCGCCACCGACGCGGCCTGGTGCATCGACTGGATCGATCGCGTAGAAGCGCTTGCACGCGAGCATGGCACCTTCCATCATCAGCACCAACTAGGTGACCTGATCGTCGTGCTCGACCAAGCCCGCGCCGTCTACCGCGAGCTCATCGAGGACGTGTAGCGAAGGTAGCTCTCGCACCCGGAACTTCCCAACCAGCTGGTCGACCGGCTGAACCGTCCCAGGTTTGATGGGGTCGACCCCATCGTCAAACATCACGGCCGAGCACAGCCCCGCGATGCTCACGAAGTCAGGCCGTCAACAAGCCCGAAGTTGATAAAGGTAGTGATCTTGAACGTGAGTGCCACAAGACTCGGCAAGGTCCTTCGCTGACGGCGATGTTCACAGCTACTTGCATTCGGTGCGAGGCGGGATCGTGAAACCGACAGACGCGAGGTGTTCCGCCCATCGCCCCGACCGGCGTGTTGTCAACGGTCAGTGAGAACTGCCCGGAGACGGACATGAGATCTGCCCGGTGGCGGCCACATGCCGCAATCAAGCTCCCTGAGCTAACCGAGTCGCTGTACTTGACTTGCATCGCCCTTGACTGGGCCACTCTCGGGGAACGCGTGGGGAACGCGGCGCCGACTTGAGGAGTTGCTGGGTAAGCGGGCAATATCCATCTGTCATCCATCCAATGGTGACGTGTCAGGTCTGTCGGCTCTTTCCCCCGCTGCTTGGCCAGTCCGGCGGCGGCCCATGGGGCCCGGGTAACTTACCCATTCCCTTGTAGCGCATGGGTTGGTCCGGGCTCAGTCGACCAGGTCGAGGGCTGCCTCGACGATTGAGCGGGCGTCGATGCCGTGGTAGGCGTGTACTTCGTCGACGCCGCCGCCCTGGCCGAAGACAGATACTCCGAGGCAGGTGACGGGCGTGCCGGTAACGGATCCGAGGAATGCCAGGGTGTGTGGGTGCCCGTCGATCACCGTCACCAGCGGAGCGCGAACTCCGAACGTGCGGTCAAGGACCCCTTCGTCAACCCCGTGCACCGGACCGCGTAGCAGACCATGCCGGGCTTGCACGGCCCGCCAGAGCCGGTCGTATGACGTCACGACCACCACGTCGGCGGCGACGCCCAAGCCCTGCAGCTCGTCGGCTGCGGAAAGCACGTTGGGAACGAGCGCTCCAACGCCCACCAGGGTCACGGCTGGGGTGTCGGTGGACCGCAGCAGGTAGGCCCCCGCCAGCACGTCACGTCGGCGGGGCTCGCGGTCGTCGGGGAGCGCGCACAGCTTTTGGTCGATGGGCCGTGTCGATAACCGCAGGTAGGCCGACTCGCCGTCGGGCCGGCCGAGTCGGGACAGCGCGTCGAGAAAACACCACTCCGTCTCGATCGCGAAGGCCGGCTCGTACGACGTAACGCCCGGCTGTTCTAGGCCGATCGACGGCGTCCCGATGCTCTGGTGGGCACCGCCTTCTGCAGCAAGAGTCACCCCCGACGGTGTGCCGACGAGGATGCTCTGGCCACCGGCGTATGTCCCGAAGGCCCACGGCTCGAGGGCGCGACCGACGAACGGGTCATACACGGTCCCCACGGGCAGCAGCGGTTGACCGACCTTGGACCAGGTGGCGCCGAGCTCGCCGAGTAGGCCGACGAGGTTGACCTCGGCGATACCGAGTTCGATGTGCTGCCCGGTGGAGGTTTCGCGCCAGTGGACGAGCCGGTCGCCCTCGGTCGCTGGGTCAGTGGCGAACCAGTCGTGGCGGTCCTGCGGTGACCACACGCCGACCTTGTTGATCCAGCCGCCCTGGTTGGTCGAGGAGGCGACGTCCGGCGAGACGGTCACGACACGGGCGGCGACGTCGGGTGCGTCCCGGGCGAGATCGGTCATCACCCGGCCGAGGGTGGCCTGGGTCGAGTGCTCGCCGCGGTAGGTCCTGCCCAGTTCCGCAGGGACCGAAGGCAAGGCGGACAAAGGAAGGGGAGGACGTTCCAGTCGGGAGGCGACCTTCGCGCACAGCTTGCCCTCGGGGGACGAAGGCTCGAACGGCTGCCAGGGGTCCTCTGCCGAGACGCCCAGGGTAGCGGCGAGTTCACCGTACTGCTTCTCGGTCAGCAGCGCGGAGTGGTTCGACGGCGAGCCCTCGACCGTAAGGCCGCGCCCCTTCACGGTGTACGCGAACATGACGGTGGGCCGGGTGTTGTCGACGGCCCCGAACGCGGCCCTAAGTTCGCACAGATCATGGCCGCCGAGGTC
>Ga0307373_10010055_pt1 | contig 13995 bp, 7 predicted proteins | sample OX2MG_FD_202534 | JGI IMG/M metagenome (GOLD analysis project Ga0307373, IMG submission 202534) | Soil microbial communities from Risofladan, Vaasa, Finland - OX-2 | ecosystem: Environmental > Terrestrial > Soil > Coastal area > Acid sulfate soil | place: Finland: Risofladan, Vaasa | collected... | reverse complement strand
CGGCACATGCGCGGCCAGGCTCCGTGCGGAACCAAACGGCAGCGCTTCGAGGTGCAGGTCCATCACGCGCGCCGGCAGGGTTATACTGCCGTATCCCGCCAAGCCGAAAGCGTCGCTCGAAAGCTGCAACTGGCGCACTTCGAGCGCGTGCGGGGTCAGCGCCATCCGCACGGTTATGTGATCATAGGGCAATCCCAGGTCGAGGTCCGGCAGGCTGAAACGCAGCCAACTCGTCATACTGACAACGCTCATCAGATTGGCAAGCAGCGGGAAATTTCCCAGGCTGCCATTGCTCATCAGGATAGTCGAGTCGCCGCACAGCGGCTGCGGCGGTGTGCTGCCGGCGAGCGCCATGCCCACGTTGAATCGGGCGTTTAACGCGCCCGAGACCGGCGGACTGCCCTTTGGCGCAAACTGTGCGAACAGCCGCAGCGCATCGATGCGGTAGGCGTTGCCGGTGACGTACAGGCGTTTGCTGGCGCCATCCCACGCCGCCCGCATCTTGAGCGCGCCGTGCAGCACATTCGCCGACAGATCTTTGACCTCCCATCGGCCGCTGCGGCCTTCGATCTCGGCGGCGAAACCGCGCAGCGTGACATGATGAACGAACAGCTGCCGCAGCGTGACGTGGGCATCGAGGGTCAGCGGACGCGCCGGCGCAAGTATCGCGGCGGCGCGCTGGCGGCTCGCGGCAAGCGCGGGGGTCTGGAGGACGTCGACGTCGAAGTCACCGCCGGTCACGTTCAGTTTGATTTTCGGCTGGGCGAAATCGACGACCGTGCCGTCCACATCGAAGTTCCCGGCGCCTAGCTGCACTTGGTGCAACACGATCCGCGCGCTCGCGTCGCTAACCGTCGCGTGCGCGGCGCCGACGAAGACGGGCGCCGCGGTAAAGCTCGAACCCACCACGAGCGCCGTGATCGCCGCCTTGCCATTGAATTGCGGATGGGCCAGCCCCGGCCGCCATTTGATCGCAAACCGGCCGCCCGCCTCTCCGTTCAGGGTCACACCCGGCATCGCCGCACCCGCCAGCATCCCGCGCGTCCAGCGGTGCAGGTCAAGTGCGTGGAAGCTGACCTGTGCGTCAAGCGCGCGGCGCGCAAGTCCGTAATTACCATCCACCGCGAGCGTCCCTCCGCTCGACAGCGACGCGCTCGCCGAGTATCGCAGGCGATCGTTGTCCAGCACCGCGTCGGCGCGCAGCAGGACCGTCTCATCGCGGCCGCCGCCGCGCAGCAATACGAAACCGCGCCGCAGCCGGATGCGCGCGCTGCACAGCGCAAAGCCCGCGCCGCCGTCCGCAAGCGTCCCGCTCATCGTCAATTGCCCGTCGGCAACGCCCCGCGCGGGCATCATCGCGCTCGCCGCCGGCGAAAGCCGGCTTCGCAGATCGAGCCGCGACAGGTCGATCGTCGCGAACATCGCGGCGGAGTATCTGATCGACCGTGCGGATGGATCCGCGGCTTGCCGCAGGTCGGCATCGAAACGCCCATGCTCGAAGCGGGCGGCGCCGGCGCGGAGGCTCAGGCCCGTGACGCTCGCGGCTCCCCCGCTCAGCCTCACCTGCGCGGGGCTGTCGAGACTTACCGTGCGCAGGCCCGGCCGCTCGGTATGAAGCAGCGCGTCCGCGACGGTCAGCGAGCCGGTGAGTCCACCGATCAGCGCGGCCATCAGGCGCTGCTTGCGGCAGCTCGCATCCGCACATCCCGCAAGCGCTTCGCGCAGTGGACCGAGAGCAATCGCAAGGCTCGCCGCGCCAATCGCGACGCGGCCGGTCGCGGCCGGTGTGCGGCGTCCCAGCGCACGCGCCAATTGCCCAAGCCGCACCTCGAGCGGTCCAGCCTGTGCGCTGAGCCGCGGATTGGCTGAGAACGGTCCCGCCACGCTCGCGCGCAGCGCCGCCGCGCGCTCGAGCCCCGAATCGGCGGGGGCCATCAGCGTGCCGTCGAGTTCCAAACTCTCGGCGGAAATTTTATACGACCCGGTAAAACCAACCTCGCCCGCCGCGATCGAACTCTTGATGCTGATATGCCCGGCGAGCGCCGTCCGGCTCAGCCTGACGGCGGTATTTCCGCTGAAGCTCTGGGCGGCATGGCGGATAAACGCGATCGTGCCGTGGACCGACCCCGTCCGCGCGGCCGGAATCGTGATCTCGGCACTGCCCGCGAGCCCGTCGAGCAGCGGACCGTTCCACGCCACGCGCTCGACCCTGACCCGCACGCGCCGCGCGCTCGTGTCGATACGTGCGTCGAGCATCAGGCGGGCACCGGCGGGATCCGGCGGCACGACCGTCGCGTGCATCATGGTCACTTGGCGAACGAGCTGCGCGAGATGGGCCGCCAGCACGGACAGCTTGGCGGCCTCGGAATTGAAATCGAAGCCCGCCGGATTCCGATCGGGCGCGAGCGTGACCTCCGCGGCGCTGACCCGCAGCGACTCAAGCGGCATCACCTGCAGCCGCGCCAGCGCGCCATAACCGATCACGATACGCACGCGCCGGGTGCGCACCCGGTCGCCTTGCCAAGTGACGCGCGCCCGATGCGCAATCACTTCGATGCCGTTGGTCGCGAGCCCGAAATCCACGCGCGCGACGCTAATGTTCGCGCCGCTGCGCGCCGCGATCCGCGCCAGCGCGTACCGAATCAGCGCCGGACGCTCGCGCACCACCAGCACCGTCAGGCCGGCGATGATCGTGGCCAAAAGCCCGAGCAGCACGAGCGACAGCAGAAGCAATCCGCGGAGCCGGAATTTATGCTTTCCGCCCACGCCCGAGCCAGTATAGGGTGGATATTTGCCAGCGTAAACTTGCCTGCGGCGAAGGAAATCCCGAATCCTTGGTTTGCTCCGCGATGCTCCCTGCCGCTGGCTATGCCGCCTTCGCCAGCGACTTGTTTTCCGATCGCACCGCCATTTTCTTTGCAGCCGCCGCGCCGCGCCCGGTGTGTGGCAGCAGTCGCGCCGAATTGAGGATGAACGCCAACTCGGAAGTAACATGAATGAAGGCGGCGAGCGCCGGACTGAGCAGCCCGGCGGACGCAAGTGCGATTCCGATCAGATCCACCCCGATTGTGCCGGCGAAATTCCACCAGATGATCCGGCGCGTCCGCCGCGCAATCGCAAGGGTCTCGGTGAACTTGGCCAAGTCGTTGCCCAGCAGCACCACGTCCGCACTCTCGCGGGCAACGTCAGTACCCGAGCCCATCGCAACGCCAACGCTCGCGTGCGCCAACGCGGGGGCATCGTTGATGCCGTCACCCACCATCGCCACGATCAGGCCATCCGCGACGAGCGCTTTGATGCGCGCAAGCTTCATCTCGGGTAACAGGCCGGCTTCCACTTCAATGATTCCGAGTTCTCGGGCTACCATCGTGGCGACAGCACTGGTATCGCCGGTCAGGAGAACGCTTCGGATGCTCATCCGACCCAGCGCCTCAATGGCGCGCCGCGCCTCCGGCCGCACGGTGTCGGTAACTACAATCGCGCCCAGCAGGCGTCCGTTGCGCGCAACCAACACTTCAGAACAGGTATCGGCGCTGGCGGCGAAATCGAGCGGCACTGGTATCGCATGATCGAGCAGGAGACCGCGATTGCCGACCAGGATCGTTACGCCGCCAGCCACCGCCGTGATCCCGCGCCCGGGCACGTAGTCAAACCGCTCAGGCTCGCGCAATGCTCGATGCTTCGCTGACGCGAAGTTGACGATCGCCCTGCCCAGCGGATGCTCGGAGCGCATCTCGGCCGATGCCGCCGCCTCGATGACTTCGTCTTCCGTCACCCCGGCGGCGGGAAACACCGCCTGCACTTCGGTCCGTCCAAAGGTGAGCGTGCCGGTCTTGTCGAGCACGACGATATTCACCCGGCCCAGAGTCTCGAGGTACAGGCCGCCCTTGATGATTGCGCCAAGGCGCGCCGACCGGCCAATGCCGCCCAGGATTGCCAACGGGGTTCCAGCCGCGATGCCGCATGCGCCCGCGACGATTATCACGGAAATGGTGGAACGCACGTCGCGCGTGACGATGAAGGTGACGGCGGCCGCGGCCAATGCGAAATAGACCAGGTATCCTGCGAGCCGATCCGCGAGCTGCTGCACGGGGGCGCGTGAGCGCTCGGCATGCTCGACCGCCTCGATGATCCTGCCGTAGCTGGTGTCGCGCCCGATTCGTTCGACCCGGATCTCAAGCGCTCCCGATTGATTAATCGTGCCGGCGTACACCACTGAGCCGGGCGCCTTATCCACCGGCATCGATTCGCCGGTAATCCGGGCCTGGTCAACATACGAGTGTCCGCTCGTCACGATGCCGTCGATTGGAACCAGAGCGCCCGGATTGACCAGGACGGAATCTCCCGCGCGTAGCTCGTCGGTGGAAGCATCGCGCACGCCGCCCGGGCCGCGAATCGTGACGGTGCGGGGAATGAAGTCCATCAGATCCCGGATCGCGCGGCGGCCGCGGGAAACCGTCATTCCCTCGAGCACTTCCGCGACGAGAACGAACAGCGTGATGATGAGCGCGGTAAGATACTGGGAGATGCCGGCCGCCGCGACGATCGCGATGCTCATGGACAATTCCATGGTCATCCGCCGCGCGACCGCGTTCTCAGCCGCCTCTTTGAAGATTGGCCATCCGCCGATCAGTACTCCGAGCACTCCGATCAGGCTGAAGCCCGGCAGCGGTTCCCATACGTGCAGCCACACTAATGCCGCGGCAACCGCGACCACGATGATCCGCGCGGCAGCGGCCCGGGTGAAGGCCGGGCCGGTCTCGCGCTCCAAAGCGGCGGGCGCGGCGGCCACTCTTTGCGCCCGATCGGCAGGCGCCGGATTTTCGTTTGGTTCGCGATGTTCCATCAGACTTGGCTACTTCAGGTATGCCTGCACGATCTCGATCAGTTCTTCAGCGCCCCTGGCGCGCGAGCCGCGTTCATGGTCCGGATCGACGACATGCATCCGGATATGATCCTCGATGATCTCGGCCATCAGGCTGTTCATCGCGCCGCGCGCGGCGACCACAAGGTGCAGCACGTCGGCGCAGCCCTTTTCTTCCTCGACTGCGCGTTCCAACGCTTGGACTTGGCCGCGAACCCGCCGAACCCGGTTTAACAGCTTGAGCTTCTCTTTGACGGTATGTGACATATTGCCCGGATACCTCTATACCATAGGGGGTATAATACTACGCCGTGGACATCGGTCGAGTCGAGCCGCTCCAGGAATTATCCGGCCGGCGCCGCGATACCGTGCGATGTATGGTGTTCCGCGGACGCGAAAATCTTTACCGGCGCAACCCGTTCGCCGCGGAGCCATGACTTACCGTGCGACCGCCGCGCGCCGCTTGATACGTTCAAAGATTCTTTGCCGTCGGTTCCTGACCCGGCGCACGCTGCGCGCACCACCCTCTCCCAGATTCTTTGGGAGAGCGAATCAGGCACTTCAGCCGATTACGCAAATCGCTCTGCTTATAGAAATGACGGCTCGGGGTGATTCGTATGCCGTGATAGGCATGCCACTTTACGCCCATCCGTCATTTCGACCAGCGGGAGAAATCCCGGCCGCATCGGCTGCCGCGCTGCGCATCCCGGCCGTCTGGGAGCATGAAGCATTCCTTATAAGCCCAATCGCTATGTGGACTATTAGGAACGCTAAATGTTAGGATGTTACGGCCCGCACAGTGCGGGTTTTTGATTCTTGCCCGGATTACATCCGCCGGGCCGATACGGAGCTGATGCAGTGACGACAAATCTTCACGCGAAACCCGCACCCAACAAGAACCGCGCACTCGCAGATTGGGTCGCGGAGATCGCAAGCCTCACGACCCCGGATACAATCATATGGTGCGATGGCTCCGAGGCGGAACGCCAGCGGCTGTCCGATCTCGCGGTCAACTCCGGCATCCTGATTCCGCTCAGCGCGAAAAAGAAACCTGGCAGCTATCTGCATCGCTCCAATCCCAACGACGTTGCGCGCACCGAACAGTTGACCCTCATCTGCTCGCCCGACAAAAACGATGCCGGCCCGACCAACAACTGGGCCGACCCGGCCGAGACCTACGCCAAGCTGCGCGGATGGCTCAAGCACTCGATGCGCGGCCGCACGATGTTCGTGATCCCGTATGTGATGGGTCCGCTCGGGTCGCCGTTCGCAAAAGTCGGGGTCGAGATTACCGACAGCGTGTACGTCGTGCTCAACATGCGGATCATGACGCGCATGGGCAGCGTGGCGCTCGAGATGCTGGGGCAGCGCGACGAGTTCTGCCGCGGCGTCCATGCCATGCTCGATCTTAATCCCGAGCGCCGCCTGATCTGCCATTTCCCGCAGGACAACGCGATCTGGTCGGTCGGCTCCGGCTACGGCGGCAACGCGCTGCTCAGCAAGAAATGCTTCGCGCTCAGAATCGCCAGCACCCAGGGGCGCCGCGAGGGCTGGCTGGCGGAGCATATGCTGATCCTGGGCATCCAGAATCCCGCGGGCGAGACGACCTATGTCGCCGCGGCGTTTCCCAGCGCGTGCGGAAAGACCAACCTCGCGATGCTGACGCCGCCGCCCGCGTTCGCCGGATGGAAGGTCCTCACCGTCGGCGACGATATCGCGTGGCTGCGGGTCGGCGCTGACGGAAGGCTATGGGCGGTCAATCCTGAAAGCGGCTACTTCGGCGTCGCGCCGGGCACCAACTCGCATTCCAATCCGAACGCGATGAAGATGCTCGGACACGATTCGATTTTCACCAACGTCGCGATGACGCCCGACGGCGACGTGTGGTGGGAAGGAATCGATATGCCGCCGCCCGATGGGATGCTCGACTGGCAGGGACGCCCGTGGAGCAAATCATCGAACGAAAAAGCCGCGCATCCCAACAGCCGCTTCACCACCCCGATGACCAACAACCCCGCGCTCTCGCCGCACGCCAACGATCCCGCGGGCGTGCCGATCTCCGCGATCGTGTTCGGTGGGCGGCGCGCCACCACCATGCCGCTGGTGCTCGAATCCGAAAGCTGGACGCACGGCGTCTTCATGGGTGCGACGATGGGCTCCGAGACCACGGCCGCCGCCGCCGGCGCGGTCGGGATGGTGCGGCGCGATCCTATGGCGATGCTGCCGTTCTGCGGCTACAACATGGGCGATTATTTCGGGCATTGGCTCGCGATGGAAAAATCGATCCGGCATCCGCCCAAAATCTTCATGGTTAACTGGTTCCGCAAGAATTCCAACGGCGACTTCCTGTGGCCCGGCTTCGGCGACAATCTGCGCGTGCTCAAGTGGATGCTCGATCGGATCGAAGGGCGCGTCAGCGTCGAGAAAACTCCGGTCGGCGGCGTGCCGAAGATCGCGGACCTGGATCTGCGCGGCCTTGAAATTTCCACCGAACAATTGCGCGAGGATCTGGCGATAAAACCCGGCGAGTGGAAAATCGAAATGCAATCCGCCGGCGAATTCTTCGACAAGATCGGCGCGACGATGCCAAAGTCGCTGCGCGACAAGTATCGCGAACTCTCAGCCGCGCTCGCTAACCGCTCGGACTAATGCCGCGGCCTATGCGTAGTGATTTGGCGGATTGCCGTACCTCTGAGGATTTGATCAAACGCTATACAACAGGCGAGGTAGGCGGCGGCCGCGACTGATCTTATAACCATTCAAGTACTGGACCTCGATGGCTTCTTTACCCCTGACATTGAGCGGGTCGGCGCGCCAGGTTGAGGTGAAACGCTCGACGGCATGGCGGCGAGTTACCGAGTCCGTGCGGGACTCGCCGGCGGGCGGTTCGAGCTAGACCGCGCGACTGGCCAATGGAATCCGAAGAAGATCTCACGGCAGTGACTAACTTATCGAAATTGTCGGCGACCTCGGTCTAAGCCGGATGTCGCGCCGGCTGATACGTTTTGCGTGCTTTATAGCCGCGCCGGCCGGCATATTCCTGGCGTTCGCGGTCGCGGAGGCTCAGTTGCTTCCAATGGGTATGTCCCTCCCGAAGCCAACTGCCGCAAGCACGTCGTGTGTTCCGAGGCGCTTGCCCGTCAAACCGAATGATGACCTCAAAGACGACCCATCCTTTCAGCAATTCAAACGCCGTCTGAAGAACATTGGCACTCGTCGCGATACGGCCGCGCTCTACCGCCTTCTTTCACCTGACTTTTTTGAGGTCGGATGCTGCGAAGACGGGCCCAACTATAAAGGTGTTCCGGCCATTGCCGGTTTCAAGGCAATGTTCGCGAGAGATCCGGATTTGCAATGGCTACTGCTCGAACAGGCGGTGCGGGTTGGCGTGGTGAAGACCAAACGAACCTATGACGGTTACTCGAGCGAACGCCCAAACCGCCTTCTCTTCTGCGGTCCAGCGGCCAAATCGCCACCCCGCTCCGCTTGCGATTTCGATGGCACTGATAGCGATGGCGACGACCTGGCATTTATCATCGGCACGCTCGTTCCGCTTCGGGTGGCGCCCGATCCGTCCGCCAAGACGATTACCGCGCTCTCATGGGATACGGTTCAAGGCCTGTCCCCCGGCTCGACTATGCCGGACAATTGGGCGAAAGTGCGGCTTGGCGACGGGACGGTCGGGTACGTAGATAGCCGTTTCGTTCATTGGTTTCTCGGGCCAACGCTCTGTTTTGGCAAGCGAGAAACCGGGCAATGGGAGATCCGAGGGATCGACCTTGGAGGCGATTGAGTGAAGTGGTCACGAGAGTTGGGTTCAGCAGCGGAACACCGCGACCCCGATCTTCGCTCAGGCGGGCGGCCAGCACCGCGCCGGAGGAGCGAGCGCCAACGATGATATCGCCGTACTGCATCGATCAACTTGCACTCGCAAATAGTATGTAGCGCCGGTGCATTAAGACCTATCTCATGTTTGGGTGTCAACGCTGGTTGAGAGCTGGGCGAGCTTTGTGCTAGCAGGTGACGGAAGTCATGGGCGTGCGCTCGGGAGTGAAACCCAAGCGCCCGGCTTTCAGTGCAGCACCGCAAAGTGTCGGGTTCGCGGAGCGAGACTTTCGCGCCGGAACGTTGCTACCATCGCGAACGCGACTCGGAGCGACCGGCGGGAGGAATAGACAGCAATGGTTAAGATCGTATACGTGCTGGCGCGGCGCGCGGACGTGCCTGCCGACAGGTTCTACGACTATTGGCTCAATTCGCACGGGCCGCGAGTGCGGGCTCACGCCCACGTGACCCACGCGCGCAAGTACATCCAGAGCCATCTGATCGACACTCCTCTCAACCGCGAATTTCAGGAACCGCGCGGAATGCTGGACCCGATGGCCGGCATCACCGAGGTTTGGCGGGACTCACCCGCCGACTTCGAGCGCGGCGGCGACGACCCGGCGCGCGCCGCGGCAACCCGTGACCTGGCGGAAGACGAGGCTAAGTTTATCGACATCGCGCGCTCGCAAGTGTTTCTGACCGAGGAGCATACGATCTTCGACTACACCGGCGGCGCCAAGCTCGGCCCCAAGGCGGTCAAAGTCACCTATCTGCTCAGCAAGCGCGATTCGTTAACAGTCGCGCAATGCCATAAGACCTGGCTGAGCGATCATGGGCCGCTGGTAACCAGCTTCGCGAAAGACATGCGCGCGGCGAAGTATATCCAGAGTCACACTATCGCACCCGAGTTCAACGCGGCCGTGGTGAAGAGCCGCGGCTTTGCCGCACCGCTGGATGGAATCACCGAGGTATGGTGGAGATCGATGGACGATCTGACCGCTGGTTCCGCTACACCACGAGGGGCTGAAGCATCTGCAAAGCTGATCGAGGACGAACGCCGCTTCGTCGAGATGTCGCGCTCGCGATGCTTCCTGACCAGGGAGCACGTTATCTTCGATTACACGAAGCAGGTCTGAGGAGCGATGGCCGACGCAATCGTATCGCGTGGCAAGGCGGCGACCTCTGGTTTCTTCCGCGAGCCTCGAAACTGAAGGGCCGTTTGGCGAACTTACTATCGAACACCGGGAAGGATAACTGCCATGGGACGGACCTTTTTTCGCCGCGCAAATCTGATCGACGGCCGCAACGCACCGAAGAAGAACGCGACCGTCGTGGTCGAGGACGATCGCATCACCGCGGTAGCCGCCAACGGCGACGCGCCCAGACCTTCCGCCAACGACGTGGTCTATGATCTGGCCGGCCGCTCGCTGATGCCCGGGATGGTTCAGTGCCATTATCACGCCGCCTACGACAACGCTGAGAAGCTCGACGATATCGACTTGAAGCATCCGGCGACGATGCTCACTTTGATAGCCGCAAAAAACGCCGAGCTGCTCGGCATGAAGGACGACCTCGGAACGATCGAAGCAGGCAAGCTGGCCGATCTGCTGGTAGTAAACGGCGATCCGGTGCGCGACATTACAGTCCTGCAGGATCGCGCCAAGCTCGACGTGATAATGAAGGGCGGAAAGTTCATCGAGTGCCAGCTCACGCCAGGCAAAGCCATCGCCAAGTCCGCATGATGGCAAATCGGCCGCGCTATACTCGCGCATCAAAGTGCGGGGTTGAGTGACGGGAGTTGAGTGACGGTCGATGCGCTGCTCGAAATGCGGGACGAATAATCCTTCGGTCAATAACTTCTGCGCGAAGTGCGGGAACGCGCTCGCAAAACAGTGCACGAAATGTCAGGCGGAAAATCCGCCGAGCTCCGACTTCTGCGGCAAGTGCGGCACGCGGCTCACTAATGGTGCGGACGCGGTAGCTGCAACCTCAACGCCGCCAGAATTAGGCTCCGGGGTGCGCGTCGCGCCGGACAGTGGCTCAGCGGAAGCGCTCGAAGGCGAGCGCAAGACAGTCACCGCGCTGTTCGCCGATATCAAGGGCTCGACCGAACTGGAGCAGGATCTCGACCCCGAGGAAGCGCGCGCGATTATCGATCCCGCGTTGAAGCTGATGATCGACGCGGTGCGCCGCTACGACGGCTATATCGTGCAGAGCACCGGCGACGGCATCTTCGCGCTATTCGGCGCACCCGTCGCGCATGAGGACCATCCGCAGCGCGGGTTATACGCTGCTCTGCGCATGCAAGAAGAGCTGAAACGATACTCGGCGCGGTTGCGTGAAGCCGGCAACCTGCCGATCGAGGCGCGGGTCGGCGTGAACACGGGCGAGGTTGTAGTGCGTTCGATCGCGACCGGCGATGGACACACCGAATACACGCCGATTGGGCATACGACTAATCTCGCGTCGCGGATGCAGGCGCTCGCGCCGACCGGCTCGATCGCGATCAGTGAGCAGACCCGCAAGCTGGTCGAGGGATATTTCGCGCTCAAACCGCTCGGCCCGACCAAAATCAAAGGCGTCAGCGAGCCGGTCAATGTCTATGAGGTGACGGGTTTGGGGCCGCTGCGGACTCGCCTGCAACGCTCGGCGGGAGGCGGACTGACCAAGTTCGTCGGGCGCGCGCGTGAGATGGACGCGATGCGCGCCGCCGCGGATCGCGCGAAATCCGGGCGCGGACAGATTGTCGCCGCGATGGCGGAAGCGGGAACCGGCAAATCCCGGCTGTTCTTCGAGTTCAAGGCCAAGAACCAGTCGGGCTGGATGGCGCTCGAGACTTTCTCAGTCTCCCACGGCAAGGCCAGCGCCTACCTGCCGGTGATCGACCTGCTGCACGGCTACTTCGAGATTTCGGCCGGTGACGATGAACGCAAGCGGCGCGAAAAAGTGACCGGACGCGTGCTCGCGCTCGATCGAAGTCTGGAGGACACCCTGCCGTACCTTTTTGCGCTGCTCGCTATCGTCGAAGGCGTCGATCCGCTGGCGCAGATGGACGGGCAGGTCAAGAAGCGGCGCACGCTGGAGGCGATCAAGCGGATCTTGCTGCGTGAAACGCTCAACCAGCCGCTGATGGTGATCTTCGAGGATCTGCACTGGATCGACGACGAGACGCAGGGCTTCCTGAATCTCCTCGCCGACTCGATCGGCACCGCGAAAATCCTGCTGCTGGTCAACTACCGGCCCGAATACTCACATCAGTGGAATAGCAAAACCTATTACACACAGTTGCGGCTCGATCCGCTTGGCAAAGAGTCGGCGGATGAGATGCTATCCGCGCTCCTATTCCAATCCCCTCTCCCTCCGGGAGAGGGTCAGGGTGAGGGTGCAGAGCTTTCCGCGCTCAAGCGGCTGATCATAGACAGGACCGAAGGCAACCCGTTCTTCATGGAAGAGACCGTGCAGGTGCTGCTCGACGAGGGCGCGCTGGTGCGGGAAGGTTCCAGCGTGAGGCTTACCCGGCCGCTCGCCGAGCTCAAGATTCCGCCGACCGTGCAGGGCATCCTAGCCGCGCGCATCGATCGTTTGCCATCCGACGCCAAGGACTTGCTGCAAACGCTGGCGGTCATCGGGCGTGAATTTCCGCTGTCATTGATTCGTGCGGTCATTGCGAAAGCTGATGACGAACTCAATCGGTTACTCAATGACTTGCAACTGAGCGAGTTCATCTACGAACAGCCGGCGGTCGGCGACACCGAATACATCTTCAAGCACGCGCTGACGCAGGAGGTCGCTTACAACTCGGTGCTGATCGAGCGCCGCCGAGTGCTCCACGAGCGCACCGGAGCAGCGATCGAACGGGTGTTAGCGAGCCACATCGACGATTACGTCATCGAGCTGGCTCATCACTACCGGCGCTCGGCCGACTCCGCCAAGGCAATCGAGTACCTGCTTCTCGCCGCCGAGCAGGAGATCACGCGCAACGCTGCGCGCGAGGCGGCTGCGGGACTCCGCGACGGGCTGACGTTGCTCACCGGTATCACCGATGAAGCGGAACGTGCGCGCCGTGAGGCGGCCCTGCAACTCGCGCTCGGCGGCGCGCTGGCGGTTGCGGGTCCCGCGGCTTCCGCCGTGGAAGCCCCGTACCTGCGCGCACGCGAACTGTGCGAACGGATTGGCGACCGCGATGGTCTGTTCGCGGCGTTCCGCGGGCTGTCTCTGGCCTACACTCTTCGAGCCGAACTCGGACGGGCTCTCGAACTCAACGAGCAGTTGCTGTCAAAAATTGCGCGCGACGGAGAGTTGAATGAGATGCTGTCCGCAAAAGCGAGCACGATGCAGGCGCTGTACTTTCTCGGTCAGTTCACAGCGGCACGCGCGCAAATGGAGCAGATCCGCGAAATGTCGGCCGCCGACCCGAGCGCGTGGACACGAGTATCGACCGCCACCGCGCGCACGCAGGGCGACCGGGTCCTGGCGCTACTCGGCTATCCCGATCAGGCGCTGCGCAACGCTCGTGCGGCGCTCGCGCATGCTCGCGAAACGCGCATTCCGTTAGACATTTTGATGTTCGAGTGGCTCTCGGCCCACCTCTGCTATTTCATCAGGGACGTTCGGGGCGTCCGCGAGCACGGCGGCGCTGTATTCCGGTTGGCGAACGAGCGAGGAAACATGGCGCTTTCCGGTTACGCCGCGTCATGCCTCGGCTGGGCCGAAGCGATGGACGGCGGCCACGCCGACGGCCTTGCCGAGATCCTGCGGGGGCGGGCGGTGAGCGCCGAGGCCGGGAACCGAATTCGCACCTTGCAGGACGCGCAACTCATCGAGTGCCATTTGCGGCGCGGCGATCTCGAGGCGGGCCTCGCGGCAGCCGCGGATGCTCTCTCCCACGCGGACAGCACTGGCGAACGATTTTGCGCATCCGAACTCAACCGGCTCAGAGGCGAACTTCTTCTTGCGCAGGAACCCACGCGTCAGTCCGAGGCTGAATCCGCCTTTCGCACCGCGATCGAAGTGGCGCGCGGACAGTCAGCGCGATGGTGGGAACTGCGCGCAACGACGAGGCTTGCGCGGATGCTGGCAAAGCAAGGCAAGCGCGACGAGGCGCGCGCGATGCTCGCGGAAATTTACAACTGGTTCACCGAGGGCTTCGACACCGCCGATTTGATAGACGCCAAGGTGATCCTCGACCAGTTGAGAGGGTAGCTGGCGGGGAGGAAATTTGCGCCGCGCGAAATGCGGGGCGGACAATCGAGCGGGCGCGGAGTTCCACTGCGCGGGTACGACACCCTGCCGGATATCGCCGCGCC
>Ga0307373_10010054_pt1 | contig 13996 bp, 14 predicted proteins | sample OX2MG_FD_202534 | JGI IMG/M metagenome (GOLD analysis project Ga0307373, IMG submission 202534) | Soil microbial communities from Risofladan, Vaasa, Finland - OX-2 | ecosystem: Environmental > Terrestrial > Soil > Coastal area > Acid sulfate soil | place: Finland: Risofladan, Vaasa | collected... | reverse complement strand
GCCGCGGTGCGCGTTGGGGGCCTCGGTCACGATCGAGGCGCGCGGCGGAACGCGAGGCGGCATCGTCACGGCCGTGCGCGACGGCCGCGTGCGTATCGCGCCCCTCGACGGGTCGGACGGGATTCGCGCGGGGGATGAGGTGCTCGTCGCCGAGGGTGAGCCGTGCGTCGAGTTGGGCGTGGCGGCCCTGGGACGAGTCGTGGACGCGCGCGGCGCGCCGCTGGACGGAGGAGCATCGATCCGCGGGCCGCTCCTGCCGTTGCGCGCGCCGGCGCCCGGTGCTCTCGCGAAGGCGGGAGCACCGCCGCGCGCCTGCTGGACGGGCGTGCGGGCGATCGACGCGCTGGCCACGCTCGCGCGGGGTCAGCGCATCGGGATCTTCGGTCCCGCCGGCGCCGGCAAGTCGACGCTGCTGCAATCCATCGTGCGTCACGCCCGCGTCGACGCGGTGGTGCTGGCGTTGATCGGCGAGCGCGGGCGGGAGGTCGAGGGGTGGCTGGCTGCGCTGGGCGAGGCGCGCCCGCGCGCCACCGTCGTCTGCGCCACCGCCGACGAGCCGGCCGCCCTGCGGGCCCGGGCGCCGCTGGCCGCGATGGCGCAGGCGGAGTACCTGCGCGGCCACGGCCTGCACGTGCTGCTGGTGATGGACTCGCTCGCGCGCTACTGCACGGCGCTGCGGGAGCTGGCGGCGGCCAACGGCGAAACCACGGCGCTGCGCGGCTACCCGCCCTCCGCCTTCGCCGCCCTCGGGCGGTTGCTCGAGCGCGCCGGCGCTTGCGGCGAGGGGGCCGTCACCGCCGTCTGCAGCGTCCTGGTCGAAGGCGACGACGATCGCGAGCCCGTGGCCGACGCCGCGCGCGCCCTGCTCGACGGCCACCTGATCCTCTCGCGGCGCATCGCCGAGCGCGGCCGCTTTCCGGCGCTGGACGTGCGGGCCTCGTGCAGCCGACTCTTCCCCACGGTGGCCTCCCCCGAGCAGCGGCGCCAGGCGGCGGCTGTGCTCGCCGCCTTGGCCGCCCTTGAGGAGAGCAGCGATCTGCGCGCGGTGGGGGCCTACCGCCCGGGCGGGGACCACGCACTCGACGCCGCCATAGCCGCCGAGCCGGCCCTCGAGGCGTTTCTGCGCCAAGGCGAGGCCCCGCAGCCCCCTCCCGCCACCCTGGCGGGCTTGGCTCAACTCGCCGCCGCACTCTGCCGAATCGAAATAGACGAAGGAGTACCGTGAGCATCTTCGCCGACCTCAGCACGTGCCTGAACCGCATCGCTCAGATCACCGGGGCTCCCGCCGCGCCCGCGCCCCCCAGCGGCGCCGCGCCGAGCGAGGGCGCGGGATCGTTCGCGGATGTCCTGCGCCGCGAGCTCGAGGCCGGCCCCGGCGGCGCGCCGGAGTTCGGCGGGCGGGCGGTGGAGGCGTTCTATCCCACGAGCAGCACGGCGTACGGCGGGCTCGTCCAGGCCAGCGCCGAGCGCTGGAACGTCGATCCGGCGCTCGTGAACGCCGTGATCGCCAACGAGTCCGGCTTCGATCCGCGGGCCACCTCGAAGGTCGGCGCGATGGGGCTCATGCAGCTCATGCCCTCCACCGCCGCCGGCTTGGGCGTTACCGACGCCTACGATCCCGCGCAGAACATCGCCGGAGGCGTGCGTTACCTCCGCGGCCTGCTCGACCGCTTCAACGGCAACCTCCCCTTGGCGATCGCCGCCTACAATGCTGGCCCGGGGGCCGTGGAGAAGTACGGCGGCATTCCGCCTTACGGGGAGACGCAGCGGTATGTGGCGGCCGTTCTCGACTCCTACCGGCGCTATCGGGGCGCCACGTAGCCGCGTCTCCGGCGCGGCGCTCTCCCTTGCCGCGTCGCTGTGCCTGCTTGCCGCGGCGTCTCCGTCGCCCGTTCCATCGGCAAGCCGGATCATCCAGCTCCACCAGCGCGCGATGCGCCCCGATGCCGCGGTGCCCGCGCCCGCCAGCACGGAGCTCCTGGGTTACGTCGAGGGCAACGGGCTCTTCGGCACGTTCCGTCAGTACCGGCAGGGAGCCGGCACGCGCAGCGAGGTGCGCCTCGGCCCACTCGACCTGGTGACCGTCGGCGACGGCAAGCGTCTGTGGGAGAGCGATCAGAACGGCAGCGTCCGGGAGCTCACGGGCGTGCTCCGCGCGCGCGCCCTCACGAGCGACTTCATCGCCGGCGGCGGCTATCTGAACGATCCCGCGACTCTGACCTATCTCGGCGTCGACGCCTCGGAGCGGCGCCCGTGCTACCGCTTTGCCGTGCAGGCGCCGCGCGGCGACCGCCAATGGATCTGCATCGACGCCCGCACCTATCTGCTCGACCGTCAGGAGTTCGTTGAAGGCCAGGGCATCGCCAGCGTGGACTTCTCCGAGTACCGCACCGTCGACGGCTCCGCCGTGGCCTACCGCTGGGTGCAGCGCGACGCGGGCTCGCCCGGCGGCGTCGTCTTCACGGTCGACGACGTGATCGACGGCCGTGCCCTCGATCCCACGCTCTTCGAGCGGCCGCCCCCGCGCTACGTGGAGCTCGCGGCGCCCCGCGCGGTCGTCTCGCTCCGGCGTACCCCGGTGGGATATGAGGCTCCGGTGGAGATCGCCGGCCGCAGGTTCTGGTTTCTGCTCGACTCCGGTTCGCAGGGGATCATCGTGGACGCCGCCGTGGCCGATGCGCTGGGCCTGCACGGGCGCGGGAGCTTGAGCGCCGTCGGCGCGGGGGTGGTGGGCGGCCTCGCCGTCGCGCGCGTCGCCGCGCTCTCGGTGGGCGGCGCCACGCTGCGCGACGTGACGGTGGGCATCCTCGATCTCTCGCAGGCCACCGGCGGAGCGCTGGTGGCCGACGGGGTGCTCGGCTTTCCGTTCTTCGATGCGGCGGTGTTGCGCTTCGACCCGCGGGCCGCGACCTTGGAGATCGCCTCGCCGACGGACGCCGACCTCACCGCCGATGGCGAACGGCTGACGGTCCAGCTCGACCGGCGCGTGCCCGTCGTCGAGGCGGGGTTCGCGGGCGGCGGCACCGCGCCGTTCGTGATCGACACGGGCTCCTCGGCGGAGCTGTTGCTGTACCCCGATTTCGTCCGGCGCCATCCCGGCATCGCGCCGCTCGATCTGGAGCAGCACCGCGGCGTGGGCATCGGCGGCCAGGTCTCCATGCGCAGCGCCACGGTCCCGCAGCTGACGCTCGGCTCCGTCGCGCTCTACAACGTTCGGGCGGGTCTGGTGCTCGCCTCGCGCGGCGCCTTCTCCGACCGCTTCGACGCGGGCAACATCGGGCTGGGCATCTTGCGCAACTTCGTCATCACGTTCGACGAGCCGGCGGGGGCGCTCTATCTGCTTCGCGGCCGCGACTTCGACGACGGACGCTTCCGCCCGCAGTACGAGCCGCTGGGCTTGCCGCACGTACGCTAGCGCCGCGTTCACGCCGCGGTCGCGCAACCGACACGCGGCGGCAACCTCGATCGGCGAGGATGACGCCCATGGAGCACGTCGCCTTCGCCAACCTCTCCGATCTCCAGGTGGTGCTGACGCGCATGGTCTACGAGGATCGTCGAGCCCTGCCGCTGTCATGGCGGCGGGCGCTGGGCTTTCGCCGGATGCTCGAGCGAGCGCGCGCCGCCGTGCCCAAGCCCGCGAGCGTCACGGCGCTTCCGCGCGCGCCGCACGTGCACGAGCAGAGCGCCGCCTGCGAGCGACGCGACGCAGCCTCGCCCGGCGCCGCGCTGCGCCGCCGCGCGCCGGAACCCGCGCCGGGGACGGCGCAAGGCCAGGCCTACGAGCCGCGGCGCGCCGCGCTCGCGGGCGTGCGCCGCATCGCCCCCGCGGTGGCCCAAGCGGCGCGCGAGGGCCGCACGCTCTGCGCGCTCGATCTCTCCGGCGAAGGGCTCGGCCGGATCCAGATCTTCATTCGCCGTCGCGGCGACCGGATCGACTGCGCCGTGCTCTGCGCGCGCGAGGCGCGGCCGGTCGTCGCCCGCGCCCTGGCGGCGGCGCGCGAGCTGCTGGCGCGCGGCGGCCTGCGCCTCGTGCCCGTACCGGACGGGGAGGCCTCGTGATGGATGCCGCGATCGATCGCGTTGAAGGGCGGATCGCGCGTCTGCAGAGCGACGCCGTGCACGCCTTCGACCCCGCCTACGTTCCGCGCGACCCGCGCTCCGCCGCGCGCGACGGCCGCCCCTCCGCGCAGGCCGGCCCGCGCGCTCCGCTGCCGTGCGCCGCTCCGGAGGGCGCCTTTCTCGTCTTCGACGACGCGGGGGGACGCCGCCGCTATGAGCGCCAAGCCGTGCTCGCGCTGCGCGACGGTGCGATCGTCGACGGCGAGGGACTGCCGCTGTTGGGGCGGCCTCCTGGCACACCCGACGGGACGGTCGGGGCGCTGCGCATCCCGCGTCGCGACGCGGCGCTGGAGCGCGTGATCGCGTTGCGCGTGGAGAGCGACGGCCGCGTTGCCTACGCGCGCCGCCTGATCGGCGGCGCGGAGGGCGAGGGGATGCAGTGGGTGCCCGTCGGACGGATCGTGCTGGCCAAGCTCGATGCCGGCGTTGCGCATCTCGCCCCTCCGGGCGAGCGCGGGATGCCGCCGCTGCCGGCGTCGAGCATGCAGGGAGGGCGGGTCGATCTCCCGCGCGCGCTGGAGCGCCTCCAGGAGGCGTACCTTCAGCTCGACGCGCTGCGCGCCGCGCGCGAGGCGCGCGACAGCGGTGAGCGCACCGCGCTCGGCGTGGTGAAGTGAGCGCGTCGCCGCGCCGCGTCCGTCCCTGGAGCCTCGGAGGCCACGCGGAACCGCCGCGCGCGGTGGCGCTGCTGGCGGAGGCGGCCTCCTCGCTGGCGGCGCGTCTGGGTTCGGCGCTCCATGCCGAGCTGCGGGCCGCGGTACTCGAGCCGCGCCTGCTCGATGCGTCCGCGCTGGAGTCGCTCGCCGAGTCGTGCGCCGTCTTCGGCTGGTCGGGCGAGTGCGGCGAACTGGCCGTCCTGGTCGACGTGACCTCGGCGCAAGCCTGCGTCGGAGCGGCGCTTGGCGCGGACGAGCCGGCGCGCGGCGGCGCGCTCTCTCCGGTGGAGCGCGAGGTCCTCGCGGGGATCGTGGCGGCGGCCGTCTCCGGCTTGCGTCCGCTGTGCGGGGAGGTCCGCGGCGAGGTTCCCCCGCGGGTGGCCCCCGGCGACCTGTTCGTGGAGTTCGCCATCGGCCCGGTACCCGCCGCATCGCTGGGCGTGGCGCTGCGGCCGCCCGCCCTCGCGCTTCCGGGCGAGCCCATCGAGGTGGACTCCTTGGCGGAAGTGCCGATGACACTCTCGGTGGAGTTTGCGCGCGGCGCCCTCACGCTCGCCGAGCTGGCCGGCCTCGCGCGGGGCGATGTCATCGCCTTCGATACGAAGGTCGGCGCGCCGGCGGTGCTCAAGATAGGCGGCCAAGCCGCGTTCGCGGGTGACCCCGGTCAGCGCGCCGGGCGCGCGGCCTTCGCCGTCGGCGAAGCGGTAACGAGAAAGGCGGAGTGACCATGGCGCAGGCTCAAACGCGCGCAACCCCGGGCGGCGCGAGCGCGTTCGACGGCCGCAACCTCGATCTCTTGATGAACGTCTCGCTGGTGGTGACCGCCGAGTTGGGACGGACCAAGATGCCGGTGCGCGACATCCTGAAGCTCTCGGTCGGCTCCGTGATCGAGCTCGACCGCCTTGCCAGCGGCCCGGTGGACGTGCTCGTCAACGACAAGCTCGTGGCGCGCGGCGAGGTGGTCTCCGTTGACGACAACTTCGGCGTGCGCGTCCAGGAGATTCTCGACAAGCCCGGCGCGTAGACGGCGTTCGACAACGTGGCGGCAACGCCGCGTTCATCTCCGCGGCGTATGCTCGGAGCGTGGACGCGACGCTGCACCTCCTGACCGCGGGATCCGCCGAGAACCCCACGCTCCCGCTCCAGCTCCTCTTCGGTGTCGCGGCGCTCTCCATGGCGCCGTTTCTCTTGGTGAGCGTCACCTCGTTCGTGCGGATCGTGGTGGTGCTCTCGCTGGTGCGCTCCGCCATCGGCGCGCAGACCCTCCCGCCGGCGACGGTGCTGACGACGCTGGCGCTCCTGCTGACGTTCCTGGTGATGGCGCCGACCTTCCGCACGATCTCGCGCGACGCCGTCGGGCCATACGCCGCGCACCGCATCTCCGAGGGAGAGTTCGTCCAGCGGGCCGCGGGGCCGCTGCGCGCCTTCATGCTCCGTCAAACGCATCGCGACGACCTCGCGCTCTTCGCCCGCGCGGCGCACCTGCGCCCGGCGGAGGCGGCCGGCAACCCGACCTACGTGCTGGTGCCGGCGTATATCGTGGGCGAGCTGCGCAGCGCCTTCGCCATCGGCTTCGCCGTCTATCTCCCGTTCCTCGTGATCGACCTCGTCGTCGCCTCCGTCCTGATGGGCCTGGGGATGGTGATGCTCTCGCCCACCGTGGTCTCTCTGCCGGTGAAGCTGCTGCTCTTCGTCATGGTCGACGGCTGGGCGCTGTTGGCCGGCTCGCTCGTGAGCTCGTACCGGTGACGGAGATCGCCGATGGGCTCGCGCGTCACGCGCTCGTGATCTGCGCGCTGCTGGCCTTGCCGACCCTCGCCGTCTCCGCAACGGTGGGCTTGGCGGTCGCGCTGCTCCAAGCGGCCACGCAAGTGCAGGAGCAGACGATCGCGATGCTCCCCAAGCTGATCGCGGCGGGAACGATCGTCGCCTTGGGCGGCGGCTTTGGGTTGGAGGCGGTCGCGGCGCTCTTCCACGACGCCTTGCACGCCATTCCTCTGCTGGTGAGCGCGCCGTGACGACGCTTTTCATGCTGGTGCTGGCGCGCGTAGCGGGCTTTCTGGCACGGGCGCCCGGGTTCTCCCACCCGGCGGTGCCGCACGTGGTGCGCGCCGCGTGCGCCGCGGCCATCGCCGCCGCACTGCTCCACGGCGTCCCGGCGGCGGCTCCGGCGGGGGGAACCTTCGCCTTCGCCGTGGTCGCGGAGTTCGCGTTCGGCGCGCTCCTGGGGCAAGCGGCGGCGGCGTTCTACGACGGCGCGCTCGCCGCGGGGCGGCTGCTCGACGACTACGCGGGCATCCGCATCCTCATCCCCACCAGCGGCGTCCCCGGCGGAGGCTTCGGCCGCCTCTACGGCACGCTCTTCGTCGCCGTCTATCTGCTCTCGCGCGGCTATGCGCCGCTGATCGCCGCGCTTGCCGAGAGCCTGCGCTCCGTACCGCCCGGCGCCCCTCCGGCGCCGGCGCACCTGTCCAGCTATGCCTTCGCGCTCCCCGGCCTCGTCGTGCGCGCCGCGCTCGCCGTCGCCGGCCCCGCTCTGCTAGCGACGTTCGCCGCGCAGGCGCTGCTGGGCGTGCTGCAGCGGGTGGTGCCGCGCGCCTCGACGTTCCTGCTCTCGTTTCCGCTCGCGTTCGGCGCGGCGCTGGCCACGGTGCTGCTGCTCGCGCCGTCGTCGGCGCGGCTGGCCGCGCAGATCCACCTCGGGCCTTGGAGAGCGATCGTTCCGTGAGCGAGGAGCGCTCGTTCGCGCCGACCGCGCGCCGCTTGGAGCGCGCCGCCGAAGAGGGCGACGTCGCGCGCTCCGGGGAGGCGGTCGCGGTGGCCTCCTTCGCCGCCGGCGCGGCGGCGCTCTCGGCGGCGTTGGCGCCGATGCTCGCCGCGGGGCGGGCGCTCGTGGCCGCCTCGCTGGCCCAGCGCCGCCTCGACGGCGCCGCATGCGCGCAACTGCTCGCGGCCGCCGCGAGCGTACCCTGCGCGGCCGCCGGCGCGGCGCTGGCGACGGCGTTGGCGCAGACGCGCTTTGCCCTCCGGCTCGCGCCGCTCGCTCCGCGGTGGGATCGTCTCGAGCCGGGGGCGGGTCTCAAGCGCATGCTCTCGCGCGAGAGCGTGCTGCACGCCCTGCGCTGGTCGGCGACGGCGGCGGTGATCGCGCTCTGCGGTCTCCAAGCGCTGCGCGGCGCGATCGGCCGCGACCTCGCCGACGATCCCGCCGCGGCGGTGGACGCCGCGCGCGCCGTCTGCGCGGCCTACGTCTGGCCCGCGCTCGCGTTGGGCGCCGTGGGAGCCGCGCTCGAGTACGCGACGGCGCGCGGTGCCCGTCTGCGCCGTTTGCGGATGTCGCGCGAGGAGGTCAAGCGCGAGCTTCGGGAGAGCGAGGGCGACCCGCAGCGCAAGGTGCACCGCGCGCGCTTGCAGCGCTCCATGCGCGGCGACGCGCGGGCGATGCGCGGGGCTACGGTGCTGGTGACCAACCCGACGCACGTGGCGGTGGCCTTGCGCTACGACCCCGAGGACGTCCCGGTCCCCGCCGTGGTCTCCAAGGGATGCGATCGGCGCGCCGCGGCGCTGCGCGCGCTCGCGGCACGCTACGGCGTGCCCGTGGTGGAAGAGGTCTGGCTCGCGCGCGCGCTCTACGCCGAGGTGGCCGTGGGCGAGCCGATTCCGGAGTCGGCGTTCGGCGCCGTCGCCGCCGTCATCGCCGCCATCGCGCACGAGGGTCGCGCCCGCGGGGGGCGCCCGTGAGATACGCCTTCGCGGGCGTGCTGCTCTCGATCGTCGCGATGCTCATCGTGCCGCTGCCGCCCGCCGTCCTCGACGTGCTGCTGGCGCTCAACGTGCTGGGAAGCGCCTGCGTGCTGCTGCTCTCCATCGGCGTCTCCGAGCCGTTGGAGTTCGCGGCGTTCGCGCCGGCGCTCTTGCTGGCCACGCTCTTCCGGCTCGCCCTCGACGTCTCGGCCACGCGCCTCATCCTCACGCAGGGCAACCTCGTCGGCGGCGTTGGGGAGATCATTCCCGCGTTCGGCGCGTTCGTGGTCCGCGGCAACGTGATCGTGGGACTGGTGATCTTCGGCATCCTGGTGACCATCCAGTTCGTGGTGGTCACGCACGGAGCGCAGCGCGTGGCGGAGGTGGCGGCGCGGTTCACGCTCGACGCTCTCCCCGGCAAGCAGATGGCGATCGACGCCGAGGTCCACGCCGGTGCCATAGACGTGGAGACGGCGCGGCTCCGGCGCCTCGCGGTGCAGCGCGAGGCGGACTTCTTCGGCAGCATGGAAGGGGCCGGCAAGTTCGTGCGCGGCGACGCCGTCGCGTCGCTGGTCATCGTGGCCGTCAACGTCGTCGGCGGGTTGGCCGTCGGCGTCTTCTACCAGCACCTCTCTCCCGGCGCCGCGTTCTCGACCTACGCTCTGCTGACGGTCGGCAACGCGCTCCTGACCACGCTCCCCGCCTTCCTCATCTCCACGGCGATGGGCATGCTGGTCACGCGCGTGGCCTCCGACGGCGATCTGGGGGCCGACCTCGCGGGCGCCATCCTGCGTCATCCCGAGGTCCTGCGTGCGGCGGCGGTGCTCATGGCGGTGCTCGCCCTGGTGCCGGCTTTGCCTCGCGCCACCTTCGCGCTGTTGGCGGCCGTCTGCTGGAGCGCCGCGACGCTCGCCGAGCGGCGCCGCGCCCAGCGGGCGCGCGCGCAGGAGCTGGCGCGGGAGGCGGAGCGGCGGCGGGCGATGCGCCGCCCCGAGATGGCCTTGGCTCTGGTGGGCGTCGACGCGGTCGCCATCGACGTCGGCCCCGGGCTCCTCCCGCTGCTGGACGGCGAGCTGGGCGAGGCGCTGCTGGAGAAGGTGGGCGAGGTGCGCCGAGCGCTCGCGGGGGATTGCGGCATCGTGCTGCCGGGCGTGCGGCTGCGGGACGATCTGCTGTTGGAGGAGGCCGCCTACGCCATCCGCGTGCGGGACGAGGTCGTGGCGCGCGGGCGACTCCGACTGGACGCGCTGCTCGCCATCGGCGATCCCGCGCTCTTGATGCGCCATCCCGGCGAGCGCCTCGTGGAGCCCGTCTACGGCTTGCCGGCGCTCTGGATCGCGCCGCCGCTGCGCGATGCGCTGCTGCGCGGCGGGGCGTTGGTCTTCGATCCGGTGAGCGTGCTGGGCTCGCACCTGGGAGCCGCGGCCCGCGAGCACGGCGCCGCGCTGCTGGGGCGCCAAGAGTTCGCGACACTGGTGGAGCACTTGCGCGCCGGCGCTCCGGCCGTGGTCAAGGAAGTGGGCGGCGAGGCGCTGCCCCTGGCCGCCGCCCACCGGGTCTTCGTGGAGCTGCTGACCGAGCGCATCTGGCCGCGCGATCCCGTGGCGATTCTCGAGGAGCTGGCGGAGGCGGCGCGCGCGGGAGCCGATCTCGAGACGCTGGTGGAACGGGCACGCCGGGTCGCGGTGCCGCCGCACCTGCGCGGGCAGGCGCGTGGAGAGCCGCTGGAAGCGTTCGTGCTCGACGCCTCCGACGAGGCTTGGTTCGACCGCGCCGCCGACGGCGTCCCCGAGCCCGGCGCGCTCATCGCGCTGCGCGGGCGGATCGAGTCGTACGTGGAGGGCCTCCGCGGTCGCGGCGGCCACCCGTGCGTCGTCTGCACGGCGCTGGCGCGTCCGCGCCTGGCGGCGATGCTGCGCCGCATGGGGATGCGCCTTCCCGTCTACGCCTTTGCCGAGCTCCCGCCGGGACTGACCCTCGCGGCACCGGCGGCCGCCGGCGCCGACCCCTGACCGGGAGCGCCCTCCCGCTCTAGCGGCGGCAGCGGCGGCAGAGCCCGCTCACGACCAGCGTGACGTCCTGCGGGTGGAAGCCGACGCCGTCGGCGATCTCGCCGACCATCGACGAGAGGCGTGGGGCCTCCACGTCGGAGAGCTGGTGACAGCGCGCGCAGAGCAGGTGGTAGTGCTTGTCCAGGCGGGCCTCGTAGCGCGCAGCCGTCCCGGGGAACTGCACCATCTGCACCAGACCCAGCTCCCGGAGCAGATCGAGCGTCCGATAGATCGTGGCGAGGCCCAGAGAAGGGAGTTCCTGTTTGGCGCGCTCGTGGATCGCCTCGGCGTCGAGGTGGCCCCCGTCGGTTTGCAGGACGTGCAGCACTGCGGCGCGCTGGCGCGTGAGACGATACCGGGACTGGATGAGGCCGGCGTCGGCCTTCGCAACGTCCATTGCCTCTGACCCATTCCGGAGCCGCCCGGCGAGGTCCCCCCTCAGCTCACCGAGGCGTTCGGGCCGCTGCCTGCCTTGCCGCGGAGGGGACATCTCTGCTTTGCGCCTACACAGCGCGCTTGCGGCGGCGGGTCCTACCTGCTAGAATCCTGTGGGTTCTTTAACGGCGGCACCGCTCCGGAGCCGCCGTCCATTTCCTCTCCCTGGCGTCCCAGGGCCGCTAGAAGTCGGTGCGATTCGTAACGTCATGACCTGGAACCGTTGGAAGAATCCGATCAAAGCGCTCGTCGTCGTGGCGATCGTCGCGTTGTGCGCCTGGGCCGTCCTGCCGATCCAGCAGACGATCCACCTGGGTCTCGACCTGCAAGGGGGCATGAGCGTGCTGCTGCAGCTCGAGCCCACGCCCGAGGTCCCGAAGATCACGAAGCAAGTTCAGAACCAGGTGCAGACCGTCATCCAGAACCGCATCAACGGGCTGGGCGTCTCCGAGCCGGTCCTGCAGGAGGTCGGCAGCAACCGGCTCCTGGTCCAGCTCCCGGGCATCAAGAACCCTGACGAAGCGCTGCGGACGCTGAAAGAGGCGGCGATCCTGGAGTTCAAGATTTGCCCGGCCGCGGCGGTCGCCAAGGCGGAGTCGGACAAGGCCTATGCCGACAGCCCCACCGGCGCGTACAAGGACTGCGGCAAGACCGTCTACTCCGGCGCCGAGCTCAAGGGCGCCCAGCCGGCCCCCGAGCAGCTCGGGTCGGGCTGGCGGATCCTCTTCCAGACCAAGAACCCGGCCAAGTTCGGCAAGCTCACCCAGGAGAACATGGGCAAGCCGCTGGGCATCTTCCTGGACCACAAGTACATCTCGGCGCCCACGATCAACGGCGTGATCACCGCCGACGGCGAGATCACGGGCAGCTTCACGCAAGAGGATGTCACCCGCATCTCCAACGAGTTGAACGCGGGCGCCCTGCCCGTGCCCACGCGCATCATCGAGAACGAGACCGTCGGTCCGACGCTCGGCAAGGTCGACCTGGTCAAGTCGCTCTATGCGGCGATCGTCGGCCTGTCGCTCGTCGTCGTCTTCATGATCATGGTCTATCGCGTGCCGGGCCTGCTGGCCGACCTGGCGCTGGCGATCTACGTCCTGATGATGTTGGCCGTGCTCGCGATCAGCCACGCGGTGCTCACCCTGCCCGGCATCGCCGGCTTCGTTCTCTCCATCGGCATGGCGGTGGACGCCAACGTGCTGATCTTCGAGCGCCTCAAAGAGGAGATCTGGGCGGGCAAGACCCTGCGCGGTGCCGTGCGCACCGGCTTCGCTCGCGCCTACAGCTCCGTCTTCGACAGCCACGTGACCACCATCGTCGGCGCCGCCGTCCTCTTCTTGCTCGGCACCGGTACGGTCAAGGGCTTCGCGTACACGCTCTTTTGGGGCACGGTCCTCTCGCTGGTCACGGCGGTCTTCATCACGCGCTTCTTCACCGATCTGGTCGTCGACAACGACGTGGTGACGAGCCACAAGGCGTACGGAGCGTAGGCCGATGAACTTCCGGAATCGCGATTGGGACATCGTCAAGCTGCTGCCGGTCGTCGGCCGCATCTCGCTGGCGATCATCATCGTCGGCTGGGGCGTTGGCCTCTGGCTGAACCACCCCTCGCCGCTGCGCCTGGGACTCACGTTCACCGGCGGCACCGTGCTCAACGTGCGCTTCGACCGCTCAGTCACGGTGACGGAGCTGCGAGCCGCGCTCAAGTCCGTTCCGGTCGTCCAGCCCGACGGCAAGACCGCGCCGGTCGACCTCTCGGGCTCCGAGGTGACCCTGGCCACCAAGCCCGGCGACCCGATACCCAACGACCGCGCCGTGATCCAGACCCAGCAGGCGTTGGGCTCCGATCCCGGGGCCGTCTTCCAGGCGCTCGACAAGGTCGCGCCGGTCGACCGCAAGGACTCCGCCGTCAGCTCCGTGGGTCCCGCGCTCTCGCGCGAGTACCTGTTCAAGGCGGTGGAGGCGCTGATCATCGCGATCGGCATCCAGTTCATCTACATCGCCTTCCGCTTCGGCTGGAACTACATCTTCGGCGTCGTGACGGTGGTCGCGCTGCTCCGCGACGCCGCCATGATGGTGGGCGTCTATGCGCTCTTCAACCAGCGCGCCGACGACGCGTTTCTGGCTGCCTTGCTCACCGTGGTCGGCTACTCGGTCATGGATACGATCGTCATCTTCGATCGGATCCGCGAGAACACCAAGCTCATGGTCGGCGAGACGTACCGCAAGATCGTCAACGTCTCGATCCTGCAGACGATGACGCGTTCCATCAACACGCTGGCGACGGTGGTCGTGACCTTGGTGGCGCTGCTCGCCTTCGGCGGCGCGACGCTCAAGGGCTTCGCCTTCGCGCTGCTCGTGGGCATCTGCTCGGGCGGCTACCACTCCATCTTCTTCTCGGCGCCTCTGGTCGAGGCGCTGCGCGAGCGGCAGTTGAAGAAGGCGCAGGCCGAGCGCACCGCGGCGCGAGCCGCCGGCGAGACGGCCAAGCCGAAGAGCGCGCTGGACGAGCACGAGCGCGACGACCTGGCGGTCACCCAGGCACGCCGCGAGCGCCGCCAGCGGGAGAAGGCGGAGCGCCAAAAGGCCACCGCCTCCACGCGCGGCGCGCGCTATCGGCGCAAGCGCGCCCCCCTGGCGCAGAACCAGCCCGAGGAGGAAGAGGCCGCCGAAGAGTTCGTCGACCCGCTGGACGCGCAGCGTGCCGGCGCGCACGAGGCGGAGATGGAGCTCGGCCACGAGCCCATCAACCTGCGCCTGGACGACGAGCCCGCGGCGGGGAGCGAGCCCGCGCAGCGCGGAGAGGGCTAGGGCCCCCCAAAGGGGGCTTGTTTCAGCCGCCGAACCTCTCGCTCCACGTCGCGCACTGGTGTGGGCGCTTCCAGTGAGGTATGCGGGATGGCCAAGACGAGTTACGTCAGTGGCACCTCGGACCGTCCGCTCATCGGCGAGACGATCGGCCGCTTCTTCGATCAGATGGCGATGGCGCAC
>Ga0307373_10010053_pt1 | contig 13997 bp, 12 predicted proteins | sample OX2MG_FD_202534 | JGI IMG/M metagenome (GOLD analysis project Ga0307373, IMG submission 202534) | Soil microbial communities from Risofladan, Vaasa, Finland - OX-2 | ecosystem: Environmental > Terrestrial > Soil > Coastal area > Acid sulfate soil | place: Finland: Risofladan, Vaasa | collected... | reverse complement strand
CGACGCCATCAGCAGCGGCGCCGGGTCCGGCTTCTGGTGCGGCACCTCGTTGCCGTACACCGCCGTGTCGAACAGACCGGCGAGGCCCGTTGCCTTCAGCTCCAGCTCCAGGCGGTCCCGGTGCCCCGCGGTCACGAGGGCCAGGCGGCGGCCGTCCGCATGCAGCCACTGGAGCGCATCGACAGCGCCCGGCACCAGGGCCGACACCTCGGACTCGAACAGCTCCACCCACCGCCGGTCGATCCGGGGCCAGAGCTCCGCCGAGATGCCCATGCTCACGTACATGCGCCGCCAGTCGGGGGCATAGTGCTTGCGGAACACGTCGTCGTCGAACGGGACCTCCAGCTCGCTGAAGATCTGGCGGTAGGTTGCCCGGGTCCGCTCGATCGAGTCGATGAGCGTCCCGTCCCAGTCGAACGCCCATACGGGACGCTCGCTCATGGCGCGCAGCACGTCGCGGGGCGGGCCGCCCCACCGAAGGAATCGCATGCCGCCATTCTCGCAGCGAGACGGCCTGCCCGGTTGAGCGGCGCACCAACACGGCCGTCGCGAACGCGCCACGGCCCGAGCACTCCGTCGCCTCCCGGGTGGCCCGCGGGTCGGACGCGGCACTTCGAGGTGATAGACTCCCGGCCGTGCCCGATCCGCTCCCACAACCGTCACGGCGCGTCCTCGAGACCGCGGCCCGCAAGGGCGTGGCCATCGAGATCGTGACGTTTCCCGAGAGCACGCACACCGCCGACGAGGCCGCCCGCGCGGTTGGTGCCGAACTCGGGCAGATCGTCAAGAGCCTCGTGTTCGTGGCCCCGAGGGACGACGCCCGGCTCGAGCCGTTCGTGGTGCTGGTGGCCGGACCGGATCGCGTGGACGTGGCCCGGCTGGCCGCCGTCCTGGGCGAGCCCGGAGTGCGCAGGGCCACCGCTCGGGAGGCGAACGAGCTGACCGGCTTCGTGATCGGCGGCATCCCGCCATTCGGTCACGATCGACCGATCCGGGTCGTCATGGACCCGCGGCTGGGAAGGCACCAGACGGTCTGGGCGGCGGCAGGTACCCAGAACGCGGTGTTCGCGGTCTCGCCGGTCACCCTGCGCATGCTGGCCAACGCGACCGTCGCGCCGATTGCCGAGCAGATCGTGGCTGAGGACCTTCCGGGACGGCTCGGCGAGCGCACGCCGGCCACCGGCGGCGCGTGACGGACGCCGAGGTCCACCGCTCGACGGTCCGATACCCCGGAGGCCTGTCGGTCCGCTTCCGCTGGGCCGGGAACGGGCGGGCAGCCGACGTGTTCGCGCTCTCCGAGGCCGGCGGAGCCCTGACCGACCACGGGCCCCTCGTGTCGCAGGATCCCGACCGACTCTGCCGCGCCGAGATGCGCGTCGAGGCGCTCACCGGCACCTGGACGGCGCGCTTTGCATCGCCGATCTTCGATGGGCCGACGGCCTTCTTCTGGGATGTCCCGGGCCTGCTCGTCGCGAAGTACGGGTTCCGCTGCTACGGGCTGGACGCGAGGACGGGTGAACTCCGCTGGTCGCGCGAGGCGGGGACCCCGATCATGGATGTCCTGGGGAGCTCTCGAATCGACCACGTGCTGGTCCAGTCGGAGATCGACACGGTCGCCGTGGAGGCCGACGGGGCGATCGCCTGGCGCCTCGCGCACACCGACGTCGTCACGGGCGCGGAGCTCATCGGCGGCCGACTCGTGCTCACGAGCTACGGAGGGCAGGTGGCCGCGTTCGATCCGCAGACCGGTGCACCCGCCTGACCGACGCAGGTCCGTGCGGGATCCGGTCCGAACGTCCCGGCCCGCTGCCTGACCGCCGCGGAACCTCCGCGGGATGCCGATCGGTACGTCCTGCCCCTCCGCCGGCCCGACCCGGTGCCGGTCCCTGAGGGCGAACCGGTGGATAAGCGGTGGATAAGTCGACGTTGGGCGAGCGCGAAGGTGGACAAGGTGGTTGACTCGCGCCGGCCGCGTGCCTAGCGTTGCTCCAGCCCGAAGGGGTCAGGAGCGATCACTAACGGCGGCGATGACATCAACGCCCATGTGAGTTCGCGGAGGTTCCTTCGGGCGTTTGCATGCCCGCGGGTTTGCGCGCGCGGCGTCTGCATGCCCGCGACGCGTCTGCATGCCCCTGGCATCTGCCTGCCCGCGACATGCCGGGTGGCCTCGTCCGGCGCGTGACACGGCCTGTGCCGGGTCGAGTGCTAGGATCGCCCGACGTGATCGCACTCCTCCTCGCCGCGTCAGGCGTCCTTGCGCTTGGCCTCGGCGCACTCACCATGCGCGGTTTCGGCCCCGGATTCCGAATCGGCCGGATCCTGCGTGGAGCACCCGGGGTGACGCTCACGGAAGTCGAGGAGGCGGCCCGAGCCGGCCGGCGCGTGTACGTGCGGGCCCACGGCCGCATCTCGAGCGACGAGGAATTCCCCGACGAACACGACCGTCCCCTCGTCTATCGCCGGCGCCGGGTGCAGCTGGGCGGCCGTTCGGGGTGGGAAGCCATCGAGGACGAGCGGGAGGCCGTGCCGTTCGGGATCGCATCGCGCGGCATCCAGGTCGACGTGGACGTGGACGTGCTCGACGAGGGGCTGGTGGTGCTTCCGCGTGAGTCCCGCGGCACCGCCGGCGAGGTCCCCGAGCATGCGCCGGCCGGCGCGTCGCCCGATCGGGCCATGCGCCTCCTGATCGAGCAGATCTCGGCGGTCGAGCACGCATTCGTGGCCGGCGTCCCGACGCTTGGCCCCGACGGACGCCCGATGCTCACCGCCGGCAACGGACGGCCGCTGGTCGTGTGCACGCTGGAACTGCCGGAAGCGATGCGGGTGCTCGGCGGCGCCAACCGGACTCGCGCCGCCGGCGCGGCGGCGCTCCTGGCTGCTGGGGGACTGCTGCTCGTGGGAGCCCTGGCGCTCGCCCTGGCGGGGCCCGTCCTGGCCCGGGACGGGGCGCCGCTTCTCCACGGCGTCACGGCGGTCCGCGCGGCTCCATCGACGGACGTTTCGGCCTCCGCGTTCGCGGCTGCCCCACCGTCTGCCGCGCCGGCCGCGGCAACAGGCGTACCCGGTTTCCAGCCCGCATCGCCGGTGGTCGGGTCGTCGCAGCCGGCTGCCTCGGCGGAGGCCGTGCCCGGAGGCGATACCAGGTCCAGCGGGACGCCGCCGAGTTTCGTCGGCCAGCCCATCCTGGCGGCGGTCGCCGTCGTGCTGCTCGGGATCGTGGTCGCGGGCGCCGCAACGCTCTACGTTCGCCTGACGCAGCCACGCTGAGGAGCGGGGCCGGGCACCGACGGGCATGGGCCCGACGATGGGACGATCTCGCCTCCCCCCACCGTACTCCAGTCCGGTGTGAGGTTCTGTGAAGGTTCCATAGGCTCTAGGGAGTCAGCGGGACAGGCTGATTCGGAAGGTGGCTCATGGAGTCGGTGGCGGCACAGCGAACCGTGACGGTCGCCGGTGCGGCCCGCATTCTCGGCGTTCACCCGAACACGGTGCGCGCCTGGAGCGACCAGGGCCGGCTGCCGTTCATGCGGATCAACGCCCGGGGGGACCGACGGTACCGCGTCGCGGCGCTGGAGGCCTTCCTGGCGGAAGCCGGGCTCGGCGAAGGTGCCGCACCTGCCCACGGCGAGATCGCTGAAGGGGCCCCGGGCAAACGGGATCATCCCGCCGGCACCCACCTGATGGGAGCCGTCGACCAGCTGGCGGTTCGCCTCACCGCAAGCCTGGACTCCGCGTCGATCGAGCGTGACCTGCTCGACCAGGCCATGACGCTCTTCGGGGCGGATCGGGGAGCGGTGTTCGTGAGGGAGCAGGACGGCACGGCCCGCGCCCGGGTCAGCCGGAACCTGTCGCCGGCATATCTCGCCGCCATGGAATCCGGCTCGCTCCGCTCCCGGTTCCGGGATGCGGCCGACGCCGGACGCGCCGTCGCCATCCCCCGTGTCGGCAGGGTCGGCCTGATGTCCCCGACGGAGCGCGCGGCGTCGCTCGACGAAGGCTTCGCAAGCGTCGCGGTCGCGCCGCTGACCGCCGGCGGCGCGACGCTCGGGGCGCTGGTCCTCTATCACGACACGACGCGGGCATACAGCTCCGCCGAGCTCGGGGCGCTGCAGGAGCTCGCGGCACGGGCGGGAGTCGCGATGCGAAACGCGCGGGACTACGCGCGGATGGCCACCTGGGCCGCGCAGCTCCGCTCCATCCAGCAGCTCGGCGTGCGCCTCAGCCGGCTCGGCACCGTTCGCGAGGTGGGCGCGGCCATCGCCACGGAGCTGCAGGACCTGATCGACTACCACAACGTGCGCGTCTACCGGCTCGTCGGCCGTACGGACCTCGTCGCCGTCGCCATGCGTGGACGCGTGGGCGAATATGTCGACGAGACGCCCGAACAGCTCGGTACGACGATCGGGGTGGGCCTGACCGGCTGGGTCGCCGAGCACCGGCAGGCGCTGCTCGTGCACGACGCCTCCGCAGACCCTCGAGCCGAAACGATCCCGGGCACGGAGACCGCCCTCGACGAATCGATGCTGCTCGCACCCATGCTCTTCGAGGACCAGGTGCTCGGGGTCCTCGTGCTCTCCAAGCTGGGGCTCCGGCAGTTCACCGACGACGACCTGCGCCTGCTCGAGATCTACGCAAGCTTTGCCGCCCAGGCGATGGCGAACGTGGACGCGACCGAGCGTCTCCGCGACCAGTACGCGCAGATGGCGCGCTGGGCCGCCCAGCTGCGCTCCATCCAGCAGCTCGGCGTCCGGCTCGGCCGCCTGGCGAGCGTGCGCGAGATCGGCCTCGCGATCGCCAGCGAGCTGCGCCAGCTGATCGACTACCACAACGTGCGTGTCTACCGGCTGCAGGACGGGGGATACCTCGCCGCCGTCGCCATGCGCGGGCAGATCGGCGAGTACGTGGACGAGACCCCCGAGCAGCTGCGCATCATGGTCGGCCAGGGGATCACCGGGTGGGTCGCCGAGCACGGGCGCGCCCAGCTCATCGACGACGCTGCCCGGGATCCGCGCTCGCAGACGGTCCCGGGCACGGAGCCGGACCTCGACGAGTCGATGCTCCTCGCGCCCATGACGTACGAGGACGAGGTGCTCGGCGTGCTCTCGCTCTCGAAGCTCGGCCTGCACCAGTTCAGCCTGGACGACCTGCGTCTGCTGGAGATCTACGCGAGCTTCGCCGCCCAGGCCATGGCCAGCGCCGACGCGACCGAACGCCTGCGCGAGGGATCCGCCGCGCTGGCCCGACAGCTGCGCAGCCAGCAGATCCTGCTGCAGATCACGGAGTCGATCCTGACCACGCTCGACCCGCGGCGCGTGCTCGACCAGATCGCCGAGGGGATCGCCGCGCTCGTCCGGTACGACAACCTGGCGATCGCCGAGGTCGATGCCTCCACGGGCCGGCTGCGCACCATCGTCGCGCTGGGCGATGACGCCGCGCACTTCGCGGCCGACGCGATGCCGGGCGGACCGGGCATCGCGTCGTGGGTCGTCGAGGCGAACGAGCCCCAGCTCGTCGTCGACACGCGAGGGGACCCCCGCGTCACCAGCCTGCCCGGCCTCGACGTGGCGGACAGCAGCCTGATCGCCGTACCGCTGCGAGGCCGCAGCGGCCCCACGGGGGTACTCACCCTGGAGCGCCTGGGCTCGCTCGCGAGGTTCGCTCCGGAGGAGTTCGAGCTCGTGAAGCTCTTTGCGGCGCAGGTCTCCATCGCCCTGCAGAACGCCGAGGAGCACCGGGCCGTCGAGATCCGGGCCGAGACGGACGCACTGACCGGCCTGCGCAACAAGGGCACGTTCGACCGGCAGCTGGCCCAGGCGGTCGCACACGGGGACCGGTTCGGTCTCCTGATGCTCGACCTGGACGACTTCAAGGTGGTGAACGACGCCCGCGGACACCAGGCCGGCGACGATGTGCTGCGGGGCATCGCGCGGGCGCTCCGGGCCGCCGTGCGGGACACCGACGTGGTCTTCCGCTATGGCGGCGACGAGTTCGCGCTCATGCTTCCCGGCACCGACGCCCACGGCGCGCGTGCCGTGGCGGAGAAGGCGATCGAGGCGATCCGGGCGGTCGGCTCGCACGATCCGGGCCTCCGCGTCAGCTGCTCGATCGGGATCGCCTCGCACCCCGAGGACGGCCGGGATCCGGAGACGGTGCTCCTCGCAGCCGACCGCGCGTGCTATGCCTCGAAGCGGTCGGGGCGGGGGCAGATCTCGTCGGCGAATGACGGGCTGGCGCTCGCGAGCGAGTTCCGGCGCGCGGCACGGACGCCGGTCGACGAACCTGTCGTGCTTCCGGCCTGACGCGGGCGCCGCGGCCACCGGATCGGTACCATCCCGGCATGGCCAGCAGCCCGGCTCCCTCGATCCTGGTCACGCTCTCGGATCCGGAGCGGTCGCACGATCCCGCGGCGGCGCGGCTGAAGAACGAGCTGTACCTCGAGGCCGTTCGTCGCGCGGGCGGCGAACCCGCCGGGATCGACGAGTCGGACGCGAGGGATCTGGCAACGGCTGCGCTGGCCGGCATGGCCGGCCTCCTCCTGAGCGGCGGGAGCGACCTCGATCCGTCCCTGTATGGAGCCGCCCCGAATGGATCCACCGGGATCCGGCGGGAACGGGATCGCCTGGACGTGTCGGCGTGGGCGGTGGCGACGGACCGGCGTCTCCCGGTGCTGGGCATCTGCCGGGGCCTCCAGGCCATCAACGTCTTCCACGGCGGTCGAATCACCCAGCACGTGGACGGCCACCAGGGTGCGAGTTACGGCGAGGGGCTCCCCGTCACCCACGCGCTCAGGCTCGTTCCGGGCACGCGCATCCACGGCGTCGTGGCCGGGGACGGCGAGGCGGCGGCGCTCGTGCCGTCCCTCACGGTCAACTCCTATCACCACCAGGCCGTGCGTCCCGCCGACCTCGCTCCGGGACTCCGGGCGGCCGGTTTCTCGGCCGACGGTCACGGAGAGGAGCTGATCGAGGCGCTCGAGGCGATGGACGGCCGGTGGGTCGTGGGGGTCCAGTTCCATCCGGAGAGGACGGACTCCACGCCGCCCGAGTTCGAGCGCCTGTTCGCGGCCTTCGTGGAGGCGGCGCGGCGCGTCGAGTGACGGCAGCGCGCCGCACATCCTGGGCGCGCCGGCGCGTCGAGAACGCGCGGCAGGCGGCGCCCGAGGCCCCGCGGGCTACATCCGGCCCGCTTCGACGATCCGCTGCAGGAACTGCTGCGTCCGGGGCTCGCGCGGGTGGCTGAAGATCTCGGCCGGCGGACCCTGCTCGAGGATCACCCCGGCGTCCAGGAAGCAGACCCGGCTCGCGATGTCCCGCGCGAAACCCATCTCGTGAGTCGCGATGAGCATCGTCATCCCGCCGCCCGCCAGCTCCCTGATCACGTTCAGGACCTCCGCGACGAGCTCGGGGTCCAGCGCGCTGGTGATCTCGTCGAGCAGCAGCAGGCTCGGATCCATGGCCAGCGCTCGCACGATCGCCACCCGCTGCTGCTGACCGCCCGACAGGCGGTCGGGATAGTCGTCGCGCCTGTCGGCCAGGCCGAACCGGTCGAGCAGGACGACCGCGGCGTCTCGCGCCGCACCTTCCGACAGCCCGAGCACCTTGCGTGGCGCGAGCGTGACGTTCGCCAGCACGGTCATGTGCGGGAACAGGTTGAACGACTGGAACACGATGCCGATGCGCCGGCGGACGCGGTTCACGTCGACGCCGCGGGCCGTGATCTCCGCGCCCCCGACGAAGATCCGCCCCGCGTCCACCGGCTCGAGCAGGTTGACGCACCGCAGGAGGGTGGACTTGCCGGAGCCGGAAGCCCCGATGAGGCAGACGACGTCGTGGTCGGCAAGCTCCAGGTCGATGCCGCGCAGGACCTGCGCGTCGCCGAACGACTTCCAGACCTGTTCCACCCCGAGTGCCCGACCCTCGGGCCGCTCCGTCCCGGCCGTCATCGGGCGCCGGCGAGGAATCGGCGGCGATCCCGCGCGATCAGCACGTCGACGAACCTGGCGAGCGGGATCGTGATGACGAGGAACACGAGGGCGGTCACCAGGTACGGCGTGAAGTTGAACGCAGCGGCCTGGTCGATCTGGGACTGGCGGAAGATCTCGACCACGCCGATGTACGACACGAGGACGGTGTCCTTCTGCAGCCCGATGAAGTCGTTGAGGAGCGGCGGGATGACGCGCCGCACGGCCTGCGGGAGCACCACGTAGCGCAGGGCCTGGAACTGCGAGAGCCCGAGCGAGCGCGCGGCCGCCTCCTGGCTGGGATGCACGGACTGGATGCCGGCCCGGTATACCTCGGAGACGTACGCGGAGTAGACGAGCGTCAGCGCGATCACCGCGTAGAAGAACGTGCTGGTCGGGACGCCGGGGATCTGGAGCGCGGGCACGCCGAACCCGAGCAGGTAGATGATCAGGATGCCGGGGATCGCCCGGAACACGTCGGCGTAGGCCGTCGCAAGCAGGCGGAACGGAAAGAACACCGGGCCGGGCAGGCTGCGGAGCACCGCGAGCACCAGCGCAAGGACGAGGATCAGGACCTCGGCGACGCAGAACAGCTGAACGTTGACGGCAAACGCGGGGACGATGTCGGGCACCGACTGCGCCCAGATGCTCCCGTTGAAGAACGACTGCTGGACGTCGGGCCAGTTCGGGGCGTGGACGACGATCCAGCCGATCAGCCCGAAGAACAGGACCGTGCTGAGGAGCGCCACGAGCGTCGAGCGCAGCGCCGACGCGTCGTAGCGCCGCGAGGGACGGGGTGGCCCGCCCGGTGTGTGGGGGATGAGCTCCCCCGTGTCGAGCGGGCCTCCGACCCGGAATCCACTCACGCCGTGGGGCGGATCGCCGGTGTCACGGCTGCAGGATGGGGGCGCTCGCCTTGTCCGACAGCCATTCCTTCGTGATCTGGTCCAGGGTCCCGTCCGCCTTCAGCGAGGCGATCGCCTGGTTCACGCACGTCGTCAGCGGGCTCCCCTTGGCGAGGACGAGGCTGAAGTGCTCCGCGTCCGGTCCCGGGGTCACGGGAAGCTGCCCGACGATGACGCTGTTGTCGAGCTGCACGGCAGTGATGTAGAAGGCCGTCGGCAGGTCCGTGACGATGCCGTCGATCTGCTTCGCCTTGACGGCCGCGATCGCGTCGTCGTTCGACGAGTAGACGGACACGGTTGCCGTCGGCGCGATCACGTTCTTGATCGCGGCGTAGGCCGTCGTGCCCTGCATCGCGCCGAGCTTGTAGGCCTTGAGGTCACTGATGGTCTTCGCCGAGGTGATCGCGTTGCCCTTGAGGGCGACGATCGACTGGGCGACGAAGTAGTAGCCGTCCGACATGTCGACGGCCGTCGCGCGCTGCGGGGTGTACGACACCTGCGCGAGGTAGAAGTCGAAGGACTTCTTGCCCGGGGCATAGGAGCTGTCGAACGGCACGACGGTCCAGGTCACGTCGCTCGTGCCGTAGCCGAGCTTGCTCGCGACGGCGTACGCAACGGCGCTCTCGAACCCCTGCTGGTTGGTCGGGTCGCCGAGCTTCCAGGGCTTGGGGGCTGTGCTTGCATCGGGCTGGAAGTACGGCGGGTACGCCGGGTTGTCCGTCCCGATCGTGAGCTTGCCGCTCGCCAGCGTCTGCGCCTGGCCCTTCATGCACGTGGCCGCGATCGCGGCGGCGGACGGCGCCACGCTCGCCGGCTGGGCGGGACTCGGGACCGCGCTGGCGACGCTCGGCGCGGCGGACGGCGGCGTGACGCTGGCGACCGGCGCGGGCGTGGGCGGCGCCGGCGAGGGCGTCGCACCCGCGCCACATGCCGTCAGCAGCAGCATGGCCGTCAGCGGGACGGCGAGCAGCCTGATCCTGGTCTGCATCGGTGGCCTCCTCTCGCTCCCACGCGCCGCATGCGCCCCACGCGCTCACGGAGCGACCCTTCGCCACCAGTGTAGCCGCCGTGCAGACGGCGATCGCGCTCGCCGCGCCTGCCCGAGACGAGACCGGCGCCTGCGTGCCGGGGTCGCGGTGCCGGCGCGCCCGTGCCGGCGCGCCCGGGCCGGTGCGACCGCCGCTGCTCCGGCGTCCCGCCCGCCGGCACTCGGCCCCCGGTCGCGCTATCGCGCGGAGCCCCGGCGGATCGTCAGCCGGTCGCCCGTGCGAAGCCCCAGCCGCGTGGCCGCGTCTCCCTGGTGGACCGCGAGGCAGAGGCGCCCGTACGAGTCCTCGTACAGCAGCGGCTCGCCGGACGGGACCGCCCCGAACGTCAACTGCCACGTCAGCACGGCTGGCTCCACCAGGCGCAGCCCGAGGCGATCGTCGTCCAGGCTCGGCTCTCGGGCCGGAGCCGCCACGCGCAGCGGGTCGCCCGGGGCGAGGGGGCCCAGCACCGCCTCGAGGTCGTGTCGCTCGCCCGCCAGCTTCACGTTGCCGAACGTGTCGACGTAGATCACGCTGGTCGCCAGCGCATCGGGGAGCGGCTGGGGTGCCGGCAGATCGAGGCGGACCAGGCTCGCCGGATCGAGTGCGGGCCCGAACGCCTCGAGCGGCGCGCCCAGCGCGAGGTGCGCGCCCGCCGGCGAGAACACGTCGCGGCCGTGGAACGAGGCGCTGACCGCGGGGAGCTGGTAGTCGCGGTTCTCCAGCACGTATGCGGCGAGGGCGCCGCCGAGCCGCTCGGCGGCCGGCAGGAGCAGCCCGTTGTCGGGACCCACGAGCACGTCGCCGCGCGCGACTCGAATGGCGATCGGCAGGCGCGAGGTGCCCACCCCGGGATCCACGACCGCCACGTGGACGCCGACCGGAAGGTACGGCAGCGCGGCCCAGAGCAGCAGGGCCCCGTCGAGGATGGCGAACTTCGCGACCTCGTGGCTGATGTCGAGGAGCCGGACGTCCGGCGCGATGCCGAGGATCACGCCGCGACAGATCGCCGGCGACGGGTCGCGCTCCCCGAAATCGGTCATCAGGCTGACCAGGGGACGGTCTTCGGGTGGCCTCGCCGGTCCGCCCTGCCCGTTCCGGGCTCGGGCGGCAGCGGGAGTCAGGACGGGGCGCGTGAATGTCTCGGGCATCGCTCGATGGTAGCCGACCGTACACTGCCCACGTGCGTGTCCGCACGATCCGGCTCCGCCTGCTGGCGTCTGTGGCGACCCTCCTGTGGGGGGCCGCGGCGACGGCCGTGCTCGTCGGCTACCGTCCGGGCGTCCTCGTCGCACCGCTCGTGGCCGCCACGCCGATCATGGGCATGGTCGCGTCCCTCGCGGCGCTCGCCTGGCCGCCGCTGGTGCGAGGCCGTCGGGCATCGGCGATGGTCGCGTGGATCGGGATCCTGGAACTGCTGCTGCTCGCCCCGTCGCTGGCCGGGCTCGTGTCGGCGCTGCGGCAGCCGGGCACCTCGCCGTTCCTGCCCTCCGGGGAGGACGCCTATGCCTGGTTCGTCACCCTCGCGGCCGCATCCCTGTTCGCGGGCATCGGGCTGTCGCGCCGTGTGCTGGGCGGCATGGCGCTCCGGCGCGCCCGCCTGTCGCTGGCCGGCCTGATCGCCGTGGCGATGGTCGCGGTGGGGTCGGGAATCTCGGGGGTGGCGGCGCTCGGGACCGAGGTGGCCTACTCGTCCGGCGGCGCGGGTGCGCCCGGCCCGTCGCCGGCCTCGCTTCCTCCAACCTGTGCGGCGGATCTGCGCCCGGCCGAGGACGCCGACGTCACCATCGCGGCGATGGCGCAGACGGACGGACACGACATCGGCTCGGTCGATCTGTCCGGCGTACGGGCCGGAAACCTGGAGCACTGGAGCGCGAACCTGTCCGGTTGGCCCGTCGATCCGGGCGGGGAGCCGCCCTCCCTCGAGTACGCCCGGACGGCCTCGGGCGCCTGGCTCCGATCCGGCGACGGCAACTGGACCTCGGCCCCCCTGCAGGAACGGATCACGCCCTACGTCCCGATCGGGGCGACGCCTGCCCCGGTCGTCGTCCAGGACCGCGAGACGCTCGATACCGAGGTCATCCGGGTCGCGCTGTCCGGAAGCGCGCGCCTGGCGGCGGAAGACGTCGGGATCGAGATCGTCGACGGCGAGGCCGCCCGGCACTGCCGTCTCCTCGCCGGAGGTTCGATCGCCCTCCAGGCGTTCCGTCCGCTGCGCTGGCTCCTCGGCGAGAGTCCGCTGTCCGACGAGAGCGCGATCGCGGACTGGCGGGGCAACCTCGACTGGTGGGTCCTCGACGATGGGACGCTGGCCATGGCGGCGGTCTCCGTCGAGGGCCTGACCCCCGGCGGGTGGCCGGCGGGCCTGCAGGCGACGCTCCACGCGGCGCTCACGGTTCACGCGCTGTCCCAACCCCCGGTCATCCCGGCGCCGCTGCCGTGACGGCCATGGACGGGCCGGCCCGTGACGACCGCGCCGGCGTCAAGTGGGACCGGGCCGCGCGGTACCTGAAGATCGCGCGCGTGCTGCACCAGCACCGCGACGGCATCTCTGCTGCGGCGATGGCGGACCTGGTGGGCGTGTCCAAGCGCACCGTCTACCGCGACCTGGCGGCGATGGAGCGCGACGCCGGGCTCCCGATCTGGCAGGACGCAGGGCGCTACGGCCTCGAGGCGGGCGCGTTCCTGCCGCCACTCGACCTGACGCTCCACGAGGCGATGACGCTGTTCCTCGCGGCACGCGCCCTCGCGAGGGCCAGCGACGAGTACGACACGGAGCTCATCGGAGCGTTCGTCAAGCTCGCGGCCGTGCTGCCCACGGTGCTTGCCGATCACGTCCAGGCGACCGCGGACATCGTGGCGGCCCGCCCGCCGGACCATCGCTTCACGCGGGTCTTCCGGACGCTGACCGAGGCCTGGGCACGAGGACGCGTGGTGGAGATCGACTACGACGCCGCAACCTACGATCCCTCCCGGGGTGTCAGGCACGCGCGGGTGCGGCCCTACGCGATCGAGCCGTCGGCACTCACCCACGCCCTGTACCTGATCGGCCACGACGAGGCACGGGGCGGGCGGCGGACGTTCAAGGTGGAGCGGATACGGGAGGCCTCGCTGACCGCGGACACGTTCGACCCCTCGGAGGGCGCCGGGGTCGCGGCCGACCTGGCACGGGGCTGGGACGTCATCGCCGACCAGCCACTCGAATCGGTCGTCGTCCGGTTCTCGGCCGAGGTCGCCCGCCGGGTGTCCGAGACGCGCTGGCACGCCAGCCAGGAGCTCGAGCAACGGCCCGACGGCTCGCTGATCTGGCGCGGCCGGGTGGCAGGGCTCCACGAGATCCAGGTGTGGATCCTGGGCTGGGGAGCGGATGCCGAGGTCCTCGAGCCGCCGGCGCTCCGTTCGAGCGTCGCGGATCAGCTGCGCAGGGCAGTGGCGCCGTACGGGGAGCCCGGCTGAGCCGCGACGACCAGCCGCTCGAACCAGTGGCGCCAGAGCGCCGCGTGCAGCTCGAGCTGCCGGCCGGCCGGGAGGCCCACGTGGCGCAGCGTCAGGTGGGTCGCCTCACCGTGGTCGATCGCGTCGAGCGCGACCACGGTCGGCCGGCCGATCGGGTCGCCCTCCCAGTCGAACGTGAACGAGACGTGCTGCGGCGGGTCGATGGCGAGCAGAGATCCGACCGCAACCGCCTCGCGCATCTGCAGGCGGACGGGACCGCCCACGTCGGACGGGAACGTGGCAGCATCCAGCCACCGGCCGAGGCCGTCGGTCGTCGACAGGAGCGGCCAGACCATGTCCCGGGGGGCATGCACCTCGGCCTGGAGCTCGACGCTGTGCCGCTCGTCCATCCCTCACAGGATAGCCGCGCGCGACGGGCGGGAGCCGTGGAGCCCGTGACGAGGCGGCACGCGTGCCGCTCGCGCCGGGCGTCGTCGCAGCGCGTGCCCGCCGTACCGTTGCCCGGTCGCGCCGGGCACCGGTCTCAGAGCGCCTTGACCGCCGAGATGAGCTGCGTGAGGACGTCCTTCGCGTCGCCGAAGAGCATGCCGGTCTTCGGGTCCGTGTAGAGCAGGTTGTCGATGCCTGCGTACCCGGGCCGCATGGATC